>Ga0182739_1004452_pt1 | contig 11596 bp, 7 predicted proteins | sample eDN5th30CBELigBY_FD_128873 | JGI IMG/M metagenome (GOLD analysis project Ga0182739, IMG submission 128873) | Enriched backyard soil microbial communities from Emeryville, California, USA - eDNA 5th pass 30_C BE-Lig BY (version 2) (version 2) | ecosystem: Environmental > Terrestrial > Soil >... | reverse complement strand
CGACGGGATCGACGTGCGCCGCCTGCGCCTGGCCGAGCTCCGCGGCGCCGTCGGGCTCGTGTTCGAGGAGACGTTCCTCTTCTCGGACACCATCGCCGCCAACATCGCGTTCGCCGATGCCAGCGCCTCGATCGACGACATCGAGCGGGCGGCCAGGCTCGCCGGGGCGCACCAGTTCATCACCGGGCTCTCGCACGGCTACGACACCGAGATCGGCGAGCGCGGCTTCTCCCTGTCGGGGGGCCAGCGCCAGCGCATCGCCATCGCCCGGGCGATCCTGGCCGACCCGCGCGTGCTGATCCTCGACGACGCCACCTCCGCGGTCGACCCCACCAAGGAGCACGAGATCCGCGACGCGCTCGGCGAGGTCATGCGCGACCGCACCACGGTCGTGATCGCCCACCGACCGGCCACCATCGCCCTCGCCGAGCGGGTCGTGCTGATCGGCGACGGCGGCGTCGTGGCCGACGGCACCCACGAGGGCCTGCTGCGCACCAGCGAGGCCTACCGCGAGGTGCTCGCCTCGGCCGCCGCCGACGAGGAGCAGGCCCGGCACGCCGCGCTCGAGGGCGAGGGGGTGGTGGCGCCGTGATGCCGATGTCCGCCATCGACGAGGACTCGAAGCTGGACCGGCGCCAGGCCGCCCAGGTCCTCCGCCGGGCGTTCCGGATGCTGAAGCCCTACAAGCGCGACGTCGCCGGCGCGGGCTTCCTCGTCACCGTCTCCACCCTCGCGGTGCTCGCCGGGCCGTTCCTGCTCAAGGTCGGCATCGACAAGGGCATCTCCGAGGGCGACGAGGCGACCCTCGACCTGGCCGTCGCCGCGTTCGTGGTGGTCGCCGCCGTCGCCTACGTCGCCAGCCGCATCCAGGTCCTGATGATCAGCCGCGCCGGCGAGGGCTTCCTGCGCGACCTGCGCAACCGGGTGTTCGACCACCTGCTGAAGCTCTCCATGCCGTTCTACGACCGGGAGAAGGCGGGGGTCGTCATCAGCCGCATGACGTCCGATGTGGACTCGCTGCAGGAGCTCATCCAGCAGGGCCTCCTCCAGCTACTGGCCAGCGTCTTGCTCATCGTCGGCTCGGTGGTCTTCCTCGGCATCGTGTCGTGGCAGCTCCTGCTGGTCTGCCTGATCCCCGTGCCGTTCGTGGTGCTGGCGTCGATCAAGTTCCAGCGCGACTCGAACGAGGCGTACCTCACCGTCCGCGACCGCATCGGGCTCACGCTGTCGTCGCTCCAAGAGGGCATCAGCGGCGTCCGGGTGATCCAGGCCTACGGGCGCGAGGACGTCGAGATCGGCCGCTTCGAGTCCCGCAACAACAGCCTCTACCGGGCTCACATGAAGTCGGTGTTCGTCCAGGCCTGGTACCTCCCGGTCATCGAGGGTGCGGCGGTGGGGTGCACGGCCCTGGTGGTCGCCATCGGCGGGAGGATGGCCGTGAGCGGCGCGGCCTCCGTCGGCACGGTCGCCTTCTTCGTGCTCACCTTGTCGAACCTCTTCGAGCCGCTCCAGCAGCTGTCGCAGCTGTTCAACACCGTCCAGTCCTCGGGCGCGGCCCTGCAGAAGCTGTTCGATCTGCTCGACACCCCGGTCGACCTCGAGGAGCGTGCGGGCGCCGTGGCCCTGGCCGATCACGGCGAGCTCCGCGTCGAGGGCCTGTCGTTCGCCTACGGCAGCGGGCCGCCGGTGCTCTCCGCCGTCGACCTGGTCCTGCCCGAGGGCGAGAAGCTGGCCCTCGTGGGGCCCACGGGCGCCGGCAAGTCGACGCTCGCCAAGTTGATGGCCCGGCTCTACGACCCCACCGAGGGGCGGGTCACCTTCGGCGGCACCGACCTCCGGGACGCGCAGCTGACGTCGCTGCGCCGGAAGATCACCGTCGTGCCGCAGGAGGGCTACCTCTTCCACGGCTCCATCCGCGACAACGTGCGCATCGGGCGGCCCGACGCCACCGACCAGGAGGTCTCCGACGCCCTCGAATCGCTCGGCCTGCTGGCCCGGTTCGCCTCGCAGGCCGAGGGTCTCGACACCGAGGTCAACGAACGGGGGTCGTCGCTGTCGGCGGGGGAGCGCCAGCTGGTCTCGCTGGCTCGGGCCGCGCTCGCCGATCCGGCCGTCCTGGTCCTCGACGAGGCGACGTCGTCGCTCGACCCGGGCACCGAGGTGCTGGTGGAGACGGCGCTCGAACGCCTGGTCCGCGGCCGGACCGTCATCGTGATCGCCCACCGGCTGACCACGGCCGAGCGGTCCGATCGAGTCGGCGTGGTCGCCGACGGCCGCCTCGTCGAGCTCGGGACCCATGCCGACCTCGTGGCCCAGGGCGGCCACTACGCCCGCCTCTACCGGAGCTGGGTGCACGGCCTCGCTGCTTCTGGCTGATCCGCCGGTCTCCTCGTCCTCGTCGGCACGCTGCACGCGCCGCGGCGCGTGCTGGGGAGGCATCGCTGCCTCCCCAGCACCATCGAGCCGTGAGGCCCCCAGGGGTGGGGGCTAGGGAAGGAGCCTCATGTCACGATGCGCCGCCGGCCCCTGAGGAGGACGAGGCCGGCTGCGAGGAGCAGCAGTCCGAGTTCGGTGAGCTCCCCCAGCGGGGCGCCGGTGCGGGCGAGGGTGCCGGTGCCGACCGCCGGGGCGGCCGATGCCCCGTGCGGGTCGCCGGTGGCGGGGTCCGGTGTGGACTCGTCGAGCACCGACGGGCCCTCGGGGCCGGTCGGGTGGGCAGGGTTGGCGGGGTCCACCGGCTTGGTGGGGTCGACGGGGTCCACCGGGTTGGTGGGGTCCACCGGGTTGGTGGGGTCGACGGGGCCGGCCGGGTCCGTGGGGTCGACGTTCCCGCAGGTCGTGTCGGAGGATCCGAGGATCCCGACGGTGACGCCGCAGAGGTCGATGCCGGGATCATCCGGGCCACCCGGGTTGCAGGTGGTGTCGGTGTCGGAGATGAGGCCGACGGTGATGCCGCAGAGGTCGACGGGGATGTCGATGCCGGGTCCTCCTGGGTCGCTCGGTCCGCTGGTGCAGGTGGTGTCGGTGTCGGAGATGAGGCCGACGGTGATGCCGCAGAGGTCGACGGGGATGTCGATGCCGGGTCCTCCTGGGTCGCTCGGTCCGCTGGTGCAGGTGGTGCCGGTGTCGGCGATGAGGCCGACGGTGATGCCGCAGAGGTCGACGGGGATGTCGACCGGGAGGTCGATGAGCCCGCCACCGGGGTTGGCCGGGGTGCTCGGCGTCGTCGGGGCCGTGGGCGTCGTCGGGCCGGTGCAGGTGGTGCCGGTGTCGGCGATGACCCCGACGGCGATGCCGCACACGCTGACCGGAGCGGTGACCGGGACGCTGACCACGCCGCCGCTCGGGCTGGTCGGAACCGGCGCCGGTGCGGGGCTGCAGGTGGTGTCCGTGCCGGCGATGACGCCGACGGTGATCCCGCAGACGTCGACGGGTGCGCTGACCGGGATGGCGACGAGCGCGCCGCCGGGGGAGGTGGGCGTCGACGGTGCCGGTGCCGGTGCTGGTGCCGGGCTGGAGCACGCGGCGGCGGTGTCGGCGATCACGCCCACCGTGACGCCGCACAGGTCGACCGGGATGGTGGCGTCGATGTCCACGAGCCCTCCGGCGGGCTCAGGAGCCGGTGCCGGAGCCGGCGTGGGTGCCGGGGTGCCGCAGGTGGTGGCGGTGTCGGCGATGATCCCGACGGTGACGCCGCAGAGGTCGACGGGGATGGTGAGGTCGACGTCGATGAGCGCCGGGTTCTCCGGTGCGGGAGGCGGCGGTGGCGGGGGTGCGGGACACGTGGTGTGGGTGTCGCCGATGAGGGCGATGGTGGTGCCGCAGAGGCCGACGGGGATGTCGACGGTGAGGTCGATCAGCTGTGGTCCTTCGGCAGGTGTGGTGGGGGCCGCGGATGCGGCGGAGGTGAGCGCGGGGGCGGTCACGCTGACGAGCCAGAGGCCCGCAGCGAGCAGCACCGTGCGCAGCACCGTGCGAAGCAGGGTGTTCATGGTTCCTCCTCAGGAATCGGGTTGGGACCGCGCCGGCGGGGGTGCCGGCGTCGGTGCTTGCTGTTCCGTCTGGACGTCCACGCGCCGCCGACCCGGGAGGGGTGGGGGTGCCGGTCGTCCGGGAGGAGGTTCAGTCCGGAGCGACCTCGGGGCCGGCGCTGGGGGCGCGGGCAGGGGTCGTCTCCGATGGGGCGTCGATCGTGCGGGCCGCGCCGGCGGTGCCGTGGAGACCGTCGGCGGCGAGCCAGGCCGGCCCGGTCGCCGGGCTCGGTCCTGGGCCGCTCAGCGACCCGCCGGCGCACCCGGCCGGAGCCGGAGCGACCGGCGCAGCCGGACCGTGCCCGTGGTGCGGGCCAGGAGCGGCGTCGTGGCTGCCGTCGTGGGTGGCGAGCGCCGACCGAGCGGCCTGAGCCGCAGCACCGGTGACCGCTGCGGGCGGGTCGTCCGAGCGATCCGAGGCGCCGGCGGCCGACCCGGTGAGGGCGTCCGCCGCACCCTCCGGGCCGGCCGCCAGGGCAAGGGGGAGCGATGCGGCCGCGTGCGCGGCGGCGGGAGCCGCGCCGCCCGCCGGAGCGGTACCGGAGGTCGTGCCGGGCTCGGTCGAGGCCGACGGCGGCAGCAGCGGCGGGAGCTCGGGAAGCGGCAGGGAGCCGGGACCGGCGACCGGAGGAACGGCCGGGGGGACGATCGTCGTCGGGGTGGTCGGCGTGCCGGGCGCCGGGTTCGTCAAGGCGGTGGTGACGCCCTCGGCCAGGTCGCCGACCGCATCGACCACCGGTGCCACGACCGGGCCGGCGGCCTCGGTCACCGGAGCGGTCACCGGCGACACGATCGGGTCGACCGTGGCCACGACGCCGTCGACGGTGGCACCGACCGGCGTCGAACCGGTGAGGGGCTGGGTCACCCGGTCGACGAGGTCGATCACCGGCGTCAGCGCGCCGCCTTCGCCGAGGAGGCCGTTGAGCAGGCTGCCGTCGTTCGTGGCCGACGGAGCCGGGGCCGACGGAGCCGGGTCGGCTGCACGGGCCCCGGCGGCTCCGCCCCACAGGAGGAGGACGGCACCGCCGGCGAGCGCCGCGGTCAGGAGGCGCAGGACGGCTGACCGGGCGCCGGCGGTGGACCGGTCGCCGGTCTCCTCCGCTGCGATGCGCCTTGCCGCCATGGTGTCCTGCCGATGATCGTGGATGATCACGTTCTGCGGCCTTCTACCCACGCACCGCAGTTATCAAACGCTCAACGTGACCATGAAACTGCGTTCCGTGTTTGTCCAGCACGGATCTCGAGTGGACCGTCAGCGCCGTCCGGAGGGCCGTGCCGCTGCCCGGTCGGCTGCAGCCAGCTGGTCCGCGAGCGTGGCGATCGTCGCGGGGTCGTCCACGAGGCCGATGGTGATGCGGACGTGACCGGTACCGGGACGCACCAGGAACGGAGCGCCGGGGGCGACGCCGATGCCCTGGGCGGCCAGGGCGACGGTGGTCGAGCGCTCGTCGGCCACGGGGACCCACTGGTTGATCCCGTCGGTCCCGGGGGCGGCGATGCCGTGGTCGGCGAGGGCGGCGGCGAACGCGGCGCGGCGGGCCGCGTACTCGACCTGTGCCCGGGTGATCTGGTCGATGGTCCGCCCGTCGCGCAGCAGGGCGAGCAGCACGGCCTGGAGGATCCTGCTGCTCCACCCGGGGCCGAGGAACCGGCGGGTGGCCAGCGCATCGACCACCTCGCCCGCCCCGCCCACGGCCGCGAGGCGCAGGTCGGGGCCGTGGCTCTTCGAGAAGCTCCGGATGTGCACGGTCTGGCTGGGGAGCCAGGTGCCGACGCTGATCGGCGGCGCTTCGGAGATGTCGCCGATGTGGTCGTCCTCCACCACCAGGGCACCGGTGCCCTTCAGCAGCTTGGCGATGGCGCGGGCCCGTCGTCCCGACGTGGTGATGCCAGTGGGGTTCTGGGCCCGGGGCTGCAGGAAGACCATCGACGGCTTCTGGGCGAGCGCGGCCTCCAGGCTGGTGAGCGAGATGCCCTCGTCGTCGAGGTCGACCCCGATGACCTCGGCGCCGAGCTGGTCGAGCAGGTCCAAGACGGGTGGGAACGTGGGGTTCTCGACCACCACCCGATCCCCGAGCCGGACGATGACCTGGGCCACCCGGTCGATGGCGTCCATGGCCCCGTCCACCACCGTCAGGGACTCGGCCTGGAACGGCCAGACGCTCCGCAGGGACTCCTCGAGCTGGGGGAGGACCGGCGGGTCGAGGTAGGAGCTGGTGAGGTTCTGGCGGGCGACGAGGGCGACGATCGGGCCGAGGTCGGGGAGCAGCGCAGGGTCCGGCGTGCCGGTCGACAAGTCGAGCGCGAAGTGCCCCGGACCCTCCGTCACGCGCCGGTAGCGGTGCCCGGCCCCGGGGGCGGGCACCTGGCGCACGAACGTGCCGTTGCGCCCCCTCGCCTCGATCGCCCCGACGGCCGAGAGGATCCGCCAGGCCTCGCTGACGGTCGTGGGGGAGACGTCGAGCTCCCTTGCGAGGGCCCGGACCGTGGGCAGCCGGTCGCCCACGGGCAGGTCGCCGGCGGTGATGAGGCGGCCGATGCCGGCGGCGATGCCCTGGGCGTTGCGGGTCTCGATGGCGTCGGCGAGCGACATGGCCAGGGTGCTCCTCGCGGGTCGGTGTCGGCGTATTGTACAGTAACAAATAACAGATTGTATGAAGCCTGCTGTGTCATTAGGGTCGGGTTCGTGGGCGGGCCTGCCGCCGTGGCGGACCGACCGGAGGAGCAGCCCGTGAAGCGCATCAGCCACTGGATCGACGGCCGGGTCGTCGCCGGGACCTCCGGCCGTGAAGGCGTGGTGTGGAACCCGGCCACCGGCGAGCAGCAGGCCGCCGTCGACCTCGCCTCCGCCGCTGAGCTCGACGCCGCGGTCGCCGCGGCCAAGGCCGCCTTCCCCGCGTGGCGCGCCACCGGGTTGTCGCGGCGGGCCGAGGTCATGTTCCGGCTGCGGGACCTGATCGACGCCAACCGCGAGGAGATCGCGTCGCTGGTCACCGCCGAGCACGGCAAGGTCCTCTCCGATGCGCTGGGCGAGGTCGCCCGGGGGCTGGAGAACGTGGAGTTCGCCACGGGGGTGCCGCACCTGCTGAAGGGCGGGTTCACCGAGCAGGCCGCAACCGGGGTCGACGTGTACAGCATCCGTCAGCCGCTCGGCGTGGTGGCGGGGATCACGCCGTTCAACTTCCCGGCGATGGTCCCCATGTGGATGTTCGCCAACGCGCTGGCGTGCGGGAACACCTTCATCCTCAAGCCGTCCGAGAAGGACCCGTCCACCGCGCTGTACCTGGCCGAGCTGCTCGCCCGGGCCGGCCTGCCCGCCGGCGTGTTCAACGTCGTCAACGGCGACAAGGAGGCGGTCGACGCCATCCTCGCCAACCCCGACGTCGCCGCCGTCAGCTTCGTGGGCAGCACGCCGATCGCCCGGACGATCTACGAGACCGGCACCCGGGCCGGCAAGCGGGTCCAGGCGCTGGGCGGCGCCAAGAACCACATGCTCGTCCTGCCCGACGCCGACCTCGACATGGCCGCCGATGCGGCGGTGAGCGCGGCCTACGGATCGGCGGGAGAGCGGTGCATGGCCGTGTCGGTCGTCTTGGCCATGGACCCGGTGGCCGATGCCCTCATCGGCAAGATCACCGAGCGCATCCCCGCCATCAAGGTCGGCCCGGGCACCGAGCCCGATTCCGAGATGGGCCCGCTCATCACCGGCGAGCACCGCGACAAGGTCGCCGGGTACGTCGCCGGCGCGTCGACCGAGGGCGCGACCGTCGTCGTCGACGGCACCGCCGACGTTCCCGCCGGCGACGGGTTCTTCCTCAAGCCGACGCTGCTCGACGGCGTGCAGCCGGGGATGGCCTGCTACGACGACGAGATCTTCGGCCCGGTGCTGTCGGTCACCCGCATCGGCTCCTACGACGAGGGCCTGCAGCTCATCAACGGCAACCCGTTCGGCAACGGCGTCGCCCTGTTCACCCGCGACGGCGGCGTGGCCCGGCAGTTCCAGTTCGACGTCGAGGTCGGCATGGTCGGCATCAACGTCCCGATCCCGGTGCCCGTCAGCTACTACAGCTTCGGCGGCTGGAAGGCCTCGCTCTTCGGCGACCAGCACATGTACGGCCCCGAGGGCATCAGCTTCTTCACCCGCTCCAAGGTGGTCACCAGTCGCTGGCCCGACCCCGCCACCAGCACCGTCGACCTCGGCTTCCCCGAGAACCGCTAGCTCGAAGCCCGGGACTCCCTCCCCCGGCCCCGGTTCCGGGCGCACCTCGGATTTCGGGTCACCTGTGCACGCCCACGGTGCACAGGTGACCCGAAATCAGCTGGATCGCCGGTGATGCCCGATTCGCCCCACGCTGCGTGGCACCCGAGTCCACGAGCAGCGACAGATGACGGCGGAGACGCTCGCCGCGGACCGGGTACCGCCTCCGCCGAGTCAGGCCGTGTGGGCGTCGGCCAGGGACAGGGCGCCGTCGAGGATGGCGACGCCCTTCGCGAAGTCGTCCTCGCTGATGGTGAGCGGGGGGACCACGTGGATGCGGTTGAAGTGGGCGAAGACCAAGAGGCCCTGCTTCTTGCACGCGGCCACGACCTCGGTAACCGGGCCAGCGTCGGGGCCGGCGGCGTTGAACGGCACCAGCTGCTCGCGGGTCTCGCGGTCCTTGACCAGCTCGAGCGCCCAGAACAGGCCCAGGCCCCGGACGTCGCCGACGGACGGGTGGGTCTCGGCCAGCTTCCGCAGCGCCGGGCCGGCGACCTCGTCGCCCATGCGCCGGGCCCGCTCGACGAGGCCCTCCTCCTCGAAGATGCGGATCGACGCCACGGCCGAGGCGCAAGCGAGCGGGTGGCCGCTGTAGGTGAGGCCGCCGGGGTAGGGCCGCTCCGCGAAGGTGGCGGCGATGCCGGCGGAGATCACGACACCGCCGAGCGGGACGTACCCGCTGTTGACGCCCTTGGCGAAGCAGATGAGGTCGGGCTGCACGTCCCAGTGCTGGATCGAGAACCACTCGCCGCAGCGGCCGAAGCCGGCCATGACCTCATCGGCGATGAGGAGGATCCCGTGCTGGTCGCACAGCTCGCGGACGCCGGCCAGGTACCCGGGCGGCGGCACGAGGATGCCGTTGGTGCCGACCACCGGCTCGAGGATGACGGCGGCGACGGTCTGCGGGCCCTCGACCATCAGGGTGTCGGCCAGGTGCTGGAGCGCCCGCTCGGTCTCCTGCTCCGGCGAGCCGCTGTCGAACGCCGAGCGGTAGGGGTACGGGCCCCAGAAGTGGACGGTGCCCGGGATGGCCGGCTCCGACGGCCAGCGGCGGGGATCGCCGGTGAGGCTGATGGCCCCGTGGGTGGCGCCGTGGTAGCTGCGGTAGGCGGCGAGCACCTTGTGGCGGCCGGTGTGCAGGCGGGCCATGCGGATGGCGTTCTCGTTGGCCTCGGCGCCGCCGTTGGTGAAGAACACCATCTCGAAGTGGCCGCCGGCCTTCTCGGCGATCAGCCGGGCGGCCTCGCTGCGTGCGGGCGTGGCGTGGAACGGGGCGATGGTGGCCAGGGTGTCGGCCTGCTCCTTGATGGCGGCGACGAGCTTGGGGTGCTGGTGGCCGATGTTCACGTTCATCAGCTGGCTCGAGAAGTCGAGGTAGCGGGTGCCGTCCTCGGTCCAGATCCACGAGCCCTCGCCGCCCACGATCACCAGGGGGTCGAGCAGCTTCTGGGCCGACCACGAGTGGAAGACGTGGGCCCGGTCGTCGGCGTACGCGGCGGAGGGAGGGGCATCGCTCATGGGCGTCAACGATACGCCACCTGCTCCGATCGTCGGGCTCGATGGAGAACAGAACCATGTTTGTACCTGGTACAAATGCCGCACGCGGTTCGGTCGATGGTCACGGCGCGAGCTGGCGCTCCGCTCGGATGTCCGGCAGGAACGCCCGGACGATGAAGACGCCGCCGTCGAGGCTGGGGTGGATGCCGTCGGGCGCCATCGTGGTCACGAGCCGGCCGTCATCGCCGGGCCGTTCGCTCACGAAGGTCCCGTCGGGGGCGAGCGCATCCCGGGGGTCGACGAAGTGCGCCCACGGGCGCGAGGCGAGCTCGGCCTCGACGGCCTCGGTCAGCACCGGCCGGAGCGCCTCGATGGCCTCGCTCCGGGTCAGCGGCATGCCGATCCAGTAGACCGTGCGGCCCGGCTCCTCGATGATGTCGAGCACCTCGCCGACGCGGCGCTGGTACTCGTCGGCCCACTCGGGGGTCCCGAGGGCGATGACCCCCGCATCGGTCGTGAAGCCCTGGGTGTCGTTGCCGCCGAAGCCGACGATGACGACGTCGGGGTCGTGCTGCGCCATGTCGGCGGTGAGCTTGGCGGGCCAGTCGAAGTAGTCGGTGCGGACGAGGCCGGTCGAGCCCTTCCAGTCGTCGATGACCTCCACCGGATCGCCGGCCGGGAGCTCCTGCTCCAGGGCCGGTGCGATCCAGCCCACGAGCGAGTCGCCGGCGACGAGCACCTTGAGCGGGGCGGCGGCGGTCGGGATGCGAACGGGAAGCGTCGAGGTGGCGGCGGCCGCGGCCTTCTCCGCCGCCTGCTCCGTCCCGCCGTCGCCGCCGTTGCCGAGCGCCCAGGCGACGACCAGCACCGTCACGGCGCAGAGCGCGACGAACACCATCGGCCGCGCCGAGGCGGGGGCGCTCAGGGGCGGTCGGGTGGGCTCGGCCATGGGGAGACCGGAAGTCTGCTGGACCCGGCCGCCCGCTGCACCTCCGGCGGTCGATCCGACCCCCCCAGCCCAGCCGGCCGTCGGCGCGTGCATCGCTAGCGTGCGGGGATGGCTGATGACCACGACCTGCCCTCCCTCGTCGATGCTGGGTGGCGGACCCTCGGGTTCGGCGATGACGACGACCTGGAGGTGGGGCCGCTCGCCTTCGGGTGCTGGCGGTTCAACGGGTCCGACGCGGCCAAGGGCCAGGAGCTGATCGAGACCGCGCTCGACTTGGGCATGAACCTCGTCGACACCGCCGACATCTACGGGCGGGGCCACGGCGGGGGAGGCTTCGGCGAGTCCGAGGAGCTGCTCGGCAAGGTGCTGGCGGCATCACCCGAGCTGCGCGACCGCATGGTGCTCGCCACCAAGGGCGGCATCCGCGAGGGCGTGCCGTACGACAGCTCGGCCGACTACCTGGAGCAGGCGTGCGACGCGTCGCTCCGGCGCCTCGGCGTCGACGTGATCGACCTCTACCAGGTGCACCGGCCCGACCTGTTCGCCCACCCGCTCGACGTGGCCGAGACGCTCGACGGCCTCATCGCCGCCGGCAAGGTCCGCACCGTCGGCGTGTCGAACCACACGCCGGCCCAGGTGTCGGCGCTCGCCGAGTACCTGGAGGCGCCCCTCGTCTCCACCCAGCCCGAGTACTCGGCGGCGCACCTCGACGCCCTGCGCGACGGCACGCTGGACCAGGCCATGGCCGAGGGCTTCGCCGTCTTGGCGTGGAGCCCGCTGGCCGGCGGCCGCATCGCCACCGGCGACGGCATGCGCCGCGGGCTCCTGGTGGTGCTCGACGAGCTGGCCGCCCGCGAAGGT
>Ga0182739_1004451_pt1 | contig 11597 bp, 10 predicted proteins | sample eDN5th30CBELigBY_FD_128873 | JGI IMG/M metagenome (GOLD analysis project Ga0182739, IMG submission 128873) | Enriched backyard soil microbial communities from Emeryville, California, USA - eDNA 5th pass 30_C BE-Lig BY (version 2) (version 2) | ecosystem: Environmental > Terrestrial > Soil >... | reverse complement strand
ATACGCTGCTTTCGAACGCATGGGCTCCCTCCTTGGAGTGTGTACGGTGACACAAACCATTCTGAGGAGGACCCTTGCGTTCGCCTAGACCATTTACGGCGTTCTTGGAACTACTGGAATTGGATTTCAATGAAAACAAGAGAAAGTGGAATGCCTCCCGAAGAGGTATGGCAACAATTCTTCGACCCGGAAGTCATTCTGACGAAACTGGGGATGCGATCAGAATTCGAATCGGTCGTCGACCTGGGATGCGGGTATGGAACCTTCGCCATTCCTGCCGCCGCGCGGATTGCCGGATCTGTGTATGCCATTGATATTGATGCCGAGATGATTGCCGGCACATCCGCCAGGGCGCGTGCCCGGGGGCTCACAAATCTGATCCCCATGCAACGAGATTTCCTGGCCGAAGGCACCGGCCTGGCAGAAGGGTGTGCTGACTTTGTAATGGTCTTTAATCTGTTACATGCCCGGGAATCGGCTGCGATCCTTGCGGAAGCGAGTCGACTTTTGAAGAATCGGGGAATTCTAGCGGTCATTCACTGGAACTTTGATCCAGCGACGCCGCGCGGTCCAAGCATGGAAATCCGCGCGACTCCGGAGTCATGCCGATACATGATCCAGCAGGCAGGCTTTTCCCCCGGGAATTGTCTGGATCTGCCCCCGTACCATTACGGGTTTGCTGCATGGCCCCTGTGATGTCACCTGCCGTTAAGCTTTTTCTGGAGAAGTTCAACGATGAAAAGTTTTTCCTGCCGGATGTTCTTCCCTGTGGCGGTCGTTGTTTTATGCACAACTCTGTTTGCCATCGCTGCCGATCACACTCACGAATCCATTGATCAGGTGCGGGAGAAGGTCGAAGCCAAAAAGGCAGTGCTGGTCGATGTCCGCGAGAAAAAAGAATGGGATGCCGGACATGTGGATGGCGCGATTTTCCTTCCGTTGAGCGAACTGCAACGAGGGCTCGGTGTCGAAGAACTGGCCAAACGACTTCCGCAGGACCGGGTTCTCTATCCCTATTGTGTGATTGGCAAACGGGCTGTGACCGCCGGAAACATTCTGGAAAAACAGGGTTACAAAGTACGCAGCCTGAAGCCGGGATACAAAGAGTTGATTCAAGCCGGGTTCACTGGCACCCCGCAAAAATAGAGTCCGGAGAGCCTCTTGCGTCTGCTGCTGTTCGTTCTGGATGGGGAGCAGCACCGCGGTGATGTCGGGGAACAGGAAACTGGTGGACTCTCCATATCAAGTCGAGCCGGCACCCAGGCACGACACATCGGGAGTGAAGTGAAGGAGAAGATGACCCGCGCTCCGCCACACAATGAAGGGCGTTCATCAGTTTTCTCTGTGTCGAGCAGGCATGAAACAGAGTGGTTTGCTATCCTGAATCGCCCTGACGGGCAGAACACCGACACGCTTCTGTTTTTGAAGATGGAAACTGTCGCTGAGACACTTTGCTTCCCCGCAGGAGAACGCCTCCTGCCACGCATCGGCATCAGCCGTTCGTATCAGGAAGACTTGTGGAGCAGAATGATCGTCTGCAGAGGAATCTGATTGTCGCCGTTGAGTTTTGAACCGACCTGAAAGGAATTGGAGATGCCATTGAACCCGAATCGTCGTGAGTTCCTCAAGAATTCCGCACTGACGCTGGCGGGAACCAGCTTCACGATCCGTTCCTTAAGTGCCGCAGATGCTGCAAAAGATCGCAGCCATGGCAATCAGGGGAAGATCTTCAAAGCCAATAAAGGCGGCAACATTGGGGCCAATCTCGAGGAGATGATCAAGACGCTGGAGCAATATCAGAAACTGGGCTTTGACGGCATTGAAGGAAACGCCCCCGGCATCAACGTGGAAAATGCCAAGCTGGCGATTGAGAAAACCAAGTTTCCCATTCATGGCGTCGTGGACAGCGTTCACTGGAATCAGCGGCTCTCCTCTCCGGATGCTGCCGTTCGCGAAATCGGCTTGAAGGCCCTCATTCAGGCGATTCACGATTCCAAAGCCATCGGCGGCACCAGCGTATTGCTGGTACCCGGAAAGGTCACCGGAGCGGACGAAACTCACGACGACGTTTGGAAGCGGTCGATTGTCGAGATCCGCAAGGCACTCCCTGTGGCTGAGCGTGAGCAGATCAAGATCCTCATCGAAAATGTCTGGAACGGATTCTGCGAAAAGCCCGAACAGCTTCGCGATTATATTGATGAAATCAACCATCCCTGGTGCGGCGTTTATTTCGACATCGGCAATGTGCGGAAGTTCGGCAAACCGGAAGAATGGATCGTGATTCTGGACAAGCGGATCGGCAAGCTGGACGTGAAAGACTGGGGAACGAAAAACGGATTTTGTCGTCTCGGTGAAGGAGAAGTCGACTGGCCTGCGGTGCGTGCCGCACTCAAGCAGGTCAATTATTCCGGCTGGGCCACGCGCGAAGGGCGGGACAAGTCGCTGGAAGATACCGCGGAACTCATGAATGAACTGCTGGACCTCTGAGAGTCCATTCCGCAGCCGTGAAATTAAAACCGTTCGTTGAAAGCCGACGGCGTTCAGGTCAGGCAGGAATGTCTGGCCTGTTTTTTTGATGGATTCGCAGGCATCTCTGTCTGCGGATGGTTTCACAGACCAGGGAAAGTCGTGCAGTCTCTGACCAATGAATCATTGGGGGGTGGATGACCTGTTCCGCAGCGCGTGGCTTGCTCTCGCTTCGATTTTTTTGACATCGAGGTTTCGAGCATACTCCTCCCGTATCGTCCGCGTTCCGCCGCGCGGCGAGTTACTTTTCATCAATCGAAACACGTGCTGCGCGGGCTCAGGCGGGAGCAACTTGCTCTGGGGCAGACTCAATCGTCGATTCAGGCCGGGTTGACTGCGCCCTGCCGTGCAGCAAGACGGCGTTTCATCAGTCGAAATACGCTGCACGCAGGTCGGAGTCACTCCGATGTCGAAGAGTCTTCGGAGGAACTTCGGGGTGGGGCTGAATGGTCTGTCGGCACAATTGATTTTCGCTGCCGCAGTTCAGCCATCCGTTCCTGAATGATCCGTTCGTACCCGCGATCAGTCGGCTCGTAATAGTGTTTTTCGACCCCCAGATAATCCTGATCGACCCAGCCCCCTTCTCCGCTGTGCGCATACTGATACCCCTGGCCATGTCCCAGACGTTTGGCGCCGGAGTAATGACTGTCCTTGAGGTGGATCGGGACCGGCAGCACGCGCTGCTGCCGGAGATCTTCCATGGCGGTATCCACCGCCAGATAGGCTGCATTTGATTTGGGGGCGGTGGCCAGGTAGGTGACAGCCTGCGCCAGAATGATCCGGCATTCCGGCATGCCGACCCGATCCGTGGCTTCAGCAGCAGCATTGGCGATGACCAGTGCCTGCGGGTCAGCGTTGCCGACATCTTCCGCAGCCAGAATCACGATCCTCCGGGCAATGAACCGGGGATCTTCTCCCGCCACGAGCATCCGGGCCAGCCAATAAATCGCTGCATCAGGATCACTGCCGCGCATGCTCTTGATGAACGCACTGATGACATCGAAATGCAGATCCCCCCGGGCGTCGTACAGCACCGCTTTTTTCTGAATGGAATCCTGAGCCTCCTGCAGATCGAACGCCCCCACGGAGAGACTGGTTGCGGAGGTTGCCCCGGGTTCGCTCTGTAAAGATTTTACTCCAATTTCCAGCGCCGTCAGTGCGCGGCGGGCATCGCCGTCACAGGCTTCCGCCAGAAACGTCAATGCCTGGTCGGTGGCGACCTCCAGCGGTTGTGCCAACCCGCGTTCCCGATCGGTCAATGCCTGCTTCCGGAGGGAGAGAATGTCCGTCTGTGTCAGCGATTGAAATTCGAAGACCTGACTGCGGCTGATCAACGCCCCCGCGAGTGCAAAGAAAGGGTTGGCCGTTGTCGCGGCAATCAGGCTGACAATTCCCGCTTCCACATCCGGTAATAAGACATCTTGTTGTGTCCGGTTGAAGTGATGCAGTTCATCGACGAAGAGAATTGTCCGCTCACCGCCGGTCTGCAATCGGTTGCGGGCTTCCTCCAGAGCTCCGCGCAGTTCTTTCACTCCTGCTGAAGCGGCATTCAGGACGATGAAGTGTGACCGGGTCTGCCGGGCGATGACCGCTCCCAGCGACGTCTTGCCGGTTCCGGGAGGACCATAAAAGATCATGGAGCCGATGCGGTCCGCCTGAAGTATCCGCCGTAACAGTTTCCCCTCACCGAGAAAATGCTGCTGACCCGCGAATTCGTCGAGCGTGCGGGGGCGCATCCGTGCCGCCAATGGCCGGGCTGCATCCACGTGTCGGCGCTCCTGCTTGTCAAACAACCCCGGCATGCAACACTCCATTGAATCGATAAATTCTTCCTCGTGTCCCGTCAGGGCTTCGTTTTGAGGTGCGTCATCACAACACGTCCTCCGTTGTCGGACTTTGCGTTTGGACTCACCCTGATTTTTAGAGTAGACGAAGCACTCGGTTCCGGAAAGAGCCGATCTCTTACAATCGGGCTTTCAATATTCTGTGATGCCGACGGGAATGCCAACAACTGCCTCAGCTCAAATCCCGTCTGACAGGAATCCGCACCAAAACGCTCATGGCACGAGCCATGGGCTCTGATCCGTTCGCAGTCAGGGAATTTTCCCGAAAGATACCGGGATCACTGAGTCGTTTTATCCGTAGCAATGAGGAATTTTCCAGACCAGCCACAATCGCGTCTCACCTGACGGAGTTGTCGGACGATGAACAGAAGGGGGCGACTCCCGATTCTGACTCTTGAACCATTCCGGATCTAGAGACGCTGAGTGCCGTCCCTTTTCTCAGATTCACGCAGGGACTGGCTACCAGTTCCCCGGGGGTTTGGATAGGATCAATTTCCTTCAACTCCAGTGCTGTGAATGCAGGGAATTTGCACGGAGATTGCGGGGTGAAGAAATTCGCTGGGCGCCAGCGGATTCAAGAACATTGATATTTTGGTGGCGGCTCGAACCAAGTAGCCCCGCCTGGGGAAAGTCAGGACCATCCCGAACACAACACAGACTTGCCCGGTTGCTGTAAATGCGAAACAGGCGACTGGCGAAGAGTCGGCAGACCGCGATGTTGAACGGGGATGGTCGGAGAATCACGAATGCCGCTGGAGAGCATCAGCCGGGCCTGTTTCAAACTGATCCACGGGAAAAACCTGGTCTACAACCAGTGTTGGGAAGACCCTCGCCTGGACCGCGTGGCTTTGGAATTCACCCCCCAGGACAATGTGCTGGTGATCACGTCCGCTGGTTGCAATGCCTTGGACTACGCCTTGGCGGGAGTCAACCATGTTCATGCTGTTGATATGAATTTCCGGCAGAATGCGTTGCTGGAGCTGAAAAAAGCGGGAATCGCCGAACTGGATTACGACACGTTCTTCTCCCTGTTCGGGAAAGGGCGGCTATCGGACTGGGCAAGTATTTATCCCATGAAATTGCGGCCTCGCCTGACCCCGCTGGCCCAGCAGTTCTGGGATAAGAACGGAAAGTTCTTCAAAGGAACCGGGCGGCGAAACAGCTTCTATTTTCGCGGAACTTCCGGGCTGTTTGCCTGGATGGTGAACGGTTATATCAATCGGGTCGCCAGAATCCGGGAAGCCGTCAACGAGATTCTGAATGCGGGAAGTGTCGAAGAACAGCAGGAGATCTTCAAGCGGGCGCGGCTGCATGAGTCGTTGTTCCGCCCCATGGTCCAATGGCTGCTGCGCCGCGATACCACCATGGCCCTGCTGGGAGTTCCTCGCAGCCAGCGTCAGCAACTGGACCGAGATTACCCCGGTGGAATTGCCCAGTTTATCATTGACCGCATCGAGACTGTCTTTACTCGTCTGCCGCTGGCGGACAACTACTTCTGGCGCGTTTATCTGACGGGGGAATACACGCCGGAGTGCTGTCCGGAATATCTGAAAGAAGCCAATTTCGCCGCACTGAAACAGGGCGTCGCGGACAAGGTGACCACGCATACCGATTCCGTGCTGGGATTTCTGGAGCGGCACCCCGGGACGATTTCCCGCTTCATCCTGCTCGACCACATGGACTGGCTGTACAGCAACTATCGCGAGATTCTGGCGGCCGAATGGCAGGGGATTGTGGATCATGCCGCTCCGGAAACAAAAATCATCTGGCGAAGCGCCGGGCTTTCCGTCGATTTTGTCGACCCGATTGAAGTGACTGTCAACGGACAAGCAAAGCAGATGAAAGACCTGCTGCACTACAATCGGGAACTGGCGGCAAGGCTGCATCCGATCGACCGTGTGAACACGTATGGCAGCTTCATGATCACGGATCTGAAGAAAGCCTGATCGGCTTCGTCATTCTTCTTTCTTTCCGGACGCCCTTTCCTTTTTTGACGACGATGGATCAGCCGTGGCAGTTGTCAACGATCTGAAAACACTCTGGCATCTTGTGGCGCGTCGGGCTCGCGGGGCCACACACCAGGAACGGCTCGAAAGTTTTTATTCCGGACAGGCCAACGGGTATGACGACTTCAGACGCCGAATGCTGCATGGCCGACAGGAGATGATTCAGGCGATTCCGGTTCCCGCCGGCGGAATCTGGGTCGATCTCGGAGCGGGCACTGGAGAAAATGCCGAACACATCGGACCAGCGCTGGACCAGCTTTCGAACATGTACCTGGTTGACCTGTCTCCTTCACTTCTCAGGCAGGCGGATCAGCGGGTCTCTGCCCACCAGTGGAAAAATGTCACACCCGTCTGCCACGATGCAACGACGTTCGTTCCCTCTGAAGGTCAGGTCGACGTCGTCACGTTTTCGTACTCGCTGACGATGATCCCCGACTGGTTTCGCGCCATCGATCATGCCTGGGAATTACTGAAGCCGGGAGGGACGCTGGGAGTTGTCGACTTCTTTGTCTCTCGAAAGCACCCAGCCAAAGAACGGGTGAAACATCGGTGGTCCACACGAACATTCTGGCCCACCTGGTTTGGCAGCGATAACGTCTTCCTCAGCCCGGATCATATTCCTTATCTGCAGAACAGGTTCGAAACGGTAAAGCTCGACGAGCGCCGCGGAAAAATCCCCTATCTTCCGCTGATTCGCGCCCCACATTATCTCTTCATCGGGCGGAAGAAGCCCGTCCAGGAGTCTCTTCAGAAACGGCTTTGAGTGCTTCGTAGGCGAAACGTGAAGCCCTGGCGTCCCCGGATGTCCTCATTCGCCTCCCGACGGTCGAGGAAACGGATCTGAGAGCAAATGCACGGACTCGCGGAGTGCGTGCATTCTCGCCCCGCTTCTCAAGTTCCCTGCCTTCAACAGTTTGTCGAGAGGTTGCTGGATGCTCTCGCAAAAAGTAATATTTTCGTCGGTAAACTTGTCTTGTTCGAATAACTGATCCCGTTATCTGGTAGGATGACGGCACAAGCGAACCTTGCCGCCGGGCGAACTTCTTCATTTCTGTCATTCACTGACGGGTGATCGCGCGCTTGCGAGAGAGGGTCTCTGCGTGACTGCTGCTTTTGTGGAGTCGTCCGATTTGAAGCTGTCCGAGGTGGGAACGACTGGATTTTCAGTGCCGAAATTCTATTTCAGGTCTTTGGAGAAAATGAGCCAGGGATGGAGTTCGCGTCGGGTTCAGTGTCAGTGACACCTTGAGCAGTAAACTTGTTCGGTTTCAGAAGCGGCGCACGTCATGACAGATGCGGAAAGCAGCGAAGACCTCCCCGCGAATTCTCTTCTGATGCTGGCGTTACGAAACGAAAGTACGCAGGCGATGGAGCGTCTCTTGGCGATTTACCGCCCTTTCCTCACAAACGTGGCGGGGCAGTTTATTCCAGAGGGATTGCAAGGACGCATGGACCGGTCCGATCTGGTTCAGGAAACGCTGATCCGGGGAGTCACGCAGCGGGACCAGTTTCGGGGAACGACGGAAAATGAGTTTGCCGCCTGGCTGAGGCAAATTCTGCAAAATGTTGCCATCGACTGGATTCGGTATCACACCGCCGAGAAACGGGATATCCGGCGCACTGCGGACGAGGTGGAGGATCTTGTCAGCCAGGAGAATTCCCCCAGTCAGAATGTTCGGCAGGAGGAAGAATTTCAGCAGATTACCACCGCCATGATGCAACTTTCCAAAGATCAGCGGCTCGTGATCGAACTTCGCAGCGAGGGGCTCGGATTCAAGGAAATCGGATGGCGAACCGGTCGGTCGGAAGATGCGGCCCGGATGCAGTGGGGACGGGCACTGGCCCGGCTTCTCAAGATATTGGAAAGTCATGGCCGAACCAGATGAATTCTCTGTTCCTTCCGCGGAATGGGTCGAACAGATGGCTGCGCTCGACGAGGCGCTGCGTGCGGGGCAACCACCGGTTTTTCCGTTGCCAGCGGAAAAGGATCTGGCTGCCAGACGTTTGATCGCGAATTTGCAGATGATGCATGTCTCCGAGTTGAAGGAGGCGTTTCCTCTTCGGTCACCAGGGATTCCTGAACGGATTGGCCGCTATCAGATCCGCTGCATTTTGGGAGCAGGCGGATTTGCCATCGTCTACCAGGGCTGGGATCGGCATCTGAGCCGTGATGTGGCTGTGAAAGTCCCGCTGCCGCCAGGACTGCTGAATCTGGATACCCGGCAGCGCTTTGTGCAGGAAGCAAAGCTGGCGGCACAACTGGACCACCCACATATTGTTCCTGCTTACGAGGCTGGGGAGGACGGGCCGGTTCCGTTCATCGCGTATGCCTATTGTTCGGGACCGACGCTGGCCGCGTGGCTCAAGGAGCATGGCCCCATGGCTCCCAGTGATGCCGCCTCGCTGATGGTCCACATGGCGGATGCTGTTTCCTACAGTCACAACATGGGAATCTTGCACCGGGATCTGAAGCCGGCCAATGTCTTGCTGTTTCCGATCACGAATTCTCCCAGCCAGGATTTCCCCTATACGCCTAAACTCTCCGACTTCGGGCTGGCCAAACTGATCGAGTCCGCTGCAACCGATACCGGCTCCAGCATGATCCTGGGAACGCCGCTGTACATGGCTCCCGAGCAGATTCAGGCCACTCAGACCGTCTCCATGACCACCACGGATATTTATGGGCTGGGCGGAATCCTCTATGAACTCCTGACCGGGCAACCCCCGTTTCAGGGAGAGACCGTACTGCAGGTGCTGGATGCCATTCGCAGCGGAAAAATTGAAAGCATGCGGAAGATCAACAGCCATATCCCTCACGATCTGGCGGTGATCTGCGAAAAGGCCATTGCTGTCCTTCCGGAAGACCGGTATTCCTCAGCAGCGGAATTGCGGGATGACCTGCTCCGATTTCTACGGGGAGATCCAATTCAAGGGCGGACCGCCAGTCTCGCCGTTCAGACGCTTCGCACGCTGCGGGCAGGTTCCCGTATCAGTGAAGCAGCTACTGCGATGATTCTGGGTCACATGGCGTTGCTCCTCTGGATCACAACCTGGCCCGTCGCCGTTTTTTTCGGACTGCCGATTGTGGACGGGGTCAAATTGAATCAAGTGCTCCCTTACACCCCCCCACTGGTAGGAGTGCATGCCATCTGTATCTGGCTGGGGGTGCAGACAGGCCGTCGACGGCTCTGGGCTGCTGCGGCTTCTACGGTGATCTGCGGGATGCTGAGCCTGTTTGTCTTCGCCATACTCCAGCGCTGGGTGGCTCCACCCTACCAGAGTATCTACGCCGAGTTGCGGACCCGTAACAGTATCTTTGTGCTTCTCTTTTGCATTTTTGGATTGCAGACGCTGCTTTCCGGATGTGCCTGGCTGGCATTAACGTCCCGGAAAAAATGAGTGACTCGCAGGTCGTGCCGCATGAAGTCCGGAAAAGAGCCAGTTGCTCTGGCCTGGGCCCGCGCAGCGCGCGTTTCGACTGATGGAAGACTGCTCGCCGCGTGGCGGAACGCGGTCGATACGGGGTGAATGCGCTCTAATCCTCCGGATTCTCTTCCGGTTCCTTCACAGCCTGGGGGAGCAGAATGATGAAGCCAGCTCCTCCCTGTGGAGTATTGGCCACTTTCAACTGTCCACCATGATTCAGGATAATGCGACGCGAGATCGTCAGCCCCAAGCCGGTTCCGGTCTCTTTCGTACTCATAAACGGCTCGAAGATTTCTTCGTACAGGTTCTCGGGAATCCCGGTTCCACTGTCATCCACGTTGATTTTGATAAACGGCTTTGGCTCGCCGTTGATGAACAGAACTTCCTCGGAAAGCCGGATGTCGATGGATCCACCTTCGGGCTGGGCATCCAGGCTGTTCAGCAGCAGGTTGAGGATCACCTGACGAATTCGTAACGGGTCCGCCAGCACTTCCACCGGGCATCCGGTCAGGTCGGCGGAGAGTTCAACATGCTGCACATTGGCCCGGGCTGCGACCAGTTCGGTCGCCTGCCGGATCACCGTCGTCAGGTCGATTCGCCTGGGTTGCAGCGCCTGCGGCTTGGCGAAGTCGAGGAATTCATGGACCAGCCCTTCCATGCGGCGAATCTCTTCATCCAGCACCTTGAGCTGAGGCACGGAGAGACTGGGGCCGTCAGGCCGGGAGAGAGCCCGCTGCACGAGCATTTTCATCGGCATGAGCGGATTGCGAAGCTCATGGGCCAGGCCGGCGGCCAATTGTCCCACTGCAGCGAATTTCTGATTTTGCATGCTTTCCTGTTCGCGTTCCTGCAGGCGTTCGATCACCAGTCCGATCTGGTCTTCCACCTGTTTGATGCCGGTCGCCAGGTCGTCGATTCCTCCGGGGCTGGCAATCTTGGTCGGGCCGATGACTTCCTGCAGTCGGTCCGCCGCCCCCCGCACCGAGACGTCCAGCTTGACCATCGAGCGGTGAACGCCGCGGGCAATGGCCAGCCCGGCGACAAGTCCCGCTGCCCCTCCACAAACGCCCAGCAGCAGGAATGCCTCGAACATTTTATTGGCCGTTTGGCGGTTCGCCTCGTTTGTCCGGTCGGCTGCCTGTTCGTTGGACTTGATGTAATCGTTCAAGGGGCGCTGGACCGCCTCGTTGAGGATGTCATCCAGTTCAAATGCCCTGGCCCGTTTCTCCTCTTTTGAGAGTCCCTGCCCTCGAATTTTTTCGAGTTGTTCGTAGAACCTCTTTTTGCCCACCTGCAGATCGGAACAGATCGCCATGGATGTTTTCGTTTCCAGATTGCCCTCGAACGTTTCCGCGGCCCGGGCGAACCCGCTTAACCGCTTGAGCCGGTTGTCGATGACGGGCTTGAGCCTGACGATCTGTTCCAGGTGATCGCTGTCCTGCTCACGCAGGTATTGTCGCAGCATCTGTCGGATGTCGTTCACAACCAGCAGGAGATCCTGGGCCGCCAGCGTGTTGTGAAATTCCAGATTGACCAGTTGAGAAACACTGGCCTGCTGACGCTGCACATTCCAGGCAGCGAGGATCCCCAGGCTCAGCAGCAGGATGCTGATGGCAATTGTGGGGGCAACAATATGTCTCAAAAAACGACGGTTCATAACATCTGTCTAACAGGTACTCGTTCACGGGTTGAGGGGTTTTGATGGCAGGAGAGAGGTGGGGGAGCGGGTTTTCAGGGATTCGCTCACATAGGTCAGCACGCTCTGGTCTTGTTGACGGCAGGTTTCGATGATGCT
>Ga0182739_1004450_pt1 | contig 11599 bp, 13 predicted proteins | sample eDN5th30CBELigBY_FD_128873 | JGI IMG/M metagenome (GOLD analysis project Ga0182739, IMG submission 128873) | Enriched backyard soil microbial communities from Emeryville, California, USA - eDNA 5th pass 30_C BE-Lig BY (version 2) (version 2) | ecosystem: Environmental > Terrestrial > Soil >... | reverse complement strand
GCTGTCGGCCTGGTCCGCGCCAGCGGTTGGTATCGCACCACGCCCGACCCGAACGCGATTGACGTCTACCTCACCCGCATGGGCCAGACGCTCCTCGATCCCCCGAGCGTCGCCGGCTGGCCGGGGGGCGAGGCCTGGCTCGGCGCCCCCTTGCTGATCGCCCGCGCGAACTTCGTGGCAGAGATCACCGCCGCGGCCGACGCCGAAGGCCGGTTGCAGAAAAATGCACGAATGCAAGGGCAAGAGACCTCCAATGCGTGGGCCGGGGCCGTCGCCGCGGCGTTCCTGCCCGGCGTCCCCCGACCCGACTTCCGCCTCGGCGCTGGACGCCACCCCACCAATCACGTCGAGGCCCTCCGGTTCGTCGCCTCGGTCCCCGAAGCCCATCTCGCCTGAGGAGTTCCGCCCTCATGAACCGTCGCCATTTTCTCTCGCACGCGTCGACGCTGGCCGTGATCGGTGGTGTTCCAGGCCTCTGGCAGCGGGCGGCCGCAGCCGCCGGTCCCGAGCCCGACGGGCCGGTCCTCGTCGTCGTCGAGCTCACCGGCGGAAACGACGGGCTGAACACAGTCATCCCCTATCGGGATGACGCCTACCACCGCGCCCGGCCGACGCTCCGCATCGCCTCCGACAAGGTACGCAAGCTCGACGACACCCTCGGCCTTCACCCGGCGCTGAGCGGCCTGCACAAGCTCTGGGAAGAGGGAACGCTCCGCGTCCTGATGAACGCCGGCTACCCGAAGCCAAGTCGATCTCACACCCGCGCCCTGGAGATCTGGCAGTCCGGCGACCTCGCGCCGACGCCCACCACAGGCTGGCTCGGCCGCGTCTCGGACGGCGCAGTCGACCGCGCGCCTTCCTGCTTCGTTGGGCCGGGCGCGGTGCCACTCGCCGTGCGGGGCCGCGCCGTGGCCCCGTTCGCGATCGCGGACGTCGCAGGCACCACGCTTCGCCCCGGTGCCCGGTTCCTCCCCCTCGCGGACCGCGGCGGAGTCTCACCTCTGGCGGGCCGGGTCGCACAGGCCATGGCCACCGCCGGGGCCCTCAGCGCCAGGCTCGAGACGCTCCGCCAGGACGAGCCCCGAGGCGAGCGAGACAGCCTCGAGGCGAAGCTCTCCACGATCGCCCGTCTCATCAAGGCGGGCGTCGAATCGCGGGTCTACTACACCGCCCTCGACGGCTTCGACACGCACGCCAGCCAGCAGTACGCCCACGAGGACCTGCTCCGCAAGCTCTCGACCGCGCTCAGCCGCTTCCAGGCGGACCTCAAGGCAAGCAAGCTCGATGACCGCGTCGTCGTGCTCGTCTTCTCCGAATTCGGGCGCCGCATCGAGGAGAACGGCTCCAAGGGAACCGACCACGGGGCCGCCGCCCCGGTCTTCCTCCTCGGCACCCCCGTCGCTGGAGGCCTGCATGGCGGGGTCCCCGACCTGGCGACCACCGACGAGGGCGACGTCCCCTACCAACTCGACTTCCGCGACCTCTATGCCTCCCTCCTCGGCGATTGGCTCCGCGTCAACCCGGCCTCGGTGATCGGCCGAGACAGGGCCAATCTCATCCCTCTTTTCCGCACTTGACGCCTTCAAAGCGTCCAACGAGGCCATGATGCTGATCGAGCCGATTGTTACCATGATCGCTCACAGCCGGCGCTGGGGCCGCGCCCGTTCGGCGGCGGCCCCAGCCTTGGCTCGGTCGGTTACGCCTTCCTCGCCTCGATCTCGGCGCGGAGACGTTCCTCTTGTTCCCGAAGTTCAGGGGTGAACTCGGCTCCAAAGTCCTCCGCCTCGAACACGGGGCGGATCTCAATCTCGGATTCCCCCAGCATCGGGTTCGGGCACCGCTTCACCCACTCGACCGCCTCGTCGATCGAGCCCACCTGCCAGAGCCAGAACCCAGCGATGAGTTCCTTCGTCTCGGCGAAGGGGCCGTCGATCACCGACCGCGACGTCCCGGCGAATCGGACCCGCTTGCCCTTCGAGCTCGGGTGCAACCCCTCCCCGGCGAGCATGATGCCGGCCTTGACCAACTCCTCGTTGAACTTCCCCATCTCGGTCAACAGCTCTTCGCTCGGCATCACACCCATCTCGGAATCCTTCGTGGCCTTGACCATCACCATGACTCGCATCGTTTCGTCCCCTTCGCTTCAGATATGGATCCCGCAGTTCGTTTCGGCCGACGGTGACCTGAGAACTCACGGTTCTACCATGGCGTCGAATGGCCGAGCGAAGAATCGACAAGGTGCGAGAAGAAATCCGGATAATTTTTCCTTGCCCCGGATCGAGGGAATTCGTTGTCCGCGGTCGCGAAGCGACAAGACACGTCCCGCAAGCCGAGCCAGCCAGGTCAAGCCTCGGCCTCCGCGCCACCTCGGAGGCCTTCGGCACCAGGACAACGTGTTCTCCAGCAGCAGCCAGTTTTCGGACCCACAAGCTCCTTAGAGTCACGGGGTTGCGACTCAGCCACAACTCAGCTTGGGGTGTAGAAGGTGGGAGCGGCCCTGAAGCATAAAGGCGGCCCGTGGATTGTTGCATGGAGGATTTACGCTGAGAGTTAAACCAACAAAAATGGCCCGCTGGCTTCCCAGCGGGCCACAATCCTCAGCAGACTTCCCCCAGCTTCCTCCCCCAGGGGGGTTCGTTTACGGCGGCGGCACCTCGGCGAACGCCGACTCAGCGAGGGATAAGGATCGGGGGAATCCCATCGCCACGCCGGTTGTAGATGACACCGCCGTAACCGGGCCGGTAACCCCACCCCCAGCCCGGCCAGTAACCCCCAGGACGATGACCATGGCCATGGCCGTGGCCATGATGTCCGTGCCCATGATGACCATGCCCGTGCTGACCATGGCCACCGTGATGGCCCCCTGAGCGGTAGCCACCGACGTAAACCTCACCTCCCCGCGACTCGGGGGCCGCCAGCCCCAGGCCGCTCACGACGACCGCCGCCGCACCCAACACCCTGGCCGCCTTCATCGCAATCCTCATCGTTTTCAACTCCTTCTCAGTCAGCAGGTTGCACTTCTCGATTCTGAACCGCTCGATTGTTCACCTCGACACCTTTGAGATCCGCAAGGGGCCGATTGAGCGTGCAATGGCCGGGACACTTTTTTTCGGAACACACCTTGCGCCAGGGCGGGATTCGCCTCGTTTCAGTTTGAGAGCAAGAATCGGAGTTCTCGTCGAGCGGGCCAGGCCTATCATGCAAGTCAGACTGAACCTGTAAGGGAAATGCGGGCCGAGGCCCGCGTGTTGAGATTCAGGAGCGTTGACCATGAACGCTGCGCTGTCCAAGCCCGGCTCGCGATTCGAGACCGACGATGAGCGATGGCGGGCCTTGCTGAACCGCGACTCGGCCGCCGACGGTCAGTTCGTCTACGCGGTGCTGTCCACGGGGGTCTACTGCCGCCCCGTCTGCCCGTCACGGCTGGCCCTCCGTAAGAACGTCCGGTTCCATGCGACCTCCCGGGACGCCGAGCGTGCGGGCTTTCGCCCCTGTAAACGCTGCAAGCCGGACGAGGCTCGCCAGGTCGAGCGCCAGGCCGAGGTCGTCGAACGGGCCTGCCGGCTCATCGAAACGGCCGACGAGGTTCCCAGCCTCGATGAGCTGGCCCTGTCGGTCAACCTGAGTCCCTCGCACTTCCATCGCGTCTTCAAGGCACAAACGGGTCTCACCCCCAAGGGATACGCCGCCGCCCACCGCCTCAGGCGCGTCCGGGACGAGCTCGGACGCACCCCGACCGTCACCCAAGCGATCTACGGCGCAGGGTTCAACTCCAATAGCCGTTTCTACGAATCTTCATGTCATGTGCTCGGCATGACTCCGAAGCGGTTCCGGGCCGGCGGCGTCGGCACGACCATTCGGTTTGCGGTCGGAGACTGCTGGCTCGGGTCCATCCTCGTGGCCGCCTCGGACCAGGGGGTCTGTGCCATCCTTCTGGGCGACGATCCGGACGCACTGACCCGCGACCTCCAGGACCGGTTCCCGAACGCCAAGCTCATCGGAGGCGACGAAGAGTTCGAGCAATGGGTCGCCCAGGTTGTCGGGTTCGTGGAAGCTCCATCGGTTGGACTCGACCTTCCCCTCGACATCCAGGGCACCGCGTTTCAGCACCGGGTCTGGGAGGCCTTGCGTGAGATCCCGGCCGGCTCGACCGCGAGCTATGCCGAGGTTGCGGAGCGGATCGGGCAGCCCAGGTCGGTGCGAGCCGTGGCCCGGGCGTGTGCCGCGAACCCCCTGGCAGTCGCGATCCCGTGCCACCGCGTGGTTCGGACCGATGGCTCGCTGTCGGGCTACCGCTGGGGAGTCGAGCGGAAGGGCCAACTGCTCCGCCGCGAACAGGAATCACGCTGATCCATGAACGATTCCACGACCACGCTGGCCCTCGCCTACATTCCCCCTCTCGACTGGCGGTTCTTCTTCCGCTATCTCGGCGCCCGGGCCACGCCCGGCGTCGAAGCCGTCATCGAGCCCGGTCGGTACGTTCGAACGATCGAGGTTGGGGGGGATTGCGGCCGGCTCGCCCTGTCTCACCATCCCGAAGAGGATTGGCTCCTACTCGAGATCCAGGGTGAGGTCACGCGACATACGCCGACCGTGCTGGCACGGGTGCGACTCATGTTCGACCTTGATGTGAATCTCGCCCTGGTTCATGAGACGCTCAGGAGCGACCCTGGTCTCGGCCCCCTCCTGAGCGCCGCGCCGGGGATCCGGGTCCCGGGGGCCTGGTGCCCGTTCGAGTTGCTCGTTCGGACGATCGTGGGCCAGCAGGTGACCGTCAAGGCGGCGACGACCATCATTGGCCGGATCGCCAGCCGGCTCGGGACCCCGGTCGACGGGGCCAATCCCGGCGAGCCATCATTCCTGTTCCCTTCACCACGGGCGATCGCCGATGGCAGCCTGGCGTCGATCGGCATGCCATCGAAACGAGCCGAAGCGTTGCAGAATGTCGCGCGGGCTATCGCCGACAAAGCGATTCCCTTTCCGTCGATCGACCTTCCAGGGAATCCCGACGAAATCCGGCAGGCGCTGCTCGAACGACCCGGAATCGGCCTCTGGACCGTGGAGTACTTCGCACTCCGGGCCCTGCGAGACCCCGACGCCTGGCCGGCCACCGACTTGATCCTTCGCCGTGCCGTCGCACAGCTCCACCAAGCGACCTCCCCGGCGATCGAACGTTGGAAGCCCTATCGCGGCTATGCCGCCATGCATCTCTGGAACAACGCGGCCCAGGACTCGCGGCGATGAAGGCCGCCACACAGCCCCTGGACCGGCGAAAGGTTCGTTCTTCGGTCCCTCACGACAAGCAGCCGGCCCCGGATGTTCTGCACATTCCGGATGCCCCAGGTTGCTTCGCGACTCCGGTTGCAAGCCACCGCCATTCAAAGAATGGAAAATCAGAGGAAACGGCGACCAGGTGCCTAGTGGTATATCCGGCAAGTTCCGCAACACGGCCGGGCCAGCCGAGTGGTTTACGACTTGGCGGACGCACCACTTAGACTTTCAGGAAAGTCAAACGTACTCACCGATCCACCACGTCCCGGGTTTCAAGATCGTCATGACACAAACTCAACCAGCCAGCCACCCAACGCTCGACCCCGACGGCCCCCTGCTGGGCCGCATCGCCGCGCTCGACTGGCCGACTCTCGCCGCCGAGTTGGATCGCTTCGGCTGCGCCCTCGTCGGGCCGCTCTTCACCCCAGACCAGTGCGAGGCTCTCGCCGCCTCGTACGACGACGACTCGAGCGGCCGGTTCCGAAGCCGGGTCGTCATGGCCCGCCACGGCTACGGTCAGGGTGAATATCGATACTTTGCCTACCCCCTGCCCTCGTTGATCCACGAGGTGAGGACCCGGCTCTATCCCCCGCTTGCCGCAATCGCCAACCGCTGGAATGAGGCCATGGGCCTCGAAGTCCGCTATCCGGAGGAGCATCCCGCCTTCCTCGACCGCTGCCACTCCGCCGGCCAGACCCGGCCAACACCGCTGCTACTTCGGTACGGCTCCGGCGACTACAATTGCTTACATCAGGACCTCTACGGCGAGCACGTCTTTCCGCTCCAGGTCGCGTTCCTCCTCTCCCGGCCCGGCGTCGACTTCACTGGGGGCGAGTTCGTCCTGACCGAGCAACGACCTCGCATGCAGTCGCGGGCCGAGGTCGTCCCCCTCGAGCAGGGCCAGGGGGTCATCTTCCCCGTCCATCATCGACCAGTCCAGGGCACCCGGGGAACCTATCGCGTGACGATGCGCCACGGCGTGAGCCGGCTCCGATCGGGCCATCGCCACACCCTCGGGATCATCTTCCATGACGCCGTTTGAGTCGCAGAGGCCGAACGCCTCGCTCCTCTCGACCGAGGAAGTCAACCGGGATCGGCCCCGAACCGGCGACTTCCCCAAGGTAAGCCTCACCACCGCCGTGCCGACCGAGCACGGCGGCGTGGCGGCACGGCCGCCCGCTGGAACTCGTCTTCATACACGATATGCCCGATGGATACGGCCGTGAGCAGTTGCGTTGTGAAACCATACTCCGTCAGAAGCTGAGAGAGGTCCCACATTCGACCCGCAAAGCGGTCGGATTTGACATACCAGAATATCGCTCGCTCCGGTATCAAACCCTTGGGCGGGACGGGGAGCTCGTCCTCGAACCAATCCAACAACCCATGGAGCCGCGCGCGATCGTGCGGGAACAGCTCGCCCTCGTGCTGCAGGAAGTACGCCGCGGCGAAGAGACCCACCTGCCGATGCTGACCTTGAACTCGTTGGTGGACGGCAAAACGAAGATGGCGTGCCATTTCTTGGTACCATTGCTTCGATCGTTACGTTCACTTATCGCTATTCTCCAGATGTCATACTGACCTCCGAGTAGACGCGCCTCGACGACGCCAGGTTCATGGATTCAGGAACTTGGCTCTACTCCAGGCCCATAGTGAACCGCGAGCCAGATCGTCGGCTCCGCCGGCGTGGTCCACTCGACACGATGACGCCGGTGGGCGGGGATGTTGACGAACGTCCCGGGACGCAGTTCCATCGGCGGCTCGCCTTCGAAGGTTAACCGGGCCGCTCCGCTCAGGAGCAGGACCCACTCATGGTTCTCCTGGTCGTACCAGAAGCCCTCCGGCGAGGAGTGGCCCCGGGAGACGATCCGCTCGATGCGAACGCCGGGGGTGCCGAGCAGGACCTGGAAGAGTTCTTCCGGCAGTTTGTCGGGGATCTCATCGAAAAGGTTCGTCACGTCGGCCATCGTCACGCGCTCCATCATCCCAAGGTATCGCGAACCGGGACGGCGGAGGCGGCAGCTTCCGAGTCCCCAGCGCCAGCGAGGGGCGAGATTTCAGCACGCCCCTCAAAGGCCCCTTCAGGCGGTCCTCCTGGTGGTCCCTGGGCCACATGGGGCCAGAAACCGCTCGAGGAACTGGCCATAATCCTTCTTCATGGGGAGTTCGCGGTCGACCTTGATCCGACGGCGGTAGGTCTTCACGGCGACGCCGCGAACCGGGTCGAACCCCTCCTTCTCGAACCGCTCCCAGTAGACGGCCGACCCGCGCCGTTGCCAGAGCGGTACGTCGTTGAAATTGATGCCGTGCTGGTGGAGCAGCTCGTTCTTGAATGCGACGGACCTGCCGTGCAGGGTCGCAGTCGCCTCCGCGATACTCCGGCCCGCCTTGCGGAGGGTCCAGTAGCACCAGCCGTTCAGAGCACAGCGGGTGGCGTCGGTCTGCCGCCAGCGAAAGTAGTCAACCACGTCCTCCTCACGCGCCCCCACCCAGGCCCGGCTATCGAACTGAACCACCTCGCCGCAGGCCCGAGTGAAGACTGCGCTGGCCAGGGCCGCGGAAAGGCTGGACGCCTTCTCGAGCTCCCGGTCGAACAGGTCCCAGGTTCGGGGGAGAAGGATCGAGATCTCATCACTCTCCGTGTAGGCATAGACGCCCTGGAACTTCTCGAGCAAGCCGCGGGTGGCCTCAATCATGTGATCGTGAAAGCGTGCGTCGAAGGGCTTGTCGAACCGCCCGTTCGTGAACCGGGTGAAGCCGTGGCCGTCGAGCCGCAGGACCACCCAGGCGGCGGGCAGCATGCGCAGGCTGTGGAAACACTCGCCCGCCCTCATCCGTTTCTCGAAGTCCGAACTTTGCACCACGCACCGTCCTTTACGACACGACAACCTCGTCGCTGACCGAGAAGCCCCCATCAGAGGCGATCCTGACGCGATACAAGCCGTCAAACCCTTCGTCGATCGTCGGAGGCCGCAGCCGCTTCGCGGTGACATGCAACGCGACGTCCGGCACCCGCGCCTTGCCCGTCCGCCGGCGGTTTCGCTCGAGGCAGTCCTCAAGCGGGGAGTCGAAGTAGAACGCCGACACCCTGGCCCCGAACGATCGGGCGAGTTCAAGGATCGCAGCGCGGTCTTCGACCGTCGGGTTCGTGTTGTCCACGACGACCGAACGCCCTTCCCGCAACGCCTCTTCGATCAGGAACATCTGCCGCCGCTGAGGCCGCGGGTTGTTCCGAAAACCGTCCTTGCTGACCAGGACATGCGAGGTCGCGAAGTGGGTCCGGTAAAACGTGCTCTTCCCCGCCCCTTGCAATCCAACGAATACCACGACCTCCATCGCCCCTCCCGCACGCGACGATCCCGAGACATCTCGACCTGACACAAATCAGGCAGGCTGGGTTCAGCATCGAAGGGATGTCGCCAACGATCAAGAACTCCCAACCCCCGGGTCGCGATTGTCCTGGAGGAGATCGAGTTTGGGTGGCTGGGATCTCGTCTTGGAAACCCCAGCCACCCAAACGGTCAAAACTTCCCAGAGGGCTGTGTCCAGCCGCTTAGATTCAATCAGGCAAATCCGAGGATAGGCTGATCGGAGACGGATTGACGCTGGCTTTGGCTCCCTCGCAAGCGTAAGCTTGACGAATTCTCATTTCGCTTGACTTTGGAGGCCCGGACCGACCGGCCCGGTTTCATGTCCCCAGCTCTTTCGAGAGGCATGCCGCCATGAGAACGTCCCTTGCCTTGCTCGGAGTGTTGGCCTTGACCTGCGCGGGACTCGTGGTTGCGTCGGGAGACCCACCGTCGCAGGCCCAATCACAGGGAGCCACGGCCAAGTCTGGTGATACGCCCGGCTCCGCATCCAAGCCCGCATCGGCTGCAGATCCCGCCTCCGACCCGAAAGAGGCCGAGATCCGGAGCCAGCTCGCGGAGTTGGGCAAGGCGTACAACGCCCCCGACGTCGACGCGATGGTGAAACTCTTCACGGATGACGCCGTGGTCGTCGATCCCTCCGGCGCCGAGACCCGCGGCAAGCAGGCGATCGGCGACATGTATGCGGAGGAGTTCGCCGAGGTCTCGGACCTCAAGCTCGAAGCCAAGGTGGACGAGATCCGGTTCCTCACGCCCGAGGTCGCCCGCGTCGAAGGCCGGTCGCGGCTCTCCACGGGGACCGGCGACGCCAACGAATACACGCGATTCAGTGTGCTGATGCTGCGTCGCGACGGCAAGTGGCTCGTGAACGAGGTTCGCGAGTATCCCGCCCCGGTCGCCGACATCACCCCGTACGAGCGGCTCCAGGAGCTTGAGTGGATGGTCGGCGACTGGGTCGACGAGGGGAACGGTAACAAGATCAGCTCGAGCATCCGCTGGGCCGACAATGACAGCTTCCTGATCCGCACCTACCACGTCGAGATCGAGGGGGAGAAGGTCTCATCCGGGACGATGTTCATCGGTTGGGATCCCCAGAACAGCCAGATCAAGTCGTGGGTGTTCTCCTCTGAAGGGGGACACGGCGAAGGGCTCTGGACGCGGACGGCCGAAAACCAGTGGATCGTCAAGGCTCAGGGAGTCCGCCATGACGGCATGCCGAACTCGGCGACTCAGATCCATACCATCTTGAACAAAGATGTGGTCAAGACCAGCTCGATCGACCGGATCATCGGGGGACAGGTAGCTCCTGATATCGCCGATGTCGTGATGGTTCGAAAAGCACCCGCTCCGGCCGCGCAGCCTCAGCCCAAGCCGGCCGAGGACGCCAAGTCGGAACAGTGACACAACCACGAGGGTGCGTCCCTCCGGCTCGCGTCCTCGCTCCCTAAACCATGGCGGGGCGCCGGTCTCTTGCTTGTGAGTTGGTTCCTTTGAGCGCATGCGGCGAGTGGCCAAGTGGTGCATCGGCCAAATCGCTTGACGAGGCGGTTTCTCTTGCAGAGTCGCTTCAGCCTGCCTGGGCTGGCCGAAGACTGGCAGGCCAAAGCCTACGGAACACTTGACCACGGCGAAGACCTTGGCGGATGCGCCGCCACACAACGAATCGCAACTCTTGACTGACTCGATCCAGGGCCAGTCCAAGCGTTGGCCGAATACACCATCTCCATTCTCGAGGATGTCCATGTTCACACAACGACAGATCATCCTCCTCTTTGCTGCGATGGCGAGCCTCCTCGCCGTCCCCGAGTTGGTTTATGCCCAGCGTCGCGGCGGGGGCCGCCCCGGAGGAGGCGGCATGGCTCGACCCGGTGGTGGAGCCGGCATGGCCCGACCCGGCGGCGGCATGGCCCGACCCGGCGGCGGCGGAATGGCTCGACCCGGCGGCTGAGTAATGGCCCGAATGGGGGGGATGACCAGGCCCTCCATGCCCGTCAATCGACCGGCCATGGGCGGAATGAACCGACCGGGGGGCGGAAACCTGAGCCGGCCCAGTCAGATGCCCCGGCCCCACATTGCCGGCAATCCCGGCGCAGGGAACCGGCCGAACTTCGGTGGCGGCAACCGACCTTCCGCTCGCCCCGGACAAGGCGGTGGGGGGATCCAAAGACCTGGGATCGCTGGAGGCCCACGACCCGGCCAAGGGGGGGGAATCCGACCCGGACCGGGGGGAGGTCCACGCCCTGGACAGGGGGGCGGGGGTATTCAAAGACCCGGAATCGCCGGGGGCCAACGACCCGGACCGGGCGGCGGAGGAATGCGCCCGGGCCAGGGAGGCGGGGGAGTCCAGAACCCCTGGCTTGCCGGCGGCGGGAACCGGCCGGGACCACGACCGGGCACGCGCCCCGGACAAGGCGGAGGAGGCGTCCAGAACCCCTGGCTCGCTGGCGGTGGCAATCGGCCGGGACTGCGACCGGGCACGCGCCCGGGACAGGGAGGCGGTGGCGTCCAGAATCCCTGGCTCGCCGGCGGAGGGAACCGACCCGGGTTTCGACCGGGCACGCGCCCGGGACAAGGCGGGGGTGGAGTCCAAAACCCCTGGCTCGCCGGCGGCGGAAACCGGCCGGGATTTCGGCCTGGTACGCGACCAGGGCAGGGAGGCGGCGGGATCCAGAACCCCTGGAGGCCCGGTGGCGGGAACCGGCCCTGGGCCGGCTCCGGCAACTTCGGACAGATCGGTGATAACCTCGGGATCGTCAACCGACCGAATTACACCAGCAACCAGTTCGCCAGCAACACCTTCGTCGGCGGCAACAACTTCTACGGTGGCGGCGGTGGCTATTCCTCGGGCTACAGTGGCAGCCCCACCATCATCAACAACAATAACAACAACGTGGTCAGTGGCGGTTGGGGCGGTGGTGGTTGGGGTGGCGGAGGCTGGGGTGGCGGAGGCTGGGGTGGCGGCT
>Ga0182739_1004449_pt1 | contig 11602 bp, 4 predicted proteins | sample eDN5th30CBELigBY_FD_128873 | JGI IMG/M metagenome (GOLD analysis project Ga0182739, IMG submission 128873) | Enriched backyard soil microbial communities from Emeryville, California, USA - eDNA 5th pass 30_C BE-Lig BY (version 2) (version 2) | ecosystem: Environmental > Terrestrial > Soil >... | reverse complement strand
TCGGGGTCGTCCACCACGGCGTCGAACCTGGAATTCAGGGCGTTGACCGACTGGACGACGTCCTGCTGCTGGTCGCGCGAGACGCCGGGCGGGTTGCTGAGGTACAGGACCGGGTCGCCCTTGCCCCGGAGATGAACCCCCTGGTAGCGGCCGGGCAACAGACCCGACGACCACTGCCGCGCCGCGATCGGCTGGTTCTGCCCCCCTCGCCCCAGCGAGGTGAGGACGACGAACCCGGGCAGATCCTCCGACTCGCTACCGAGGCCGTACAGGACCCAGGAACCCATCGACGGTCGGCCGGCGATCTGCGACCCCGTGTTCATGAACATGTGGGCCGGGTCGTGGTTGATCGCGTCGGTCGTCATCGATCGAATGATGCAGATTTCATCGGCGACCGAGCCGATATGGTGGAACAGCTCGCAGATCTCCGCTCCCGACTGGCCGAACTTCTTGAACCGGGTCTGGGGCCCAAAGCAGACGAGCTTCGCTCCCTGGAGCTGGGCGAGCTGTTGCCCCTTGGTCATGCTCTCGGGCATGTCCTTGCCGTCCATGGCGGCCAGGGCGGGCTTGTAGTCGAGCGTCTCGAGGTGGGATGGGCCACCGGCCATCGTGAGCCAGATCACCCGCTTGGCGCGGGGGGCGAAGTGAAGCGGGTTGACCGCCGCTTGAGACGACGATGAGGCGGCCTGGACCTGAGGAGCGATCAACGACCCCAGGGCGACGCCGCCGACACCCATCGCCGTTCGCGTCAGGAACGTGCGCCGATTCACCCGCATCGCGTCGTCGTGCCAGTTTCGATTCATGACGATCAGTTCCGGGTGATGGATTCGTGGAGGTTGAGCAGCACTCGAGCGGCGTTGGTCCAGGCCGCCAGCTCGGCCGGGTCGACCCCTTCAGGGGCCGCGGCCTGGCCGACGCCGAGCAACGACCTGGCCGCCGTTGTCTCTCTCGCGTACGCTTCCCGATGCCGCTGGACCAGGTCGATCAAGGTCCTTGCTTCCTCGGGGCGGGGCGGCCGCTGCAGGGCGCGGCGCCAGGCCCATTCCACCCGCGCGGTCGAGTCGGCTCCCCCGTCGCGGAGGATCTCAGCCGCGAACACGCGGGCGGCCTCGACGTAGGTCGGATCGTTCAGAAGCACGAGCGCTTGCTGGGGGATATTCGACCGACTCCGCTCCGCCGCACATTCCTCACGGCTCGGGGCATCGAACGCGATCATGCTGGGATGAGGAAAGGTCCGCTGCCACCAGGTGTAGAGGCCCCGGCGGTACTCCCCTGCGCCGCGGTCGGCGACGTACTGCCGGGGGGGGAAGTTTAGATTCTCCCAGTAGCCGTCCGGTTGGTACGGCTTGACGCTCGGCCCGCCGACTCGCTCGACGAGCAGGCCGGCGACGGCCAGGGCGTTGTCGCGGACCAACTCGGCTGCGATCCGGAACCGGCTCTGCCGGGCCAGTTCGCGGTTCTCCGGGTCGCGGGCCAGCAAGGATTTCGAGGCCGTTGAGACCTGGCGGTAGGTCTGGCTCGTCACGATCGTCCGGACGAGCTGCTTGACGTCCCAGCCGGAGTCGACGAACTCGCAGGCGAGCCAGTCGAGCAGATCCGGATTCACCGGCCACTCCCCTTGCGAGCCCAGGTCGTCAACCGTCTTGGTCAGCCCGATCCCGAAGAACTGCCTCCAGACCCGGTTGACGAACACCCGGGCCGTGAGCGGGTTCTCGCGGTCGACCAGCCAACGGGCCAGATCTAGCCTAGTCAGTCTCCGATCGTGGGCGACCTGGTGGTGGGGGAGGTAGTGAGGGACGGCGGGGCGCACGGTCTCTCCGCTCTCGTCCTGCCAGTTCCCGCGCGGGAGGATGCGGACCGTTCGTGGGGTCTCCCGAGTTTTCGAGACCAGGCAGTGTGGCAATCGCGACTCGAATGCGGCGAGCTCTCGATCGGCGGCCGCCGCGGCCGCTCGGAGTTCGAGCAGCTCCGGTGCCAGACGGCGATAGTAGGCGGCGACACGATCGCTCTGCTCGCGAGTCCGGTCCTTGGGAGCGAGCCGGATCACTTCGACGAGGCCCGGCGCCGGGATCATGACTCGGGGGGCACGCACCGGCGTCGCCGAGGTCGTGGCAAGCAGCCGGAAGCGGCCCAGCGTGTGATTGGTCCCGTGCGCCTGCTGCAAGGTCAGGGTCAATTTCCAAGGAGTCCCGTCGCCCAGCGGTGCGGCGGTCTCGAACACGATCGCGTGGTCGACCGCCGTGGCGCCGAGCACGGCCCAGCCGTTCTTCGGCTCTCGCTTCCCATCGATTGTGGCCGAGGCGGGGAATCCCGTCTGTTCGAAGGTGGCTGAGGCGTGGGCGAGCGCGATTGGTTGGCCTTGTGGGTCCGTCACCTCGAATTCCGAAAGCACGAAGTTGCCGTTCCCGGCCCGCCCCGCGCCTCGTTCGGGATGCTCCTGGTCAGTCAATGAGTCGAGCCGCAGCCCGGTGATCCCCTTCAAGGTGGTGGTCATCGACAACCGGTACGTGTCCGTCCCGCCGCGTGATTTACCGCGTACCTCCACGACGCCATCGGACCCGATCTTGAGTTCGGACCCCTGGGTTGCCGCCGCCTCTTCAGGGTGGAGCACAACCCAGCGCTCGGCCTGGTTCAACTCGGCGACCACCCCCTTTTCCCAGGCTTCCTGGCCGGCGGTCAGCAGGTCACCGGGCGACTCGAGGCGGGCCTTCGCGGCGGCGGCCCGGGCCTGGAACTGGGCCAGTTCCTTGGCCTGGGACTCGTCGGGCACGACCATCCCCTCTTCGCGGCGGCCGATGATCGGCTCGTCGATATCGGCGAAGAACGCGCCCAGCGAGTAGAAGTCGGCGGCGGTCGCGGGGTCGTATTTGTGGTCGTGGCACTGGCAACAGCCCAGGGTCTGGCCGAGCCAGACCGTGCCGACGGCGCGGACCCGGTCGGCCAGCATCCGGGCTTCGTAGTCCTTGGCCTGGGCGCCCCCCTCTTCGGTGGTCAGAAGGAGCCGGTTGAAGCACGAGGCGACCCGTTGCTCCTGGGTGGGGTTAGGCAGCAGGTCGCCGGCGAGTTGTTCGATGGTGAATTGGTCGAAGGGGGTGTTACGGTTGAACGAGCGAATGACGTAGTCGCGATACGGCCAAACGTTGCGTGGGGTGTCGGAATGGTAGCCGATCGTGTCGGCGAAGCGGACCATGTCGAGCCAGTCGATCGCCATGCGCTCGCCGTAGTGGGGTGAGCCGAGGAGGCGTTCGACCAGCGCCTCGTACGCGTCGGGCGAGCGGTTGTTGACGAAGCGTTCCACCTCCTCAAAAGTCGGTGGGAGCCCGACCAGATCGACGTAGAGGCGACGGGCGAGGGTGCGTCGGTCGGCTTCGGGGGAAGGCTGGAGACCGAGCTTGTCGAGCCGGCGCCGGACCAGTTCATCGAGCCCGCGTGGACCCGTGGGAGCCTGGGGCCGGACGGGAGCTTCGTAAGCCCAATGCCCTTTGTAGACGGCCCCATCGGCGATCCAACGTCGGAGCTTTTGCTTTTGCGCGAGAGTCAGCGTCTTGTGCGACTTGGGTGGTGGCATCTGCTCGTCGGCGCTGTCGCTGAAGATCCTGGCGATGAGCTCGCTTTCCTCCGGCTTGCCGGGCACGATCGCCTCGAGCTTCAGGGCCGCGTCGCGCACGTCGAGCCTCAGGTCCGCCTTGCGTTGACTCTTGTCGGGCCCGTGGCACTGGTAGCAGTTCTCGGAGAGGATCGGTCGGATATCGCGATTGAAGTCGAGGGACTCGGCTTCAGGGGCTCGAGCTGGTTCCTCGGCGCCGCTCGCTGGCTTGAGACCGCGTGCCAGGACCAGCAGAGAGGCAAGAGCGACGAACGCGGGGGCAATCCGCGCGATCGTCCGTGGCCTCGAGTGCGGGCGAATGGATCTGGACTGCATGACATGTCCCGCATGTGGTTTCCGGATCCGGCGCGGGAGAGGGCAACGCCGATTGATCCCATGCCAACGATCCTTACGGGAGTGGCCTCGAGAATTCAAGAGGGTTCACCACCGTCCATCCTCTCCCCGACCGGAACGGACGACTCACGGGGTCGGGGGCGACGACTCGCTCCCCGACCCTTGAACAGCGAGCCGCCGTTCCATCCTGGTTTACTTGGCAGCCGGTGCGCGACTCATGAGGTAAGCGAACAGGTCGCGGATCTCCTGGTCGCTGAGTTTGGTTAGCAGGCCATCGGGCATGATCGAGATGGGCAACGCCTGGAGCGTCTCGATCTCGTCGCGGTTGATCAAGGTCGTTTGGTTATCAACACCTCTCAGGGTGACAGTTTTCGTGTTCTGGTCGTGGATCAGGCCGCTGAGGGTCCGGCCGTCGTTGGTGAAGACGGCGAAATTCGGGAACTCCTCGCGGATCGCCGCGCTGGGGTCGGCGATCGCCAGCAGCATGAAGTCGAGGTTCGTCCGCTCGTAGCCGGTCAACTCGGGACCGACCTCGCCCCCTTCTCCGAAGAGCTTGTGGCATGTCGCGCAGTTCTTCACGAAGACCTCGCGCCCGGCTTTCAGGTCGCCTCGCTTCTGCTTGACCAGCCCCTGGAGCTTGTCGATCAGCTTCTGGGTTTCGGCCGGGGTGGCTCGGGTCCGGCCCCAGAGCTTGTCGACGCGGCGGTCGATCTCCGGGTCGTGGTGCAACCGCATCTGCTGGACGATGTCCACCGGGATCGTGCGCGGATCGATCGTCGAGGCGTCGATCTCATCCAGCAGAGCGGTCGTCCAGCTTTTGCGGCTGGCCAGCAGCCGATGGGCGGTACTCCGTAGCGCCTGTTCGTCGGGCAGGGTCGAGTGATACTGGCGAACGACGACCTTGCCGATGGTCGGATCGTCGTAGTTCATCAGCGCCTCGAGCGCCACCCGCTTGATCGCGTGCGACGACGACGTGGCCAGGAGCCGCTTGAGCACCTCGACGGCCTGGGGTTGTTTCAACTGGCCGAGAATCTCGATGTAGGCCAGCCGCGCCGGACGCTCCGCTTGCTCGTCCCCCACGATCTTCAGGGCCTGCTTGACCGCATTGGCGTTGCCGAGCCTCAGCCCCAGGGCCAGGTCCGACTTGCCCAGGCTCTGCTGGTAGCGATCCAGCGCCTGCGCCAGCGCGGGGGGAAGATCCCGGATCTCGCGGCCGCGGAAGGCTTCCATCAGGCCCACCATCAACCGGGTGGTCTGCTCGTCTCCCGGCGACATCGCCAGCAGCTTGGCACAGGTCTCGAGATTCTCGGGGCCGCCGGCCATGGCGTACCGTTGCATCAGGCGCTCGATGAGGAACCGATCGACGATCGGCAACTTCCAGAGAGCCCGGTCCTGGAACAGGGCGAGGACCTGGGCCCGGTCGCTCTCGGCGTGCGCTTCGATGGCCCACCAGAGCAACAAGGGGATGTGGCGGTCGTCCTGATCCTCCGTGCGAGCGAGCAGGCTACGGACGATGGCGAGGGCGTCGGCGGCCGGCAGGCGCCTGGCACTCGACGCGAGCTGGGAGCGGACGTCGCGGTCCGGCTCAGTCTGGCCGAGTGCTGCGAGTGAGCCGGCCAAGGACTTGGAGACCTGGTTGCGGTCGCCGAGCAGGCGGACGCCCCAGCGCCTAACGTTCGGGTCCTTGTGAGCGAGCGCCCTTGCCGCCGCCTCATCGTCGAACTGCCCTGAGAGGTTAAGGGCCCAGAGCGCATCAAGGGCGTGCGGATTCTCGGGGTCGTTCGCGAGCCGGCGAAGCTCCGGCAGCAGGGCCGGATCGCGGCGGTCGCCCAGCAAGAGCAACGCATGCCGGCGCTGCCACTTGTTGGGATGCTTGAGTCTTGCGACGAGCTCAGGACCGCTCAGCTTGGCCAGGTCGAACGGTGCGAGCGGCTGGCTCCCTTTGGCCTGGAGCCGGTAGATACGACCACTCTCCTTGTGCCAGTTGTCGCGGGGATCCACATGGCTCAACCGGCTGTCGTACCAGTCGGCCATGTAAACGGCCCCGTCGGGCCCCACCTCGAGGTCCACGGGCCGGAACCAGCGGTCATCCGTGGTGACGACCGGGGGCAGGTCGACCGTCCGGTAGGTCGACGTGTCACGCAGGAGCCGGCTGGCGAGCACCCGGTTGTGGAGCGCATCGGCCGAGATCACCATGCCCTCGTACGGCGGAGGGAAGGCGCCCCCTTCGTAGATTGCGAACGTCTGGCTGAATCGCTCCGGGAACCCCTCATGGAGCATGTGCTTGTAGTAGCCAAACGCATAAGGGTTGGTGAGCGGACCATGCTTACCCCAGTTCTTCTCGGCGTATCCGCCTTGAACGTAGTGCATCCCCCGGGTGTTGCCGCCGTTGGTCCCCGAGAAGAGCCGGCCCGCCGAGTCGATCTCGAGGCTGAAGGTGTTACCCCCGCCTTCGGCGTAAATCTCGAACACCTTGGTTTCGGGATGATAGCGCCAGATCATCTGCCCCTTGAAGTGCACGTTCTTGGTGGAGGCCGAGTTGATCGTGCCGGTCGTCGTGCTGCCGTTGGCCCCGTAGATCCAACCGTCCGGTCCCCACTCGAGGTTGTTGGCGACCGAATGGGTGTCCTCCAGCCCGAATCCGCTGAGGTGGACCGTGGGATCCGCATCCGGAACGTCGTCGCCGTTGGCGTCGGGGTAGAACAGCAAGTAAGGCGGGTTCAGCACCCAGATCCCGCCGCGGCCGATCAGGACCGATGAGACGATATTCAGACCGGTGAGGACGTCTTTGATCTTGTCGTACGTACCGTCGCCGTCGGTGTCCTCGAGCACGGAAACCTTGTCGGCTCCGGGGAAATGGTTTGGCGGCGGGGGCGGCACCTTGTCGAACACGGCGCGGAGGTACTGGTCGTACTTGACGACCTTGAGTCCGGCGGGGAAGGGATACTGAAGGTACTGGACCACCCAGAGCCGGCCGCGGTGGTCCCAGGTCAAGTCAAGGGGCTGTCGGACGGCCGGCTCGGAGGCCAGCAACTTCATCTCGAGGCCTTCGGCGATCTTGAACGACTTGAGGGCGTCGGGAGGAGGTGTGGGGAGTGAATCGTCGCCGGTCACCCCCTTGCCCTGGAACTGCTTGATCATCCGGGCCACCTGCTCGTTGGCGGCCAGGTCGTCCTTGTAGCGGTCGCGCGAGCCGCCGGGCTTGGCCGCGCTCGAGGGGTTCAAGGCCCAGGCGATGGCATTCTTCAAGAGCTGGTTGAAGGCGGGAACCTTGAAGTCGTCGGGATGCCCGAGCGCCGTGTAGAAGACGCGAGATTTCCGGTACTGATGCGTCCAGGCGACCGGGAAGCGGGCGGGTTTGCCGTGGTCGTCGGTCTTCCCTTGCAGCAATGCCACGGCGCTGGAGCTGAGGTCCACCGACTTGTAGAGCGAGGCCGACGAGTGGAACGCTGGTGTTGCGATCCCCTTCAGGATCTCATGCGTCTCGGCTCCCGGGGCCGGTGCCACGTCGGTTCCGGCCTTGTTCGACAGGTCGCCCACGTAGTGGCCGCCGAGCACCTCAACGTCGAAACGGGGCCAGAGCGCGTGCCCCTTCGAAGCCGGCGGCGCGTCCGGGGCCAGAGCGAAGGCATGGCTGGAGGTGCGGATCGCCACCAGCGGCTTCCCCGCGTCGAGGTAGCTTCGAATCAACCCCAACTCGCCCTCGGGCAAGGCCCGCCGGCGCACGCTGAGGACCAGGAGGTCGGCCTTGGCCAGGGCGTCGAGCCCGGGAAAATGATTCGGGTCGTGCGGGTCGGACCGCACGATCGTGGTGCGGTAGCCGGTGGAACCCAACTCGCGGCGAATGAACTCGGGCAGCGTCTCTGCGGTCTTGTAGCCTTCCTCGCCAATCACGAAGACCACGTGCGGGACTGGGGCGGTCTCCGCCGCGCGCGTGCCTCGCTCGAGGCCGGCGCAGGCCGCGATGGCCAAGAGGACGGCAACCCGACGGAAGCATCTCCGAGCATGAAGCATCTGTCTCTCCGGTGACGCGTCGAGGTCCAGGGGACGGGCTGAGGAGGGAACGTCGGATGGTACTTGATTCAATAGATAATTGAATATGTTTTGATTTTCTGGCTGAAAAGCTGCTTGAGATTCCGATCTTTTGGGGTCGCTGGAGTCTCGTCTTCGAAACTCCAGCGACCCAAAGTCGACAAACTCCGAAACAATCGGGCCCCGGTCATTCGTGGATGAGGCTTCCGTCGGTCGGTCCCGGTCCGCGGCCAGGCGGCCCGCGGGACCGGGAGCATCCGACTTCGCCGGAGGTTTAGTTCAAGAGACCCACGCGGGCTCCCATCCCTTACGGTAGGGCTTCTTGAGCATCTCGTTGGCCCGGGCATGGTTGGTGATTTTCAGCCCGTCGGTGTCCCACTGCAAGACTTGCTCGGGGTTGCGAATGGCGATCGTCCCGAGCAGGACGGTCTCGGTCAACGGGCCGGAGTAGTCGAAGTGCGACGTGGTCTTGTCTTCACCGCGGCAGGCGTCGGCCCAGGAAACGTAGTGGTCGCGGGCGGGGACGGGCTCGATCGGGAGCTTGACGAAGGCGTTGTCGACCAACAGTCGGGGTTGGGCGACGTGGGGGATCAGGAGCGACCCCTTCTCACCGATCAGCAGCGATCCCGCCGGGGGGATCGCGATGTTCTCGGCCAGTCCGAGAGCCTCGCGAGGCGGTTTGTGCCCTTCGCCGTCGTACCACGTCAGCTTGAGAGTCTTGCCCGTGGTCCGCGCGGTGCCGGGGAATTCGTACTCCACCTTGGCGCTTCGGGTCCAGAGTTCCTTCGGCAGTGGTGGCGCCTCGGCGCGGATCGTGGTGGGCGCGGTGAGGTCGAGGGCCATGAACACGGGATCAAGGATGTGGCAGGCGAAGTCGCCGAGCTGACCGCTGCTGAAATCCTGCCAGGCTCGCCACGAGAAGTCGTGATAGATCCGCTCCTTGAACGGCCGGGTTGGAGCCACGCCGAGCCAGTCGTCCCAGTGCAGGGTCGCTGGGATCGGGTCGCTGCCGGCCGGTCGCTCGTCGACGAGCCACCAGCGCATCGGGCCGCTCTGCCAGGAGAAGACCTCCTTTACCTTGCCGATGGTCCCGTCGTGGACCAGCTTCACCGCTGTACGATAGACCGTGTGCGACTGGATCTGGTTGCCCATCTGGGTCGTCGCGCGGGCCTTCTGGGCGGCCAGCCGCATCTGTCTGGCTTCGAAGACCGTGTGAGAGAGGGGCTTCTGGCAGTAGACGTGCTTACCGAGCTGGAGCGCCGCCAGGGTGATCGGCGCATGCATGTGGTCGGGGGTCGAAACGATGACGGCATCAATGTCTTGCGGCTTGTCGAGCACCTTCCGCCAGTCGGTCTGCCGGTTGGCGTTGGGATACTGCTTGGCCCCTCGACCGAGAAAGTTCGGGCCCTCGTCGATGTCGCAGATCGTCACGATCTCAACATAAGGACTCTTGGCCACCGACGTGTGGTCCGACCATCCCTTGCCCGAGACCCCGATGGCGGCGACCCGGAGTCGTTCATTGGCGCCGAAGACGCGGGACCAGCCCGCCGCACTGAGCGCACCCACGCCGCCGGCAAGGCCGACTCGATTCAGGAAGTGACGACGAGAGATTGGCCGGGACATCATGAGAATGTTCTCCAGATTCGGCGTGATCCGACTCGAATGCGGAGCGTGTGCCAGAGACGAGGATGGCGTGACGTCGCGATTCACCGGACCAAGGCTGGGCGTCAGCCCGGATGAGGAGACACCGTGGCGCATCGTCCTGTCATTCTGTCAGCACGCGGAGTGGCTCTGCAGGTGGGGGGATCAAGTGGGCCGACGGCAGCCCGCCGCGCCAACTCAATCCCGTCATGCCGTATGCTGGCCGCTATTGTTTCACAGCGATGGACCAAATGCGACGGGGTTCCGATCCCGTGGCGAGCCTCGACGTTCTCCTCGACTGCGCCGGGGTGATGGCGATCGAAGAGAACGCGGTCCCCAGCAGGCGCGGCATGCCCCGAAGCGATCGCGAGGCGGGGCCAGTGGCGCCAAGGGGTGGCGTGTCCGACCCGCAACGCCGGACCCCTCAGGCGGGCGAGGCGCTCAGGATTCGTCGGGCATTCTCCGACGTGACAGCCCGGTGCTGGGTGGGATCGAGGGCCGACTCCTTGAGCTTCAGCACGGCCGACTCGAAGTAGAAGAACGGGGCGTACGACCCAAAGAGGACCCGTTCGACGCCGATCTTTCCGATCAGGTCGTTCACGCCGCCGACGTTTTCGAGCATGCCGATGTCAAACGAGACGCGTCCCGCCTGCGCGAGGGCCTCGAGCTTCGGTCCCCGGAGGCTCCGGAACGCGTTGAGCACGATGAGCTTCAACTGAGGGAGGCGCTGGAGGTGGGCGGCGAGCGGGGCCGGGTCGACGTGGGGTACGAGGACCAGGGGATGCTGCGTCCGTTCGTCTTCCATCGTCAGGGGGATCTGGACGATGAGGCCTCGCCGGGCGGCCACGTCGAGCAGGCGGGCGAACTCGGGGTCGTCGAGCTTGTAGCCGTGGTAGTTGGGATGGAGACGGAGGCCGGCCATCTTGTGCACTTCGTGGCAGCGGCGAACGTCTTCCTCCCAGTCGGGCAGCTTCGGATTGACGGCGCCGAAGGGGATGAGCCGGCCTTCGCCGGCGGTACGGCAGTCGTCGGCGAGCCGTTGGTTCACTCCGGCCAGGTCGCGGTGCAGAAGGGCGTCGAAGCTGCCGGCCCAGGCCTGGGTCACCCCCTGGCGACGAAGCTCGGCCACCAGGTCGGGGGTCTCGTCGCCGGGCAGGCGGCGAAATGGCCAGTGGGACAGAGAGACGTTCACATCCACCAGGCCGGCCGCCGGCTCTTCTTCGGCGTTGGCCTTCTCCGTGGCGGCCAGAAGTCGCTCTGTTCGACCTGGAGCGTCGGCGGCCAGGGCACCGATTCCCAGGGCGCCGGCCTTGAGAAAGGTGCGGCGATCGACAGGCTCGGGAGATGGCGATGGTGAGGGGCTTGTCGTCATCGTCTTGGGCGTCCTGTACGGGATTTGCGGAATGAGTTGGTGGCCTCGACCGGAGCTCAGACCTTGATCCCTTTGGCGTCGAGGATGGGTGTCAACTGCCGTCGCAGGTTGCCCGCGAGGATCAGGCGGCGGGGTTCGTCGGGAAGGTTTGCACCATAAACTTTGGCCAGTTGTGAGGCAAAGCTCCGGCCTCCGGCGTCACTCCCGTAGAGGATCCGTTCCGGGCCGAGTTCGCGCACGGCCATCTCCACGAACCCGTTGGTCGGGTCGGAGCCGGCCAGGTCGATCGAGATCGCCGGGTAGGGGCGAATCGCCCGGATCCCCAGCTCCCAGATTCCACCGGTATGGCCGCAGATCAGGGGGACCCCGGGGTGGCGCTTGGCGAGTTCCACGAGGTTGTCGGGGCTCGACTCTCCGGCATAGGTGGAACCGTCGCTCTTGAACCAGGTATGCTGAAAGATGACCGCCTTGAGTGCGGCGGCCCGCTCGACGATGGGGTCGAGCTCAGGCGCATTGCATTTCTTGGCGACCCAGAGCTTGATGCCGACCATCGGTCCATCCCGGACACAACGGTTGATCTCGTCGAGACTCGCCTGGACGTGCTCCCCGCTGACGTA
>Ga0182739_1004448_pt1 | contig 11602 bp, 11 predicted proteins | sample eDN5th30CBELigBY_FD_128873 | JGI IMG/M metagenome (GOLD analysis project Ga0182739, IMG submission 128873) | Enriched backyard soil microbial communities from Emeryville, California, USA - eDNA 5th pass 30_C BE-Lig BY (version 2) (version 2) | ecosystem: Environmental > Terrestrial > Soil >... | reverse complement strand
GCCGGCGGCGGCGATGTTGATGTAGCCGTCGCTGGTCGGGAAGACCCCGGTCGGGATGCTGGTCGGATGGTCGTTGCCGGCCTGCTTCGGCACCTCGCCCTTCATCAGCCAGCGCGAGGCCTGAAAGTCGAGCATGAAGATCTGCGCCTCGATCAGCGAGGTGTGGACCCACAGGCCCTTGCCGGTGCGCTCGCGCGTGTAGAGCGCCAGCATGATCGCCTGGGCGAGCAGGAGACCCGAGGTCAGGTCGGCGATGGGAATGCCGACCCGCATCGGGCCGCGGCCGGGCTCGCCGGTGATCGACATCAGGCCGCCCATGCCCTGGGCGATCTGGTCGACGCCGGGACGTGCCGTGTCAGGGCCGCTCTGGCCGAAGCCCGCGATCGAGCCGTAGATGATGCGCGGGTTGATCTTCGCCACCGTGTCGTAGTCGACCTTGAGGCGATGCTTCACGTCCGAGCGGTAGTTCTCGACGATGACGTCGGCCTTGGCCGCGAGCTTCATGAAGATGGCATGGCCTTCGGCGCTCTTGAGGTTGAGCGTCATCGACTTCTTGTTGCGGTGCAGGTTCTGGAAATCGAAGCCGTGGCGCGCGCCGCCCATCGAATCGTTGTTCTTGCCGCCCTCGGACGGCGGCGGAGGCGGCTCGATCTTGATGACGTGTGCGCCCCAGTCGGCGAGCTGGCGTACGGCGGTCGGGCCGGCGCGATGCGCCGTGAGGTCGAGGACGGTGAGGTGGGAGAGGGGCAGGGCGGTCATCGGCGTTTCCTCGTTGCTTGTTAGCGGCCTTTGAAGGCGGGCTTGCGCTTCTCCATGAAGGCGCGGCGGCCTTCCTTGAAGTCCTCGCTGTCGAAGCAGGCCTCGGCCATCCTGTCGAGCTTCGCATGATCCTGCTTCGATTCGGGCTTGGCGATCTCGCGCGCCGCGGCCTTGGCGAGCGCAATGGTGAGCGGCGCGTTCTGCGCGATGGCGCCGGTGATGCCGTCGACCACGGTGTCGAGCTCGGCATCGGCGGCGACGCCGTGCACCAAGCCCATATCGTAGGCTTCCTTCGATGAATACTGCTTGGCGGTGAACAGGAACTCCATGGCGCGCGGCAGGCCGACGATGCGCGAGAAGCGCTCGATCCGCAGGAAGCCGTAGCCGAGGCCGAGCTTGGCGGCCGGCACGCCGAAGCGCGCGCCCTCGTTGCAGTAGCGCAGGTCGCAGCAGGCCGCGAGATTCATGCCGCCGCCGATGCAGTAGCCGGTGATCTTGGCGATGGTCGGCTTGGGAAAATCGTAGAGCGCCTCGTAGCCTTCCTTAGAGATGGCGTCGTAGCGGACCTGCGCTTCGGCGTTGGCGCGTTCGCTTTCGAACTTCGAGATGTCGGCGCCGGACACGAAGGCCTTGCCGCCCGACCCGCTGACGACAAGGCAACGAATCTCGGGATCCTGCGCGAAGTCCTTCAGGATGCTGACGAAGCCGTCCCACATGTCGAGCGAGACCGCATTGAGCTTCGCCGGGTTGTTGAAGACGACGTGGCCCACGGCGCCCTCGCGGCGACCGATGATTTTCTGTTCCTGCATACCGGCAATCCTTCCAATGAGGCGGTGAATATAGCCTGCGTCTCCCGATTTGAATAAGGTGACGGTCAACAGGGAGGAACCGTGGCCTCAGTCGAACTGAAGGGCCTTTCCAAGCACTACGGCGCTGCCGTCGCTGTCGACGACGTGTCGTTGCGCGTGGAGCATGGCCAGCTCGTCTGCCTGCTGGGCCCATCGGGGTGTGGAAAGACCACGACCCTGCGGTTGATCGCCGGGTTTATTGAGCCTTCGTCTGGCGAAATCGAAGTGGGCGGCAAGGTCCTGTCCTCGCCTTTGCGGACGGTGCCGCCCGAAGGTCGCAAGATGTCGATGATCTTCCAGAGCTACGCGTTGTGGCCGCACATGACGGTGGCGGAAAACGTGGCTTATGGGCTCAAGATCCGGAAGCTCGACCGTGCCACGATCGACGCCAAGCTCAAGGCGATCCTCTCGACGGCGCGCCTCGAGGCACTGGCCGAGCGCTATCCGGGAGAGCTGTCGGGAGGCCAGCAGCAGCGGGTGTCGCTCGCTCGCGCGCTGGTGGTGGAGCCCGAGACGCTGCTGCTCGACGAGCCGCTGTCCAACCTCGACGCCAATCTGCGCGAGGAGATGCGCTTCGAAATCCGCCGTCTGCACGATCAATATCGCTACACGACGGTCTACGTGACCCACGATCAGGCCGAGGCCATGACGACGGCCGACCTGATCGCTGTGATGAACAAGGGCAGGGTCGAGCAGCTCGGCCCGCCGGAAGAGATCTATGCAAGGCCACGCTCTGAATTCGTGGCGCGTTTCATCGGCGGGTCGAACGTGCTCGCTGCCACCGCGCTCGACGAGACACGCGTATCCGTTGCCGGCAGTGTCTTGCGTACGACCGGCCGCAAGCTGGTCGCCGGTCGGCCGGTCGCCGTCTCCGTGCGCCAGCACGAAGTCGAAATGACCGGCGAGGCGCCACCCTCGGGCGCCGAGAATCGTCTTCACGGCGTGGTGACACGGCAGGTTTTCCTGGGATCGACTCGAGACTACACGGTGACGCTCGACGACAAGGCCGAGCTGCGCGTGACGGCGCCCGCCCAGAACATGGAACCGGGCCGGTCGGTGTGGCTGCATCTGCCGGCGGAACAATGCCGGGCATTGGCGGAGGAATGACCATGACGAGGAAGTTGACGCGGCGCCATGTGCTTGCAGCTTCGACGGCGGCGGCCGCAGGTTCGTTCATCACCCCGGTGCGCGCGGCGCCGCCGGAGCCGACCAAGATCACGCCGGCGCTGGTCGAGGCGGCGAAGAAGGAGGGAAAGTTCTCCTGGTATACGTCGGTCGACCTGGCGCTCGGCGAAAAGGTGGCGAAGGCCTTCGAGGCCAAGTATCCCGGCATCACCATGAAGGTCGAGCGCTCGGGCGCGGAACGCAACTTCCAGCGCATCGGCCAGGAGTTCCAGAACAAGATCTATAACTGCGATGTGGTGAACAGCTCCGACGCCGCGCACTTGATCGTGTGGAAGCGGGCCAGGATGCTGGCGCCGTTCGTGCCGGAGGAGGTGGCCCAGTATTTCCCGGCGGCTCATAAGGATCCCGACGGCATGTTCGCCTCGTGGCGAATCACGCTTTGTCCGATCGCTTACAACACCAAGCTGGTGAAGGCCGGGGACGCGCCAAAATCCTATGCCGACCTGCTCGATCCCAAATGGATGGGAAAGATCGTCAAGGCGCATCCGGGCTACAGCGGCACCATCATGACCGCGACCCAGCAACTCAGCCGCGACCTCGGCTGGCCATGGTTCGAGAAGCTGGCGAAGCTGAAGGTCATGCAGGTCCAGTCGGCGACCGAGCCGCCGAAGAAAATCGCGCAGGGCGAGCGGGCGGTCATGGCCGATGGCGGCGAATACGTCGTCGAGGAGCTGAAGTCGCGCGGCGAGCCGGTCGAGATCGTCTATGCGAGCGAGGGTACGCCGCTGATCACCGGTCCGTCCGCTGTGATGGCGAATGCGCCCAATCCCAACGCGGCGCGCCTGTTCCAGGCCTGGTCGATGACGCGCGAGGCGCAGCAGCTCAACATCGACGTCGGCGCTCTGCGTTCGGCACATGCCCAGGCTGTCGACCGCGCCGACATGAAGAAGTTCTCCGACATCAAGACGCTGAAGGAGGAGGCGAGCGTCGTCGCCGACCAGGCCGACGCGATCAAGGCCCGTTACGTCAAATACTTCAAGGTGTAGCCCATGCGCCGTCGTCAATTCGTCGCCGCCGCCGCGGCTTCCACCATCCTCGTGCCGCTCGGCGCGCGGGTCCTTTCCGCCGCCCCACCAGCGACTGCCATCACACCAGAGCTCATCGAGACGGCGAAGAAGGAAGGCAAGGTCACCTACTATACGGCGATGGACCTTTCCGTCGCCGAGCCGATGGCCAAGGCCTTCGAAGCCAAGTATCCCGGCATCAAGGTCGCGGTGGAGCGCACCGGCGCGGAACGGCTGTTCAATCGTATCGGCCAGGAAGTCGGCAGCAACATCCGCAGGGTCGACGTGGCGAACAGCTCGGATGCCGCGCACTTCATCGTGTGGAAACGGCAGGGCTGGCTGGAGCCGTTCCTGACGCCCGATATGGCGGAGAACCTGCCAGCCGATCAACGCGATGCCGATGCCGCCTTCGTCAACCAGCGCACGCACCTGTCGGCCATCGCCTACAACACGAAGCTGGTGAAGCCCGAAGACGTGCCCAAAGGCTTCATCGACCTGCTCGACCCGAAATATTCGGGCAAGCTGGTCAAGGGGCATCCCGGCTATTCCGGCACGATCATGACGGCCACGCAGCAGCTGGCGAAGGCGCTGGGCTGGGCGTATTTCGAGAAGCTCTCGAAGCAGAAGGTGCTGCAGGTCCAGTCGGCGACCGAGCCGCCCAAGCGCATCGAGGCCGGTGAGCGGGCCATCGCTGTCGACGGTAGCGACTACCTGTTCTGGATGGCCAAGGAGCGGGGCTCGCCGATCGAGATCGTGCAAGCAGTCGAGGGCACGCCGCAGATCTCCAACCCGATGGCGATCTTCAAGGCTTCGCCCAATCCCAATGCCGCGCGCCTGCTGGTCGGCTGGATCATGTCGCCGGAGGGCCAGGAGTTCATCGTCAACGTGAGCGGGCAGTATCCCGCGAACAGACTGGTGAAGGCCAAGGCCGGGCGGCCGGCACTGGCGTCGATCAAGACGCTGCCGGAGGATCCGGTCGAGGTCGAGAAGACGGCGGACGAGATCAAGTCCCGCTACCAGCGCTACTTCAAGGTATGATCCGCAGCTTCGACCTGTCGCGGCCCGTTCTGATCGCGGTCGCCGCCCTGCTGGCGGTGATGATCGTACTGCCGGTCGGCTGGCTGCTGATCGTCAGTCTGACGGGCAAGGATGGCGGCATAACACTCGCCAACTTCGTGGCGCTGTTTACCGATCCCACCTTCGTCGACCCGCTGATCACGACGCTCATCATCGCCAGCTCGGTGAGTGCGATCTGCTGCCTCGTCGCGGCGCCGCTGGGCTGGCTCGTGGCGCGGACCGACATGCCGTTTGCACGCACGATCCGCACGCTGGTGATGGCCTCGCTGGTGACACCGCCCTTCGTCGGCGCCATCGCCTGGGAAATGCTGGCGGCGCCCAATTCGGGCCTGCTGAACCAGCTTTGGCGCCTGCTCAGCGGCATGCCGTCCGACGAGGCTCTGTTCGACATCTACAGCTTGAGCGGCCTGATCTTCGTAATCTCTTGCTACACGTTTCCCTATGTCTTCATCCTGGTCGCCAATGCACTCGACCGCATGCCCGGCGAACTGGAAGACGCGTCCTCGATGCTGGGGGCGAAGACCTGGCAGACCGCTCGCCTGATTACAGTGCCGCTCGCGCTGCCGGTGCTGCTGGCCGGCGCTTTGGTCGCCTTCCTGCAGGCGCTGAACCTGTTCGGCTCACCCGCCATCCTCGCGATCCCCGCCGGCTTCCACACGCTCACGACGCGCATCTGGAGCCTCTTCCAGTTCCCGCCCAAGCCCGAGCTGGCCGCGGCGGCTTCGGTGCCGCTGCTGGTGCTGACGGTGCTGCTCCTGCGCGCCCAGGCAATGGCGCTCGGTCGGCGCGGCTATGCCGTGCTGGGCGGCAAGTACGGCGCCCCGCGGCCCATCCGGCTGGGTTGGCTGCGCATACCCGCCGTGGCGCTGGCGCTGTTCGTGTTGGCAATGCCGCTCTTCCTGCCCTATGCGGCGCTGTTCAACTCGGCCTTCTCGCGTGTGGCCTCGCGCATCGTCGGACCGGACACGATCACGTTGCACAATGTGAAATTTACCTTCCTCGAGCTCAGCTCGACGATGCCGGCACTGAAGAACACCTTCCTGCTGGCAACCGCTTCGGCCACGCTGGGCGCGCTGCTGGCGCTGATGATCGCCTATATCGTGGCGCGCAAGGCGGTGCGCGGCTACCGGGTTCTGGGCTTCCTCGCCACGGCACCGCTTGCCATCCCCGGTATCGTGCTGGGCGTTGGACTATTCCTCGCCTATACGCGCCCGCCGCTCGCCCTCTATGGCACGCTGTGGATCCTGCTGATCGCCTTCGTGACGATCGAATTGCCGGCCGCCTATCAGCAGCTCGGTTCTGCCTTCCATGCGGTGCATCCCGAACTCGAGGAGGCGGGCCGCATGCTAGGGGCAACCCGGCTCAGAACGCTCGCCGACATCACGGCGCCCTTGCTACGCTCGGCCGTGATCGCGACTTGGTGCTTCATTTTCGTTGCCACCATCCGCGAACTCTCCGCCGCCGTCATTCTGTTCACCTCGGAAACGAAGGTCCTTTCGGTGCTGATCTTCGACCTGAAGGAAAGCGGCGATGTCGGCGCCATCGCGGTCCTCAGCCTGACGATGGTGGCGATCACCACGGTCGTGGTCGCCGGCGCCAATCGTCTGCAGGGAAGAGCACAAGCGCGACCAGTGTGATGCGCGATTTGTCAAGCGCGTGACGTGGAGCGGCAATCGGGTGACAATGGCATGACCGACACACGCCCACCCCGCAGGTTCTGGACCGGGGAGGGTGTTCCCTGAACATCTCCGGGAAGGAAAGCCCACGAATGCTCTTCGCTCGCTATTTCCTGTTCGTCCTCGTCGCCGGCACCTTTGCGCTGGATATGCCGCAGGCCCTTGCCCAGCAAATGGTCAGTGTGGCGCGCGAGGAAGTGAACCTGCGTTCCGGTCCGGGAACGCGTCATTCCGCGGAATGGGTGCTGGGCAGGGGCTTTCCCCTGAAGGTCGTTGGACGGCGCGGCAGCTGGCTGCAGGTGCAGGATTTCGAGAACGACAAGGGCTGGATTCTCGGCACGCTGACCGGCAAGACCGCTTATCACATCGTGAAGGCCAAGACCGCCAACGTGCGCACGGCGCCGAGTACGAGCAGCCGGATCGTCGGCAAAGTTTCCTACGGGGACACGCTGCGGACCCTCGAACGCAGGACGGGCTGGGTCAAGGTTCAGCGCGACGGTGGAATACGCGGCTGGGTTTCGCGGAAATTGCTCTGGGGGTGGTAGGAGGCGCCCCGACTTGAGGTCACCCTCACTTGAGGATCGCCACCTCGTCGACCGTGATCGGTTTGGCGAGCAGGCCGAGCTCGTCGAGCGTCTTGATCGTGGCTTCCCAGCCCGCGCGCGTCTGGATGCCGGTGGGCGGACCGGAGAGCTGCTGCGAGACCGTGGCCATGCTGCGGTCGACGTAGCGCGGCGCCAGCCGCGGGAAGATGCGGGAGAAATACAGGGCTGCATCGCCCGGTCGCTCCCGGACCATGTTGTAGCCTTCCTGGACCGCCTCTTCGACCTTTCGCGCGATCTCTCGCCGGACCGGATCGGCCCAGGCGGCGTCGTTGACAATCAGGTTGAGGCTGTAGGCCTTCACGCCGAAATCGGCCAGACGGATCATCATGATGTGGCGTCCCTCGGCGATCAGTTCCGAGGGCGCCATCTCGTCATAGTCGATCAGGGCGTCGACCTTCTTCTCGACGAGGTCGTAGGCGTTCCAATTGACGGTCGCGTCCCGGATTTTGCTCCGATCGAGCCTGTTGGCGGCGACCAGGGCGCGTAATTCCTCATTCGTGATGCTGCCCGGGACGAGACCCAGCGTCTTGCCGTAGAGGTCGCGCGGATGGGCGATTCGGTCTTCGCCGCGCGTGTAGATCACGGTCGGAGTCTTGGCATAGTAGACGGCGAGGCTCTTGATCGGTTGCCCCTTCGAGCAGGCGATGGCCGTGGCAATGCCGCTCGACGAGCCAATCCAGTATTGCTTGCCAGAGCCGACCATCTCCGCCGAGGAGATCGCGCCCTGCGTTTCGGCGAAGGTCACGTCCAGGCCCCGCCGCTCGAAAGCGCCCATCTCGCGCGCGAGATAGAATCCGGCGTAGGTCGGGAGGGCCTTCCAGTCGAGGAGGATCTCGACTTTCTGCGCAACGTCGGGAGGGGTCTGCGCGAGAGAATGCGCCGAGGGCAGCAGGGTCAGCGCGGCGGCGAGGACAAAACGACGGCTGGCACGGGTCATGTCGGTATCCTGAACGGGCGTCGGGCAGGGGAGCGTCGAAACATGTCATAACCCATGCAGCGCCGTGGGAGCGAATTTCGTCCGGCCGCGTTTTCCGCCCGTGGAAACGCTCCCCCTGGAAACTCCCTCCCGCGTCGGTCGCGCGCGGCGGCTCCTGACAGAGACCGTCGAAGGGTACATCGGCGACGATGCCTTCAGCCGGGGCGCGGCGATCGCCTATTTCACGCTGTTTTCCCTGGCGCCCGTCCTCCTGCTGGTCATCGCCGTTGCCGGCCTGGTGTTCGGACAGGAGGTCGCGGAGGGGGCCGTCGTCGAGCAGCTGAGCGGGCTGATGGGGCGCGAAACGGCGGAAGCGATGCAGGCGATGATCCGCAGCGCCAGCGACCGCATGACGGGCCTCGTCGCGACCGTGATCGGCCTCTTCACCATCCTGCTCGCCGCCAGCGGGGTTTTCGGCGAGGTTCAGTCGGCCCTGAACTCGATCTGGAAGGCGGAGCCCAGACGTTCGACCATGTCGCGGCTGCTGCGCGCCCGGCTCGCCAGCTTCGGCTTGGTCGTCACCCTGGGCTTCGTCCTGATGGTGTCACTGGCGCTGAGCGCTGCGCTTACCGGCCTGGGCAAGTTCCTGAGGTACACCTTCCCCGCCGCTGTGGCCGCAGTGCAGGCGGCCGATCTGCTGATATCGGTCCTGCTCATCTCCGGCTTGTTCGCGATCATGTACAAGGTATTGCCGGACACGCCGATCCGCTGGCGCGATGTCGCGGTCGGCGCCCTCGCCGCAACCGGCCTGTTCGAGGGCGGCAAATATCTGATCGCCCTCTATATCGGCCAGTCGAACGTGGCCTCGAGTTTCGGCGCCGCGGGCGCGCTGATCGTCCTGCTGCTCTGGATCTTCTATTCTGCGCAGATCTTCCTGCTGGGTGCCGAGTTCACGCGCGCCTGGACGCATGTCTATGGCGCTCGTTGCAAGGAGCCGGTGCCCGGGACCGGCGACGACAGGAAGCGGGCCTAGCTGGAGACGACGAAGCCGATGATGAGGGCGATCGTGCCGCCGAGCCCCAGTATTACCGCGAGTACCGACGCATGGCCGACGAAACCCAGTGCCATGCACACAAGGACCAGGACGATGTGAAGGACTGCGAAAAGGACCAGCTTGCTGAAGCCCTCATAAGTCTGCTCGTGCGCCTGCAGCTCCTCCGACGGAGCGCTGCCGGGTGCGACGATCTTCAGATTGCCGGTGCTGGCCATGAGGAACTCCGATGTGAAGATTCGACGCCCAACGCGACGCCTACCCGGGAGTTGCCAAGAGGACGCGCCGTCATTCCGGAGTGGCCAGACGGGCTTGTCGAACCGTGGTACCGCCGGCATATCATGCGGCCATGAAAACGCTCCTGTCCGCGCTTCTTGTCCTCCTTGCCTCGGCCCTGTCGGCGCCGTCGATGGCGCAGTCCTTCGAAGAGCAGATGCGCCAGGCGGCGGGCGCTTATGAGCGCAAGGACATGGCGACCGCCGTGCGCATCTGGAAGGTCTGGGCGGCCAAGGGCGATGCTGAAGCGCAGACGCTGCTCGGCGCGATGTACTGGAGCGGCGACGGCGTGCCGCGCAACCTGCACGAGGCTGCACGGCTGTATCTTGCCGCTGCCAAGCAGGGATATGCGCGCGCCCAGAACAACATCGGTTTCATGCTGGCCTTCGGCGAGGGGATCCCGCCCCGCGACGATGTCGAAGCCTACAAATGGATCAAGCTGTCGATCGACCGCTATACGGCGAAGAATCAGGATCGCCTCGACCAGGCCAGGAAGGACCTTGCGACCCTTTCTGCGCGCATGACCCCTGCGCAAATCACCGAAGCGGAAAGGCGAGTCCGGGCATGGAAACCGGTCCTGCAAATGAGGTAGGGTCCGGGACCACGCGGTGGTCACGAGCGATGCCCCGACGTCGGCCCTAAGAAAGGACTGAATGAACCGACCCCTGGTCGCCGCGGCTTTCGCCGCCTCATTGCTTTTCGGCGGGACGTCCCAGGGCGTCGCGCGCGATCTGCCTTGGATGGCTGCAGACTCCGGCCTCTGGGATCATCTGTCCTTCGTGCAGCTGGCTTCGGTGAACGGTCTGCTCGCCCGGAGCCTCTCGATCGAGGGGGAGGTGGAGGAGGCTCAGCCGCTGATCCCGATCGCCGATCCCGTGCCCCCGCCGGTGAACACGGGGCCCGTTTCCGAAGCGGTTCTGGCGTATGGTCGCACCGAGGCCGACCGCCTGCTGGGCGACGGCGAGGACGATGCCCGGCTGCAGGCCTATCTCCCGTTCCAGCGTCGCATCGGCGTTTCCGGCGTGATCTCCGGCGGTTCGCTGGAAACGTCGGCCGCGACGGCCGGCGTGCCGGCACCGGCCCTGCTCGAGGCCCTGGAGGCGCTCGAGACGTCGGTCGATCTCAAGAAGGAGATGCGTGACGGCGACCGGTTCTACGTCCGCTACGAGCAGACCTTCAGCCAGGCGGGCGCGCCGCTGGATGTCGGCCGCGTTCTCTGGATGGAGTTGCGCACGCCAAAGGGCGTGATGGCGATCCACCGTTTTCGGACGCGCGACAATGCCGAGCGCTTCTGGATGGCGAGCGGGCAGGCCGCGACTCCGCCGTCGTTCCGGTTGCCCCTCGACACCGTCTCGATTTCATCGGGTTTCGGCCTCCGCGCCGATCCGTTCGATCAGCCACCGCCGCCTTACGGTGGCAAGCCGCAGGGCGCCGGTGGCCCGAAGCTCGCCAAGCCGCTGCCGCCCGGACTGCCCACGGGGGGCGCCACCGATATGCCGCGAGGCGGCGTGGGTGTCGGCGGCGCATCGCAAGGGCAGTCGTCGTATGGCAGTTCCTCCTATGGCGGCTTCCGAGCGCCGCCGGCCTATGCCTTGTCCGCTCGGCCTTCGTCGCGGTCGCTGTTCATGCATGAGGGCGTCGATCTGGTGGCGCCGACAGGCACGCCCGTCGTGGCTGCAGCCGACGGCATCGTGGCCGGTGCGGCGCCGAACGGACGGTATGGCAACTGGATTCGTCTCGAGCATGGCGGCAGGCTGGCGACCGTCTACGGCCATCTCTCCGGCTTCGCGAGCGGCTTGCAGCCGGGCATGGTTGTGTCGCGCGGCGACGTGATCGGTTACGTCGGCAGCACCGGGCGGTCGACCGGGGCCCATCTCCATTTCGAGCTTCAGGTCGACGGCAAGCCGGTCAATCCCATCACTCACCCGGAGCTGAAGCGCGCCCAGCTCCGGGGCACCGACCTCGAAAGGTTCCGCAAGCAGGTGACCGCCAGCCTCAGCGAACGCACTCTCGAGGCGCTACCCGCTGCCGTCTCGGTCAGCGACTGAGACGGCTCGTCATTGGCGTTACGACGCTCGACCCTCAGTCCCAAGCGGCGTCGACGATCTGTCCGGCTTCGGAGATGACGAGGGTGAGGCGGTTGGGCTCGTACTCGTAGCTGGGTATTCCGTCGGTCGGGCGGATGATGCGGAGCGGATAGGGCAG
>Ga0182739_1004445_pt1 | contig 11610 bp, 8 predicted proteins | sample eDN5th30CBELigBY_FD_128873 | JGI IMG/M metagenome (GOLD analysis project Ga0182739, IMG submission 128873) | Enriched backyard soil microbial communities from Emeryville, California, USA - eDNA 5th pass 30_C BE-Lig BY (version 2) (version 2) | ecosystem: Environmental > Terrestrial > Soil >... | reverse complement strand
GCGGGAGAAGGGTTCGCGGGTGACACCCCCGGCCGAATACGGCACAACGGCCGCCATGTTGGACTTCCCCCCGCTCGCTGACTCCTCGCCCACGCTGGACGAGGCGCGGACCCTGCTGGAGCGGGTGTGGGGCCATGCCGATTTTCGAGGACTGCAAGCCTCGGTGATCGAGGAAGTCCTGGCCGGGCGCGACGTGCTGGCCGTGCTGCCGACCGGCGGCGGCAAGAGCGTCTGCTATCAGGTGCCCGCCATCCTGCGCGAGGGCGTGGGTCTGGTCGTCTCGCCGCTGATCGCCCTGATGACCGATCAGGTCGAGGCGCTGAAGCAGCAGGGCGTCGCCGCCGCCCGGCTCGATTCCGGCCTGACCATGGACGAGCGTTCCGCCGTCTGGCGCGCGGCGCGCTCGGGCGAGCTGGACCTGCTGTATGTCTCGCCGGAAGGACTGGCGTCGGGGGCCATGCTGGAGCGTCTGGCCGAACTGCCCATCAGCCTGATCGCCATCGACGAGGCCCACTGCGTCTCACAGTGGGGCCACGACTTCCGCCCCGACTACCGCACCCTGGGCCGTCTGGCCGAGATCTTCCCGCGCGTCCCGCGCATCGCGGTTACCGCCACCGCCGACGCCCGCACGCGCGACGACATTCTGGCTTCGCTGAAGCTGGGCGAGGCCCGCGTCTTTGTCGACAGCTTCGCCCGCCCGAACCTGCAGCTGACCGCCGAGCGCAAGGTCAACGGCTCGCGCGCCCGCACCGACGCCCGCGTGGTCGAATTGGTGCGCGAACGGCGCGGCCGCTCGGGCGTGGTCTATTGCGGCAGCCGCGACGGGTGCGAGCGGGTGGCGGATGCGCTGCGCGACGCGGGGACCAACGCCATCGCTTATCACGCCGGGTTCGACGCCCGCGAGCGCGACCGGCGACTGGAGCGCTTCCTGGCCGAGGACGGGACCGTTATGGTCGCCACCATCGCCTTCGGCATGGGGGTGGACAAGCCGGACGTGCGCTTCGTCATCCACGCCGATCCGCCCGGCAGCCTCGAGGCCTACTGGCAGGAGATCGGCCGCGCCGGACGCGACGGCGAACCGGCTGAAGGCATCACCCTTTACGGCCCGTCGGACATCGCCTGGTCGTTGCGCCGTCTCGACAGCCGCCCGATGGCCGAGGAGGTCAAGCAGGTCCAGACCCGCAAGGTGCGCCAGCTGTTCGCCATGCTGGACGGCGCGACCTGTCGCCCGCAGTCCGTGCGTCGCTATTTCGGCGAGCAGGACGCCGAGCCGTGCGGCGTCTGCGACGTCTGTGGCGATCCGCCCGCCACCTTCGACGCCCTGATCCCGGCGCAGAAGGCCCTGGCGGCGGTGCATCGTCTGGGCGAGCGCTTCGGCCGCACGCGCGTCATCGACCACCTGCTGGGCAAGACCAAGGACGTCCAGCCGTGGGAGGCGGGGCTGTCGACCTGGGGCGTCGGCGCCGACCTGTCGCTGGTCGGCTGGCGCGACGTCATCGACCATCTGATGTTCGAGGGCCTGCTGGTCGAGGATCCCAACGACGGCAAGCCCCTGATCCGCCTGGGCGACCCTCAGGCCGTGCGCGCCGTCTATCGTGGCGAGCGCGAGGTGCGGGTGCGTCAGGCGCCGATCCGGGCCGCGGCCCTGGACAAGCCGCGCCGCAACGCCGGGCGCAATCTGGCGGTCGAGGGGCTGGACGCCGACGTGCGCGCCCGCTTCGAGGCCCTGCGCGCCTGGCGCCGCGAGCGCGCCGTCGAACAGCGCGTGCCGCCCTATGTCATCTTCCAGGACAAGACCCTGGTCGAGATCGCCCTACAGGAGCCGCGCGGCCTGGATCAGCTGGCCGTCATTCCCGGCGTCGGCGCGGGCAAGCTGGAGCGTTACGGCCCAGCCGTGCTGGAGGCCCTGGAGGCCGTCGCCTGACGGTCGCCATGACCAAAACTTAACTGGCGCGCCGCTCCTCCGCCTGTCACCCCTCGGCTGACAGGGACGAGAGGATGCTCATGAACCGGATGTTGGCGGCGGGCGTCGCCTGCCTGGCGATGGCGGGCGCAGTGCAGGCGCAAGAGGCTTCAAACGGAGCGCCAGCGCCGATGGAGCAGCCGCGCGACTGGTCGGCCGCCCTAGTTCAGGACGCGACCGGCCTACACGACATCATGATCGATAGCCATCCGGGCGTGCATGACCGGCTCAACCCCCAGTTCCGCGACCGTCTGGACCAGGGCTTGGCGACGGCGTTGGAGCGGGCGAAGACCACGACCGACGCGGGCGGCTGGTGGTGGGCGCTGCGCGCCTATGTCGCCGGCTTCGAGGACGGCCACGTCCAGATCAGCCTGGCCCAGAGGGATTTCGGCTTCCCGACCCGCTGGCCCGGCTTCCTGACCGTCTATCGCGGCGCCGATCAGGTGGTGGTCGATCGCGACGAGGCCGACGCCGACGTGCCGCCGCTGGGCGCTCGGCTGATCGACTGCGACGGGGTGGACGCCGCTGCTCTGGCCGAACAGCGCATCGGCCAGTTCCGGGGGCGCTGGTTCCTGGAGGCGATCAGGACGCGTTTGGGCGACTGGATGTTCCTGAGTGCGGAAAACCCGTGGCAGACCGAGATGAAGGCCTGCCGGTTCGAGACCGACGGCGCGACCACGACCTACGCCCTCGACTGGCGCGCCGCGCCCGATGATCTGAGCGATCGCCGCGCCCGGTTGATGCAGAGCGCCAGGCCCGACTTCGCTCTGAAGCATTTCGACGACGGCGGCTTCTGGATCTCGACCCCCACGTTCAACGGCGACCCCGCCAGCGAGGCCCACGCCGAACTGACATCCCTGATCGCCGACATGAAGACCAAGCAGGACGCCCTGCGCGACGCCCCCTATGTGGTGCTGGACCTGCGGGGCAACGGCGGCGGCTCCTCGCACTGGAGCCAGCTGATGGCCCAGGTCCTGTGGGGCGACGACTGGATGGCCACACACCCCGAGCCGGCGATCGAATCCGTCGACTGGCGCGCCTCGGACGGCAACATCGCGGAAATCTCCGCCTTCCTGGACAAGCTGCGCGCCACGAACAGCCAGCCGGAGCTGGTCGCCTGGGCCGAGGACGCCGTCGACGGGATGAAGGCGGCCCGGGCCGCCGGCGAGATCTATTGGCGCAGCGCCAATGACGAGGAGCCGGCCGACGCCGCCCCGTCGCCGCCCACGCCGCAACTGATGAAGGGCCGAGTCTACGTCCTGACCGATTCCAGCTGCGGCTCGGCCTGCCTGGACGCGGTCGACCTGTGGAAGACCGTGGGCGCCGTCCAGGTCGGACGCGAGACCTCGGCCGACACCGTCTACATGGAGATCCGCCAAGCGTCTCTGCCCAGCGGGCTGGCCGAAATCGCCGTGCCCATGAAGGTCTATCGCGGTCGCGCGCGCGGCAACAACGAACCGCAGCGGCCTCAGTATGTCATCGAAGGCGACATGAGCGACGACGCGGCCCTGCTGGCCTCGATCCGTCGGCTTCAGCCGAACTGACGCCTCAGCGCAGGAAGCGATCGACCGCCGCCTGAAACTGCCGAGGGCGATCGATCATGACCATGTGCTCGGCGCCTTCGACCCGTTCGAAGGCGGCCGGGCGGGGCAGGGAGCGGTAGCCCGCGCGAAACAGGTCGTCGACGTGGCTGCGCGGGCTGCGGTCGTCCGGGCTCCAGCCGTAGACGACGGTGACCGGCGCCTCGATCAGCGGCAGACGCGAGCGCAGGTCCGTGGTCATCACCTCATACAGGCCCTGGGCCAGGACGCGGCGGTCGCCGCCCTGCCAGCCGAGGCCGCCCAGCACATTGTCGGCGGCGCCGCCCAGCTCCAGCCCCATGGAGGCCGCCTGGGTCCGCAGCGCCTGGTCGCCCAGCAGCATCAGCCCCTGATAGGCGATGCGGGCCAGCGGCTCGACGTCGGCGGCGGTCGATCCGGGGCTGATCAGCGACGGAAAGAAGGGCGAGGCGTCCACCACCATGACCTTGCCGATGCGGTCGCCGGCGTCGGCGGCGACCCGCAGGGCCACCTGGCCGCCCATCGAGTGGCCGATCAGGGCCGGGCGTCGAAGGCCCTGCTCCTCGATGTAGCGGCGGATTTCGGCGGCGACGGGCGCGCTGACCAGACCCTCGGCGTTGCCGCCGGGCGCCGTCTCGCCGAAGCCGCGCACCGTCACCAGATGCACCCGATAGCGGCCTTCCAAAGCCGCCGCCGTGCGCGCCCACACCGCCGAGGTCGAGGCCAGACCGGGGATGAGCACCACGTCCGACCCCTGGCCTTTCGTCTCGACCAGGATGCGCGAGGACTGGAACAGCGCCGGCGTCGGCGCGGTCGTCGGGCGCGCTGCCTGGGCGGCGGAGACGCTTTGCGCCGGCGCGCTCGACGGGATGATCGTCAGAACGGCGGAGAAAAGGGCGAAACAGAGCGATTGGCGCATGGCGTCAGCCTGCCCGTGGATAACGGCGAAACCTCGACCGGGCCGGGCCCGTGGCGGGACCATTGTGTTTTCGTCTTAACAGGAGTGAAATCCCCCTGTTCCTGGGGAGGATGAGATGAAACCAACTGTCATCACCATTGTCGCCGCCGTCGCCGCCCTGGCGGCATCGCCCGCCCTGGCCGAAAGCTGGCACGTCGTTTCGCGCAGCTCGGCCACGGTCTTCATGCTGGACGTGGACTCCATCACCGAGGCGAGCGGCGCGCGAACGGCCGTTCTGGCGCGCGTTCCGGCGTCCGGTCCGGTCGACGACCTGTCCTATTCCGCCGGCGAGATCACCATCCGCTGCAGCGCCAACCAGTCCAAGCCGGGCGTGGAGGTGCTTTACGGCCCCGACGGCGCGGAGCAGGAGCGCATCGACGACGGCTACGACTTCGACGCCATCGCCCGGAACTCGCTGGATTCCTACATCAAGGACATGCTGTGCGACGACCAGCGCGGCACGCTTGTCTACCCGTCCGTCCGCGCCTTCATCGAAGCCGGGCGTCCTCGGGCGGACTGAGCCGCCGTCGAAGCGCCCTTGCCGGGGCGCAGCCGGGCGTCTATCGCCTAGCCGCAGGGGCGCGCGCCCCTGTCCGGGCGATCCCTTGCTCCATCCTCAACGCCTGAGGCGACGTCCAGGCGGCCGGACCCGTAGTGTAAACAGTCAGAGTCGCCGCCTTGCCCCATCCGACGTCGGCCGTCGTCACGTCGCCCATCGCTCCCGAGCCGCCGGTCGACCCGCAGAGCCTGGAGCGTCTGCGCGCCCTGCTCCATGATCAGGCCGACGCCATGGTGGCGGCCTTCTATCAGGTGCTGCTCGACGATCCCGAGGCCCAGACCTTCCTGCACCACTCCATCGTCCAGGAGCGGCTCAGCCCGTCCTTGCGCAACTGGCTGATCGACCTGTTCGCACCTGAACAGGACGTCGAGGGCGAGGCCTTCATCGCCCGCCAGACCAAGATCGGCGAGGTCCACGCCCGCATCAAGATTCCCATGCATCTGGTCATGGCCGGGGCGGCGGTGCTGAAGGCGCGGCTGGCCGATGATCTTGCGGCGGACCCAGCGGCCTTCGATCTGTTGCGCCTGGTCGATCGGCGCATCGATCACGCCCTGCGCCTGATGAGCCAGTCCTATGAGAAGGGCGCCAGCAACCGGGCGCGCCTGGACGAGGCCTACCGCCTCTTCTCTCTGGATCAGGACATCCACTTCGAACGCGAGAGCCAGCGCGCCGGCCTGATGGAGTGGAGCCAGAAGACCCTGTTCCGCATCCTCGCCTCGGGCGGGGTCGACGGGGCGGGCGCCCTGGGGGCCTCGCCCTTCGGCCTGTGGATCCGACATCGGGCCGACTTCCTGTTCGACGGCTCGCCGCACCTGGCGCGGCTGAACGCGACGATGGAACGGATCGACGGCGCGCTCTTGCCTCGCTTCACGCCCGGCGCGGCCCCGGCCGAGCTGGCCGCCCCCCTGAAGGCGCTGGAGGCCGCCGTCGAGGAAGTCGCCTTCCTGCTGAACGAGATGTTCCAGGGGCTGGCGGGCATGGAGGGCGGTCGCGACCCGCTGACCCGCGCCCTGAACCGGCGCTTCCTGTCATCGATCCTGAGCCGTGAGATCGGTTTCGCCAACACCAACCACACGCCGCTGTCGGTGCTGCTGCTGGACGTCGACCACTTCAAGCGGATCAACGACACGCACGGCCATCCGGTCGGCGACGAGGTGCTGCGCCAGGTGGCCGAGGCCGTGACCGAGAACGTCCGCCCCAGCGACTTCGTCTTCCGTTACGGCGGGGAGGAATTCCTGATCGTCCTGGTCGAGACCCATCTGCACCAGGCTGCGACCATCGCCGAGCGGATGCGTCTGGCCCTGGCGGCCAAGCCGATCACGGCGGCGGGCCTGGCGCCCTTCAACGTCACGGCGTCGATCGGCGTCGCCGAGCATCGCGGCCACCCGGACGAGAACTATCTGGTCAAGGCGGCCGACGACGCCCTCTATCGCGCCAAGCAGAACGGTCGCAACCGCGTCGAGCAGGACCGCCGCAGCGCCTGACGGCCCCGCGACGGCTGTCGCAAAGGCGCTTTCCCTCGCTTGAAAAACGGAGTTATCATCCGTAGCGGGCAGGGGGACGCAATGTCGGAATTTGACGCGCTTTTCGCCTTCTACGCCCTGCTGCTCGGGCTGTCGGTCGCCAATGTCGCAACCGCCTTCGCGGAAATGTACAAGGTGCGCGGCCGCGTCGTCATCGGCTGGACGGTCCCGCTGCTGGGCGCCGTCGTCCTGACCGCAGCCTGCCAGCAATGGCTGTCCCTGTTCCGCGCCCAGGCGGATATGAAGCTGGGCCCCGGCGAGCTTCTCATCTGCCTGGCGATGGCCCTGCCCTACATCTTCATCAGCCAGGTCATCCGGCCCCGTCACGACGAAACCGCGTCGCTCGAGGTCTATTACGCCGAGCATCGCCGGATTCTGGCCGGGGCCCTGCTGGTCCCGGTGCTCGCCAGCAGCGTCGTCAACGTCATCTATGCGGTGGCGCTGAACGACGGCTTCGTTCCCGCCGCGCTCGGCTTCCTGATCTACCAGGGCGTCCGCTACGCCTGCATCATTCCCATGCTGATCTGGCCGAACGTCGCCGTGCAGCGGGCGGGACTGGTCGTCCTGCTCGCCCACACGGTCTTGATGATGTTCTAGGCGTCAGGCGTCGACGGCGGCGTCCAGGGCGTTGTCCTGGATGAACTCGCGGCGCGGTTCGACCACGTCGCCCATCAGCTTGGCGAACAGGTCGTCGGCGTCGTCGCCGTGCTCGACCTTGACCTGCAGCAGGGTGCGGGCGTTGGCGTCCAGCGTCGTCTCCCACAGCTGTTCCGGGTTCATCTCGCCCAGACCCTTGTAGCGCTGAATGGCGATGCCCTTCTTGCCCGCGTCCAGAACGGCCGCCAGCAGGTCCAGCGGGCCGCGGATGGTCGTGGTCTTGTCCTTGCGGCGATAGACGGCCGGCGCCGAGAACAGGCCGTCGAAGGCGGCGGCGCGCTCGGCCAGACGGCGAGCGTCCAGCGACCGGCCCAGCACCTCGTCCAGCACGATCGTCTCGCTGACGGCGCGGCGCACGCGGTTGAAGGCCACCCCGCCCTGGGCGGCCGGTTCGCCGCTCCACGGACCGTCGCCTTCCTCGGCGTAGAGGTTCAGCCGCTCGGCCGCGCGCGCGGCGCGTTCGGCCAGTTCGCCGGCGTTCTCGTCGAACAGGCCCGCCAGGGCGCCCTGTTCGATGGCGAAGGCCGGGGCGCGGGCGGCCAGACGGTCGACCAGGGCCTTGAACGCCTTGGCCTCGCGGACCAGTTCCTGCAGATCCATGCTGGCGCGCACCTCGCCCGAGGCCAACTCCAGCGTCGCCTCGGCGCTGCCTTCCTCGATCAGATAGGCGTCCATCTCCGCCTGATCCTTGATGTAGCGGTGCTGCTTGCCCTTGGAGACCTTATAGAGCGGCGGCTGGGCGATGTAGACGTGGCCGCGCTCGATCAGCTCCGGCATCTGACGATAGAAGAAGGTCAGCAGCAGGGTGCGGATGTGGGCGCCGTCGACGTCGGCGTCCGCCATCAGGATGATCTTGTGATAGCGCAACTTGTCGGCGTCGAAATCGTCGCGGCCGATGCCCGTGCCCAGCGCCAGGATCAGGGTGCCGATGGTGTCGGACGACAGCATCCGGTCGAACCGGGCGCGCTCGACGTTCAGGATCTTGCCGCGCAGGGGCAGGACGGCCTGGTTCTCGCGGTTGCGCGCCTGCTTGGCCGAGCCGCCGGCCGAGTCGCCCTCGACGATGAACAGTTCGGACTTGGCCGGATCGCGTTCCTGACAGTCCGCCAGCTTGCCGGGCAGGGAGGAGATCTCCAGCGCCGACTTGCGGCGGGTCAGGTCGCGCGCCTTGCGGGCGGCCTCACGGGCCGACGCCGCCTCGATGATCTTGGAGACGACCAGCTTGGCCTCGACCGGGTGTTCCTCGAACCAGGTCGACAGGCCTTCGGTGCACAGGCTTTCGACGGCCGGCCGCACCTCGGACGAGACCAGCTTGTCCTTGGTCTGGCTGGAGAATTTCGGGTCCGGCACCTTGACCGACAGGACGCAGGTCAGGCCCTCGCGCGCATCTTCGCCCGAGATGGACACCTTCTCCTTCTTGGCCAGGCCTGAGCTTTCGATATAGGCGCCCATGACGCGCGTCAGGCTGGTGCGGAAGGCCGAAAGGTGGGTGCCGCCGTCCCTCTGGTTGATGTTGTTGGTGAAGCACAACATCGTCTCGTGGTAGGAATCGTTCCACCACATGGCCAGGTCCAGCTCGATGCCGTCCTTCTGGCCGCGGATGACGATGACGTCCTTCAGGATCGGCGTCTTGGACTTGTCCAGGTGGCGCACGAAGGCTTCGACCCCGCCCTCATAGTGCAGCAGGATCTCGACCGGCTCCGGCCCGCGCCTGTCGCTCAGCTTGATGACCACGCCCGAGTTCAGGAAGGCCATTTCGCGCAGACGGTGTTCCAGCGTCTTCAGGTCGAAGTCGATGTGGCTGAAAGTGTCGATCGACGGATAGAAGGTGACCTCGGTGCCGGTCAGCAGACGGCCCTTGTCCTCGCGCATCGGCGCATCGCCGATGACGGCCAGCGATCGCACCGTCTCGCCGCGCTCGAAGCGCACGCTGTGCTTCTTGCCCTCGCGATAGATGACCAACTCCAGCCAGTCCGACAGGGCGTTGACCACCGAGACGCCCACGCCGTGCAGGCCGCCGGACACCTTGTAGGAGTTCTGGTCGAACTTACCGCCCGCGTGCAGCTGGGTCATGATGACCTCGGCCGCCGAAATGCCTTCCTCGGCGTGGGTCGCCACCGGAATGCCGCGTCCGTTGTCGGTCACGGTGACCGAGCCGTCCTCGTTCAGGGTGACGGTCACCAGATCGGCGTGGCCGGCCAGGGCCTCGTCGATGGCGTTGTCCACCACCTCATAGACCATGTGGTGCAGGCCCGAGCCGTCGTCCGTATCGCCGATATACATGCCGGGGCGCTTGCGCACGGCGTCCAGGCCTTTGAGAACCTTGATGGAATCGGCGCCGTACTCGGGCGTGGGAGCAGTCTGTTCGGTCATGAAAACGTCGGCTCAGGGTCCGCGGGCGGACAGGGAAGAGGCGACGCGAAAGCCGCCCGTTTCAGGACCGCAAATCAGCGCGCCCCGAAGTCTCAGATATATAGGAAATTCGACGGAAAAAGCGAGCCTTTAAGCCCTATGCCGACAGCCCGCCGCCTTCCACCGCCACGAACTGCGCGCGGCCTTCCAGGGCGGCGAACAGCGGCCGCTCCGTCCCGGTCATGAATGCCTGAAGCTTCAGCGCCTCGATCTCGTCGAACAGGGCGGCGCGGCGGGCTTCGTCCAGGTGGGCGGGCGCTTCGTCCAGCAGCAGAACGGGCCGCGCAGGCTGATCCGCCAGCCGCGCCACCTGGGCCAGGATCAGGTTCAGCACCAGGGCTTTCTGCTCGCCGGACGAGCCTTCGGCGGCGGGGCGGTTCTTCTCGCGGTGCAGGGCCGTCAGGTCCGAGCGGTGCGGCCCGAACAGGCTGCGCCCGGCCGCCGCGTCGCGGGCGCGGGCGCGCATCAGGCCTTCGCCCAGCGCTTCGACGATGTCGGCCTCGTCCGCGCCCGCCGCCGCCATCTCCTCGGCCGGACCGGCCAGTCCCAGATCGGCCTGCGGGAAGGGACGGTCGGCGCGGGCGTCGATCCCGGCCTGAAGCGCCTTCAACGCCCCGGCGCGCGCCATCGCCGCCCGGGCGCCGCTCTCGGCCAGCCGCGCCTCCAGCGCGTCCAGCCACAGGGGATCGGCCGGACGGGTTTCGTCGGTCAACAGACGCAGCCGCTCGCGCAGGGCCTTTTCATAGGTCGAGACGACGGCGGCGTGGTCGGGATGGGCGGCGAAGACCAGGCGGTCGAAGAACCGCAGCCGCTCCGCCCGCGCGTCCGAGAACAGCCGGTCCTGCTCCGGCGTGGCCCAGACCGGGCGCAAATGATCCAGCAGCCGTCCCGGCGGCGCCGTCTCGCCGTCGATGCGCACGATGCGCCGCGCCGAGGGGCCCATGGTCTGGACGCCGGTGCCCAGGCGTACTTCGTCGCCGTCGGCTGCCTGCAGCGTCGCCGCCACGGCCCAGGGCTGCCCGACCGCCTCGCCCGGCTCGCGCCGTCCCATCTCGGCAGCCGTCGCCCCGCGCAGCCCCTTGCCGGGGGTCAGCAGGCTGATCGCTTCCAGAAGGTTGGTCTTGCCCGCCCCGTTCGGCCCATGCAGCACCACCGTCCCGCCGGAAACCGGCAGGGTCGCGCCCGCATAGGAGCGGAAGTCGGTGAGGGCGAGGGAGGTGAGGCTCAATCGCTAGTTCGCAGCAGAAGGGAGTCCAGCCCAATCCACGAACAGCCGCCCGCGCGTAGAAGAGACGATGCCGACCGTGCGTCCGCCTTCTCTCACGGATATATCTGCAAGCACCAGTCGGTCATTAACCGTAACCATCCGCACCTTCCCATCCGCCCTCCTGACGCCCGCCATCAAGGACGCAAAAGGGACGGAGATGGTCTCACGCACGCTTACAATGTCCTTCCGAGCATAACGCTTGGCGGCGCCGATGACGGGACGAATGCTCATGGTTTCAGCGTCAAGCTGCACCAAGCGCGGCCGCAGCACGCCAATGACGCCATAGAACGCCATAATCGTCGCCAACAGCAGGGCCGTAACGCCGATCCCTGTCGTCGCCGCGGAGCCGAACGATAAAACAAAACCCGCGAGCATGAGCGCCGCCAGGATGAGCAAGCCGTATTCAAACGGACTGGTCGACCATGCAATCGGAAGCTCGCGGGCTTGCACGCTCTACACCCGCAGCGGCATCAGCACGTACTGCACGCCCACGTCCGCCGGGTCGAGGACCAGCGTCGGGCTGGCGGGATCGGCGAACTTGAAGTGGGCCGTCTCGCCGGTGATCTGGCCGGCGACGTCCAGCAGGTAGCGGGCGTTGAAGCCGATCTCGAACGGTTCGTCGGAATAGCCGATCTCGACCTCTTCCTCGGCCTGACCGGCTTCCATGTTGCGGACGGTCAGCTTCACCCGGTCGTTGTCGAAGGCCAGCTTC
>Ga0182739_1004444_pt1 | contig 11612 bp, 3 predicted proteins | sample eDN5th30CBELigBY_FD_128873 | JGI IMG/M metagenome (GOLD analysis project Ga0182739, IMG submission 128873) | Enriched backyard soil microbial communities from Emeryville, California, USA - eDNA 5th pass 30_C BE-Lig BY (version 2) (version 2) | ecosystem: Environmental > Terrestrial > Soil >... | reverse complement strand
CTTCTTACCGGTATTGCACTGCGTGAAGGTATAGCCGCAAATATTCAATTTCTTTCACCCAACGATTTAATTTCAAGAATTGCAGGAATTGTTGGGCACAGCTTTGGGGTGTCGCTTAACTCTCCAAATTTATTTTGGATGATATATTCCAAATTTCAAAGTGAAGAATTTATAAGTCAATACCCCGAAGTTGCCGCTTATTATTTAAGTGAAAATGTCTTTAACAATAAAAAGCGTTTTTCATTATCCGCTGTAACTGCAGACCTTTTTGATCAATATCAAATTTATCGTAATGATGTTATAGAAAAATGGAATGAAAACCTTTCGGCACAAGCATCATCATGGCAGGAATACCTTTGGAAAAGTATCAAAAAAGATTTTGGAGATATATATTCTGATAAGGCAGATGTAAGTGCAATAATTCTTGAAAGTTTAAACTCACCTGAGAAACTTTCACTTATAAAAGAAAAACTACCATACGTAAACTTGTTCGGAATTTCGATAATAACACCTTACCATATTAATTTATTGATGGCTCTTTCTCAGCACATCGAAATACGTTTTTATTTATTGAACCCTGCGCCTCTCCAATACTGGCAAGAAGATGTAAGTGAAAAGTACAGCAATTTCCTGCGGCAAAAAAAAATGGTGAACGGTGAAGAACTGATAATTGGAAACCCGCTGTTAATGAGTTGGGGGAAAATTTTACGCGATACTTATTCGCTTCTTTTTAAAAATGAAAATGTTTTAAATGATTATGATGTTGTGGATGACTGTGAGCCACAAACGAAAACTCTGTTAGGGAAAATTCAAAATGACATTTTTAATAACGCAGTTGATGAGCAGCGGAATATTTTTAAGGAAAGTGATTTAAAAGATGGTTCGCTTACCATTAATTCATGTTATACAATAATAAGGGAGATTGAGGTTCTGTATAATTATCTTGTAAACCTTACAGAAAATTATTCTCTAAATAAAAATCCGTTATCAGCAAATGAAATATTGGTTTTGGTGAGTGATATTGATTCTTATGCACCATATATTAAAGCAGTGTTTGATAATAGCCCATACAAATTCAATTATAACATTGCCGATGAATCAATAGATAACAGCCAAACCTTAATTTCAACTGTAAAAGAATTATTACTGTTCGGTGAAGAAAATTTTACCGGCGAGAATATTATGTCATTGATTGAATCGCCTGTGTTACGGGAAAAATTTGGACTCCAAAACCCTGATAATATCCGTAAAATTATAGAAAAGGCTGCATTGAAACTTGGTATTTCCGGAAGTAAAACTGATGACAGTATTTTTTTAAGCTGGGAATATGGAATCAGAAAAATTTTGTACAGTATGTGTATGGGCTGTGAAGATTTTAATGATAACGATGATGAATATTTTTTATGTGATTTTGATAATGACATAAGTGCATCTGAACTAATTAACTTTATATATTTTACTGATATACTTATTCAATTCGTTAACGAAAAAAAGGAAACAAAAACGCTAAGGCAATGGGTGGAATATTTTGAGGAATTGATTATTAATTTTCTTGGAAACTCCAATGATGAAATAGATACTTTGTTGAGTAACCTTGAAAAAATTTCACTTTCTTCCGGTGTAGTAAAAGAGAAAATCGTTTATGAAGTTTTTGCAGAAGTGTTTTTGCAACAATTGTCTTCGGAAAAAAAGGAATCTCGTTTTGGCATTGGCGGCATTACATTTTGTTCTCTAATTCCTATGCGAAGCATTCCTTTTAAAGTTGTGGCAATGCTTGGTTTAAATTTCGACAACTTTCCGCGGAGCGATAACAGGCTTAGCTTTAATTTACTTAATACCGAACGCAGAAAGGGCGACAGGAATACAAAAGATAATGACAAGCATTTATTTTTAGAAACTATATTGAGTGCCAGAGAATATTTGTATATAAGTTACATAGGCCAAAGTTCCAACAACAATGGCATTCTTCCACCCTCAACATTAATTGATGAATTGATTGATTACATTAACGAAAAATCGGAGGTTTCAGGATATAATTTTATATGCAAACATCCACTTCACAATTCAAGTGTGAAGTATGGTAATGAACCCGGTTATATAAATTATTTGAATTTTATTCCGGCAAAGCCGCTAAAAATTTTCAACGCCAAACAAACCGATGAAACTTTGGATGTTGCTGAAATTTTTGTTGATGAATTAATAAGTTTTTTTAAAAATCCGATAAAGTACTATTATAATAAAATTTTGTCTGTAAAGCTTGAGGACGCTGATACTTTGCTTCCTGAACAAGAAGTTTTTAATGTTGATAGTCTTAATGCATGGAATTTTAAAAATGAATTATTTAAATATGATGGTGAAAAGGATTTGATGAAAAAATGGATAATGGAAGGAATGTTTCCATTAAAAAGTTCAGGTGAAATTGAATACAGGCAAATTTTAGAAGATGTTAATGCCGTGAAATCAACTTTTAAAACCTTAACTCGTGATTCAAATGAAAGGCAATTAAATATTAATCTGGAAATTGAAGGAAATATAATTTCCGGAACAATTTCAAATATTTTCAACAGGAAATACTTACCCGTTATTTTTTCAAAAAAAATTACAGGAAAACATTACGTTGCTGAATTAATTAAGTTTTATGTTGCTGTTGCATCAGGTGAAGCAGATTCAATGGTTATTATTAAAAGTGATGGTAAAATAAGTTCGGAACTATTTTTAAATTCTGCTGAGGCAGAAATTCAGTTAACTGCACTTTTAAAAATATTTAAACTTAATAATCAAAAAATGGTGTGTTTCAACCCTGAACTATTTTCTTCAAAAGTTTTAGAATCTTATGAAAATTACTTTAATCATTTTCGTAAGAGGCCTGATAATTTCGGGTTTAATGATAAATATGTTTTACTGGAACAAGAGAATAATTTTTTTGAAGGAGAGGATAAATTTTCTGAATTTAAAGAAATTGAGAAAATATTTTTTGAGCATTTAACCAAGTTAAAATAATGCAGAGCTTTGATGTTTTAAGTGTTGAATTAAAAGGTTCAAACCTAATTGAGGCCAGTGCAGGCACGGGAAAAACATACTCGTTGGGTATATTGGTTTTGCGGCTTATTATTGAAAAGCAAATTCCGATAAAGGAAATTTTGATGGTTACTTTTACAAATGCCGCTGTTGCGGAACTTAAGGAACGCATCAGAAAATTTGTCCGTGAAGCTTATAAATATTCAACCGGCTCTGCTATTGATGATAAAACAATTATGCAGGTTGTTGACAAAAATAAAACCGATGATATTGCCGATATTTTAAAAAGTAATTTATTGCAATTAGATGAATTGCCAATTTTCACAATTCATACTTTTTGCAAGAAAACTCTCAGTGAATTTGCTTTTGAAACTAAACAAGATTTCAATACCGAACTTTTGCAAGATGTTTCATTGATAACCAATAAATTTTTAAATAACTTCTGGCGGAGCCATATAAATATATTACCTGTTGAAATTTTAGAGAAACTTTATAGTATTAATTTTTCAAAAGATAACATAGCCCAAATTTTAAAAGATCACTTTAATGATAAATTCTATTCCGCCGAAGGGGATGTAATTGAGTTGCTTGAGAGAATAAAAAAGGATGAGGAGGAAAGAGAAGAAATATTTAATTTTTTAGATAATGCTAAGGAAGAATTAATTAAAATATGTGCCTCAAATCATCACAGCAAAAGCTCATTCTTGCCATTTCAAAATGGAGAAAAATTTTATAATGATTTTAAGGGAAAGTATTTGAGTAATAAAAGGCCCGCATACTTAAAGAATTTGAAAGAATTTTTCTTTAAAATATCGGAACATATTGATTTGGTGGAAAATTTGTTTTTATCATTGCGGGATGTGTTGATACGCGATGCCATAAATTTTGTTTTACATGAATTAGAAATTTATAAATCAGCAAAAGGTATTTCGTCGTTCTCTGATATGATAGCAGGAATGAGAACAGCGCTGGATTCTGCTGAAGGGAAAATTCTTTCAGAAGAATTGATGAATAAATATAAAGCAGTTTTTATTGATGAATTTCAGGATACCGACCCTGCACAATATGACATTTTTACCAAGGCATTTGATAAACAGCGTACAATAATTTTTCTTATTGGAGACCCTAAACAAAGTATTTATTCTTTTCGGTCTTCAGATATTCAAACTTATTTTAAGGCCCGGGATTTTGTTGACAAAATATGGGAGATGAATACCAATTTCCGTTCAACTCAAAAATACATTGACAGCCTTAATTCTTTTTTTAATTTAACTGATGACCCGTTCTTTTTTAAAGGTGAAGAACAAAGTATTGAATATATAAACGTTTGCGCATCACCGTTGTCAGTAAAAAATCCATTTACAGAAAATGATGTTGAATTAAATGGTATATCAGTTATAGCAGCATCAGAAAATTATAAAAATGCCGACTCCGCGGTTTCAATAATTGAACAACTTCTTATTGACGACAAGTTTAAAATTAATTCCAAAAAAATACTTCCCTCAGATATTACCGTTTTAGTGAGATGGAATAGAACAGGAAAGGAAATAAAAAGACTGCTAAATAAAAAGGGAATTGCATCAATTGTTGTTGATGAATCAAAAGTTACTAACAGCAAAGAAGCTGATTTTATGTACTACTTGTTAGTTTCATTTGAAAATATAAAGCAGGAAAATATCAACCGTGTACTTTTAGGAAGCTATGCAGGATTCACAAAAGACAAACTAAAAGAATTAGATCAAAATGAAAGTGCGGCTTTGTTTAATAAATATAAAACCAAGTGGTCAACCCAAGGGTTGTATTCCGCAATTTCATCTTTTATGTTGGATTTTCAGGTTTATGTCAATTTGAAGAGTGATGAAAGAGCCTTAACCAATTTATATCAGTTAACTGAGTTGCTGCATAAAATTCAAACAAACAGAAATTTATCAAACCCTGAAACTATAGGATGGTTAAAACGGGCACGTGCCGGAAGGGTGGAAGGCGATGAATATATACAAAGAATTGAAAGTGATGAAAATGCTGTAACAATTGCATCAATCCATAGAAGTAAGGGCCTTGCTTATAATATTGTTTTAGCTCCCGAGCTTGAGTTGACACATACTGCAAAAAGCAATGATTTAAAATATTACCGAAACAAGGAGGGAAAGAATATTTTAAAATTATTTTCAGACTTTAATGAAGATGAAAAGGAATTGTACTACCGCCAGCAAGAACAAGAAAACAGAAGGCTTATTTATGTTACTATGACCAGGGCTGTTTATAAAACTTTTTTATTCGTGTCCGGCGAATCAAAAGCTGCAAGTTCATTATCTCCTTTTCTTTTAAAGGAAAATGAACTTTTAAATTTTTATAATGCAGGCCAATTTCAATCGGTGTATAATTTTAAACCAGAAGAAACAAAAATACCTTTAACAAGTGTCGCCGAAAATTTTAAGTTGTTATCACAATTTTGGCGCAGAACAAGTTATAGTAATCTGGCTGTTAAGCCACGCTATGTTTATAAAGAAAAGGGAAATGAGGCCGATGATGAATACGAAAAATTTATTTTTAATGAATTGTCAGGCGGCATTCAAACAGGGAATTTATTGCATCAGATATTTGAGAAAATTTCTTTCTCACAAAATGAAAAATGGAATGATATTATAAGTAATCTGCTTCGCAGGAATTTTCGCGGAGCACCAGAAAATTTATGCCGCAACCTTGAAAAAATGGCTTTCGTAGTGTTTAATACTAAAATAGCTGAAAGGTTATTTTTGAAAGATGTAAAGCCTGAAAAAATGCTTCATGAATTTGAATTTAATTTCCCTTTATCTGTTGTTACTTATAACAAATTTGCCGGCCTGCAAAATGAAGAATATCCATTTGCAATCCGTGATTTTAAAGAGATGGAAGGAATAATGAATGGCTTTATAGATTTGTTTTTTGAGTATGATGGGAAATATTATATCCTTGACTGGAAATCAAATTATTTAGGAAAAGATTTATCGTATTATTCGCAGGATGCAATAAATAATGCTATGGCAGAAAATAATTATCATTTGCAATATTTAATATATACTGTAGCTATCAAAAGATACCTTGAAAAAAGAAAGCCGGGGTTTAATTATGAGAAAGATTTTGGAGGAATAATTTACTTATTTGTAAGAGGCATGAGGGCAGGGAAGGATTCAGGTATTTTTTTTAGAAAACCATCCGTGGATTACTTAAATAAATTTGAAAGTATTTTTAGTAATTGATTATTTAAACTGCGATTTTGTTTTTTCAAATCGTCCGGTTTTTTCTTTGAGATTAATTCTGAAACAAATACCTTCAATATCTTCAAAACTTTTTGGTGCAAACGGCCATTCAGAAGAAAGCTTTACTGTTTCACTTGCATTGTGAGGAAGAACCCGTTGGGAAAGAATTTGCAATCCGCCATTACGTTCATTTGCATCTTTAAGTTCTTCGTAGGTTCCCCAGGCAATAACCGATTCCCAGTTTGAGTTACCATGGTTATTATCTGTTTGAAAACAAACTTCCGGGTTTTCACGCATCATTGAAACCTTAAGGCCGTCGAAGGTATGAGCATAAATAGCATTATTATAATATGCATAGCTAATTGGCACAACATAAGTTTTTCCGGCGGCGTGGCAGCCGATGCGGCCGATAAAATTTTGTGATAGCAACCTTTCTATTTCTTCAGATTTGAGTTCTCCCTGCATAATTCAACAGATTTTCTTAAAGGTACAAATATTTTAAAACTGTATAAAAGAGTTAAAAATGTTTTTTGTTAGTTGAAATTAACAATTTATATTCGTTGCCCGAATCCAATTTTTTGAATCTCCTCCGGATATTTTATTAGTTATTTATAAACGTTTTGCCATTGGCAATACAGAAAAACTTTTATTATGAAAATTTCTACAAAACAATTTTTAAGGGGATCCTGTATTAAGAAGTTTAGATTTCTTTTTACAATGATTTTTGCGTTCCTTTTTATGGGAACGGCGAATTCTCAAACGACGATCTTAGGAGGATGGACGTTTGACGGAAATAAGGCAGTTATAGTTCCTGCTAATCTTGGTGTGAATGCTGCAAGTGCAAACCTTTACGCCAATGGAACAAACGGCTCAAGTGCGTGGACACTTTCATCTGAGTTGGATCAATTTGGAGGCATAAATACAAATGACCCGAGAACTCCTCCGGACGCTTCTAATACTTTATCTGCTGTTAACCCCTCAGGCAGTACGAATGGAAAGGCATGGGTTTTAAAACTTCCAACGACTGGGTACCAGGATATTAATTTATCGTATGCTACCAGAGGAACCGCCGCAGGTTTTACCACCCAAACCTGGGCTTACAGTACCAACGGTACTTCCTTTACTAATATAGCTACAATTACGGGAAGGAATGTTACATCATGGTCTCTGCAAACTGTGGATTTGTCAGGAGTTGCAGCTTTAAACAACGCAACAAATATTTATCTAAAAGTAACTTTTACCGGAGCTGGAAATGGCGGAAACAATCGTTTAGATAATATTCTCGTTAAAGGAAATGAACTTGCAGTTGCACCTGTTGTAACAGGTGGAAGCACAACCGGAACAGTTGGACAATCATTTTCATATACTGTTTCAGCAACAGGTTCTCCAACAAGTTTTTCAAGTACAGGTACAATACCTCCAGGCTTAACATTTAACACTGCTACAGGTGCTATTACAGGAACTCCAACCACAGCAGGTAGTTATACTTTAAGCGTTACAGCGTCTAATACGCATGGTACAAGCCCTGCCGCTGATGTTAACATTACAATCAACAAAGCAAATCAATCTATCACTTTTTCAGGACCTACTTCTGCTACATACGGTGATGCACCTGTTACATTAACAGGATCAAGTTCTTCCTCATTACCTGTAACATATGTTTCAGATAATCCATCGGTTGCCACAATTTCGGGAAATACGCTAACAATTGTTGGTGCAGGATCTACTTTTATTACCGCATCACAATCCGGAAATACTAATTACAATGCAGCTGCAGATGTTACTATTGAATTGGTGGTTGCTAAGGCTGATCAAACAATAACATTTAATGCTTTACCTGATAAAACAACCGATGATCCTGATTTTGCTCTAACAGCATCATCTACTTCAGGCCTGCCAATTTCTTATTCAAGTTCTAACACTGCCGTTATAAATATCAGTGGAACTACCGCAGAAATAGTAGGGGCAGGTAATTCACTAATCACTGCAAGCCAACCCGGTAATGCAAATTATAATCCCGCCACGCCGGTAGATCAAAATCAATATGTAAGCAATGCTGCTTTAGCAGATCAAACAATTACTTTCCCATCAATACCTGCTGCAGTTTATGGCGACGCGCCGGTTACCCTTAATGCTTCAGCATCATCAGGCTTAACAGTAAATTACACAAGTTCAGATCCTTCTGTAGCGCTTGTTTCAGGTAATACATTAATTATTGTTGGTGTTGGAACTACAACTATAACAGCTAAACAACCGGGCAACGGTTCTTACAATCCTGCCCCGGCAGAAATGCAGGATTTTACTGTTTCAGCAAAAGCTTTGACTATTTCAGGGATTGTGGTTAACAATAAAACTTACGATGGAACTACAACAGCATCTGTTGATTTAAGCGGTGCATCCTTAGTAGGCGTTGTAGGAAGCGATGATGTTTCTTTCAACGGAACTGCTGAATTTGCAGACCCTAACGCTGCTACAGGTGTTGCAATTGTTACTAACTATGTTTTATCTGGTGCAGATGCAACAAAATACATACTTTCACAACCTGTTTTAAGTGCTGATATTTTAAAAGCAGATCAAACAATTTCGTTTGATCCGATTTCAGATAAAAATACCAATGATTTGCCGTTTACATTAAATGCAACAAGCACTTCAGGACTGGCGATTACATTCGAATCATCTAACCCTTCAGTGGCTACGGTTTCGGGTAATACAGTTTCAATTGTTGGCCCGGGTTCTGTAACTATCACTGCTTCGCAGGATGGAGATTTAAACTATAACGCGGCTACTGATGTTCAACAATCTTTTAATGTAACCTTAGCGCCTACAATAGTTAAATGGAATTTCGGAACTTCATCTGCGAATCCGGCACCATCATCAGGTGTGCCTGTAAATAATTTGAATATTTCAAATTTTTCTGCCGGAAACAATGCTAATACAAGCCAGACAGGTTTGCAGTTGAATACTTCATCTGTGAGCAATAATACAGGAGCATCAGGTCAGTACAATGCATCTACAACTGCCGAAAATGAATCTTTCAATGCAGCAACAAGTGCATACTTTGAATTTACATTAACTCCTGCAGCCGGCTTTACCGTAACATTAAATTCTCTTTCTTTCGGTTCAAGGTCAACTTCTACAGGGCCAACCGATTTAGAGATACGGACAAGCGCTGATAATTTTGGTTCAGCAGCCGCTTCATTCTCACAAACTCCAAACAGTACATGGAGAGGTTTCAGTTCTAATTTTTCAGGAATTACTTCAAGCCAGCCGCTTGTTGTAAGAATTTATGGTTTCGTACAAGATGGATCCGGTTCAGTAAACAGTTCAAGCGCAAATAACTTTAGAATAGATGACGTAACAATTGATTTGCTGGTTGCGGCTATGCCTGAATGTTCAGGAACTCCTGATGCGGGTACTGCGTCTGCACAAACTTCTGCATTCTGTGTTGCAGGATCAACAGACATAACCTTAACCGGATATACCGATCCTTTAACAAATCAGGGTATTTCTATTCAGTGGTACAGTTCTACAGATAATGTAACCTTTACTGAAATAACAGGTGCAAATGCTGCTGTTTTAAATACAGGAACAATTACACAAACCACTTATTATTACAACACTGTAACTTGTGCAGCTTCTGGATTAAGTGCAAACTCAAATACAGTTGAAGTTACAATTAACCCTGTTCCTGAAGCAACTATTTCAGGCCTTACTTCTTTCTGCTCAGGCAACAGCACAACTCTTACTGCAAGTGAAGGTGCTTCTTACGACTGGAAATATGAAGGAAATTCATTCGCAACAAGCCGTTCTGTTTCTGTAAATCAGGCAGGAAACTACACTGTTACAGTTACCAGCGCTGCCGGATGTTCAGCAACTTCTGCAACTACAGTTGTTACAGAAACACCTGCTCCTACAGCTCCTGTAATTAGCGGTATTGTAAATGTTTGTCCATACCTTGGAACTTCAGAAGCTTTAACATATACATTAATTCCTGTTCCCGGCGCTACAAGCTACAACTGGACTGTTAGCCCGGCCGCTACAATAGTTTCAGGCCAGGGAACAACATCAATAACAGTTGTATTTGGTTCAACTTATGGAGCATATGCCAACAAGCAGATAAGAGCAACTGCAGTTACGCCTTGCGGCGAAGGACCGGTGGGAGTGTTCTATACAGCAGCGCAGTTCCCTATGACTCCTCGTCCTATTACAGGCCCAACAGATGTTTGTCCTTATTTCAACAACTCTCTTGAAGCAACATATTCAATTGAGCCGGTAATTGCTGCCACGTCTTATGCATGGAATGTTCCGGCAGGAGCAACAATTACAGAAAACAATGGAACAAGCATTAAGGTTACATTCGGGCCTTCTTTTGTAACAAGTGCAATTACAGTTACTGCTGTTAACGGTTGCGGTGTTAGCGGAACAAGAAGCTTAACAGTTAACCGTTCGCTTCCATCAACTCCTGGTTTAATTTCAGGCCCCACAAATACATGTTTGTTAATGCCAAGTGCAGGTTTACCTCAAGGTGAAAATGGTATTTATGCAGTAACAAGAAGTGCAGCAAATATTGTTTACAACTGGACAGTTCCTGCAGGTGCAGAAATTGTTAATCATACATCAACAGAAACTCAGGATATCATTGAGGTTAAGTTTACATCCGCATACAACTCAGGCAACATTTCTGTAGTTGCAGAAACAAACTGCGGAATATCTCAACCACGTGAGCTTAAACTTTCTAAACTAAATCCGGGTGCCCCTGGAGTTATTACTGAAGAAAGAATAGGCAATTGCCCTGAAAGAACATTTACTTACAGTTTAACTTCAGCTCCGGGCGGTTCTAATTATATTCAATGGACTGTTCCAACAGGAGGAACAATTGTAAGCGGCCAGGGAACAACTTCTATAACTGTTACATACGATAACATTGGAATAAGCGGAAATGTAACTGTTGTTGGACTTAACGGTTGCCGTGCATCATCTACGAGAATACTTTCCGTAAAAGTTGCATCTTGCACCGAGGTTCCGGCAGGCAAAACCGGCAATCTGGATAACATTTTTGTTGAAGAATCATCAAATACAATTTATCCAAACCCATCAACATCTTCTTTCAGTTTAAAAATCAATGGAACTGTAAAAGGAAATGTTCAGGTTAATATTTACGACCTAACAGGAAGGAAACATCAGTCATTAAGAATGAATGCATCTGAAACTGTTTCTTTCGGTCAAAATTTAAAACCGGGAACATACATGGTTGAAGTTATAAACGGTAACAGCCGTAAGGTTTCAAAAATTGTAAAACTATAACCTAGATTTTTTTTAGATTAATAACTGCCTCCATAGCGAGGCAGTTTTTTT
>Ga0182739_1004442_pt1 | contig 11612 bp, 15 predicted proteins | sample eDN5th30CBELigBY_FD_128873 | JGI IMG/M metagenome (GOLD analysis project Ga0182739, IMG submission 128873) | Enriched backyard soil microbial communities from Emeryville, California, USA - eDNA 5th pass 30_C BE-Lig BY (version 2) (version 2) | ecosystem: Environmental > Terrestrial > Soil >... | reverse complement strand
TATTGCTCAACGGGAGGATGTTCCATTTCCCGCCGTAGTCGAAGTCTTTATTATGGAAATAACCTTTGAAATTCTAAGAGAAGCAGGAGTAAGGATGCCGCGGGCTGTTGGTCAAACGGTTTCAATTGTTGGAGCATTGGTTATAGGACAGGCGGCGGCTGAAGCGGGGATTATCTCCAATATCATGGTTATCATTGTTGCGATTACTGCGATTGCTAATTTCGTTTTTCCAAATTATAATTTCGCAAACGCATCGAGACTCATTCGATTTGTGCTGATCATTGTAGCTTCTATATTAGGTCTATATGGTGTGCTTTTAATACTAGTATTCATGGTTGCACACTTAAGTTCATTGCGTTCCTTCGGAGTTCCTTATTTAGCACCAGTAGCTCCATTTATCATAGAAGATCAAAAAGATGTATTTGTCCGCTTTCCACTATGGTCCATTAGTAAGCGTCCATCTTATTTAAGCCCAAATATAAAGAATAAGCAAAAGCCGCAAGGATCACCATCTCCTCCTAAACCAGAAAGTGGGAAGAAACAGTGAAAAAAATTGGCGTCTTTCTATGTATACTAAATTGTTTATTTTTACTAACTGGCTGTTGGGATAGAAAGGAATTGGCAGAAATTAAATTAGTAGCAGGGATGGCCATTGATAAAGGAGAAGATGCCAAATACAAAGTGACAGTAGAGGCGTTGAATGAGAAGGAATTAAATACCCAGTATGCATCTGGAAATGCGGCTACAATAGTAGAAGGAATTGAGGGAAACTCTATTTCAGAGATAACGCACCTTTTTAATGAATACTTTGCCCAGTTTTTAATTTATTCCCATATGAAACTGCTAGTAATCAGTGAAGAAGTAGCAAGTGCAGGTATGCTTGATTTTATTGATTTTCTGGAAAGAAATAGAGAAATACGGGATGATTTTAACATTATCATTGCAAAAGATGGAAAAGCAGAAGATATTTTAAAAATATCTGCCCATTATCGAAAAGCCTCTTCTCTAAAGATATCTCCTCAATTAGATCATTTATTGGAGGATTGGGGGGGAGATCCTAAGATGAGCATCATTAATTTTATCTCAGAACTTACCCTAGAAGGGAAAGAGCCAGTTTTAGCGGCTGTCCGCTTAAAAGGAGATGAGGAAAAGGGAAAGAGTATGGAAAATATCATGCAGGTTACCCCTGATGCGATTGTAGTTGTAGATTCATTAGCGATATTTAAAGAAGGGAAGTTGATTGGATTTCTTAGCATGGAGGATTCAAGAAACTACTTATGGATTCGAAATGATTTAAAGACTACATCTTTGTCTGTCGAATGTAAAAAGGGAGACTATAGTTCTGTTCGTGTTACCGACTCCCAAACAGAAGTCACTTCTAAATGGAAAAATAATAAACCAGATATTCATGTGAAAATAAAGGCAGAAGGGTATCTTGAAGGAACACAATGTTATAAAAGTGTAGATAAGCTAGGAACAATTGAGAAATATGAAAAATTAGTAAATGATACTTTTTCTCAAAAAATTAAGGATACGATTTCAAATGTACAGAAACAATATCAAGCCGATATCTTTGGTTTTGGAGAAGTGATGAGAAGACAGGATTACCATTCATTTATGAAAGTAAAGGATAATTGGGGAGAAGAATTTTCGAATGCAGATGTAAAAGTAGATGTAGATTTTGTTCTAAGAAGGTCTGGTATACGTTCTAAAAGCTTCTTGACGGAAACAGAAAAATAAAGCAAAGAAAAAACTGTTCAACTTGAACGGTTTTTTCTTTGTATTTGGCTGTTTTCGTAAAGTTTGTTGCTCCATTTTTCCAACTAATTCTTTTTTTCTATTGAAAAAATAACAATCCTTTAGAAAACAGCCTTGTATTTTTAGGATTAGTCCTTACTAAGACTAAAGTTGTAGAGGAAAATCAAGCTAAGGCATGTTATGAAAAAAACGTCAAGAAGGTAACATAGTAGATAAGAAAGGAGCGAAACACAAAATGAAAAAATTTGGTTTATTTCTTATCGGGGCAACAGCCTCTATCATCCTTTTATCACAGATAGGTCCAATGTTAGGTTTAGTTATTAGTGCAGCGATTCTCTATTTTGCCTTTAAGCAATACACAAAAGCAACAAGCACATCAGGTAAGATAGGATGGGGGACAGCAGGAGTTATCATGCTGATCATAACTGCAAGTAACCTGCCAGCCATTATTGGATTAGCAGCAGCATATGTATTGTATCTTGTTTATAAAAAATGGAACAACAAACAAACTATTATTACAAAAAAATCATCTGATGACCCTTTTCAAAACTTTGAAAAGCAATGGTCAGAACTAAATAAATAAGGAGAGGGTAACATGACAAATTTATTAGAAAGAATAAAAAATACAGTAATGGCAGACATTAATCATTTATTAGATAAGAAGGAAGACAAAAATCCACTTGCTCTTTTGAATCAATACGTAAGAGAATGTGAAAAAGAAACAGATAAAGTAAAAAAACTGTTGGAAAGACAATATAAATTAAAAGAAGAATTTTCTAAAGAATTACACCAAGCTGAAGAAATGGCAGAGAAAAGAAAAAGACAGGCTGAGGTTGCAAGCAAAGCTGGTGAAGAGGAACTTTCTGCTTATGCCCAACAGGAACAAGCTCATTTTGAAGAAAGAGTAGTACGTTTAGCAGAATCACTAAAAAATACAGAGCAGCAATTGCGTGAAATAGAAACAAAATATATGGACATGAAGCATAAATTAAAAGATATGAAAATACGTCAAATGGAGCTAATGGCAAAAGAAAATATAACAAAAGCACACCATACGATGAATAAAGTTTTAGAAGAAAAACAAGTAAATCCAACAAATCAAGCACGCTTTAACGAAATGGAACAATATATAGATAAGTTAGAAGAAAAAATAAATACAGAATACTTTAAACAAACAATGGATGAAAAACTAGCAGCATTAGAGAAAAATCAGTTAAAAAAAGAAGATGACTCCATTTCCTTATAAAAAAATGGTATTCTAAAAGGGGCTGTAAACAAGTAAAGGTCAGCCCTTTTTACTGATGATACTAACAAAAATATAAAAACTCGTTGAACTAGTTATAGTAGGTTGATTTCGACTTCAGGATGCACGACTCGCGGGACTTGCGGTGAGCAGAGATCTTGCACTCCAATCAATCTGTAACAATGAGGTTAATCCTTACCACCAACTAGAAAAGAAGGGAGAGAATAGCCAATGTTTAAACAATTAAAAGATAATTATGCAAATTGGGTTTATGTTGTTGGGGGATTTCTGCTATTAGAAATCTTCGTCTTTAATCCAGGACTAATCTTTTCCCTTCTTGTTTCAATTGGCATGATCTATATATCTAAGAAATCACTGAAAGGTGGCGCCGGAAAAATCCTTTTCTGGATTGGCCTCCTGCTTTTAATCGTTAGTGTTCTAAATATGGTTACAGTGAAGATTATATTATTATCAATCCTTGCCTATTATATTTTTCAATTATTTCAAAAAAAGAATACGACCGATATTATCAAGCCGATCATACGGGATAAGGAAACAGTAACACATACAGAAGAACCAATCTTAAAGAAAAAGGCATTATTTACTAATTCTTTTTATAATCGTAATGTCACACCAGATCATGTATATGAGTGGAATGATATAAACATTCAGTGTGGAATAACGAATACAACGGTAGATCTTAGCTATACTGTTTTACCAGAGGGAGAAACAGTCATTATGATAAAGAATATTGTAGGCGATGTAAAGGTATATATTCCCTATGATATGGAAGTCAGCATCAATCACTCTATTTTATTTGGTTCCTATCATATATTTGGAGAAGCAGAAGAGAATGTATGGAATCAGAATGTAAGCATCCGGACTACTGATTTTGACCAGACGGAAACAAGAGTGAAGATTTTTACCTCTTTTATAGCTGGAAACTTAGAGGTGAAAAGAATATGAGTATCATCACAAGACAAATTTTATGGGGAGTCTGTACATCCCTTTTTTTACTTGTATTCTTTTCCATTAGCTATTTAGTTGTTTTTCCGCCTGCAAACTGGAGTGCTTTATGGGAAAAAGAGGTAATGGATGTTCCGTTCGGTTTATTTTTAATAAGTGTCGATATTACACTAGGTATCCTAATTGGTTATTTGTCAGGGGTTTCCTGGAAAAAACAAATTCGTTCCATTGAAGAAACATTACATACAATGGATAAAATGGAGTATTATCCAGTCCAACCAATTGGCTCAACAGAGGAGCTCCAATCATTAAGCTATCGAATCATTCAACTACAAAATCAGTTAGTAGAACAAACCAAACTCTCTCAAAAACTCGTCAATGAGAAAGCAGAGGATCAAGAAGTGAAGGTTCAAAGTATTATTATTGCAGAGCGTAATCGTTTAGCAAGAGAACTACATGATTCCGTTAGTCAACAATTATTTGCTGCCTCCATGTTATTATCAGCAATTAATGAAACAAGGCCGAAAACGAATGATCAAGAGTCCAAGCAATTACAGCTAGTGGAGGAAACCATCCAACAGTCTCAATTAGAAATGAGGGCGTTATTGCTTCATTTACGGCCAGCCGCATTAAAAGGAAAATCTTTAAAAACAGGGATAATTGAATTATTACATGAATTGCAGCAAAAAGTATCCTTGGAAATAGAAATGAAATTAGAAGATATTGATTTGGATAAAGGGATTGAAGATCACCTTTTTCGGATTCTGCAGGAATCAGTATCCAATACATTAAGGCATGCGAAAGCAAATTCTTTAGACATTCAGCTTATTCAGAGAGAGGCATTTGTCATCTTACGAATTATCGATGATGGTGTCGGTTTTAATGTAGATAAAAGAAAAGCGGGGTCTTACGGTCTGCAAAATATGCACGAAAGAGCAGCTGAGATTGGTGGAGTATTAAAGTTAATTAGTTTGGAAAATAAAGGTACACGATTAGAAGTGAAAGTTCCAATTTTGGAAAGAGAGGAGGATACAAATGATTAGGGTATTACTAGTTGATGATCATGAAATGGTACGAATAGGGGTTTCGTCTTATTTATCCGCACAAACAGATATCGAAGTGGTCGGAGAAGCAGAAAATGGCAGCAGGGCAGTGGAGCTTGCTCTCGAATTAAAACCAGATGTGATTTTGATGGATTTAGTTATGGACGAAATGGATGGAATAGAAGCAACACAGAAAATTGTAGAAGCATGGGATGAAGCAAAAATTATCATTGTTACTAGTTTTCTTGATGATGAGAAGGTCTATCCTGCTTTACAGGCTGGTGCTACAAGCTATATGCTGAAAACATCGAAAGCAAGTGAAATAGCAAGAGCTGTACGAGAAACATTTCAAGGGCAAATAGTGTTAGAACCAGAAGTAACCGATAAAATGATGTCCAAAATGAGAGAAAAGAAATCTACCCCTCTACATGAGGAGTTAACTGCAAGAGAAATGGAGATTCTGTTATTAATGGCAGAGGGGAAAAGCAATCAGGAAATTGCAGACCAATTATTTATTGCCCTAAAAACAGTAAAAACGCATGTCAGCAATATACTAAGTAAATTGCAAGTGCAGGATCGTACCCAAGCTGTTATCTATGCATTTAAGCATTCTCTTGTAGAATAATAAAGACTAGTAAATCCCTTATATACGTGAATAAATCCCTTAATCAAACGTTTAATTAAGACATTTCTCTCTCTTCTATAGAGAAAAAGACAATCAAGGAAAATATTTTTCGGACTTGTCTCATATGATGATAAAGAAGAGAAAAATAAACACACATCTTTTACTTACATGCTTGTGGAAGATAGATTGAGGGAGAGATTCATGAGTTCATTTTATAAAGGGACCTTCTTATTAATTATCACAGCGTTTTTTGGCGAATGTATTGAATTCATTATTAATATGATAATGGCAAGGGAACTTGGAGAACACGGGCTAGGTTTATTTATGACCGTATTGCCTACTATCTTTCTCATTGTGCTGCTTGCTACCTTCGAATTGCCAACATCTATTTCGAAATTTATTGCGGAGAAAGATTCAAAGCATCATTTGTCGATGCTCCAACAAGTTTTAAAGTGGACCATCATCTTTACTATTTTTCTAACAATCATCGCATCTATCATCATACCTTTTATCCCTATTTTTAATTCCTATCATCCACTTTTAAAGTGGTTAGTCATTCTCCTATTGCCGATTATTTCCTTTACTTCTATTGCAAGAGGTTATTTCATGGGAAAACAGCAGATGGGGAAAATTGCAGCTTCTAACTTTCTCAAAAAAATTGTCCAGTTAGGATTATTAGTCTTTTTGTTTCAGTGGTTTTCATTTGATTTAAATACCTCTGTATTGATTGCCTTTTTTACCATTGTCGGAAGTGATACAGTCGTATTATTGTACTTATTGCATATGTTTTTCGTGCAATATCAGCGGATTAAAAAAGGAAAAAATGAAAGCATGAGTGGCAAGGTTATTTGGAAGGATTTGTTATCTGTATCTATTCCGACAACAGGCCTTCGAATATTTCATGCTCTAACCCATGCCGTTCATCCCTTCTTAATTAAAGGGGCACTTGTAGCGTCAGGAATTACAGCTGCGAATGCAACGGAACAGTATGGAATGCTCGCCGGAATAGCGATGACAATTGGTTTTTTCCCAGCTTTTATATCCCATAGCTTTATGACGATGCTAATACCGACCGTTTCTAAGGCATATGTACAAAGGGATTATACAAAACTACAAAAATTACTGCAGCAAGTGATGATTATAACTGCAATTTATGGAACCATAGCTGTAGGAATTTTCTATTTTTACGCAGATACACTTACGATGACCTTTTTTCATTCTAGCCAGGCTGCGATAATTGTTCAGCTTTTATGGCCCTATTTTTTATTGCATTACTTCACGATCCCAATGCAAGCGTACTTAATTGGCTTAGGCTTGTTAAAGGATGCGGTTTTTCACAGTGTTTGGTCAACGACTTTCTCTTACGCAGCCATTTACTATTTAGGATCTTTAAGTCAGCTGCAAATGAGTGGAATTGCAATTGGGATGAATTTAGGAGCAGTTATTTTAGCATCGCTGCATTATTTAACGATATGTAAAAAGATAGGGATTTCAATCTGGTTGACACCAGTAAATAAATTTCATTAAAAAATTTTAAAAAAAGTGTAGGGATTCAGACGTTCTCAAACGTTTATTAAGTAGAATGGTAAAACCGGGAAGGGGAAAAGAAAGAAAATGGAATCCCTAATAGATAAAAAATATTTAGAGGAAAATCAAGAGGCGTTATTTGAAGAAGTAGTGAAAGAATACGGAAAATCAATCTATATTTATATATTATCACTAGTTAAACACAAAGAACTTGCAGAGGATTTGTATCAAGAAGTACTGATTTCAGCTTACACCTCTTTTGGAAGTTTTGAGGATTTTCAAAAAGTGAAAAGCTGGTTATATAAAATTGCCCTTAATAAATGTAGAGACTATTGGAGAAAAGAGAAAACATCTAAGAAATTTTGGGAAGAATCTGTCTATACATACGCAAGAGATACTTCTGTTGCTTTGGAACCAGAGGAAACGCTCTTAAGTAAATGTGAGAAAGAAGAAATGATTGATACATTAGAAGAGTTACCAAACATGTATAAAGAGCCTTTACTACTTTTCTATTATCATAATCAAACATTAGTAGAAATTAGTAATCATACAAAAACCCCATTATCCACAGTAAAAACAAGAATGAAACGGGCGAAGGATCAATTGAAGCCAAAGGTCATGAATAAAAAAATTGCTTATTTATAAGCAGAAAACTTTAATCAGTGGAGATATTTTTCATCCCCACTGATTTGATATTGCTTTATTAGTCACTAGGTAAGTTTCCTCAACCGATAGTAATAGACTTATGTTTCTTACTAGCTATTTCTCTGTTTGTTATAGTAATTCACTGAATACATGGCGCCTTCATTTACCATGTTGTTGTCGCCTATATCATCTGGAGCGGGATTTCCTGCTTTAGAAAGTAAATCTTCTTTTTGCGTAGAATTGAATCTATCTTTAACACGATTAAACATCTCTTTTCCTTTAGATGTAAAAAGGAAAAAGCTTCCCACTCCTGCTCCAACAATTGCAAAGGTGCGCATTGAATTTTTTCCAAACATGAGAGAATCCCTCCTATTTATTCCTTCTCGTTTCATTCTATTTTTTATTTACCCTATTTTTAAGTTTTACAAACTTTGTTCCGGGAATAATAATAGAAAAGCTAGTAAGGGGGATTTAAGTGAAAAAATACCGTTTAGAGAACTGGGATTGGTATCAGTTATTGGAAGAAGCGGATATACAAGAAGTTTCCCTTGAAAAGGGACCAGTAATTAATACATGGTTTCGGGAAATAAAAGATAATCGAAATAATTATCTTCATATAGATACGTCCATAGAAGAACAGGAAACCTTGAGTGGATCCCTTATATACCACAGGGAGATTAATGAAAAAGAAGATTATGAAATTTTTCATTTCTATTTATCTAATGATACGTTAATCACCTTCGACTATAAAGATAATAGCTTACATATAGATAGAAATAATTTATTTAAAGAAATAAAGCGAGCTCAAAATCCAATTGAAGGGTTTATGGTTATTTTAGGAAAGATAATGACAGAAATTTTGTATCATATTGATTCATATGAACAACAGTTAGATGAATTGATTTGGGATGTAAAACAAAAGAACAGCATAAAAACATTAGATAAAGTATACCAATCAAGACATGAATTACTTATTTGGAAGAATGTCATGATTCCTTTTCTTGAGATCAGATACTCGTTAGAGGAAGCGTTTGGAAATGAGATTACAAAAGGAAAAGAATACGCGCGTATTAGTAAGAGAATTGAAAGAGGATTAACCTTGGTGGAAGAATACCAAAAAGAATTAAATAATTTAGTCGATTTTGAAGAGGTTGTGTCACAACATAGAGGGAATGAAATTATGAAAACTCTTACAGTTTTTACTACGTTGTGCACACCGATTATGGCTTGGGGAGCATTATGGGGGATGAACTTTAAAATAATGCCAGAGCTAGAATGGAAATTTGGATACGTTATTTCTTTAGCAATTATTATTGTGTCAACTATCATTGTATTTTTCTATCTTAAATCAAGAGGATGGATGGGAGATTTACTAAAGGCACGTAAGAAAAATTCATTTTTTCGCTAATGCTTTTTCCAATCAAAATTAGACTCTCTCATATAAATTAGCATATAATAATGTGGTAAACATGTTAATGATGAAGAAAAACTCCCAAAGGTATACAAGGAGGATTTATGGAAGAGTCAAAATTTTGTAGTGAGTCATTGGTCGTAAAAACAAGTATTGTTTTTCCAACAGATACTAATACGTATGGGACGTTATTTGGCGGAAAATTAATGGCCTATATTGACGATACAGCTGCTATTGCAGCGATGCGTCATGCAAGAAGAGGGATCGTAACTGCTTCGACTGATTCTGTCGATTTTTTGTATCCGATTCATGAAGGAAATGCTGTTTGTTTAGAAGCTTTTGTCACCTATACAGGAACTTCTTCTATGGAGGTTTTTGTAAAAGTAAATGCAGAAGACTTAATTACTGGCGAACGTCATTTATGTGCACTTAGTTTTCTAACAATGGTTGCCATTGATGAACATGGAAAACCAACTAAAGTTCCGAAGGTTATTCCACAGACAGAAGAAGAAAAGAGTCTGTATGAATCTGCGAAAGAACGTGCAGAAGCGCGAAAGAAACGGAAGAAGGAAACAGAAGAACTTGCTAAGAAATATAGAAATTTAGGATAAATGGTAAGGGGAATGTCGGGAAATGACATTACTTTCTGTCATTTTCTCGCATATCTATTGGGCAGCAGTAGGACCGTTTGCTAAGCAAGAAACGGGTTTGTCGAAGGATATTCAGCTATTCAGATAAGATTTTCATTATTGGTAAAAATCAATTTGAAATGCTGTCGAAATAACAAATTATTTTCCAGGAAATGATGAGAATTTCCGATATCTTGTCTAATTACATTGTCTGATTTTGCAGGAATACTTTCTTTTTCTTTCCCATGAATCATTCTATTGCAAGGGATACATACAAGGGGGCAAAAATGAAATTATTTTCCCTATCGTATTTTGTGATCACAAGGAAAATTGATTTAAATATGCAAATTATAGAAGAAGAAAAGAATCTTATTCTATGGAGTGATAAAGTTACTAGCGAGGAGCAAACATTTCTTTTAAAGGCGATACATGACATTTCTTTTAAACCATCAAGAAATCAGTATAAAATGCTTTACTTGCATACAAATCGTGGAGTATTCTCCTTTGTTGTTAAAGATAATCCTGAGGAAATGATTCGGTTAATCAAAAGTCGAATAAAGGATTATCAATAGGAAGCATTGTTTAATCAAAAAGGTTTGAGCAAGGAGGTTATGGGCCTCTTTACTCAAACCTTTTTTAATCTTTTTCAGATAGAATGCCGAATATACGTAAGATACTAATAAATAAGTTTAGGAAATCAAGATATAAATTTAAAGCCATTAAAGGAACTTGATCTGCTGTTACGCCATAATGCTTCATTCGATTGAAATCGTAAAGAACATAGCCGCTAAATACAAGAACACCAATAAAGGAGTATGCCAGCATTCCGTTTGTTCCGAGGGGCCAGAAGATATTAAAAATCCCAATAGTAATTAGGGCTATTAAGGAAGCAAGCAACATGCCTCTTAAGAAAGAGAAGTTACGCTTTGTTTTTGTCGCATAGATAGCTACTCCAGCAAACACAATCGTTGTAGTACCTAAGGCATTGATAACAACATTTCCTCCGACTGCTGATACATAATAAGATACGATTGGAAATGTGGTAATACCTGAAATAAACGTAAAGGTGAATAAGAATCCATACGATAATGATTTTCCTTTTCTTGCAAAAATAGCAATTAACAAAAGAACGACTTCTAAAATAGATAACGGTAAGAATAAATAGGTAGGGACGAAATTACCGATCATGGTGCCGATAAAGGCTATTCCAAGCGAAAGAGCAAAAGTTCTTAACACTGAGGGCATATATTCATTACTTGGGCTATATGCATACATTATTCTTCACTCCAGTATTGAGTTTGTTTATAAGATATTACGAAACATTTCTCTAAAAAGTTTCCATTTATTATTCTTTTTCGCGGACAGCTTCTGCTTTTAATAAATCACGGATTTCCTTTAATAATTCTTCTTTTGTATCTACTGTTACAGTCTCTTCTTTGACTTCTTCTTTCTTTTTAAATTTATTTAGAAAGCGGATTACTAAAAAGATAGAGAATGAAATGATAAAAAAGTCAACGATAGTTTGTAGGAAACTGCCATATTTAATACTTGCATAAGACCATGAGGAGAAATCTACTCCGACAACAAAGTAGGCGAAGAGAGGCATAATTAAATCCTCAACTAGTGAGCTAACGATTTTGCTGAATGCGGTGCCGATAACCACCCCAATTGCTAAATCCATTACGTTTCCTTTTATTGCAAATGCTTTAAAGTCATTCCACATAACTACCTCCAAATTTTGGTTCTTATTTTATTTAACATTTTG
>Ga0182739_1004441_pt1 | contig 11612 bp, 10 predicted proteins | sample eDN5th30CBELigBY_FD_128873 | JGI IMG/M metagenome (GOLD analysis project Ga0182739, IMG submission 128873) | Enriched backyard soil microbial communities from Emeryville, California, USA - eDNA 5th pass 30_C BE-Lig BY (version 2) (version 2) | ecosystem: Environmental > Terrestrial > Soil >... | reverse complement strand
GAAGAAGATCGAGAAACATTGCTGTGCATGATGCAATTTATAAAGAATAGTCAGGACCCTAAACTAGCGAAGAAATATAAGCTGCGTGAAGGTGTCGGTTTGTCGGCTAATCAAATTGGGTTAAATAAACGGATGTTTGTAATGTACTTTGAAGATGAAAAAGGTAAATTATATGAAGAAGCGATAATTAATCCGAAAATCATTAGCCACTCTGCTGCAATGACATATTTGCCACAAGGTGAAGGCTGTTTATCTGTTGAGCGTGAAGTTACAGGCTATGTGCCGCGTTATGAGCGAGTAAAGGTAAAGGCGATTAATCTAGATGGGCAAGAAATCGAACTTCGTTTAAAAGGATTTGCTGCGATTGTTTTTCAACATGAATTTGACCACTTAAATGGTGTGATGTTCTATGACCATATCAATAAAGACAATCCGTTTAAGCTTCCGGAAAATATAGATATTAAAAGTTTGATATAAGAAAAAGGCAAAGTCAGGAATGGCTTTGCCTTTCTCTTATACGTTCCATCTGGAAATAATATAAAGGAGCTGTATAGTATTTGGAAACCCTGCTTATTTATAATGAAGGTTCGTCTAATAAGTTTTGGAAAATTCGAATAGTAGGAAATTCATTTGCTGTGGCATATGGAAAAGTTGGTACGGTTGGATCGGTGAAAACGAAAGAATTTGAATCGGAAGAGGTCTGTCGAAGAGAAGGAGAGAAACTGGTTCAATCTAAATTAAAAAAAGGGTATGTATTTGCACAGTCATCACATCAGATTGTAAAAGAAAGTTCAATGACAGATGAATATTTTTGGGAGCTGTTGGAGAAGTGCAAAGAAAAAGGAGAAGATGTAGAGGAACAAATAGAGTGGTTAATTACTCATTTGTCGAGAAAATCCGTTAAAGATATCATTAAGTTTGATTTTATCTTTAATAGATATTACGCCAAGTCATATACATCCCATTTATGGGCAGCTGCTTATATTGTGATGGGAGGCTGTTCAGATGATTGCTTTGATTATTTCAGAGCATGGTTGCTGTATTTAGGAAAGGATGAGTATGGGGCAGCGATAGAAAATCCCGAAACCCTGCTGCCTTATTTTAAGTTGTTAGAAGAGCAAGAAGAAATACCTCAGCTGGAAGAACTATTGTTTGTTGCAAGTTCAGCCTATGAAGAGAAGACGGGCTTGGATGATGAGGCGTATTATAAGCTATACGAGCAACTAACAAATGATGATTTTATCCAACCAGAAATTGAATTTGACTGGGATGAGGATGATGAAGAAGGGTTGCGTAGCAAATTTCCAGCGTTATGGGCGGCCTATGGGGAAAGTCCGCTAGATTGTTAAGTTAAGAGATATCATTTCATTAGTAACACTTCCTCCCCTTTTTGTATAGATAGTCATAATATGAAAGAGAGAGGATAGGGGAGAAGGTACTTAGATAAATCGTTTAAAGAGGAAACGCTAGGTGTGAAGATTTTTATTACGAATTAACAGCAAGTTAAGCCCCCACTTTAAGCTTTGCTAAGTGGGGGGGATGTTTTTTTATATAGGTCCTATTAAATAGCGTTAAATCAACAATATTCATTAACAAAACCTTTGGGATAAAGGAATATATCTCTTATTTTGTAGTTACAGTATCCTGTGAGACTTCAGTCTGCGATTTTTTGATGAATAGAATAACCCCGGCTGCAATGGCAATTGGAATAAGAGCCAACGTAAACGTGAACGTAATCGAATCAGACATGGCTTGCACAATTTTTTCAAGCACAAAGTCAGGAATTTGTGCGCGTGTATCAGATTGGAATAATTGTTTTGGGTCATCCATGTTGATGAGTGAAGGATTAAACCCTTGACTGCTATCTTTAAAGGCTTCGGTGATTTTATTTGTAAATGCATTGTTTTGAATCGCTCCAAAAATCGTGATGCCAAGTGTCATGCCAAAAGAACGAAGGAAGGAGTTTGTTGATGTCGCCATACCACGGTGGCGTGCATCCAATTCATCAATCGAAGCAATCGGTAATAATGAAAAGGAAAACCCAACGCCTAGTCCTGTTAGAATTAAGTACATTGTTAATAATGCGCGACTTGTATCGGGCGTCAATGTTCCAAGAAGCAGCATACCTGTAAAGAAGGTAACGACCGAAATAATCATTAGCTTGCGAAAACCTACTTTTGTTTGGAAAATCCCTCCGATGGCACTGCCGACGACGGAACCAAGCATCATTGGTGTTAAGATTAGACCAGCGTTTGTAGCGGTTCCTCCATAAACGGCTTGCACAAAAATAGGTGTGTAAACGGTTAAAATAATAAACGTTCCGCCGTAAAGAATACTTAGAATTTGAGCTGTAGCAAATATTCGTTTTTTAAACATCCAGAATGAAATGATTGGATCTTTCGCATGCTTTTCAAAGAAGAAGAAAAGAGCTAAGAAAATAGCTGCACTAGCTAACAATCCGATAATTTGGACAGAATCCCAAGCGTATTCTCCGCCGCCAAGTTCGAGCGCAAACATTAAACTTACGACCGCGATGACAAGCGTTGCAGCACCGCCCCAGTCGATTTTTTGTTCCATGTGATTGGGTGATTCTTGATAGAAACGTAAAACAAGAAATAAAGACACAATTCCAATTGGAATATTGACATAAAAAATCCAGTGCCAGCTAGCGTATTCGGTAATATACGCTCCTAACAATGGGCCGAGCACGCTCGATAACCCAAAAACCGCCCCTAATAGCCCTGTCATTTTTCCACGTTTGTCAGGAGGGAAGATGTCAAATACGATTGTGAAGGCAATCGGCATTAATGCTCCTCCGCCAATCCCTTGAATAGCACGAAAGATGCTCAATTGAACAATGCTATTTGCTATGCCGCATAGAGCGGAACCCAGTAAGAACAAGGCAAGTCCGAATAGGAAGAAACGTTTTCTTCCATACATGTCGGAGAGTTTGCCGAAAATCGGCATACTAGCCATCGTCGCTACCATATAAGCAGATGTGACCCATACAAATTTATCGAATCCACCTAAGTCTGAAACGATGGTGCCCATAGCTGTAGCAACAATCGTGTTGTCCATTGAGGCCATTAAGATGGCAAGTAACAAACCGGCTACGATAAACTTTTGATTTTTTGCTGACTCCATGTTTTATCCCCCTTTTCTTCCATCATACATGTTCATGAGCAAAAATGAAAAACTTGGAGCATAAGTGATAAATAGGAACTTTCACTCCAAAAAAATACATTGATAATGAATTTCATTATTGATATTATAAAAAAAGATTTAAAACCATTTTAAGGGAGATTGTATCGATGAAAAAAGCAAAAACAGCTTTAGCCGTTCTTTTATCTACTAGTCTATTATTTGGTTGCTCGCAAAAGGGCGAGGAAGCGACAACAACGAAGGAAGAAACGAAAGAAGTTGCAAAAGATGCGTTAGACGGTGTAACAGCTGAATATAGAGAATATGCCATTCATGAAATTGAAGAGTTTGTTACAGCGACGGAAGAGTTTACAAACGCTGTAATTGAAGGAGATATTGAGAAAGCGAAAGAATTATACGCACCAGCACGGATGCATTATGAACGTGCAGAGCCAATTGCGGAAGTATTCGGCGACTTAGATCCAAAGATTGATGCTCGTGAAGGAGATGTTCCAGAAGAAGAATGGACAGGTTATCACCGTATCGAATATGGATTATGGGAGAAAAACACAACAAAAGGCTACGAAGAGTATGCAAAACAATTAATGAAAGATGTTCATTTACTTCGTGCGAAAGTAGAAACAGTAGAGGTGACACCAGACTTATTAGTTACAGGAGCAGTTGATTTATTGAATGAAGTATCGACTTCTAAAGTAACAGGTGAGGAAGATCGTTATTCTCATACAGACCTATACGATTTTGTAGCGAATGTTCAAGGAGCTGAAGAAATTTTTAATCTATTAAAAGACGAAGTGAAAGCGAAGGATGCTGATTTAGCAGCAACGATTGAAGCGCAATTTGCTCAAGTGCATAGCCTTTTAGACCAACAAAAAGAGGGAGAAGGCTATAAGCTTTATACGGATTTAACCGAAGCAGAAGTGAAGAAATTCAGTCAAGCAGTTGATGCATTAGCAGAACCGCTATCACAAATAGGAATCGTAACGGAGGCGTCTTAATTGAAAGATCTATCAAAAGAAACTTCTATCTTTGAGAAAAAGGTAAGTCGACGAGGTGTGTTAAAAGCAGCAGGAATTGGCGGGGTTGGTGCTGTTCTTGGGGCATCGGGCTTAGGTGGAGTTTTGGCGTTATCTAATGCGACTGCAACAAAGGGACAAAGTCATGATATTGTCCCTTTTTACGGTGCCAATCAAGCGGGGATTACGACTTCTCCACAAGATAATTTGTACATTGTGTCATTGGAAATAACGACGGATTCTAAGCAAGGTTTGATTCAGCTTTTTAAAGATTGGACGGAAGCGTCGGCGTTAATGACATCTGGTAATACGGTTGGAGATACTTCAACTAATGGAAATTTGCCACCGAAAGATACGGGAGAGGCTGTTGGGTTATCTCCTTCTAATTTAACGATTACTTTTGGAGTTGGTCCGAGTCTGTTTGTGAAGGATGGTAAGGATCGGTTTGGCTTACGGTCTAAACAGCCTGCTGAGTTAGTAGATTTACCGAAATTTCCGCTGGATGCTTTAAAGAAGGAGTGGACCGGAGGAGATCTTTGTATTCAAGCTTGTGCAGACGATTTACAAGTAGCGTTTCATGCGGTGAGGAACTTGGTTAGAATGGCACGTGGAAAAGCAGTCATTCATTGGGCTCAAACTGGTTTTCAACGCACGAAGAACGCAGATGCTAAAAAAGCAACTCCGCGTAATTTGCTAGGTTTCAAAGATGGTACGGTGAATCCTGATGTGACAAGCAAGAGTGCCTTGCAGAAATCCGTTTGGGTACAAAAAGGAGACGGCCCAGACTGGCTTGTTGATGGTAGCTATATGGTTGTACGTCGAATTCAAATGTATATTGAAGTGTGGGATCGCTCCACATTAAACGATCAAGAAGCAACATTTGGACGCTATCGTGATAGCGGGGCTCCTCTTGGAAAACAACATGAGTTTGAAGAAGCAGACTTTGAAGCGGTTGATGACAGAGGAAACCATATTATTCCTGATACGGCTCATATGCGTGTAGCGCGTGGTGACGGGAAAGAAGTTATTTTAAGACGCTCATATTCCTATACAGATGGAATGGATGCGAAGACAGGAAGTTTGGATGCAGGACTTGTGTTTATTTGTTTCCAGCGTCGCCCAAGTACTCAATTTATTCCGATGCAACAGCGTCTAGCGAAGAACGATAAGCTCAATGAATATATCGTTCATCGGGGCAGTGCTCTTTTTGCTTGCTTACCGGGTGTACAAAAAGGCGGATATATTGGTGAAACTCTGTTTAATTAATAAGAAAGAGAGATGTTTCTGGTGAAACGAAGTAAATTATTCGCTTTGTTCCTCGCCTTTGTTTTGATTTTATCCGGAACGAAAGTGTTTGCAGGGGAAAATCATGATCAGCTATTTATGTATATCGGCGATAGTTTGATGAAAGCAAAGACTGGAGATACAGAAGCGATTTCTGATAATATTCATTTATTTGAAAAAGAGTGGCAACAAATTAAAGTAGATAGTAAGCTTGCGGATGTCGTGGATGAGCGTATGGCAGATGTGAAGAAGGGGTTAGAAACAGGGGAGAAGCCTGAAGAACTCCGAACGCAATTATCAGCACTTTCAACAGCTCTTATTAATTACGATACCGAACAAAATCCAGTTGATATGAGCACAAAAAAAGAAAAGTTGCGGCAAATCGTTCCTTTTATTGAAGATATGAAAGAAAGTGTAGCTGCAAAAGAAGATTCCAAGATAAAGCTTCAATACAATCGTATTTTTAATCAATGGAATGAGGCGGAACTAGCTGTCAGTAATGAAAGCACAGCTTCATACGGTCAAATTGAAACGTATATGGCATTCGTTCGCATTGCCATTACACAAGATCCAGTTGACTACGACAAAGCTTTGAAAAATTTAGAGGGTTTACAACAGGTAATTGAAGATTTTTTAAGCGGTAAAGTCGCAGAAAGTAGTGAGGGAGATTATTCATTAAGCGATGTAACGAAACTGCTTGAAAAGAGTGCTGATAACATATCCAATCAAAAAGTAGATCAAGCAGTTGAAAATTTGAATAAGATTTTGTTCATCTGGCCAATGGTTGAAGGTGCTGTATCGACGCGGGACAGTAAGCTATACAGCGATATGGAAACGAAAGTGCCAACTGCCATTAGCTTGCTTCAATCGAAGAACGTGAAGGCTGATGAGGCGAGTGAAATTGTTACTGATTTAAATACACGACTTCAACCGTTATTAGGGGAAACGAAGTATTCTATGTGGGATGCTGCGCTTGTTTTATTACGAGAAGGTTTAGAAGCCTTATTGATTGTAGCAACCTTATTATCTTTTCTAAAACGTGTTGGACATGAGGCAAAGCAAAAATGGATTTGGTACGGCGTTCTCGCAGGGCTTGGTTCCAGTGCAGTATTAGCTGTTGTGATTAATGTAGTCTTTTCACAACTAACAGCTGCTTCAAGCCGTGAATACATTGAAGGAATTACGGGGATTGTAGCGGTACTTATGATGTTAACAGTTGGGGCATGGTTACACAGTAAGTCGAATATCCGCTCATGGAATCAGTATATCGGGAAACAGATGAATAAAGCAATTACAACTGGAAGTCTCCTTTCTTTTGCATTAATCAGCTTTTTATCCATTTTTCGTGAAGGGGCTGAAACCATTATTTTTTATACGGGTATGGCTCCTTATATGACGTTAACCCAGTTAGTAAGCGGAATTGGAATTGCAGCTGTTATTCTAGTGGTGGTAGGATTTGTGATGCTCCGTTATAGTGTGAAAATCCCGATTTCACCATTTTTAAAAGTGACGACAATCTTAATTTATGCAATTGCTTTTAAAATTCTTGGCGTGAGTATTCATTCTCTTCAAGTATCACAAGTGATTGCGACCCATACGATTCATTCTTTTCCGTTTGTTGAATGGGCAGGTTTATATCCAACGTGGGAAACAGTGCTTCCGCAACTTGGTTTGCTTCTAATTATTTTAGCAACAACAATGGTTATTCGAAAGAAACATGTATAAACAAAACGGGTCTGATCGTATTGGTCAGAACCGTTTTGTTTGATAAAGCTTATTTTAAAGAACGACGATAAGTGAATTGTTTCCATTGGTAGTGAATAAAGCAGCCAACACAGAATCCAAGAATGGCTACAAATGAGGCGATACCGACCATGATTGTGAAGACATAGGCAATAAGTGTCCAATCTAATAAAAAACAAAGTAAGCCAAGACTTAAGCAAGCAATGGCAATCATAGAATTGAATTTTTGTTGGTCATAATCTTCAGGAATATACTCTGAAGGTTTTTTGCGTAAGAACAGTTTTGCGAATCGCATAACAGGATTAAAATCAAAAAGTAAACCAAGCAGGCAAGCAATTAGTGGAATTGCTAAAATCCATTCTTGTTTCGTTATAAGTGTTAAAACAACACTTCCAAAAATCGTCCATTGATTCGCTCTTACTAATGGACGAGGAATAGAGTGAACTTTGTTCATCATAAAGCCAACTTTCCATATAAGTTTTATTAAACTATATAATAAAATGCATGTTTTGTTAAAGAATTTAACTTGATTATAATAATTTTAATTTAGTATTGATTATTAAATGGTGTGTTGTATAATAGATAGTATATCATGTTTGAAAGGGGACATTCGGTTGACTGTGAAAATCTGTGGATCATGTGGAGCGCCAATCAAGAAATTAAAACATTCCATCCTATGTCAATGCGGTCCAAAAATTGTTGCTAGTCCGTACGTTAAAGCAAAAAATTAACGATTATTTATATAAAGCTGTCTATGCCGATTATAGAAAATAATCGGTTTTTTGTATAATGCATACCATCTCTTCGATATAGCAGCCGTATTAAGCCTATAAGTAAAACTATGAGGAAAGTTAAGCGGATGTTTAAAATAGTAACAAATATTTTTCAATCCAACCCAAACATTATATGATATATATGTAGGGAAATTTACGTTACGATAAATAAACTATCACGTGACGGTTTAGGAGGGATTACATTGGGAACGAGACATTGAAAATTGGAGAGTTAGCGCAGTTGGCGAATGTAACGAAACGAACTGTTGACTATTATACCAATATTGGTTTATTAGAAGCGGAACGTTCCCCTTCTAATTACCGTTACTATCATAAACAACAGTTAGAACGATTGCGCCGGATTATTGCATATAAAGAAAAACACTACTCACTTGAAGAAATCAGAGAATGCTTACTACAACCAGAGCATAACACGCTAGATATAGAAGAAGCAGGGGTGCAGTTAAAAGAAAAGCTGCACGGCTTAAATGAGGAGTTGCAAGAAGTACTGGATTTAATCAAGAAAGATAAGAAAAATGAACGGCTATTAAAGAAGCAGATTTCTCATGAAAGCATGACGTTAATTCAATCTTTATTAGTTTTACTCATTTAAGGATATTTATGCCCTATATTTCTTTTACTCAAAGAGCATATTATGAACAATGGTTTTAGATTTAACTGACCTCGATTTCTTCAACAAAAGCTGTAAATCACTAAAAATTGTTGAAAATAGGAGGTGCTTGGGACCTGTCAATCGTCATAGCTTTAGACGCTTGATATACCCCGCACATATTGGACGTTACGATAAAATTATTAGCAGTAGCCTTTTTAATTGCTTTAACCGCTTTTTTTGTGGCTTCTGAATTTGCCATTGTAAAAGTGAGAAGTTCTCGTATTAATCAATTAATAGAAGATGGACATAAAAATGCTGTCGCTGCTAAGAGAGTTACATCACATTTAGATGAATATTTATCAGCTTGTCAGTTAGGAATTACCGTTACAGCATTAGGACTTGGTTGGCTAGGGGAACCGACTGTAGAAGCTTTACTTCATCCAGTTTTTAATAAATGGGGAATAGATGCTTCTGTTAGTCATATCCTTTCTTTTGTCATTGCGTTTGCATCGGTTACTTTTTTACACGTAGTTGTTGGGGAGCTAGCTCCGAAAACGGTGGCGATTCAAAAGGCGGAAACGATTACGCTAATGTTTGCTAAGCCATTAATCTGGTTTTACCGCATAATGTATCCATTTATTTGGGTGCTAAATGGTTCTGCTCGTTTGTTAACTAGTGCTTTTGGAATGAAACCAGTATCAGAAGGAGAAGAAGCTCACTCAGAAGAAGAGTTACGTATTATTTTATCTGAAAGCTATAAGAGCGGTGAAATTAATCAGTCAGAATATAAATATGTTAACCAAATATTTGAGTTCGATGAACGTATTGCTAATGAAATTATGGTTCCGCGTACAGAGATGATCGTAATTGAAAAAGGCATGCGATTACTGGATGTAGTCGAATTAATTCAAGAAGAGCAATTTACTCGTTACCCGGTAACTGATGGGGATAAAGATAACGTTATTGGAATGGTCAATATTAAACGTTTATATACAGCGACTATTACAGAAGAAAATGTTACTGAATTAACAGTCGATTCTTTCATTACACCAATCATTCGTGTACTTGAGACCATTCCGATTCATGATTTATTGCTTAAAATGCAAAAGGAACGCATTCATATGGCGATTTTATCGGATGAATACGGTGGAACAGCGGGCCTTGTAACAGTTGAAGATATTTTAGAGGAAATTGTGGGCGATATTCGCGATGAATTTGACCAAGACGAACGCCCGCTTATTCAAAAGGTTACCGACAATCATTATATCTTTGATGCAAAAACTTTAATTGAAGATGTGAATGATACGTTAGCTATTGATTTGGTAGAAGACGACGTTGATACGTTAGGTGGTTGGATTTTAACAGGAAAGTATGAAGTGGCTGTCGGGGATAAGCGAGAGGCTGATGGTTATGAGTTTATTGTTAAAGAAATGGATGGCCATCATGTGCTATATGTGGAAGTCAAGAAAGTACCGATTATACCAACTATACAGAAAACCGAGAGTGAATAGCTCTCGGTTTTTTCCTGTTTTTTAATTTTAAGAAGCGGCAATAGCATTCTTTGTATGAGATTGAATAAAGTTTACGGCATGCTCGACAATCTTATCTTTATCATAGTCTAATGAAGCAACATGATAAGAATTTGGTAAGATAACTTTTTCTTTGTGTAATGCTGCTATAGAGTTATAAATATCGTCAGTGCATTGTGCGGGTACAACGTGATCTTCCGGAGATACAAAGAGCATGCTTGGGCATTTGACTTTTGGAAGCCCCTGTTTAACTGCTTTCATGATATTAAGTAATTCAAAGACCGCTTTTAATGGGACTTGTTCATAAGTGATCTCTGTTGCTTCTGGGTCCTTAATATCTGGTTTTCCTTCCGCAATAAATCGAGGCTGTACTTGATTAGCTAATACCTCGTATTCAGGAACAGAAAGAGCAGCATTAATGGTGAGCACCCCATCAAACGTCTCCTTAGTAGCTAAATGAAGGGCAAGCGCGCCGCCCATAGATTGGCCAATGACAAAGATAGAATGACAAGTTTGTTTTAATAGAAGATAGGCTTCGTGTAAGTCGTCTATCCAATCTAAGTATGTAGCTTCCTCCATTTCATTTACCTGGGTTCCGTGTCCTTTTAATCTTGGGGCATATACTGTATATCCGCGAGCAGCAAACTCCTCACCCAAATACCGCACACTTTGTGGAGTTCCATTAAAACCATGACATATTAGAATACCTGTTGAGTTGCCCGATAGAAAAAATGACTCTGCTCCTGAACGTACGTGTAATTTTGTCATTAGTAAAGTCTCCTTTTATAAATAATTATGTCTATATTTTTTTGGAAAATCCAAAGTTAATTAATCTCATTAGTTTACTTGGTATAAAATTATCATACATCATATATGAATGTCAACTTAATTTTCCAGGATGTTTAATAGTGGTTTTTGATGTTGAAGGGGAGGTCACAGATTAAATGAAAAAGAATGATGAATATGAGTAAAGGGGGAGATTGCTTTAGATACTAAGAGGAGTTAATGTGATTATCGGGAGTGGGATGTTTAGAAGAAGGACTTTTTAGGCGTATGCTGTAGATATTATTAAATTAAAAAATAGGTTGACTTATATGTTTTTAAGCTTTAATATAGATAAAGCAACAAGGAAACAAAACATCGAAAAAACAATCTTGAAAAAGAGATTGACTTTTGATTTTAAAAACGTTAAGATGAAATGGTCGCTGAAAAAACAGCGATTAAAAAACACTTCATAACTTCGTAGAAGTTGACAACTATTCGAAGATATGTTAAGATGAAAAAGGTTGAAGTATTGCTCTTTGAAAACTGAACAAAACAAAGCGCCAACGTTAATTTTTTAAGTGAGCACACACGATAAAAAAAGTGCAATATGAGCAAGTCAAATTCTATCGGAGAGTTTGATCCTGGCTCAGGACGAACGCTGGCGGCGTGCCTAATACATGCAAGTCGAGCGAATCTCAGGGAGCTTGCTCCCTGAGATTAGCGGCGGACG
>Ga0182739_1004440_pt1 | contig 11614 bp, 8 predicted proteins | sample eDN5th30CBELigBY_FD_128873 | JGI IMG/M metagenome (GOLD analysis project Ga0182739, IMG submission 128873) | Enriched backyard soil microbial communities from Emeryville, California, USA - eDNA 5th pass 30_C BE-Lig BY (version 2) (version 2) | ecosystem: Environmental > Terrestrial > Soil >... | reverse complement strand
CGATACTCGCTGGATTTCTGCTGCTTCCACGCTTCGGGGCGATCGTAGTGCGCCTTGACCCGGCGGTAGAAATCCAGGGCCAGGCCCCCGACCGCCTCCTTGCGGCCGCTGTCGGTCCAGCCGAGACCGCCGCTGGTGAGGCCTCCCAGGTGAACCTCGGGCGCGACCACCACGACCGATTTCCCCATCCGGGCGGCTTGCACCGCCGCACTGATGCCGGCGGAGTTCCCTCCGTAGACGACCACGTCGTAGCTAGCGCCGGGAGCCGGCTCGGCAGGTTGCAGCGCCACGGTGAGCGCGCAGAGCAACAAGGGATACATCGAGTTCAGGCCTCTTTGATTCCAGTGGTCCCGCCCGGTGGGCAACCCTTTGGCCAATCCAGGCACGCCCCGGCGGCCGTGACGACCCGGTCCGAGAGCGTTAGGGGCGGGGAACCTTACCTGTCAAAGAGGTTACAGCCGGAAGGGGGCCGGGGCAATCGTTCACGCTGTCGATTCGCCGATTCCTCCGCCGGTCGGGCTTCGACCAGGGGGGGGCCTCGACACCGTGAGAGGTGGGCCTACGTGCGGGCGCTTCCAGCCCCGGCGTTCAGTGGATTCCCTTGATCCTCGGCGTGACCTTGACCACGAATCGCTTGCGGTCCGCCTTCGGCATAACGTCCACCGGTTGGATCGGCGTTTGCCCTCGCGACCGTGACGTCGACCAAGGGCGTAGCCACTCGATGAGCAACGCGAGCGGAATGGCCACCAGGCCAATCGCGAGCATCAGGAGTCGGCATGTTTCCAGAGATGTGGGCATAAATTGTCCCTCCAACACGGGGAGGACTCGGAAAGACCCAAATATCAAGTCTAATCGAAGGTGGTGAGGTCTTGATAGCCCGCAAGGTCAGGAATCACCGGCGAAAGCTTGTCATCCTGGCGTGCCGGTCGATCGGGAGAACGCGTGCACTGTTAAGGCACGGCGATTGGGTGGAATGAACGCTCGTTGTGGTGGGGCCACGTCGGGAGATTGCGCCTGATTCCGCACCCCAGGGGATGGATAATGGCCACATGGATGGCACGAGAGAGGTCTCCGATCTAGGGCTGGCCCTACCTGTATCAGATCATGCTGCTCTATTCCGTGTTTTTGATCGGATCGCTGTTCGTCGTTCGATCGTGCGGTTTTCGCCTCCTGATCGGCTCAAAGGCGGGCCAGAAGTGAGCCGGTCGTCAGCGCTCCTGGGGAGGCGGTGATGATCGCGAGGGTTCCTTTCCTTCTGACGCATTGATGTCACGCGGCTTCTCCGCCACGATGGGGGACATTCACGTAGGAGCCGGTACGCCAGCGCACTCAGGCCCAGGGCGGCCGGGCCTCCTCGTCGAGCTTCAGGTCTCATCGCTGGGACGTCGCGATTCGGGGAACCCGCCCATGGTTTTCGCCTCCGCCTTGACTTGCCTCGTGTTGACCTTGGCCCCGGACGGCAAGGCGGCGGCGGGAGAGAAACCCGGAGAGGGCCGTCCCAACGTCCTGTTCCTCGCGGTGGACGACCTCAATGATTGGGTCGGCTGTCTGCGCGGGCACCCCCAGGTCAAGACCCCCCATATCGACCGGCTGGCTCGGCGTGGCACCCTCTTTACCAACGCGCATTGCCAGGCGCCGCTTTGCAACCCCTCGCGTTCGAGCCTGTTGACGGGGCTCCGCCCATCGACCACGGGCATCTATGCACTCCAGCCGGGGATTCGCGCTGTGGCTGCGACCAACGACCGGGTTGCACTCCCCCAGGCGCTGGCGGCCGACGGCTACTCGACGTTCTGCACGGGCAAGATCTTTCATGACGGCTCGATTCCGCCACGCGACCGCGACAAAGAGTTTCAGGTCTGGAACGTGAGCGGCGGGATGCCATATCCTCGGGCCAAGTTCGTCGAGACCCCCGACCCGATCAAGGCGATGGACTGGGGCGTCTTCCCCGAGGACGATCGCGATCAGGCCGACTGGAAGAGCGCCGATGCGGCCATCGCTCGCTTGAAGAACCCGCCGCCAGGCCGGCCGTTCTTCATTGCGGTCGGGTTCCGGCTACCCCACGTCCCTTGCTTCGCGTCGCGCCCCTGGTTCGACCTCTACCCCGACGAGTCGCTGGTGCTGCCCCCGGTGAAGTCCGATGACCGTGCCGATGTGCCCGATTTCGCCTGGTACCTGCACTGGAAACTGCCCGAGCCGCGGCTTGCCTGGCTCACGGAGGCGAAGCAGTGGCGGCCCTTGGTCCGCTCCTACCTGGCGAGCATCAGCTTCATGGACAGTCAGGTTGGTCGCGTCCTCGATGCCCTCGACGCCAGCGGTCAGGCCGACCGAACGATCGTCGTGCTTTGGTCCGACCATGGCTGGCATCTGGGCGAAAAAGGAATCACCGGCAAGAACACCTTGTGGGAACGCTCGACCCGCGTTCCCTTGATCTTCGCCGGCCCGGGAATCGCCGCTGGCGCAGAGTGCGCCCAGCCGGTCGAATTGCTCGACCTCTATCCCACGCTCGTCACCCTCTGTCGCCTGGCCGATCGGCCGGGGCTGGAAGGGCACAGCCTGGCCCCCCAGTTGAAGGACTCCTCGGCCTCTCGGCCCTGGCCTGCGATCACGACCCACAATCCGGACAATCACTCGGTCCGCACCGAGCACTGGCGGTACATCCGCTATGCCGACGGCTCCGAGGAACTCTACGACCATCGGGTCGACCCCCAGGAATGGACCAACCTGGCCAACGACCCGAAGCACGCCGAGCGCAAGCGCGAGCTTGCCGCCTGGCTCCCCCGCACCAGCGCTCCTCCTGCCCCCGGCAGCCTCTCTCGACTCCTTCTCAAGGAGAACGGCGTCTGGACCTGGGAACGCAGGCCCATCGTCCCCAACGAGAAAAGTCGATAATGTTGATCGGAAAATTGTCTTTGGGGGCGGCGGCAGCTTGAGCCCTTACCGGGTCCCTTGTTCGGGTGAGCCCGATGTGGGGTCGGAGGCTGTTGGTGCGGGAGTGTCGGCTTTCGTCAGAGGATGGAACTTGCTTTGTGATCGAGGTCATGTGGTGAGAGCGAATCGTATGAACGAGATGTGGCGAGGTAAGCGACGGCCCGGACGGACCCTTTGGAGATTGGGGAACCCGGTTGTGGCCTGCGGGTTGTTGGTGTTGTCATGGCTGGCGTTGGAGGGCCGGGGGGCTGAGGCGAATCAGCCGCCTAACATCCTGTTCATCTTCTCCGACGATCATGCCTATCAGGCCATCAGTGCCTATGGCGATCCGCGCAAGCTGATCGAGACGCCGAACATCGACCGGATCGCCAGGGAAGGGATGCGGTTCGATCGTTGCGTGGTACCCAACTCGATCTGCGGTCCGAGTCGGGCCACGGTGCTCACGGGGAAGTACAGCCACGCCAACGGCTTCTTCAATAACACCGGGAGCCGGTTCGATGGGTCGCAGACGACCATGCCCAAGCTTCTGAAGAGCGCGGGCTATCAGACGGCCGTCGTCGGCAAGTGGCACCTCGAGACCGACCCCACGGGGTTCGACTACTGGCACATCCTGCCGGGGCAGGGGGTCTACTACAACCCTCCGATGATCGACAACGGCCGGCGCGTGAAGCACGAGGGGTACACCACCGACATCATCACCGACCTCTCGATCGACTGGCTCAAGAAGCGGGACAAGACCAAGCCCTTCCTGATGATGGCCCAGCACAAGGCGCCCCACCGTGAATGGGCCCCTGCGCTCCGGCATCTGGGGCATGACAACGACCGGACGTATCCCGAGCCGTCAACTCTGTTCGACGACTATGCCAACCGTGGCAAGGCCGAGCACGACCAGGACATGACGATCGACAAGACGCTCACGAAGAAGGACCTCAAGTTCGAGGCCCCGCCGCAACTGACGCCCGCCCAACGCAAGGCCTGGGACGCCTATTATGGACCGCGCAACCAGGCGTTCGAGAAGGCGGACCCGAAGGGGGCCGACCTTGTGCGTTGGAAGTACAACCGCTACTTGCACGACTACCTCGGCTGCATCAAGGCAGTCGACGAGAGCGTGGGACGCTTGCTCAAGTACCTCGATGAGGAAGGGTTGGCTGAGAACACGATCGTCGTCTATGCCGCGGACCAGGGGTTTTATCTCGGTGAGCACGGCTGGTTCGACAAGCGCTGGATCTTCGAGGAATCGCTGCGAACTCCGCTGCTGGTCCGCTGGCCGGGCGTGACCAAACCGGGCACTGTGAACCGCGACCTCGTCTCGAACCTGGACTTCGCCGAGACCTTACTGGAGGCGGCCGGGCAGCCCGTGCCGGCCGAGATGCAGGGGCGAAGCTTCGCTGCGCTGCTCAAGGGCGAGACGCCCAAGGATTGGCGGAAGAGTTTCTATTATCACTACTACGAGTATCCGGGCCCCCACAACGTGCGGCGGCACTACGGTGTGGTCACCGATCGGTACAAGCTGGTTCACTTCTACGGGCCCGACGTCGACGAGTGGGAGCTGTTCGACCTCAAGGAAGACCCACAGGAGCTCCGCAGCGTTTATGGTCAGCCGAGTCATGCGAAAGTTCAGAAGGAGCTTGAGCAGGAACTCGCCCGCCTTCGCGCCGAGCTCAAGGTCACTGAGCAGGACCCGCCCGGCGCGGTGATCCGTCCCCCCGCGGCCAAGAAGAAGGCCGCCGCCAAGAAGAAGGCGGCACTCGCCCCGAACGACGCCCGTTGAGGGCAGGCCATCGCCCGTCTTGCAAGTTGTGACCCCGGCCTTGTGCCGATCGTATGATAGTTGATTGTTTCTTGAAGTGTTGGTGTAGCTGGGGTCTCGTCTTCGAGACCCCGGTGCCCAGGCCCGCGACCTGGGGCGAGACAGCGAGATCCCAGACACCCCAACTCGATCAACTCCAAGGCCGTCGCGACCAGGTGTTTGCGGCGGTTCTCGTTCGCCCTGTGTATGGGTTGAGAGAGTGTAAATGAATCGATCACTGCTGTGAGCTCAAGCCCATTCTCCATATCAGCAATGTCCTTGCGAGAAAGTGGTACATGTGATGCGATCATCCCTGTTGTTTCTGACTCTTGCCGTCTGGCCCGCATTGGCGTTCGGGGCCGAACGGCCCAATGTCCTCGTCGTTCTGACCGACGATCATAGCGCCCCGCATGTCGGCTGCTATGGCAACAAGGATATCCGGACACCGAACCTCGACCGATTCGCCACACAGGGGATGCGGTTCGACCGGGCGTACGTCACCTGTCCGCAGTGCGTCCCGTCGCGGTCCTCGATCATGAGCGGGCGCTCGCCGATCGACACCCGGATGACCCGATTCTCGGCGCCTTTGCCGGCCGACGTGAAGGTGTTTCCCGAGCTGCTTCGGGCGGAGGGGTATTACTCCGGCGTGGCGGGCCGGACGTACCACCTCGATGGCTCGCGACTCCCGGCGGAGTCGAAGGCGGTGTTCGATCGGCACCACCTGCGGACCTTTCCCGACCGGCTCGACTTCGTCAAGACCGGCGGCACCAACGCGCAGATGATCGCCCAGTTCCGCGAGTTCCTCGACGCGGTGCCTCAGGGGAAGCCGTTCGTGCTGCAACTCTGCTCGAGCGACCCGCACCGACCGCTCGACCGCAAGGCGATCGACAAGCCGCACGACCCCGGCTCGTTGACGTTGCCGGCGCACTATCCCGACACCGAGGGCGTCCGTGAGGACTTCGCACGATACTACGACGAGATCGCCCGTTTCGACACCGCCTTCGGCACCGTCCTCGACGAGCTGGACAAGCGGGGGTTGGCCGAGAACACCCTCGTCCTCTTTATGGGAGACAACGGCGCATCGCAGCTCCGGGGCAAGGGAACGCTCTACGAGTTCGGCGTCCACGTCCCGTTGATCGTCCGCTGGCCCGGTCAGGTCAAGCCGGGGACCGCGACGTCGGAGCTGATCTCCGGTGAGGATCTGGCCCCGACGATTCTCGAGGCGGTTGGAGTGAAGACGCCCGCCGAGATGACCGGCCGAAGCGTTCTGAAGCTGCTCCGCGGTGAGCCGTTCGAGGGGCGTAAGCAGGTCTTCGCCGAGCGCGGGGCTCATGGCTCGGGACTGCCGACCAACAGTGCCCAGTTCGACCTGGGGCGCTGTGTCATCACCCCCCGCTACAAGCTGATCTACAACGCTCTCTGGCAACTGCCGTACACGCCGGTCGATTTCGCCCGTGATCCGTTCTGGAAGGAGCTTCAGGCCATGCACCAGGCCGGTACGTTCCCCAAAGCGCTGGATTCGCTCTACTTCGCGCCGACGCGGCCGATGTTCGAGCTCTACGACCTGGAGTCCGACCCGGCAGAGCTGCACAACCTGGCCGGCTCGGCCGAGTCGAAGGCCGTCGAGAAGGAGTTGAAGGGCACGCTCCAAGAGTGGATGATCCTCCAGCACGACTATGTCCCGCTGCCGGTCCCCCCGGCCGCCAATCGTTGAGAGGAGCGTTGTCGGATGATGCGTTGTGGCCCTGGATCTCGGATCGTCGCCCTCGGGGTAATGCTTGCCACGATCGCCGGAGTGGCGGCGGGGGCGGAAGAGACGCTCGACCCCGCGCGGGCCAAGAGCGAGTCCGGTTCGTCGACCTTGTGGTATGACGTTCGCGACCTGAATGTTGAGGGGAAGGGGTGGGATGCCTCGGCGACCAAAGCCTACTTCGATCGCTTGCCCGCCAAGGCCGAGGGGGTCGTGCCGGCGTCGGTCTGGGGCCTGAGCCGGAACTCGGCCGGCCTCTGCGTCCACTTCGCGACCGACGCTCCGTCGATCGAGGCCCGGTGGACGCTGATCAAGAACAACCTGGCCATGCCCCACATGCCCGCCACCGGGGTCAGTGGGCTCGACCTTTACACCAAGACTGAGGACGGCAAATGGCGCTGGGTGGCGGTGGGGCAGCCGAAGGTCGCTCCCACCAACACCGCAAAGCTCGTCAATGGGATCAAACCCGGTCGTCGCGAGTACCTGCTCTATCTGCCGCTGTATAACGGCGTCTCGTCCGTGGAGATCGGCATCTCCAAGGACTCGTCGATCATCCGGTTGGAGCCACGGTCCAAGCCGGTGCTGTTCTACGGCACCTCCATTACCCAGGGGGGCTGCGCCTCACGTCCGGGGATGGTTCACACCGCGATCGTCGGTCGCCATCTCGATCGGCCGATCATCAACCTCGGGTTCTCGGGGAGTGGCAAGATGGAGCCGGCCCTGGCAGACTTGCTCGCCGAGCTCGACCCGGCCGTCTACGTGCTCGACTGCTTGCCCAACATGAGTGCCGACCTCGTCAAGGAACGTGTCGAGCCGTTCGTGCGCCGACTCCGCCAGGCCCACCCCGACACCCCAATCGTCCTGGCCGAAGACCGCAACTACACGAACGGATTCTTCCTGCCCAATACCCGTCAAACCAACGAGCGCAACCACGCCGCGCTCCGTGCCGCCTACGAGCGACTGCTTGCCGCTGGGGTCAAAGGACTTCACTACCTCCCCGGCGACCGTCAGTTGGGCGCAGATGGTGAAGACACGGTGGACGGCTCGCATCCGACCGACCTCGGGTTCCACCGGATGGCTGAAGCTTTCGAGTCGGTCCTGGCTCCGCTCGTCCGCCCATAAGTCGTCAGAGAGTCTATGTCCTCGGCCCAGGGAGTCCCAAACCGCAGGTGAGGGACTCCCGACGCCAGGTCGCCTCGACCTGATGCATCGCCATGAGATGGCCAGAGACCCGCCGCACGCCACCCCCCCCTTCTTGCCCGTCCCCCTCTCTCATTATCACAGTGGTGCCTGGGCTTTGATGCGAACGAGCCTTTGCCACTTCATGAGTTGATCGCTCTACACCACTTTCAGACGCTGCCGATGGGTGACGTCAAGACTCGGTCGAGGCCACTCTAGGCATCTGGTCGCGATCATCTTGGAAATGATCACATAAAGGTGGCTGGGGCCTCGTCTTCGAGACTCCGGTGCCCAGGCCCGTGACCTGGGTCTCGAAGACGAGACCCCAGCCACCCAAGAGATCAAACCCTCCAAGAGGACCGCGTTCAACCGCCCTGACATGATTATCTCCAAAACGATCGTGGCCAGGTGCTTAGATTGACATGTCGAGTCTGAGCCGGCGGTGACATCGGATGGGTCGATTGACTTAAGAGCTCACAGATGGTCCTGGGAAATTTACAGAAGCTTCATTTTTTTGTTGATCTCAATCAGGTCAGAGGATTCTATAGGACCAGAGTCGAACGTCCATCGTTCTGAGCGACGGAGATGAATTCTTTCAGACGATCTCTGTGGATCGGTCGCAGACTTTGAATTCGTCACGAGCCGTGATGGTTCGCATGACGGATTCTCCGCCCTTCGGTATGCCCGTGTTTGTTCTGCCCTCCTCGCACGGCTCGTGAGCACCTCTCTCCGCTCGACGGGTGTGACTGCTTTCAATGCGCTGAGCGTTCACCGATGGCCTGGTTCCATGGCTGAGCGGCCGGCCGATCATGGTCGCGATCTTGACTGGGAAAGGTCTTTCCGATGTCTCGCCCCCCCAAGCGCCGACGTGGATTCACCCTGATCGAACTTTTGGTCGTCATCGCCATCATCGCGGTCCTGATCGCGCTTTTGCTGCCGGCCGTGCAGGCCGCGCGCGAGGCCGCACGACGGTCGCAGTGTGTCAATAATCTAAAACAACTCGGACTGGCTGTTCATAACTATGAGGCGTCCAACCAGTGCATGGTGCTCCAGAGTGTCTTCCCCTCAGGGAATTATCCGTCGGGCTTGACCAAGAACTTTCAGACGGGCGGCGCGAGCTTCAGTTGGACGGTGGCCCTTCTGCCCCACATGGAACAGTCGACGCTCTTTAATGCCTTGAACTTTAGCAACTACGTTTGGGATACGAGTGTGGCGGCCGCGAACTTTCGCGCGAATACCACGGTCGGCTACACGCAGGTCGGCGTCCTGCTATGCCCTTCCGATGGAACATCGATGCGACCGATCGAGCCGTACGGGACGAAGAGTTATCATTGCAACCTCGGTGGTCCGGGGATCATCGCTGCCTGGAGCGGAACCATCGTGGCGCCACGGTCCTGGTCGAATAACACCGTCGCTCCCTTCGGGTTCGCGGCCGTGACCGATGGACTATCGAACACCGCACTGTTCAGCGAACGACTGATCGGGTTGCCCTCCTCAATGGCCAAGTCCATATTCGTAAGTTCGGTGAATGCCAAGCGGGGAATCTTCCCAGGTCCTGACGGCGGCACGTACTCCACGGGGGATCCTGCCAAGGCCATGGCATTCGTGCAGGGCTGCAAGGCGCTGCCCGGCACGACCAAAGCGGGGAATACACAGCATATCGGGCACATTTGGACGTATGGGTATCCTCAATTTCAGTCAAACTATTATAATCACTTCGGGGCGCCCAATGCCTTGTCGTGCATCAATGCGGACGAAGGGGGCACCCAGAACGGTCGCTGGAGCATCGCCACGGCCACGAGCAACCACTCGGGCGGGGTCAACCTGGCTCTGGCGGATGGCTCGGTCAAGTTCATCAAGGACTCGATCAACCTGCCAACCTGGTGGGCGCTGGGGACCCGAAACGGGGGCGAAATTCTCAGCGCCGATGCCTACTAGAACGGTTGACCTATCGGTTACCGTGAATGCACATGTTCTGGTTGGCCAGGACCACGTATTGTCCTGATGGCCAAGCCGCAAGAGACGCCGTGATCAGTCCGGGCCTGGGCGACGGATCGTGATGTGTCGCGACCACGGACGTCATGGAATCCTGGCCGATCGATGAATCCGTCGCCGCTCGACCAACCCAATGGCTTCTCGTTCTGTGCGCAGAACGATCGCAAATCGCCCCAAGCAGCTTCTCGCCCAAGGGAACCAGAAAGAGTGGCGGAGCCCTCGCTTCGGTGGCACGGGCGGCCCGCCCGTGGGAACTGGCCGAGGCGGACAACGTTCCCTCTGGCGAGGAGTGATTCCGTCGCACCCGGTACCTCTGGGATTCTCGTCGAGGATATTAGACTATGCCCCAACTTCGCTTTCGACTCGTCATTCTGGTGTTGCTGGTCAGCCTCATCGGCTGCGGTGGCGGGATTTCCGAAGGGATCCCTCCAGGGGCTGGGCAAGCGCTCACGCCCGAACAGCAGAAGGAGCACGACGACCTGGTGGCTCAGGAAGAAGCGGCCGCGAAGGCCGCGAGCAAGGGCCGCCGCGGGCCCTGACCGACTCGCTTCGGGCAGGTTGTCCGGCCCCGCCCGCTCGCTGCCGTGGTGAACATCGCGAACTCGGCCCTGAACGCCTTGGTGGCGTAACCACCAAGGCGTTCTTCGTCTCCAACGGGCCGGCTCAATGGGATTCCCGCAGTCGGTAAGTGGTCCGCACTCCGGCTAACTCTCAAGGGACGACGCAGGCAGGCCAGGCCCCAGGCTCTACCTCCTCCCGAGGATTCGGCGTTGCGCGGCCTCCTCTGCGGCATCTGGATTGCGACGGATAGCCCGGTGGACGGATAGCGAAGACAACAGACTTCCAAGGAGGTGCTACGGTGAAGCTCGATTCGCTGAAATCGTTGTACATTGAGGAGTTGCGCGACCTGTACAACGCCGAGAACCAGATTGTCAAGGCGCTTCCCAAGATGGCGAAGGCGTCCACCGCGCCGGAGCTCCAGGCTTTGTTCCGGGCGCACCTTGAGGAGACCAAGGAACACGTCACACGACTGACGACCATTTTCGACAAACTTGGTAAGTCGCCGAAGGGCAAGACGTGCAAGGCGATGGAAGGACTCATCGAAGAAGGCGAAGACTTGATGGGGGAGGATGTGTCGGCCGAGGTGCTTGACGCCGGACTGATCTCCGCGGCGCAACGGGTCGAGCACTATGAGATGGCCGGGTACGGTACCGTTCGTACCTACGCTCACCTTCTCGGAGACAGTGAGGCAGAACGCCTCCTGCAAACGACACTCGACGAAGAAGGAGGTGCCGACAAGAAGCTGACACAACTTGCGGAAAAGTTGATCAACCTGGAGGCACTGGCCACTGCCGACTGATGAGGAACCGGTATGCGGACGCACAGCGGTCATCGTGATTCTCGTAGCCGGCATGGGAACCGGCCTCGTGATCTTGCGATGGTTGAGGCCTCATTGTGATGAAATTATTGCGAGTGTGAATATCTCCGAATCCTCAAGAGGGGCGGCGGAGGAATGCAATCGATCGGGATCGCTGGGCTTTCGACATAGATAAAGGCCGTCGATCGTCCGCAGAGCGAATCGCGCACGACCGCGTGGTACGGCGATCAACGTCTCTCGATCGCCGGGAGACACGGCATCGGCGAGGACATCGCCGTCGGGTCGCGGCGAGAGAAAGAGACCGTTGGTGGTCCGCAAAGCCCAGCGCTTCGGGCCTCGCTTCACCCCACCCAGCACAGCCATCGTGAGGTTCTCGATCTCGCGAGCGAATCTCATCTCGCCGGGCATCGACCCAGGGATGAGGTAAGAGCCGTCAAGGGCCGTCAAGGTCCAGAACTCTGAGACCTGGGCGGCCGAGGCAATCTGGGGGACGGTATCGAGCCGCAAGAACCGGTAGCCTCGCTTCCGCAGTTGAGGAACCAGGATGCGGGCCATTCCCAGGGCCTGGTTCCGGGGCCGGATCTCGGGGATGTCG
>Ga0182739_1004439_pt1 | contig 11615 bp, 13 predicted proteins | sample eDN5th30CBELigBY_FD_128873 | JGI IMG/M metagenome (GOLD analysis project Ga0182739, IMG submission 128873) | Enriched backyard soil microbial communities from Emeryville, California, USA - eDNA 5th pass 30_C BE-Lig BY (version 2) (version 2) | ecosystem: Environmental > Terrestrial > Soil >... | reverse complement strand
TGGTCGTAGGTGACCAGCGCGGAAAACACCTTGAACGCTTCGCTGTAGCGCTGCTGCTCGTACATGGCATGGCCCAGCGAGTACATCGCCTCCAGCTCCTCCGGCGTCAGGCCCAGCACGTCGCCGAGCTTGCCGCCCGCGCGGATGTAGCTGGCCAACCCGCCGGTGGCCTCTTCCATGGCGGCCTCAAGGTTGCGCGCGAGGACGGCGCTTTCTTCCGGGCTCAGACTCATGTGGTTCTCCTCGTTCCGGGGCGTTGCCCGCTTCACACCATGGGACGCATTTTCTTCATGCCGCCCGACGGCGCCGGCGCGGCGAAACTCTGGCGCGCCAGTTCCTGGGCCACCTCGTTCTCCACCGCTTCCAGATCCTGGCGGAACAGCGCCTCGGCCTCCTCGCGCTCCTTGGGACCCAGCCTGTCGGCGCTGACGGCGCGCACCTTCTCCGGGTCCAGGCCCTGGTCGCGGTAGAACTCGTCGCTGCGTTCGAGGGCGCGGCGCGCATCGTCCAGCGCGCGCTCGGCGTCGGCATGGATCTGTTCGGAGGTCTTGTGCTGGCTCATGTCGGTCTTCCGGATTCGGGTTGGATCGGGTGATTCGGTCAACGCATGTTGCCGATGATGCTGGAGCGGCTGTCCTGCATCTTCTTGATGAAATTCGTCATCACGTCGAAGGCTTCGTTGCGCTTGTTGGTCATCCCCTGCAGGCGCGTCATATCCATCTGCTGGGTATTCGACAGCGCGTCCACCTTGTTCTTGATGGCCTGGATGGCGGTTTCGAGGCTGCCCTTGGTGACATTGCTGATGCCGTCGTCGACCTTGAGCTTGTACTTGTCGGTGTTCAGGTCCATGCCAGCTTCGCCCATCGCCTTCCACATGGCGTCGCGCATCTGGTTGTAGCGGTCGTCGTTTTCCGTGCCGGCCTTGTTCCAGTCGGGGATGTCGCCGTCCTTCATCTTGGTGCCGCCGTCCTTGCCGGACTTGAACAGGCCCGCCAGAGCGTTCAGGCTGTTCATGGCCTCGTTCAGCTTGGCGATATCGTTGTTGCGCTGCTGCACTTCGTTGATCTGGGTTTGCAGCTGGGCGTCCAGCAGCTTGACGCGTTCGCCCTGCACCATCATCAGGGCCGTTTCCAGGTCCATGCTGGACAGGTCGATCTGGCCGATGCTGGAAGCGCCGTTGGCGCCGGTGGCAGTGATGCTCATTGTTCTCTCTCCAAGGATGGCGCCGTGTTATCGGGACATCGCGCCCGGGTCCCGGCTGCACCGGCCCCGCATGCCGCATGAGTAACGGCGGCGGGCCGGAAGTTCCACGCCGCCTGCGGGCGCGGATCGCCGGGTCAACGCATGTTGCCGATGATGCTGGAACGGTTGTCCTGCATCTTCTTGATGAAATTCGTCATCACGTCGAAGGCTTCGTTGCGCTTGCCGGTCATGCCCTGCAACCGCAGCATCTCCATTTGCTGGGTATTGCCCAGCGCGTCGACCTGGTTCTTCAGCGAGGACATGTCGTTCTTGTTGGTTTCTATCGTGGAGGAGTTCTTCTTGATGCTCTCTTCCAGCGCCGCGACCTTGGTGTCGATCTCCTTCTGCCAGCCGGCCACCACCCTCCCCTTGGCGTCCATGGTGCCATTGCCGTCCACGTCGCGCGGCGCGTCGGCGCCGCCGGGAATCGTCAGGCCGGAGGCCTTGATCTGGTCCAGCGTGGCGTGGGACAGCGCCTTGTCGTCGCCCTGCCCCCAGGACAGCCCGTACCAGCCCTCCGGATTCGGGCACTCGCTGGCCTTCAGCCGGGACTGCAGGTCCTTCAGGTCGGCGATCTGCTGCTGCATGGTGAGGTTGGCCTCTCCCAGCTTGCTGTTCTCGGACGTTTTGGCGGTAATCGAGTCGTTCAGGCCGGCCATCTCCGCATTGCGGGCGTTGACCGAATCGAGCTGCTGGCGCAGCGCATCCTCCAGCAGCTGGGCACGCTGGTTCTGCACCGCCAGCAGCGCGGTTTCGAGGTCCATCGAACTCAGGTCCATGCCCGATATGCCGCTGACTCCCGCTCCGGAAACTGTGGACATTCCGTACTCCTCTTGCGGCGCGTCCGCTTCGGTGCGCGCCTCGCTGATTAAGGGTTAACCCTCAAGATTTCGCGGATCTCCGGGTCATCCGCCCCGAGTCCGCCGCCATGCCGTGTTCGTAACGTCCGCCCCGCCTTGGTTCCATCGATTTGCCATGGAACTTTCCCGGCCCCGCCGTTACTACCACTGACTACGCGCGGCCCGTAACGGCCGCCTGACACGTCCTATGAACCGTATCGAAGCTGGCCTTCCCTCTTCTTCCGCTTTCTCTTCGATGACCTCGCAGGCCGACGTCCAGCATGGGCAGCCGCAGGTCGGCACGATGCTGGGCCAGGCCGCCGTCGCGGTCGAAGGAGAGTTCTCGCTGGCCGACTCGGCCGAGGAACTCAGTCTGCACATGGCCGAGAAAACGGAAGACAAGCACCACGCGGAACGCAAGATGCGCGGCGACGCGCCCATGCAGACGATCAGCACCGAAGCCATCCTCGCCTACCTGGCCGAGACCCACGATGCCGACGCGCAGGAAAAGCTGATCGAGCTGGCGCGCCACCTGCTCAGCGGCAAGGCCGACCCGCGCCAGGCCGCGGGCCAGGCCTTCGGCGACGTATCGCAGCAATACCTGGCCTTGCAGTACGCGCTGCGCCAGGGCGAAAGCGAAGGCGCCTCCGAAGAAGTGCTGGACGCATTGCGCGAGGCCCTGGCCGACCTGGAGCTGGAGAGCGGCCCGCAGATCCGCGCCGGCATGAACACCATCGGCGCGGCATCCGCCTATGCCGGCGACGCCCGCGGCGTCGCGGACTTCCAGCGCACCTACCGGGACGTGGTACTGGGCGAGTCCAGCCTGGCCAAGACCCTCGCCCTGGCCCTGGAACGCTTCGGCGGCCAGGAAGTGGGCCGCGGGTTGCGGCAGCTGATCCAGGCGCTGGGGCTGGACCTCGCCGCCGCGCGCCCCTCCACCAGCCCCGACCGCCTCCAGGCCCTGATGCAGGACCTGTACCAACTGGGCACCGCCGTCACCGTGCTGGAGGGCTGCGCGGAGCTGGCGGAAAAGATGGGCCGCGAGCACGGCGTCGCGGTCGCGTCGGAACGGCTCATGCAGGACCTGGTGAACGTCAGCAATGAAAAGTGGGTGTCCGAGTCGCGATTCTCCGGCCTGGCCGGCTCGCATGGCGTCTCCGCCGTGGAGGGCCGCATCGCCTTCCTGGGCGGGGTGCGCGCCGTCCTCAAGGACCTGCCCGTCACCGTCTACGCCGACACCGACATCCGGCAGTCCGTCCTGAACGCCGCCCAACTGGCGCTGGACGCCGCCATCGACGAGGAATACGAATGAACAGCCTGGACCAGGCCCTGCACGCCTTCGGCGAAGACATCGGCATGCCCGGACTGGCGCTGGGCGCCCGCGGCAACGTGGCGCTGCAACTGGAATCTGGCCGCCGCGTGGCGATCGAGCCCTCGGAAGACGAGGTGCTGGTGTACGTCTCGGACCCCGTTCCCTACGACGCCCCCGAGCGCCTGATGCAAGCCTGGCGCCGCGCCCATCATTCCCGGCAGGACGGCTGGCCGGTGCAGGCGGCGCTGCGCGAACAGGACGGCCTGCCGCGGCTGCTGGCGGCCACCCGGCTGGCCGCGGCCGACGCCAGCGCGCTTCGGCTGAAGCAGGCCGTCGACTACCTGTCGCGCTGGCTCGATGCCGCGCGCGACGATTGAACCCCGGATCCGGAGAACCCTTATGTCCGACATGCGCATCAACGGCCTGGCCTTCGACCGGGGCATCGACGGCATTTCCTATGCGAGCCGCGATGCCGGCAGCCAGCACCTGCCCGAGCGCCAGGAACTGGCGCCGCCCGCCGACGGCGTGCGCGCGCAACTGGCCCAGCTGCTGGACAAGCCCACCACGGCGCGCTACCTGGACGACAGCCTGCGCCCGCCGCTGGCCAACCGCGATCTGCTGATGCCCGCCAAGTTCCAGCAGGCCCTGCAATCCGCGCTGGACGGCCTGGGCGCCGCCGCCGAGCAAACCTCGAACCAGGAAGATTCCCGCGTCCTGAACCGCGCGCTGCGCCTGCTCAAGGACGAGGCCGGCCTGCGCGACCTGGTCACCATGTACCGCAGCGCGCTGTACCAAGGATGAACGCCCGATGCCGCTGAAACACGAGGCCCGCGAGCTGCTCAGCCTGCTGGCGTACGTCTACCTGGAGAACAACCGGCCCGAAAAGACGGCCGTGCTGCTCAACGCCCTGCGCGCGCTGGGCCTGGCCGGCACGCGTGAGCTCGCCACGCTCGCGCTCGCGCAGCTGCGCGCCGGCAAGGCCGAGGCCGCGCTGTCCACATTGGAGGCCCTGGCCATGCAGGGCGGCGTCGACGCGCCGTTCCACCTGATCCGCTCGCAGACGCTGCTGGCGCTGGAGCGCCGGGACGAAGCCGCCGCCGCCATGCGCGCCTACGTCGCCTGCCGGCCCGCGGCAAGCCCCGCGCCCACTGAAACAGAAACGACCTGAGCCGCGCCATGCAAGCCCTGAACCGCATCGTCGCCGCCGCCACCAGCCGCAACGATATCGTCCTGGCGATACTGATCGTCTCGATCATCTTCATGATGATCCTCCCGCTGCCGACCACCCTCGTGGACGTGCTGATCGGCGCCAACATGACGCTGTCCGCCATCCTGCTGATGGTCGCCATGTACCTGCCCTCGCCGCTGGCGTTCTCGTCGTTTCCGTCCGTGCTGCTGGTGACCACGCTGTTCCGCCTGGGCATCTCCATCGCCACCACGCGCCTGATCCTGCTGCAGGGCGACGCGGGCCACATCATCGAGACCTTCGGCAACTTCGTGGTGGGCGGCAACCTGATCGTGGGCCTGGTCGTCTTCCTGATCCTGACCATCGTGCAGTTCGTGGTGATCACCAAGGGCGCCGAGCGCGTGGCCGAAGTGGCCGCGCGCTTTTCGCTGGACGCCATGCCCGGCAAGCAGATGTCGATCGACGCCGACCTGCGCGCCGGCACCATCGACATGGACGAGGCCCGCAAGCGCCGCTCCGTCGTCGAGAAGGAAAGCCAGCTGTACGGCGCCATGGACGGCGCCATGAAGTTCGTCAAGGGCGACGCCATCGCCGGCCTCATCATCGTGGCGGTGAACCTGCTGGGCGGCATCCTCATCGGCACCATGCAACGCAACCTCAGCGCCGGCGAAGCGGTGCAGGTCTATTCCATCCTGACCATCGGCGACGGCCTGATCGCGCAGATTCCCGCGCTCTTCATCGCCATCTGCGCGGGCATTATCGTGACGCGCGTGCAGACCGGCGACGGCCCCTCCAACGTGGGCAAGGACATCGGCGCGCAGGTGCTGGCCCAGCCCCGCGCGCTGCTGATCGCCGCCGCCATCGCAGTGGGCATGGGCCTGATCCCGGGCATGCCCACCCTGACCTTTCTCGCGCTGGCCGCGGTGGTGGGCACCATCGGCTTCGTGCTGCTGCGCGGAACCCGCAAGGTGGTGGACGAGAAAACCGGCGAAATCACCGAAATTCCCGCCCTGGCGGCCGACGGCCAGAAGCCCGCCGCCAAGCCGCGCACGGACGGCAGCGCCGAGTTCGCGCCCACTCTGCCGCTGATGATCGACGTGGCGGCGCACCTGCAGCGCAGTTTCGACGCCGACGAGCTGAACGAAGAACTGCTCAAGATCCGCCGCGCCCTGTACTTCGACCTGGGCGTGCCCTTCCCCGGCATCCAGCTGCGCTTCAACGATGCGCTTCCGCAGGACACCTACAACATCCTGCTGTCCGAGGTGCCGGTGTCGCAGGGCAAGCTGCGGCCCGGGGCCGTGCTGGTGCGAGACACCGAGCAGAACCTGCAGGCGCTGCAAGTCCCCTACGAAACCGACAAGCGCTTCCTGCCCAACATCCCCACGATCTGGGCCGGCGCCGAACTCGCGCCCACCCTGGCGGCCGCCGGCATCCCCTACCTGGATCCCCACCAGGTGCTGACCTGGCACCTGGCCTTCGTGCTGAAGAAATACTCGTCCGACTTCATCGGCATCCAGGAGACGCGCTTCCTGCTGACCGCCATGGAAGACCGCTTCCCCGACCTGGTGAAGGAAGCGCTGCGCGTGATGCCGGTGCAGAAGATCGCCGAGATCATGCAGCGCCTGGTGTCCGAGGACATCTCGGTGCGCAACCTGCGCGCCGTGCTGGAAGCGCTGATCGAATGGGGCCAGAAGGAAAAGGATTCGGTGCTGCTCACCGAATACGTGCGCGTCTCGCTCAAGCGGCACATCAGCTACAAGTACTCCAGCGGCCAGAACATCCTGCCGGCCTACCTGCTTGCGCCGAACGTCGAGGAAACCGTGCGCGGCGCGATCCGCCAGACCTCGGCGGGCAGCTACCTGGCGCTGGATCCGAACGCCTCGAAGAAGCTGGTGGACAACATCAAGCGCGCGACCGGAGACCTGAACGCCACGGCTCAGAAGCCCGTGCTGCTCACCTCGATGGACATCCGCCGCTATCTGCGCAAGATGATCGAACAGGACCTCTACGAGCTGCCCGTGCTTTCCTACCAGGAACTGACGCAGGAGATCAACGTGCAGCCGCTGGCGCGGGTGGATCTATGAACGCGCGGCGCAACGGAGTCCCGACATGAGCGACGCCCTGGAACTGCGCGTCCTGAGCGGCCTGCACCGAGACGCGCGCTGCCTGGTGGAAGACGGCTCGGTGCTGGGCGCCGATCCCGCCTGCGACGTGGTGCTGGCCGACGAAGGCATGAGCCCGCGCGCCGCGCGCGTGCGCATCGGCGCCGACGGATGGGACCTGGCGTCCGGCGACGGCACGCCGGACGCGCCGCCCGCCACGCCGTTCAACCGCCCCGTCCCGCTGGGCCCGGTCTGGATCACCGTGGCGCGCCGCGACGCCCCCTGGCCCCGGCTACCCGAGCCGGACGCGCACCCTGCCGCCGGCGGCGCGCCCGCCCCCGTCCTCGCGTCCGAGCCGCAGGCCCCCGCGCCCACACCTGCGCCTGCGCGCGCCAGCGCCGCGACGCCTGTCGCCGACGAAGACAGCCAGCTGGAGCGCAGGCTGCCGCTGCCGCCCCCGCCGGGGCGACGCCGCAAGCGCGATTCCTGGCCGATGGCGCTGGGGCTGGGCGCCGTGGCCCTGACCATCATCGTGGCGATCGCGCTGGCGCTGATTCCACCATCCACCGCCAAGCGCGCGCCGACTCCCGATCCGCGCCTGGCCGCGGCCGAGAAGTCGGTGGGCCAGATCTCGGCCGTATTCGAACGCATGGGGCTGACATCCCGCCTGCACGTGGCCCTGTCGCGCGACGGCACGGTCACCGTTTCCGGTTGGGTGCGCAACGCGGCCGAGCAGGACGCGATCGCCTCCGCCCTGTCGCAGATCTGGCCCATGCCGGCGATGCGCATCAGCAACGAGGACGAAGCGGTGCGCACCGCGCGCGCCGCGCTGCGCGCCTTCAACGTCAAGTACGAGCCGCAGTACCAGGGCGACGGCCGCCTCAACATCGCCGGCATCGCCAGCAGCGCCCGCGAGCGCGCCTCGGCCCTGGACGCCTTGCGCGCGCAGTTGCCCGGCATGACGGTGCTGGGCAACGACATCAAGCTCACGCAGCAGCTCAGCGACACCTTCTCCAGCCAGTTGGTGGACGAAGGGCTGTCGGGCGTCACGCTCGCCTGGAAGGCGGATTATCTGGACATCGCCCCCGGCGCGCTGGACGACGACCAGATGCAGCGCCTGCAGGCGCTGGTGGCGGATTTCAACAAAAGCCACCTGGACGTGGCCCGGCTGGCGGCCGCCAGCGCGGCCGCGCCGGCCGACAGCGTGCCTTTCACGATACGCAGCGTGGTCGGCGGCGCGCAGCCCTTCATCGTGCTCGAAGACGGCAGCAAGCTGCTGGTGGGCGGGGTCTACCGCAAGTACCGCCTCGTCGCCGTGGAGAACACCCGCATCATTTTCGAGGGGCCGCGCAACGCCATCGTGACGCGCTGAACGCGCCGCGCTCCCGTTCGACACCGGAATCCGCCCATGAACGCACCGATCACCCTGACCGAACTCGAAGAACGCCTGGCCGCCCCCGGCGGCGCGGAACTGCGCGCCTCGCTGGCCGGCCGCCTGGCCGCGCTGGAAGCCGGCGCGCGCGCGCAGCTGGACGCCGGCCTGGCGCCGGCCGCGTTCCAGCATTGCGCGGCGCTGGCGGAGGCCACGCGCGCCGCGCAGGAAGTGCTGGCGGCCGGTTCACTGCCTTCCCCGGCCGGCGCAGCCGCGCCGCCGCTTCCCTTCAATCCCCTGTCCCGCTAAGGAGACGCACCATGGCACTCAATGGCCTCACGGGCTCGTCCGGCCTGAACTTCAACGCCGTCAACAGCACGATCTACGACAGCATCCGCACGCAGGAAACCAACCTGCAGGCCACGCTCTCCAGCATGCGCACCAATGCGGACGGCAGCGTCTCGCAGGCCGAGCTGCTGAAGATGCAGCAGCAGGTCCAGCAATGGACGATGATGATCGACATCCAGAGCACCATCACCAAGCAGATCGCGGATTCGCTCAAGGGCGTGATCCAGAAGTCCAGCTAGCCGGCTCTCGCGGGCGGGCGCGGGCCCGCGTAGGGCCTGTCGACAGGCCCTAGACCGACTGCATCATGAAGGCGGGATTGCGTCGCAGCGCATCGACGTCCGGTTCGGCGCGCGCGCTGCGTTTCTCCCAGGTCTCGACCTGGACCAGCAAGGCGTCGATCGCGGCCATGAGGGTGTCGGCGCGGCACGCTTCGCGCGCGACGCCGAGCTGCAGGTGCATGCGCCCGTCCGGCGCCGCGCAAGCGACGACGCCGCCGCCCGCCTGCATGAAGTTCGCCTGCGCCGCCAGCAGGGCCTGGGCGGCGTCCATCTTGCCGCCCACCGCGCACGACAGCAGGATCTGCGCGCGCGCGCCGTGCTCCACGATCTGGACGAGATGGCGGCCGTCGAATGCCAGTTGGCAAAACCCGCCTTCGGACGGCGCCAGCGCGGGAATGCCCAGCATCTGGCCGAGTTCGGAGAGCATCCGCACGAAGAAGGGATCTGACACGGTAGGCTGGCGGCCATGCCGGGCGCCGCGAGATGCCGGCGGCCCGGATGCCATAGGGATGGACGAGCCGCTCATCTTACCTTCGTTCCCCTCATCCCCCAAGCGCCGAAATGCAAACGGATCACAACGGAATCGCAGCCCGCGCCCGGCAGACCGCGCGCAGCCGGCGCGGATCGCCCTCGCGCTCGCGCCACAGGCGCAGCAGCCGGTCGGCGCCGGTGTTGCGGGCATCGACGGCATACGCGGCGTAGTCCAGCCAATGGCGTTCGCCATCGTCCAGCCCGCGCGTCGCGACCGCCAGCGTGTCGCGCGCGAGCGCCCATACCGCGTCGTGGTCCAGCGCGTGCCGCATCGCCTCGGCGCGCAGGTCGCGCAAGCGCAGCCAGCCCCACTCGCGCAGCAGCGCTTCGGCTTCGTCCAGGTTGCGCATCAGGCCCAGCTGCAAGGCCGAGGGCGCCATCACGAGAGTGGCCGCCACGCCGGCGCCGGCTTCATCGACCAGTTGCGCGTCGGCGAAGCCCGCGCCGGGCGCGCGCCCTTCGATGTAGCCGACGGCGCCCAGCCGGAGATACAGTTCCTCGATGCCGCCCGGCCGCTTCCACGCGGCGCGCAGTTCGTCCAGTTCGGGATGGGCCGCGAGCCGGTAGCGCCAGCGCGCATCCAGGAAATGCGCGAACTGCGAGTATTCGAAATGCCCGCCTTGCGGCGCCATCGTCACCGCGCCGCCCGTGTCCGTGCGCAGGCCCGGCCAGCCGTCCGACGCCATGAACGCCGACAGCGAAGGGCTGCCTTGCAGATACACGCCGACCGCCGACTTGTAGCCGTCCTCCACCGTCAGCGGCAGGCAACGGCTGGCGGTGCCGGGGCCGAACATCCAGCGGAAGTAATCGCCCAGGTCCGCGAAAGGCCGTTCCGGCAGGCGTTGCAGCCGGTGGTCGCCGGCATAGCGCGCATGGCGGAACATGCGGTCCCAGACGGTCAGGCGGTTTTCCTTGTAGCCCGTGACGCGGCCGTTCTCCAGCGGGCTGTTGGCGAACACCGCCACGCTGGCCGGCGCCAGTCCCAGCACCACGTTCAGCGCTCGCGCCGCCTGCCGCACGTCCACCGAGGTGCACGGGCTGTTCTGCGCCTTCGCGTCGATGCCCACGCGGTGCAGCCATTCCCGGTGCCCGACCAGCTCGCGGTAGATGGGACGAGGCACCTGCACCCGGGCATACCATTGCGGGTCCAGCGTGCAGGCCGGATGCTCGGAAACGTTCAGCACGGTTGCGCCCTCGGCCGCGAGCGCGCGCTGCGCGTCCTCCAGTTCCCGCCGGACGCGGCGGGCCAGTTCGGCCAGCCCGCCTTCGGCCGCGCCAACCGGCGCGAACGCCGTCTCCAGCAGGTTGAAGCCGTTGTCCAGCCCGCTTTCGCCGGCCGCCACCGACACCGCCACGTCACGGCCGCCGATGCGCGAGATGTCCGGCGCCTCGTCGCGCTCGGCCTTGATGCGCGCCAGCCTCGCGAAGTAGCCTTGCACGGGATGGCTGGCGCCGTCGTCGCGGCGCGCTACGGCCATCTCCATTTCCAGGCCCAGCGTCTGGCCGGCCGGGGCGATCATCGGTCCGCCCCGCAACAGCGGCGGAAAACGCGAAGGGATCGGGAACGGGCGGGAAGCATGGCGGGCTCGGCGGAAGATGCGGTCTTGCGGACTTAGTAACGCGAACGCCGTCCGCGTTCCCGCCGCCGCGCCGGTGGTCGCCCCGAGCGGGGCTCAGCCCAAGGCCGGCCAGGCGTCGAACCGCGCCGCCAGGATGTCCACGAACGCCTCCGTGACCGTCGAGGGCGCGGTCTGCGCGGGATAGGCCATGCACACCCGCACCGGCAGGCGCGGCGTGAACGGCCGGATCGCCAGCCGGTCGGCGAACACCGCGGCGATGTAGGGATTGACGATGCCCAGCCCGTTGCCGGCGGCCGCCAGCGCGCAGATCGTCGACGAATAGGTGGTCTCGATCTCCGAGGCCGGCAGCACCCGGTGCGCCTGCATCTCGCCGCGCAGCTGCAGATAGACGTCATCGTCCGCGTTCAGCACCAGCAGCCGGCGCGCGTTCAGGTCCAGGATGTCGACGGACGGCTGCGCCGCCAGGGGATGGTCGGGCCGCAGCACGCAGACCGCCTCGCTTTCGTGCAGGCAGCGCAGGTCCAGCAGCGCGCCGTCCAGCGGCGCCGCCGTGACCACCACGTCGTAGGTGCCGTGCAGCAGCCCCTCGCGCAGGTACTGGCTGCCCATGGTCTGCATATTGATGTGGACGTCGGGGTAGCGCTGCGCGAACGCTTCGACGGCGCCGGGCAGCACGCCCAGGCCCAGCGCCGGGGTGCAGGCCAGCCGCAGCACCCCGCTGCCGCTGCGCCGCATCGCCGCGAGCCGGTCCTCGATGCGCTCCAGCCCCACGAAATGGCGCTTGACCGTATCGAACAGGTCCTTGGCCTCGCGCGTGGGCCGCAG
>Ga0182739_1004435_pt1 | contig 11623 bp, 10 predicted proteins | sample eDN5th30CBELigBY_FD_128873 | JGI IMG/M metagenome (GOLD analysis project Ga0182739, IMG submission 128873) | Enriched backyard soil microbial communities from Emeryville, California, USA - eDNA 5th pass 30_C BE-Lig BY (version 2) (version 2) | ecosystem: Environmental > Terrestrial > Soil >... | reverse complement strand
TGTCGCTATGCCGATGACTTCGTCGTCCTCGTCAAGGGGACGAAGGTTCATGCCGAGGAAATCCGCGAGGAATGCCGGGCCTTTCTGGAAGACCGCCTGAAGCTGACGTTGAATATGGAAAAGACCCATATCACCCACGTCGATGACGGGTTCGTCTTTCTGGGGCATCGGATCATTCGCAAGCGGGGGTCGAACGGGCATATGTCCGTCGTCACGACGATACCCAAGAAAAAGGCCAAGGCGTTTGTTCGCAAACTGACCGAGACCCTTTCCGGCAATCATGATGTCGGCAAGGTCGACATGGTAGACCGCCTGAACCGCCAACTGGCGGGATGGGCGGCCTTCTACAAGTTCACCGACTTCACAGCGCGTTGCTTCCGGCGCATCGACACTGTCGTGTTCTGGAAACTGGCGCACTGGCTGGCGCGAAAATATCGGTCACGCATCAAACCCTTGATGCGGAGCTGGTATCGAGCGCCAGAGGCGGGCAAGGCAAAAACTTGGCTTGTCTATGGACGAAGTGAACGTGGAAACCGTGTCGGCAAGGCGCTGCGCCGAATGGTAACCAGCCCAAAGGCGCAGTTCCGGTGGCGGAATCCGGAGAGCAATCCATATATCTTCCGGAGCGAACCTCGCAGCACCGTCACCTCAAATTATCATGACGTTGCCATGGCCATGGGCCAAGATTGAATAGAGAGCCGTATGCGCTGAAAGGTGCACGTACGGTTCGGGGAGGAGAAGCGCAGCAGCGCTTCTTACTCCACTCGCGACTTGGCAGGGGTTCGTCTACGTGGCCTTTGTGATTGACGCCTTCGCCCGCCGCATCGTTGGTTGGCGAGCGAGCAGGACCGCCCATGCGGGCTTTGTGCTCGATGCCCTCGACCAGGCCCTTCATGATCGGCGGCCCGTCCATCGCAGCGGCCTCATCCACCATTCCGACAGGGGAGTTCAAGGCAGATTCAACCGGTCGTCGCAACACTCCAAACCAGGAGGTGTTAATGGCAACGGGAAGACGGAAGTCGGAGCGCTCAACGCGGCAGAAAATGTCCTCGCCAGGTCGGCCACCGGTGTGGCAGCGTGAGAACCTATGTCGGTTCTGGCGAGAGGTGGCGGCGGGATTGTCCAGCGAGGACGCTGCGGTTGAATCCGGCGTCTCTGGTCCCGTTGGGAACCGGTGGTTTCGGAGTTCAGGCGGCATGCCCCCTACACATCTATCGCCCTCAGCGACGCCACTCAAAAGCAGAGGTCTGACGTTCCGAGAACGAGAGGATATAGCTTTGGAATGCGCTCGGGGTAGTGGCATCCGTGCAATCGCACGCAAGCTGGGGCGATCGCCCAGCACAATCTCGCGCGAGATCAGGCGCAATTCAGCGACACGCGCCGGCGACTTCGACTATCGCGCCATTACCGCGCAGTGGCATGCTGATCGAGCGGCACGGCGGCCGAAGGTGGCGAAACTGGCAACTAATCCTATCCTTCGTGATTACGTACAGGACCGGCTCGCGGGCCTCATTGCCACGCCCAAAGGCGTCGCCCTTGATGGGCCAGTCGTGGTATGGAAAGGACGGCGGGCCGTTCATCGGCAAAGTCGACGCTGGTCCAAAGCCTGGAGCCCGGAACAGATTGCGCGGCGTCTGAGACTGGACTTTCCCGAGGACCCGGCCATGCGCATCAGTCACGAAGCCATCTATCAGGCGCTTTACATACAGGGCCGAGGCGCGCTGAAGCGGGAGCTATCGGCGTGCCTGCGCTCTGGACGAGCGCTGCGTTTACCACGCGAACGTGCTCGCAGCCGTGGCAAGTCGTTCACTGCTGATGCGCTAATGATCAGCGATCGTCCAGCGGAGGTCGGCGACAGAGCGGTACCTGGCCACTGGGAAGGTGATCTCATTCTGGGTTTAGGAAGTTCAGCGATCGGCACGTTGGTCGAACGTACGACGCGGTTCACCATGCTGCTGCACTTACCACGCATGGAACGCCACGGGATGGACAAGTCCGACAAGAACGGACCGGCTCTTGCGGGGCATGGTGCCGAAGCGGTCCGCGATGCCATCGCCGAGACCATCATGGAACTACCGGCGCACTTACGCCGATCCTTGACTTGGGACCAAGGTGCCGAGATGGCTCAGCACGCACAGCTTCGGATCGACACTGGCCTGGATATCTATTTCTGCGACCCTCAAAGCCCCTGGCAGCGCGGGAGCAACGAAAACACCAATGGCCTGCTGCGACAATACTTTCCAAAGGGTACGGATCTGAGCCAGCATGGGGCCGAAGAACTCAGCGCGGTAGCGCATGCGCTCAATAGCAGGCCTCGCAAGACGCTGGGCTGGCGCACGCCTGCAGAGGCTCTCGACGGGTTGCTCAAATCAGATATGATCGAGGGTGTTGCGACGACCGGTTGAATCTGCCCAATACGTGTCAATCAAGTATTCCGAGCGGCTGGCGGAGGCAGGCATCGAGCCGTCGGTCGGCAGCGTTGGCGATTCCTATGACAACGCTCTCGCCGAAACGATCAACGGGCTTTACAAGGCCGAAGTAATCCATCGGCGAGGACCATGGTGCAACTTCGAAGCTGTGGAGTTCGCAACACTCGAATGGGTAGATTGGTTCAACCACCGCCGACTTCTAGAGCCCATCGGAAACATCCCACCAGCCGAGGCTGAAGAACGTCACTACGCCACGCTGGACGCGCCAGCCATGGCCGCATAACTTAAACCAAACGGTCTCCGGCAAACCCGGCGCGGTTCATTCCATTTCGGAGAGGTTCTGCTGAGGCCAGAATGGGAGCCACGGCTTGAGCAGCTCATCGGCATCCTTCAGAACGAACTGTCGGTGCTTCGTGTCTCCTAAATCGATCGGGACGCTGATCGGGCTCTCGCGGCGAAACGGGTGGAGTTCCTGAGGGACATCATCCGGAAGATGTGGCAGCAGCGGTCCGGTCGATACCGGCTGGAGATTGAATCACGCATATTGAACCAGCTCGGTCAGGGGTGGGATGAACCAAATTCCATCAGTTGGGTGGTAGAGCCTCAGTAGACTGGCCGACAACCGATTCCCGAAGGCTGATAGCATCGCATTTGTCCACGATTGTAAAACTTGTGATATTCTCAAGTTTGTAGTGGGGGAACAACCTCTCGCCATAAAGCGGCCCGCAGACGGTCGTAAGAATTTGGAATGAGTCTTGGTGCCAGTAAGGAACTTTGAGGGCACGATGCCGTTGAACTCATAGGGCGCTAAGGCAAGAGCCTGTAGACTTAACCGGCTTGCCAATGAGAGGGCACGATGCAAAGGAGCCACTCTGAAGTTTTCGATCTCTTCTCCGAAATCTACGCGAGTACCGCGCAGGAGGAGATGAGCTTGCAGGATTATCTGCTCGCCTGCCGCGATGATCCATCAATGTACGCGACAGCGGCAGAACGGATGGTAGATGCCATCGGTGAACCCACTCTGATCGACACAAGCACCAACGAGCGGTTGGGGCGTATTTTCTCAAACCGAACGATTAAGACCTACCCTGCGTTCTCAGACTTCTATGGCATGGAAGAGACGATCGAGCGCATCGTCGGCTACTTCCGCTACGCTGCTCAGGGCCTTGAGGAACGCAAGCAGATCCTCTATCTGCTGGGCCCTGTTGGTGGTGGCAAGTCGTCGCTTGCAGAGCGCCTGAAGAAGTTGATGGAAACGCGTCCGTTCTACACGCTCAGCATCAACGGCAAGGTCAGCCCTGTTTTCGAGTCCCCGTTGGGATTGTTCCACCCGGAGCGCATGGCGGACCTGCTTGAGGACAAGTATGGCATTGCCCGCCGGCGTCTCACCGGATTGATCTCGCCTTGGGTTGCCAAGCGGCTTGATGAGGTGGGTGGCGATATCTCCCGCTTCAGTGTGGTCAAGATCACGCCGTCCCGGCTGCGCCAGCTCGGTATCGCCAAGACCGAACCCGGCGACGAAAATAATCAGGACGTCTCCTCGCTGGTTGGCAAGGTCGACATTCGGCAGCTTGAACACTTCAGCCAGGCCGATCCTGATGCATACTCCTATAGCGGCGGCTTGAACCGCACGACGCAGGGCATGCTCGAGTTCGTCGAGATGTTCAAGGCGCCGATCAAGGTGCTGCATCCGCTGCTGACGGCGACACAGGAAGGCAACTACAACGGTACCGAGAATTTCGGCGCCTTCCCCTTCCAGGGAATTGTCGTGGCTCACTCGAACGAATCTGAGTGGCTGCAGTTCAAGAACAACAAGAACAATGAAGCTTTCCTCGACCGTATCCTGGTCGTGAAGGTTCCCTACTGCCTGCGGGTAACCGAGGAAAGGCAGATCTACGACAAGCTGCTGCGGGAAAGCGAGCTCGCGTCGAATCCTTGTGCGCCGGAAGTGCTTGAGATCCTGAGCCGCTTCACAGTCTCCACGCGCCTGACAGAGCACGAGAATTCTCCGCGCTACACTAAGATGCGCGTCTATGACGGCGAAAACCTGAAGGACATCGACCCGAAGGCAAAGTCCGTTCAGGAGTACCGCGACGCGGCTGGTGTGGACGAGGGCATGACGGGCGTCAGCACGCGCTTCGCATTCAAGGTGCTCTCCGAGACCTTCAACTATGATACGCGTGAGGTCGCGGCAGACCCGGTGCATTTGATGTATGTGCTGGAACTGGCCATCAAGCGCGAGCAGTACCCGAAGGATCACGAAGCGGCATATCTGGACTTCATCAAGTCCGAGCTGGCCCCGCGTTATGCGGAGTTCATCGGGCACGAGATCCAGAAAGCCTATCTCGAGTCTTACAGCGAGTACGGCCAGAACCTGTTCGATCGCTATATCTCCTACGCGGATGCGTGGCTGGAGGATCAGGACTACAAGGATCCGGATACGGGTCAGATCCTCAACCGCGAGATCCTCGACAGCGAGCTGTCGCAGATAGAGAAGCCGGCTGGCATCGCGAACCCCAAGGACTTCCGTAACGAAGTTGTGAAGTTCACGCTTCGGGCACGCGCCAGGAACAACGGACACAATCCGTCCTGGACGAGCTACGAGAAGATGCGGGAAGTCATTGAGAAGCGGATGTTTGGTCAGGTTGAAGATCTGCTGCCGGTGATCAGCTTCGGCTCGAAGAAAGACTCGTCGACAGAAAAGCAGCATGGCGAATTCGTCCAGCGCATGATTGCTCGGGGTTACACTGAGCGGCAGGTTCGCAGGCTGGTTGACTGGTACATGCGGGTAAACAAGGCGGGCTGAGCCAGATCAAAGGCGCCCGGAAGTGGGTTCATGCCGAATTTCATTGATCGTCGACTTAATCCCAAAGACAAGAGCATCGGCAACCGCCGCCGCTTCATGAAGCGGGCGCAAGAGGAGCTAAAGCGTGCGGTAAAGGAGCATATCCGAACCGGCAAGATCGCGGACGCGGATGGCACGCATAGTGTGCCGATGCCATCCCGTGACACGAGCGAGCCAACCTTTCGCAATTCCTCACGCGGAGGCGAGCGGGAGTATGTTCTTCCCGGCAACAAGGAATTCTCGCCCGGGGACCGGATAAACAAGCCGCCTGCCGGCGGAGGCGCCGGCAGCGGCTCCAAGGCGGGGCAGGGAGAAGCGGAGGACGATTTCCGCTTCGTTTTATCTCGCGAGGAGGTGCTGGATCTCTTCTTCGAGGATCTTGAGCTGCCCGATATGGTGAAGCTCAGCCTCAAGGAGGCTGTCACCTTCAAGCCGCGCCGGGCAGGGTTCTCGACAGCGGGTGCTCCCAACAACATCAATGTCGGCCAGACCATGCGCAACAGCTTCGGCCGCAGGATCGCCCTGCACCGCCCGAAACTGTCGCAGATCGAGGAGCTGCAGGCGCAGATCACCGCACTTGAAGCCGAGCCGCCGACAGAGGCAAAGCAGAAGCGGCTGGTGGAGCTGCGAGAGGAAGTGGACCGTCTTGAACGACGCAGGCGGATGGTTGCTTTCGTTGACCCGGTCGATATCCGCTACAACCGCTATGAGCAGCAGCCGCAGCCCAATGCAAACGCGGTGATGTTCTGCTTGATGGACGTCTCCAGTTCGATGGGCGAACGCGAGAAGGACCTCGCCAAGCGCTTCTTCGTGCTGCTGCATCTGTTCCTGAAGCGCAGGTATGAGCGGATCGACATCGTCTTCATCCGTCACACCCATGAAGCGGGCGAGGTGGACGAGGAAACCTTCTTCTACAGCACTCAGAGCGGTGGCACGGTCGTCTCAACGGCGATCGAGAAGATGCAGCACGTCATCGAGGAGCGCTATCCGGCGCACGAATGGAACATCTACGCGGCCCAGGCTTCGGATGGCGACAATATCGCCGGCGACTCCGACCGCTGCGCTTCCCTGCTCATTGAGGAGGTGCTGCGCCTCTGCCAGTACTACGCCTACATCGAAATCATTGACGAGCGTGAGTCCGAGATATTCGGCGCCACCGAGAACGGCACGTCGCTCTGGCGCGCCTACAGAATGGTCGGCGAGCATTGGCCCAATTTCCAGATGGCACGGATAGCCCGGCCGTCCGACATCTATCCAGTCTTCCGCCAGCTGTTCGCCAAGAACAACGCTGCCGCCACAACGCGTGCCAAATAGGAGAGTAGACCATGTCGAAGCAGTCCGGCACGAGCAATTTCCTCTTCGAGGGGTCGGACTGGAATTTTGACACGCTGTCGCGCGTCTATGATGCGATCGAGAAGGTGGCGCTTGAGGACCTGAAGCTCGACGTCTATCGCAACCAGATGGAGATTATCTCCTCCGAGCAGATGCTGGATGCCTATTCGTCGATCGGCATGCCGCTGATGTACCAGCACTGGTCCTTCGGCAAGCGCTTCGTCTATGAGGATACGCTCTACCGGAAGGGCAGGCGTGGGCTGGCCTATGAGCTCGTCATCAATTCCAACCCCTGCATCACCTATCTGATGGAAGAGAATACGATGGCGATGCAGACGCTGGTGACAGCGCACGCATCCTTCGGCCACAACCATTTCTTCAAGAACAACTATCTCTTCAAGCTTTGGACGGATGCCGGCGCGATCCTTGGCTACATGGATTTTGCCAAGCGCTACATCGCCAAGTGCGAGGAGCGTTTCGGTCTCGCGGCTGTCGAGAGCATTCTCGATTCAGCCCATGCTCTGATGGACCATGGCGTGTTCCGCTATCGTCGCCCGCCGCGGCTCTCGCCGCAGAAGGTGCAGGATCGTGTGCGTGAACGCCTCGAATATGAGGAGCAGAACTACAACGAGCTTTGGCGTACGCTGCCGCAGACCCACAACGAGGATGAGGAGGCTGAGGTAGAGGACAACGCCCAGGATAGGAAGCGGGCGCTGAACCTGCCGGAGGAGAATCTTCTCTACTTCCTGGAGAAGAACAGCCTTGTACTCGAACCGTGGCAGCGCGAGATCCTGCGCATCGTCCGTGTCATCGGCCAGTATTTCTATCCCCAACGCCAGACGAAGGTCATGAATGAGGGCTGCGCCACCTTCGTGCACTATCACATCATCAACGCGCTTTTCGACAAAGGCGAAATCAGCGAAGGCGCATTGCTGGAAATGCTGCACAGCCACACCAATGTGGTGATGCAGCCTGACTTTAACGACCCCCGCTACGGCGGGATCAATCCCTATGCACTCGGCTTTGCCATGATGCAGGATATCCAGCGCATATGCACCGAGCCGACATCCGAAGATAGGGACTGGTTCCCGGCCATCGCCGGCACAGGCAAGTGGCGTGAAACGCTGCTGGAAGCCTGGGAGAACCACCGGGACGAATCCTTTATCCTGCAGTACCTGAGCCCGGCGCTCATCCGGCGTTTCCGCCTATTCACCCTTGGCGACAAGGCCGACGAGCCCTTCCTGGAGGTTTCCAGCATTCACAACGAGCGCGGCTACGAGAAGATCCGCTCGTCGCTGGCGCGCAGCTACGACATCGGCGCTATTACGCCGGACATCCAGGTGGTCGATGTGAACATGCTGGGCGATCGGCAGTTGAGGCTTCAGCACAACATCAGGAATGGCATTGTTCTGGAAGAGAACAGTCGCGACGCCACGCTTCGTCATGTGCGTCGCCTTTGGGGTTACGATGTCAGCCTTGTAGGTCGTGACAACGCTACCGGTAAAATGGTGTACGAGGCGGCGGCAAAGGCTCGTTAATTCCTGAGCCATACATATTCGTGCTGAGACTATACTTTATGCTTACTGTGGTGGCGCCCACAGAGACGGAATTCAATCCGATGTATTGAATTATTGTTCTGTCTATTTTTGCCCAGATTTTCGCATGAGGAGTGTTGCGCTCTTTTTCTCAGTGGCGTAGATGAAGCTGCAGTTTGTTTAATTCAGGTGTTTTTAATATGAAGTATACTTATATCGTATCAGCATTCATTCTTGCATCTTCCTCTATGTCGGCTTTGGCGGCTGATGCTGTTTTCCAGCACGATGTCATTCCGTCGGCTCCTCTATCCGTAACGCCAGATCGTTATGACTGGACTGGCGTCTATGCCGGTGCAACCGCTGGTGCTGCCCTCAAGGGAAAGGGCTTCTCGGCTTTCAAGGATATCAAGAACGGTACCTTTATCGGTGGCGTCCATGTTGGCTACAACTTCCAGACCGAGGAAAACTGGGTTCTTGGTGTCGAAGCTGAAGGAAATCTCCTGAACGACAAGAAGCGCGGCGTGTCGCTGAAGAACTACGCTGCCGCCCGAGTTCGCGCGGGTTATGCGTTCGACCGTTTCCTTCCCTACGTCGATGGTGGTGTTGTCGTCGGTAGGATTGATGTAAATTCCCGGGGTGGTGCCGTTCTCAAGTCTGGGGACAACGTTGAGACGAAGGAAGCCAAGCCGAAGTCTGAAGCCCACACTCATTGGGGCTACACGCTGGGCGGTGGCGTGGAATATGCTCTTACGGATCGCGTGACCACCCGCGTCTCCTATCACTACGTTGACCTGAAGGCACGCAACTACAACATTAACGGCAATACCGAGTCCGTCGGCTACAAGGGCCACGTGATCGGCGCAGGGTTCTCGTTCAGGTTCTGATCGCAGGCCCCTGCTAGAGCGGTTCCCTGAAAAGTGGAAACCGGTTTTCCGCCCGGAACCGCGACAAGGCAAAGAGTTGGAACAGTTCAGAGTTTCTGTGGAATTCTGAACTGGTTTAACTCGCCAAGAGTACATGCGCGATAATTTACGGTCTGGCAGAAAGGGTCGCGGTCCCGTGCCGCGGCCTTTCTATGTGTCGGTAGCGCTGCGCCCCATGATTGCGCAAACAATGTCAAGCACTGCGCTCTCTGCTCTAAAGTTGAAGAAAAAACAGAACAGATGGAAACAGTACAAAAGAATACAGTTCTAAATTAATCTATGGAAAATAAACAGTCGCAGTTTCAATGTGCTACGTTATAAGGTTAATAGCGATATTTCTATTTCAAGGTTAGAGGAATATTTAGATGAAACTTACTTGCATTTTTTCTGCGATTATTATTTCCACTGTTACCCTTGGGGTGGCCAATGCTGCTGACGCGGGGTATGGGAGCGATATTGCCCCCATTTCGGGTGTGACGCAGCAGCATGACTGGTCGGGTGCCTATGTCGGTGGCTCGCTTGGTGGTGTCGTTGAGAACGAGACGCTTCCAGGCGTCAAGAGCTTCAAGCGCGGCGCCATTACCGGTGGCGTTCACGCTGGTTATAACCACCAGACCCCGGACAACTGGGTTGTCGGCGTGGAAGCTGATGGCAACATGGTGAAGGGGAAGAAGGGCGTGGTATCGCTGAAGAACCACGGTTCTCTCCGTGTTCGCTGCAGGCCGTGCTTTCGACCGCGTGCTTCCTTATGTAGACGGTGGTGTTGTGGTTGGCCGCGTCCGCGCTGGTTCCAAGACCGGCACACACATGGGCTACACCGTTGGCGGCGGCATTGAATATGCCCTGACGGACAATGTCAGCACACGTGTGTCCTACCACTACATGAAACTGAAGAGCCGTGATTACATGATCGATGGTAACAAGCAGTCCGTTGGGTACAAGGGACACACCATCGGCGCCGGTATCTCGGTCAAGTTCTGAGGCTGGCAGGACCAAAGACAGACCGCGGCTCCCAAGCGGCGCGATTGCGGTCTGTGCTTTCTTGAAGTGAAAAATGGCTGCAGTCCATCCGGCTGTAGCCATTTTTCTTTGCAAAGTCTGGCTGTCGGGCCGGGGGAACTTTGCCTAAGATCTGCTGTCCCTCTCTCGCTTTCGGAGATGCTTTTTCGCACGTCATAGGCCATCATTCTCAAGCTCGCTTGAAATGCGAAAATAATTTCCGCTCGGTAGGCGCGCGCTAGTGCGGTTGGGTCCTCTCAATTGAAAAGCCCCTGCTATGCTCGGGCAACTTTAGTTTGGAGGATGTTCCAATGCGTGCCCTACTTCCTGCCCTTGCACTTGTGGCTAGCTTTGCTCTCGTTGGCGCAGCTTCTGCGGAGCGGCTCACTGACCAGCCGCTGGTTGATGCTGCATGGCTGCAGCAGAACCTCAACAATGACTCCCTTGTCGTTCTCGACGTCCGTGACGCGGTGGAGAAAGTGAACCCATATGAGCAGGGTCATATCCCTGGGGCGATCAACGCTCCTTACAGCGCCGCCGGTTGGCGCACGGAAGTGCAGGGCGTGCCCGGCCAGCTTCCGCCGCTGGAGAACATCGAGGCGCTGATCGGCAGCCTCGGCATCGACAGCGATGACCACGTTGTGATCGTCCCTGCGGGCAAGGACTCGAGCGAGTTCGGCGGTGCGACCCGCATCTACTGGACCTTCAAGACCCTCGGCCACGATGCCGTGTCGATCCTCGACGGTGGCTATCGCGGCTGGGAAGCAGCCAAGGGCGAGGTGAGCACCGATCCGGTAAAGCCGGAGCCGGTCAAGTTCTCCGCCAAGGTGAGCGACAAGTATCTTGCCACCACGGCGGACGTGGAGCAGGCGCTGAAGAGCGGTGTGAAACTCGTGGACGGCCGTCCGGCCGAGCAGTACCAGGGCAAGTCGAAGAGCCCGGTTGTTCGCGCTGCGGGCACGATCCCTGGCGCGATCAACATCGAGCACAGCAAGCTCTATGATGCGCAGAATGCCTCCTTCGCCAACCGCGAGAAGGTCGAAGCCCTCGTCCGAGAAGCTGGTTTCGACCTGGATGACGAGAACATCACCTTCTGCAACACCGGCCACTGGGCTTCCATTCCTTGGTTTGCGCTGAGCGAGGTTCTGGGCAATAAGAACACCCGCATGTACGATGGTTCCATGGCGGAGTGGGCTGCAGATCCTGCTCGTCCGATCCAGCAGTAATCGAACTGCCGATAAATTCGGGACCGACACTGAGCTACTCAGTGTCGGTCCTGTCACGTTGAATGATCAGAACTGAACGGATGTAGTGCACGGGACGGTTCGAGACTGTGTTCCGGCGGGGACAGGACAATATGAGTAACAAGAATACCCTTCTGTTTGGTGCGGCCTTCGCTGTTGCGACTGTTGCAGTTGCCGCGGACCACTACACGCACCGCGCGCCGGCACCGCAGCCCCGGGCCGCAGCGCCGGCTGTTCCCGCGAGCAGCAATCCCTGCAGTGCCAACCCCTGTAGCGCCAGCCCTTGCAGTGCGAGCCCCTGTAGCGCGAATCCTTG
>Ga0182739_1004432_pt1 | contig 11627 bp, 9 predicted proteins | sample eDN5th30CBELigBY_FD_128873 | JGI IMG/M metagenome (GOLD analysis project Ga0182739, IMG submission 128873) | Enriched backyard soil microbial communities from Emeryville, California, USA - eDNA 5th pass 30_C BE-Lig BY (version 2) (version 2) | ecosystem: Environmental > Terrestrial > Soil >... | reverse complement strand
TATTATTATTTTCCTGAAGCTCATCTTTTATCGATGAAAAATGTTCTTTCATGAATTGCTTTATTATCTTTTCAATTGTTAGTACTTCAGATTGTTCTTGTTTATCTTCAAATTCGTTTATGTTGTTTCCTCCTGTTCCAAATGAATGACGCTTAAATTAATAGGGTTTACAACAGCAACCCCATCTTGAAACTGGTCACAATAAGTAAAGCCTGTAATACTTCCATCATAAGATTTATTTGGAAACCACCTTATCTGGAAATTTGTAAAAGAAATGATTTCATTCGGTTCGATTGATGTTTTGCTCACTGGTTTAAGCCAGTACTCGTTTTTGTTTGGTGTTTTTGAAAATCGCAGCCATTCATTCTGCCCTGTTAGCCGTTGTTGGAGCTTTTCGTGTACATACCGGCCACTAAATGAAAAAGGGGATGATTCAGGCAACGTTATACAAATAGAAGGGTTTAGTAATGGTTCATTACCGATATTGTAAATATGATAAGAGCCTAAACATAAACTCTCCTGATCTAATTGATGGGATATATTAAAAGTGGAAGTAAAATAACTAATAACCTTGGTATTGTTGGAGTTAGGAAGTTTTCCGATGAGTTCTTTTATTTCGTGGAGATAAGTTTGGGTTTGATTATGCAGCGCATTTAACTTTATTTCGAAAGGGTGGGAGCGTTTGGGCACTGGAAATGCCTCCTCCTTACGGTTAAATTTTATTTGCTTATGTAAGCAAAATAAAGAAAGGGTGTTTCTCCCTTTCTTTATTATATGACGATGAAGTTGGTGATAACACTGATTCATAATATTATGGGAAAACAACAGCACAGTTGTTAGGGCGAGATGCTGGTGCACAAGCAAATGGTAAATCTGCTCGTGGTTCACAGTAGTCTGCCAAAAATTCTACTGTTACTGGGAATGTTGATTGAATGCTTTGGCAAACTGCGATTGAAAGTGATAGATTCTCAAATGTAATTGTACCGTCCCCATTGTTGAAGAATGGACCAGTTGAGCATACGAAGCAATCAAGATCTGTATATGTTACATCAACATTTGTCCCTTTAGGTGCACACATTACAACATGTTCGCAGCGTGAAATTTCAAAGCCGTTACTTGTGTAAGTTGTTCCATTCGCTAACGTGATGCAAATTGTCACAGTGAAGTTCTTTTGAATCATAAGTTGTTGTAAATAAACAGATGTTCCGTCAATCGTAAATGTACGGTTTTCACGGCTCATAATAACAACAGGGTTAACTGCTGCTGGTACTACTTGGCATGTAACTTGAGCTCCTCCGACAACTGCATCTACTGGTAAGCCAGGAAACGTGATTGGGCTTGTTGGAGTGAATTCAAAAGACATATCTTTCACAACCCAGTCATACACCTTTTCCACATTAATACAGATAAGTTCTTGTTGCGTTGGCATTTTTTCCTTCATTGTTCTTGTCACCTCCTTCTACATTTTTATCTTTCGTTTGTATTTTATGACGCTTAAATAGAAGTGCATAGGCAAAGAAATAGTTTAGCTGATGGGAATTCCAGAATTAGGCGATGTTCAGCCGTTAGTTGATCATAGCCTATTTTTGTGACTTTTTAATTAAAAACAACAGCAAAGATGAAGTGTTTGTCACATACATGAGTTAACGTCAATAAAATATGAGGAGATGCGGATTGAAAGGTGGTGAATGAAATGGAAGAATCCACAACCTATACTCTCCAGGAAATTGAAAAGTTGAAATTAAAAATCTCTGGGTACAGAAATACATTGATGACATTGAAAATGGGGACATCGTTTGAAGATTTCCAAGTAATGAAAAATGAATTCGAAGCATTAAAAAGCCAATTAACCTATATTGAAGAATTAACAAAAACGATGGAAGAAAAACAACAAACACAAACGGTTATTTATGAAGAGCAAGCGAAACAATTTGAAATGCAGATTGCTGCATTGACTAAGACGGTTGAAAAAATGGGGAAAGAAATTATTTTAATATCGAAGAAGTTAAATGGTGTAAAAGAGGAAAAGGCGGAAGCGGAAATTAAAGTGCAGCCGTTAGTAGAAGAAACTAGTGCTCCAAAGCTTGATAGTACGATGAGATATCTTCAGAACGGGACTAAGGAAAGCGCACCTGCACCTGCTTTACCAAATCAGCCTTCATATATGCAGTTGAGAAACTTAACAAATCAAGTAATCCAACTGCAAAAAGAGGAAGAAAAACCGAAAGCGGAAGAACAGATTGAATATAAAGCAGATCAAGTTGATGAACGCTATTTTAACCAGCATTATTTCCAAAAAAATTACCATCCACCACATCAAAGTGTAAGTAGGACTTCTTTAAATAAAGCTTCGCTCAAACCAACTAAATCATCAAAAGGTGATGCAGCCTTTTTACCGACTTTAAATAAAGTTTCAGACGACTCTGGGTCAGCGAATGATCCTGAAGAAACGCCTCCAGCTCTCATTAAGAACGTAACTGAAAGTAGTATCGTAAGTCCTCAACTTCTTGAAGTTGAGTCTGTTGTAATTGAAGAGTTACAAACAGTTGATTTAGATGAAACAAACGAAGGCAGTTCAATATGGGATGAAGAGCAGCTGGAAAGTATGGAATTAACGTTTGAAGAAAGTACGGATAATTCAGATTCTGGGGAAGAAAAGACAAAGAAACAATGGAATTCCTCGTTCTTTAATATTTTCCGAAAATAAATAGAAAAGCTTTTTAAAATCATCCTTTCACTAGGATGGTTTTTTTTTGCCCGAACAAGCTGTCGATTCGCCAATGCAAAAAACTAAAATACAAAATTTGATTACTAGTTAATTGCCCTTTGATTCTATTGATTGGTGAATAGAATAATTGCGAAGGAGGTGAAAAATATGTGTATGTGTTCTAAAAGTATGAACATGAGTAATTTACATCCGTGTGGATCAAATTGCGTAAACTTAGGACCTTTCAGAGCTGTAAGACCTGGCTGTACACCACCAAATACAGGGTCGATCATTCCATTCTCTTCCGGTATTACACCAGCTGTTTTAACTACGCTTGCCGGGGGACTAGTTGGTACAACGAGTTTGATTGGATTCGGTACTGCGATTCCTGGAGTTACAATTGTAGGGAATACAATTGACTTGTCTGGTGTTGTTACTGAAGCATTTGCGGTTCCACGTAATGGTAGTATTACAGCAATCTCTGCATCATTCACTGCATTAGCTGCCCTTGACCTTGGTTTAGGATCGGTATCGGTTACAGCTCAAATTTACCGTGCACCTGCAGGAAGTTCAGTATTCACTGCTACAAATGCTAGAGTTACGTTGACACCACCATATGAAGGGCTTATCTCTATTGGTCAAACATCTTACGGATCAGCAAATGTGCCACCGGTTCCTGTTGCACAAGGCGACCGTTTATTAATGGTTTACTCAATTACTGGAACAGGAGTTACATTAGCTGCTGCACTGACAGGTACGGCAAGTGCTGGTATTACAATTTCATAAACGCATAAAAGTTATTACTGAAACCTATAAACCCGAAAGCGCTATATTCTTTCAATCGATATAGCGCTTTTTTAATTTATTGCTACTTTACTTACATAAAATTATTCCATATACCTTAGATCCACCTCTTAATCATTGACGGGCATCATTTCGTTCATCTGCTCTGATTTGGCCATTGCAACGACTGGGCAATATTGATAATATCCTTCCGCCACTTTCATCGAACCGGCAACAATCATCATTTTGCCAACCGTACATTGTGGTTTATGAGCGATTCTCCCGACACCGAATGCGGTCATGGCAACACCGCACATCATACGGATAAAAGCGTTTGTTTCGGAAATATTAGGGGTTAGCAATTGTCGTTCACTCCTTTTTTTAGAAAATTTCAAAATTATTTTGGAAACACTTTGCTTTATGAAAGTGCTATGTTACGATTAATTCACCAAAAGGAATATTGTAGCAATTGCCTACATAAAGCAAAATATATTGAATTAAGTATGTGTTCTTCTTTTAAATCGATACGCATTAATCTAGCTTCAGCAGCTGTTAACGACAATTGCTGAAGCTACTTGAATCGCAGCAGTATATTTTTTAGAGCTGGTATAAGCATCTTGGAAAAGTTATGAGCGTCCTTATATTATGGTGAGAAAGTTGAAAGGAGTGCAGAATATGCCGGAAATTAGTTGGAAGTTAAATAGTATTAGAGAGCAAGTTAGTATCATTGATGGGCATGCTGCTCCGAGTCTAGTTTTAAAAAATGCAAAGTACTTACATAGTATGATGAAAAGTTGGGCAACGGGAAACATCTGGATATCCAATGACCGCATCGTTTATGTAGGGAAGGAACTGCCTGCAAATATTGAAGGAACAGAGGTTGTTGATCTCGCTGGAAAAGTAGTGGTACCAGGCTATATTGAGCCGCATGTGCATCCATTCCAATTGTACAACCCTCACAGTTTCGCAGAATTTAGTGCACAGACCGGCACAACCACATTCATTTCAGACAATATGACACTTGTTTCTTTAATGAAAAATAAGAAAGCGTTTTCTTTTATGGACGAGCTTGCCAAATTGCCGTTTTCATTTTACTGGTGGAGTCGCTTTGATTCGCAAACAGAGCTTGAAAATGAAAGGGAACTATACTCAAATGCCTCAGTATTGGAATGGCTTGACCGTCATGACGTACTGCTTGGCGGAGAGCTGACAGGATGGCCTCGTCTAATGCGTGGGGATGACCAAATGCTTTACTGGATTCAGGCAGCTAAGCATAAAGGGAAAAAAATCGAAGGACATTTACCGGGAGCATCTGAAAAAACATTAGCTAAAATGCGTTTACTTGGAGTCGATGGTGATCATGAATCCATGACGATTGAAGATATTGAAGCGCGCTTGCAGCATGGTTATGCTGTTACTCTCCGCTACTCTTCTATTCGCCCGGATTTACCGCTATTATTAAAAGCGGTGGTCGATAAAGGCTACGAAATATTTGATCAGTTGATGATGACGACAGATGGATCCACACCAAGTTTCCATGAAGATGGTGTGATGGATAAATGTATTCGTGCAGCCCTTGAAGCTGGTGTGCGTCCGGTTGATGCCTATAATATGGCAAGTTATAATGTTGCGCGCTATTATAATATGACAAATCTGCACGGACTGCTTGCTACAGGACGATATGCAAATATTAATATTTTGGCGGACGAATATTCGCCGACACCTGAAGCAGTCATATCAAAAGGCGTATGGCTTAAGAGAGACAATAAGGATTTGAAAGCATTTCCGGCTGTTGACCTATCATTATTCGGTGATTTGAAAATCGATTTTGAGTTGCATGATGGAGATTTTCAATTCTCGATGCCGATTGGCGTGGAAATGGTGAATGATGTGATCACAAAGCCGTATAGTATAAAAAATCTCGGATATCATCATACATTATCTACAGCACATGATGAGAGCTATTTAATGCTTGTCGACCGCAATGGGAAATGGCGTATCAACTCGATGATCAAAGGATTTGCGACACATGTTAAAGGATTTGCTTCATCGTATTCCAATACTGGAGATATTATTTTAATCGGAAAATCGGTACAGGATATGCAGCATGCATTCCAGGAACTGAAGAAAATGAATGGCGGGATTGTACTTGTTGAAGACAATCAAATTGTAACAAGTATTCCATTAACATTGGCTGGTTCTATTTATGATGGGTCAGTGGATGAAGTAATACCGCTGGAACTTGCATTAAAGAGTGCTTTGAAAAAACGTGGTTATCACCATACAGATGCAATTTATACATTGCTGTTTTTACAATCGACACATTTACCATATATTCGAATTACGACACGTGGGATTTTTGATGTCATGAAAAATAAGGTTATGCTACCTGCTGTAATGCGATAAACCGAAAAAAATGAGAGGAGTAGCACGATATGAAACGCAGTATATTTATGTTAGCGCTATTAGGCATAACCTTAACGGCAGGTTGTTCCGATAAAGAACAAACAGAGGAGCCTGTTGTAGAGATAGAAGAAACAGAGGTAGAGAAAGATATTATCGTAGCGGAGGCGGAAGAAATTTTGCCATTTGTTACACCGTTTACAGGGGAACGTGTGGCAGAAGAAGTGACGATGCGTCCAATACTTGCAACGATAAATAATCATCCGCAAGCACGTCCGCAATCTGGACTTGCACAGGCGGATGTTGTATATGAAATGCTGGCGGAAGGTGATGTGACACGCTTTTTAGCCCTTTACCAGTCTGAACTTCCTGAATCTATCGGACCGATTCGCAGTGCGCGATCGTACTTCGTTGATATTGCAAAAGGACTGGACGCATTTTATATTGCTCACGGATACAGTCCTGAAGCGAAATCGATGCTTGAACGAAGAGTTGTCGATAATATTAATGGAATGCACTATGATGGTACTTACTTCAAGCGTTCATCAACACGGGTGGCTCCGCACAATTCCTATATTTCGGGTGAAAATGTAATGGCCGGTGCCGAAAAGACGGGGACTTCACTACTTTATCAGAAAAAAGTGTCCTACCCATTCTATGAAGCCGAAGATAGTGTTAAAATAGGAACAACGGCTAATGAAGTATCGATGAAATATAATAATAGCGGTTCATTTAACAGTCAGTATGTTTACAATGCCGAAACGAATCAGTACAAGCGTTATTCTGCAAATGTAGAAACAGTCGATTACGAAACAAATGAATCCATCGAATTAGCTAATATTTTATTTTTTGAAATGCCTCATCGAATTGTAGATAGCGCGGGTCGACGCGAGATTACGATTACAGGTGGCGGCAACGCGTATGTAGCCCAGGCTGGGACGATACGTGAAGTAAAATGGAAAAATGCAGATGGCCTGCTCGTGGCAGTTGAAGAAGATGGATCGGAAGTAAAGTTAGTTCAAGGAAAGACATGGATACATTTCGTACCAACATCTCCCGGTTTAGCGGCATCTGTTATATATTCAGAGTAGAGAGGAAATGGTGGGCACATGCAAATTGAAAAAATTCGCGGTCATCAAACAGATCAGTTATTTAAAGCTGTTCTAGAGTTAAAAGATATTGAGGAATGCTATAAATTTTTTGATGACTTGTGCACGATTAGTGAAATCCAATCATTGGCACAGCGATTTGAAGTTGCACATTTATTACGTTTGAAAAAAACGTATGAAACAATTAAAAAGGAAACTGGTGCTTCAACAGCAACAATTTCCCGTGTACGTCGTTGCTTTGATTACGGAAATGACACTTATGATGAAATGCTGGGCCGTCTTTATCCGGACGAAAAGCCATTTACGTCAAAGTAAAGAAGCGCCCAATCATAAATATATGAGCAAGCTTAAAAGACTGAGCAGATTCACCCGCTCAGTCTTTTAATATTTCATCGATTTTCGTTATACTAAGAGATGGTCAATAAAAACTAAGATAATGAAAAGTTCTATATAAAATTTTTGAGAATAGGTGGATATATTCATGGAATATTTAAACTGGAGACATGTATTTAAACTGGACCCTGCAAAGGAAATCTCGGACGAAGCATTAGAGCAGATTTGCGAATCGGGTACGGATGTTATATTAGTTGGCGGGACAGATGATGTGACATTGGATGGCGTTTTGGATTTGCTTGTTCGTGTCCGTCGTTTTTCAGTACCGATTGCGCTTGAAATTTCAAATGTGGATAGCATTACACCGGGGTATGACTATTATTTCATTCCATCCGTATTGAATAGCCGTGATACAAAATGGGTGAAAGATCTGCACCATGAAGCGATTAAAGAATACGGCGATGTACTGATTTGGGAAGAGCTTGTAGCAGAGGGCTACTGTGTACTGAATCCGGATTGTAAAGTGGCACAGGTGACAGATGCAAAAACGGATTTGACGGTGGAAGATGTAGTGGCCTATGCACGAATGGCCGAAAATTACTTTAAATTGCCGATCTTTTATTTAGAGTACAGCGGGGCTTATGGCGATATCGAAATGGTGAAAGCAACAGCTGAAGTTTTAAATGAAACAAAGCTCTTTTATGGAGGCGGCATTACGTCGGTAGAACAAGCGAAGGAAATGGCAGCACATGCCAATACCATAGTTGTTGGAAATATTATTTATGATGATTTAAAAGCGGCATTAAAAACCGTACAAGCAGTAAAAAGTGTTATATAATAGGAACAAATGTTCTTTAGATAGGAAGGTGCAATATGGAGCATATAGCAAAAAATTTAGTAGCGGGAATGAACCCACAGCAAGCTGAAGCGGTGAAAACAACGGAAGGCCCGCTCCTGATTATGGCAGGGGCCGGTTCTGGAAAAACACGGGTGCTGACTCACCGTATCGCCTATTTAGTCGTTGAGCGCGAAGTGTATCCTTCTAAAATTCTGGCCATTACGTTTACAAATAAAGCTGCCCGCGAAATGCGTGAACGAATTGACGGGATTTTAGGAAACGGAACAACGGAAAGCATGTGGGTATCTACATTCCACTCAATGTGTGTACGCATTTTGCGACGTAATATTGACCGTATCGGCTATTCGAAAAGCTTCTCAATTCTAGACAGTTCAGATCAGCTGACGGTTATAAAAAATATATTGAAACAGGATAATATCGATCCGAAAAAATATGATCCGCGTGCTATTTTAAATACGATCAGTTCGGCAAAAAACGAATGCATTACTGTAGACGGCTTTGAAGCGAATATGAATCCGCATAACCCATTCGAAAAGATTGTCGCGCAAGTATATAAAGGCTATCAGAAACGATTAAGACAAAATCAAAGTCTCGATTTTGACGATTTAATTATGCTGACAATCCGTCTATTCAATGAAGCGCCGGACGTACTGGAATTTTACCAAAACAAATTCCAGTATATTCACGTTGATGAGTATCAGGATACGAATAAATCGCAATATTTGCTCGTGCAATTACTGGCGAAGAAATTCCGCAATATTTGTGTTGTAGGGGATTCGGACCAATCGATCTATCGTTGGCGCGGTGCCGATATTTCGAATATATTATCGTTTGAAAAAGATTACAAAGAAGCAAAGGTTATTATGCTTGAGCAAAACTACCGTTCAACAAAGCGTATTTTACAAGCAGCAAACAGCGTCATTGAAAAGAATAAAGACCGCTATAAAAAAGTACTGCGAACAGAAAATCCGGAAGGCGAAAAGATCCAGCTTTATAAAGCTGGCAATGAGCAGGACGAAGCGCAGTATGTGGTACGCACGATTCAAAAACTCATGAAGGATGAAGATTACAAACTGGATGATTTTGCTATTTTATATCGTACGAATGCACAGTCACGTGTAATCGAGGATGTGCTCGTAAAATCGAATATGAACTACCAAATCGTTGGCGGTACAAAGTTCTATGACCGAAAAGAGATTAAAGATTTGCTTGCTTACTTACGTTTAATTGCGAACAATGATGATGACTTGTCGCTTGCTCGAATTATCAATGAACCAAAACGTGCGATCGGTGCGACTTCCTTTGATAAAATGCTTGTTTATGCGATGGAACGCGACCGCTCAATTTTCGATGCGATGGGTGAGCTTGTATTTATGGGGCTTTCAGGGAAAGCAGCCAATTCCGCTGAAAATTTTTATAATATGATTCGTTCATTGAGCGAACGTCAGCATGAACTATCGGTAACAGAGATTGTGGAAGAAGTGCTTGAAAAATCAGGATACCGTCAAATGTTGAAAGCGGAAAAATCGATTGAAGCGGAAAGCCGACTTGAAAATATCGAAGAGTTTTTAACAGTAACCCAGGCTTTTGAAGCGCGCAGTGAAGACCAGTCATTAGTGGCATTTTTAACAGATCTTGCACTCATTGCTGATATTGATTCTTTAGATGAAGAGGAAAAAGCGAAAGGTACGATCATTTTAATGACGATGCATGCCGCAAAAGGGCTGGAATTCCCTGTTGTGTTCATTATCGGGATGGAGGAAAATATTTTCCCGCATTCACGTTCATTGGAAAGTGAAGATGAAATGGCCGAAGAACGCCGCTTGATGTATGGTATGAAACGTTTGCCAGAAATCGCTTAGGCGAAGGGATTGGCAGGGTTAGCAAGAATATTTTTGCTAACAACAACTGATATTACGACACCACGGCGGAGAACCCAAATAATCTCCGTGACAAGATGGAAGCTGATACTCCCACATGCAACACTGGTAACAGGTTGTGTGAAGTTGGGTGAAGTCGCGCTAAGTAGCCCTAACAGGTTAAGCTGAGGAAATGTTAAACATTACTGCGAAGATGGTGCGGGCTGGGCAGCTGTATATGGTTAGGATTTAGATAGCTAATGACGAACCACTGAATGTACGTCTCGTAGAGCGGGCAATAGAAATGTTGTCTAATTAACTATATTCCAAAAGATATTTATCGTACAGAGTCTGATGGATAGAACTAATGGGTTGTTCTACTTATTGATATAGTCGGGATAAAGGTGGAACCTAAGTACAGTTATATACCTAGTAATATCGGAACGTTTGAGACCCCTAACGTTTTAGTAATCGCTCGGGGATTGCAAATCGCATGAAAGAGCATGAATAGGGGAGTCAGTAGGGGCATAGTACTGTTGAAGCTTCGTAATGGAAGTGGAAGGAAGGCCCCAAGTCTAACATCAATAGTAATCGCTATCCCTTGTGGAAAGAAGGCGATACAGTTGAAAGTCAAAGAAAAGGATATTTGGCGATATGGTATTAATGATGTCGAACAAATATTATTTGAAAAAGCATTAACAAAAACACGATTTAACCACTTATGGCAATATGTCATTGATGAACAAAACATTATATGTTCAATTAAAATAATAGGTAGCAATAAAGGCAAGAAAACAGCAGGTCCAGATGGTATAACCTTTAATGACATTATGAAATTAGATATTGAAGATGTTATAAAGGAAATCAAAAATCGATTATTTGGTTCAAAACAAGGTAAAGCAAGACGTGTAATGATACCAAAAAGCAATGGGAAAATGCGACCGTTAGGCATAACAAATTTATATGACAGGATTGCACAGCAATGTGTTAGAAATATCCTTGAACCAATTCTTGAAGCACAATTTAATCCTGAAAGTTTTGGTTTTAGGAAAAATCGCAATGCCCAAGAATGTATGTCCTATATCGCAACTACTTTACAATACAACAATGAAGGACACATATACGACTGCGACTTGAAAGAATACTTTGATACAGTACAAATTGACAAAGTGTTAGATAAGTTAAAGTTAAACCATAATATACATGACTTAGCATTTTTAAAATGTATAAAACGGTTAATGTGGATTGATTTGATACAGCCAAAAGAGAAATATAACGGAATTGGATTAAGGCAAGGTACGATTTTAGGTCCGATACTCGCTAATGTAATGTTTCATGATTTTGAACTTCGACTTCATGAAATAAATGATTTTAAGCGAGACAATGGACGCCAAATTATCCAAAACCCTAATATTCATAGAAACCACGGTAGGTCATACAAACGTGGTCGTGAATTTTATTTTAACTGGTTGCAAGAACGTAGAGTAGTAAAAATCATTCGATATGCAGATGATTTTGTACTAATTAGTAAAGGGAAATACGATATATATGATGTGATTATGATGTTTGAAGAT
>Ga0182739_1004429_pt1 | contig 11630 bp, 10 predicted proteins | sample eDN5th30CBELigBY_FD_128873 | JGI IMG/M metagenome (GOLD analysis project Ga0182739, IMG submission 128873) | Enriched backyard soil microbial communities from Emeryville, California, USA - eDNA 5th pass 30_C BE-Lig BY (version 2) (version 2) | ecosystem: Environmental > Terrestrial > Soil >... | reverse complement strand
TCAGCTCACCGCCGGCTTCGACGGAACTCGCGAGCACGAGCGGGCTCAGGTTCGCCCGGGCGGCGTAGATGGCTGCCGTGTATCCGGCGGGACCCGAGCCGATGATGATGAGCTGGCGCACGTGCGACTCCTCGTGAGCGTTAACGATGGATATGGGGGACCGCGTCGATGAGGGCACGCGTGTATGGATCCAGCGGCGCATCGAGCACCTGACCGGTCCGGCCTCGCTCGACCACCCGACCCGACTTCATGACGATGACGTCATCAGCGAGGTATCGCACGACGTTAACGTCGTGCGTGATGAAGATCATCGCGATGCCATGTTCGTCGCGCAGTTGGCGCAGGAGGTTCAGGATCTGGGCCTGCACGATCACGTCGAGGGCGCTGACGGCCTCGTCGCAGATCATCACGCGCGGCTGCAGGATGAGCGCGCGCGCGATCCCGACCCGCTGGCACTGGCCGCCCGAGAGCTCGTGCGGGAAGCGCTGCCCGTGCGCCGCGCGCAGGCCGATCTGGTCGAGGACCTCGGCGATCCGCCGCTGACGCTCGGGGGCCGACCGCTCGCCGTGGATGCGCAGCACCTCGTCGAGCCCGTCCTCGATCGTCTGACGCGGATCGAGGGAGGAGTGCGGGTCCTGGAACACCATCTGGATACTCCGCGCGCCCTTTCCGGGCGACGGCCGTCCCTTGGCGACCAGATCGGCGCCCTCGAACTCAATCTCCCCTGCGGCAGGCTTGACGAGGCCGATGATCGAGCGCCCGAGGGTGCTCTTGCCGCTTCCCGACTCCCCCACGACACCGAGGATCTCACCACGCTCCAGGTCGAGACTCACATCGTCGACCGCGGTGAAGGGCACTCGCGAGCCTCGGATCGCGTACTTAGTGGTGAGGTTGCGCACCACGAGCATCGCGCTCACGATGCGACCGCCCAGTCCGCGTCGGCGAGCTCCTCGGAGCGCCAGCACCGCACCGACGACCCGGTGGCGGTCGTCTCCAGGCGCTGCGGCTCCTCCCAGCAGCGCTCGACCGTGAACGGGCAGCGCCCGGCGAACCGGCAACCCGTGGGAACGTCCTCGAGCGAGGGCACGCTCCCGGGCACGGTCACCAGCGGCGCATCACGGTCGCTCTGCCATCCCGGGTTCGCCTCGAGCAGCGCCCGGGTGTACGGGTGGCGGGGCTCCCGTACGATCTGGTCGACGGTGCCCGACTCCACGATCTGCCCGAGGTACATCACTAGGACGCGATCGCAGACCTCCGCGACGACGCCCAGGTCGTGGGTGATCAGGATCACGCCGAGGTCGTCGGCCTCCTGGATACGCTCGATGAGCGCGAGGATCTGCGCCTGGACCGTGACATCGAGCGCCGTCGTCGGCTCGTCCGCGATGAGCAGCTGCGGACCGCACGCCAGCGCGATCGCGATCATGACGCGCTGCCTCTGCCCACCCGACAGCTCGTGCGGGTAGGAGCGGACACGGCGCTCGGGCTCGGGGAGGCCGACCTCGCGCAGCAGCTCGATGCTGCGCGCACGACGCTCCGCACGGCTCATCGACGTGTGCAGCCGGAGGGTCTCGGCGATCTGATCGCCGACCCGCTGCACGGGGTTGAGGGAGCGCAGCGGATCCTGGAAGATCATGCCGATCGACCGGCCGCGCACCTTGTCCATCTTCCGCGCGCCGAGGGCGAGCAGGTCGCCGCCCTCGAGCTCCACCGCGCCGCCGACCTGCGCGACGCGGTCATCGAGCAGGCGCATGATCGCGTGCGCCGTGACGCTCTTGCCACATCCGGACTCACCGACGATCCCGAGCACTTCGCCGGATCGCACGTGGAAGCCGAGCCCGTCGACGGCGCGCACCGACGTTCCGTCGGGCCTGCGGAAGTCGACCGTGAGGTCTCGGACATCCAGAAGTGGCGCGGGCGTGGAATCAGCGCTGAGCACGAGAGTCTCCATTCCTTGCGAAAAGCCTTGCTCCTGCAGCGAAGACAGCGGCGATCCCACCGCGTCCCGAGGTCCGGGTCGTCGGGTCCACCTGATCGCGCAGCGCGTCGCCCAGCAGTGTGACCGCCAGCACGCCCCAGGCGAGTGCGGCAGCGGGGAATGCGATCATCCACCACCCGCTATACACGTAGAGCTTCCCGTCGGCGATCATGTTGCCGATGCTGGGTGTGGGCGCGGGGATTCCGGCGCCGAGGAAGCTGAGAGCGGTCTCGATGACGATCGCGACCGCGAAGAAGATGGAGATCTGCGCGAGGATCGTCGAGGCCGAGTTCGGAAGAATGTGCTTGATGATGATGCGCGGCCCGCCCGCGCCGACGGACTTGAGCGCCTCCACGTACGGCAGCTCCTTGGAGACGAGCGCCGTGCTGCGTACCAGACGCGCCATCTGCGGGACGAAGACGACCGTGATGCACGCGATGAGGTTCGGCAGGCTGGGCCCCAGCGCTGCGACGACCGCGAGGGCGAGCAGGATGTCGGGGAACGCCAGGAAGCCGTCGCAGATGCGCATCAGCAGCGTGTCCGTCTTGGAGTAGTAGGCGGCGATTAGACCGATCGTCACACCGAGGAGTGCTGCGGCGAGGGCGACGGACGCGCCGATCACGAGCGAGTACCCGAGGCCGGTGAGCAGCCGCGTCAGGACGTCGCGCCCGAAGGAGTCGGTGCCGAACCAGTGCGCGGCGTCGGGCGCCGCGAGCCCCGTGTCGACGTCGGTGGCGGTCGCGCCGTAGGGGCTCAGCATCGGGCCGACCGTGGCCGCGATTACGGCGAGCAGGAGCATGGAGCCGCCCGTGAGCGCCCGAGGGTCGTGCAGCAGCGCCCGCAGGAGCGAGGTGCGCTTGTTCCGCGGAGTGCGCAGGGCGATGGTGGTCGTCGTCGTCATCGTCATTTCCTCCCGATTCGCACGCGGGGGTCGGCGATCATGTAGGCGAGGTCGATGAGCAGGTTCAGCGCGACGTAGAGCACGGCGGTCACGAGGACGACCGACTGGATGACGATGAAGTCGCGTCGGCCGATGCTCGTCACCAGCAGCTGCCCGATGCCGGGGATGCTGAAGATCGTCTCGATCACTGCGGCACCGGCGATGAGCGCTCCGAACGACTGTCCGGCGGCCGTCAGGATCGGCAGCATCGAGTTGGGGAGGACGTGGCGGATGGTGACCCGGGTGCTTCCCGCTCCCTTGGCCACGGCGGTGCGCACGAACGGCGCGCGGCCGACGTCGAGGACGGAGGCCCGCGCGATGCGCCCGATCACCGCGGCTTGGACGAGTCCAAGCGCGACGGCGGGCATCATCAGGAAGGCGAGGCTTGCCCACAGCCCAGCGGACAGCGGTGCGTAGCCAGCCGGCGGCAGCCACCGAAGCTGGACAGCGAAGATCTGGATCATAAAGAGGCTGAGCACGAAGCTCGGCACGGCGAGGCCGGCCACCGACATGAAGGAGAGCGTCTTGTCGGCCGTGCCCCGCGCCCTACGTCCGCCGGCGACGCCCAGGGGCAGCGCGATCAGCAGCGCGAAGATCAGCGCGAGGACTGCGAGCTGCAACGTCGGGATGAAGCGCTCCACGAGCGCGACGGCCACCGGCTGGTTCAGAAAGTAGGAGTAGCCGAGATCTCCCCGCAGCACGCCTCCGATCCACAGGAGGTACTGCCAGATGATGGGCTGGTCCAGCCCCATCTCACGTCTGAGCTCTTCGTATGCCTCGGGTGTGAAGTTATCGCCGAGGATGACGGTCGCCGGGTCGCCTGGAACGAGGCGAAGCACGAAGAAGACGACGATCGTGACGACGAACAGGACCTGCAGCATCTGCAGCACCCTCGAGAAGATGAGTCGCCCCATGAGCACCTCTCCCTTCGATGAAGGTTCAGGGGGGCGGCCTGCGCCGCCCCCCTGAACAAGGGTCACTCGCGCAGGCGTGCGTTCCAGAGGACAGGTCCTCCGACGGCGAACTGCACATCCTCCAGGGTGTCGCGCGTCGCGTAATACGCGTAGACGTCGCCGACCTTGATGCCCGGCAGCGACTCCCAGATGTAGCCCTGGAGATCGTCGGCCGCGGTGCGGATCTGCTCGTCACCCATCGCCGAGGCGCTGGCAGCCACGAGCTCGGCGAGGCGCGGGTCGTCGGGCCAGCCGTAGTTCGCTCCGAGCCAGATGACCTGCGAGGGCGTGGACGGGACGAGGAACGCGCCGGCATAGAGGTCCCACGCCGTCTCGTCGTTGCGCCGGGCGATCAAGGTCGCGTAGTCGCTCTCCACCAGCTCGACGTTCAGACCGATCTCGGCTGCCTGCGACTGCAGCATGACCGCCGCCGGGTAGAAGCGGTTCCCGAAGTCTCGGCTCGTGAGCAGACGAACAGGCGTGCCGTCGTAGCCGGCCTCTTCGAGGAGCGCACGGGCGGCGTCGAGGTCGCGGGCGTTGTACGCCTGCTCACCCTCCGTGCTGAACCACGTCACGTTCTCCTCGAACATGATCGACGGGTTCAGCCGGAAGAGGCTCTCGTCGTTGGTAACACCCTGCAGGTACGCCGCGGAGTCGATGGCGAGGTTGAGCGCTTCGCGCATCCGGAGGTCGCTGAAGATTGGCGAGCGCTTGTTGAACACGATCGCCTGGTCGCCGTCCAGGACGGTGCGGATCTCGGTTCCCGGCACCGCTTCGACCTGCGCGAGGTTGTCAACGCCGAAGTCCACGACGGGGAGCTGCCCCGACGAGTACATCGCAAGACGGGTCGCACCATCCGTGACGAACTCGTACACGAGGTCCTTCGTGGGCGCGGACTTCGAGCCGGCGTATCCGCTGGGCGCGGAGTCCACCGACTGGTACTCGTCGAAGCGCGTGAGCGAGACCCGCTGATCCGCCGCGTACTCGGCGAGCTCGTAGGGGCCCGTGCCGATGAACTCGGTGACGGGTTCGACACCGGCTCCCTCGACGATCTCGGACGGCATTATCACCGCGGGCTGCAGCGGGTTGGCCAACTGCGCCGTGAGATCGCTGCGGGGCGAAGCGAGCGTGATCGTGACGGTGGACTCATCCGCCGCGACGAACTCCGACTCGCCGAGCATGGCGGTGGCGCGGCCCGCAAGTTGCTTCCACCGGTTCAGGGACGCGACGACATCCGCGGAGTCGAGCGCACTCCCGTCGTGGAAGACCACTCCCTCACGAAGCTGGAAGGTGTAGGTGAGCCCGTCCTCGGAGACCTCGTAGTCCGAGACCAGCATCGGCTGAGGAATGAACTCGGTGTCGAGGGCGAACAGGGACTCGTAGATGTTCGCCGCGATCTGCACCGCCACACCCGAGGTGCTGGTGTGGACATCGAGCGAGGGGATCGAGGACGTCGCCGCCACCGTGATGGTGTCGCTATAGTTTCCGTCGACCGATCCCGACGGGGTGGGTGCCGCTGCGGAGCATCCCGCGAGCGCTAGGGCGCTCAGGGAGCCGACGACGACAATCGACGTCTTTGTGAATCTCGTCATGCTGGTCCTTCCAATATTTCGTGAGGGTACGCTCAGGCCTGGCTGAGCGCTTCGATGATCTGCTCAGCGGTCGGCTCCACGAACACCGTCCCGCCGGGCAGAACGACGGTGGGAACCTTGGTGGAGCCACCGTTCACGGCCACCGCCTCGGCACGGAGTTCGGGATGCACGTCGAGGTCGACCCAGCGATAGGGCACATCCCGTGATTCGAGGGTCTCCCGAGCCTGGGCGGTGTCGGTGCAGTCGGATCGGCCATAGACGATCGCTTCGTTGTTCGGCACTGTGTCTTCCTTACTGTGTCGGGTGGGTGGTTCGGTTCATGAGCCGGTAAACACCGGCGCACGCTTCTCACGGAAGGCGGTGAGGCCCTCGTCGTAGTCATTGGTGGCGATGACCACCTGACGCATCGACTCGCCGAGCGCGAGCACATCGCGCAGATGCATCGACTCGGAGCGGACGATGATCTCCTTCACGGCCTGCACGGCGCGCGGAGCGTTCGCCGCGATCCGATCGGCCACCGCGAAAGCCGCCTCGAGCAGGGCGGCGCGGTCGGGCAGCACCCCGTCTATCAGACCCCACGACTCCGCCTGGGCGGCGTCGATGCGATCGCCGGTCAGTGCGAGGCGCGAGGCGCGACCCCGGCCGACGAGGCCGGCGAGGAGCGCTGCTCCCGTGACGGTGTTCACCCCGAGCTTGACTTCGGGCAGCGAGAAGGTCGCGTCCGCCGAGGCCAGGCGCATGTCGGCGCCGAGCGCGAGCACGAGCCCGCCGCCCACGCAGTATCCGTGGATCGCGGCGATGACCGGCTTCCACACGGCGCGGCCGTCCTCGAGGTTAACGCCGTAGCCGCGGTCCGGGTCGCTCCAGTACCCGCCCGAACCCGCATCGCCGACGTCTTCGAGCACCTTGACGTCCGCGCCGACGCTGAAGGCCCGCTCGCCCGCACCGTGGATCACGGCGACCCGCAGGTCGTCATCGGACATGAGGCGGTCCCAGCAGGCTGTCAGGTCCCGGAAGTCCTGCGTCGAGAGGGCGTTGAGCCGGTCGGGATTATCGAGTTCCACGACGAGCACGTGCTCGCGCACGGAGGTGCGGATCATGCCGGCACCTCCCCGTGTCCCACGCCCTTCGAGCCGACGAGGGATGCGACGGTGTCGCTGTCGTAGCCGAGGCACTCGCTGAGCACGACCCGCACCTCTGCGCCGGGCGAGGGCGAGGTGGCGAGCACGACGCCCGGGGTCCGCTCGAGCCGGGGGACGATTCCCTGCATCCGGATCGATCCGAGTCCGTCGTGGGGGACCCGCACGATGTTTTCGCGCGCGAGCATGTGCTCGGAGTCCACTATCTCTTCGATGGAGCGGGTGGGCGCGGCGCCGAGGCCTGCCTCGCGGAGGGCGGGGACGATCTGCTTCACGGAGCGCTGCACCGCCCACGCCCTGACAGCCTCCGCGAAGCGCGCGGGCGAGGGCGAGGCCTCGGCGGCGGCGCCGATCGCCGCGAGCGCCGCGCCCGCGCGGTCGGCGGACCGCGCCGAGCACACGAACGCGCGACCGCTCTCGTCGTGCCCGGAGAGCGAGTACTCGTAGCCGCTCCAGCGTGCGTCGTCGCGCTCTCGTACGACGCCGTCGACGGTGCGCATCGCGGGGGTGTCGCCGAGCATGCGCGAGATCGATCCGACGAGGGACGCATCCACGACGCCGCCCTGCGCGCCGTGCTCGATTCCCCACAGCATCGCGAGCACTCCGAAGAAGCCGAACAGGCCCGTCGAGTAGTCGCTGAGCAGCACGCCGGGGCGCAGCGGCGGGCGGTGCGACAAGCCCCCGACGTAGGACATGCCGCCGGCGGCGAGTCCGATGCGGTCGAAGGCCGGCAGCGGCGCATCCGGCCCGCTCTGCCCGAAGCCGCTCGCTCGCAACATGATCAGGTTCGGGTTCATCTCGGCGAGCACGTCGGCCCCGAGGCCCCACTTCTCGAGTGTGCCCGGCCGGAAGTTCTCGACGACGACATCCGCCCACGCGACGAGGTCGCGCAGCACCGACATGCCCTCGGGCGTCTTCAGATCGAGGCAGATCGTCTTCTTGCCTCGGTTGGTCACGATGAACGACAAGCCGATGTCGCCGACCATCGGATAGCGGCTCCGCGTCGTGTCGCCGCCGATCCCCTCCATCTTGACGACGTCCGCACCGAACTCCGCGAGCAGGGTCGCCGCGAACGGACCCGCAATGTAGCGCCCCAGATCGAGGACCTTGAGTCCCTGGAGCGGACGCGCGGCTGATCCGGTGCTCGCTCCCGAGCGGATGTCGGCGCGCTCGCCCAGCAGTCGGAGCACGAGGTCGGTGTGCTCGCCGTACCGCGGGGGGGCTCCGAGCGCACGGGGGCCCGCGCCCGACAGGCGGGGGGCGGCGCCAGGGACGAGGAGGGTCTGGTCGTCCTCGTCTGGAACCTCGTCGATCATGCGGGTGACCCGCGAGTGCTCGTCGGCGAGGATCTCGTCGATGGAGCGCACCTGGGCGATCGGGGCACCCTCGCGCCGGAAGGCCTCGAGGACCTCGGCGAGGGTGTGCGATCCGATCCAGGACTGGATCAACTCGTTCACCGCGTCGCGGTTGATGCGGCGTGCCTCGTCGGTGGCGAAGAGGGGGTCGCTCTCCCGGCCTGCGGCGTCGATCGCGCGGCATACGGTCGAGAAGCTCGGGACGCTGGCCGCGCTGATGGCGACCCAGTGGTCGTCGCTCGTGTGGAAGTGGTTCGACGGCACGGTCTCGGCGTACTCGTTGCCCATGCGCTCGCGGACGATGCCGAGCTGGTCGTACTGGATGACGGCCTCTTCCTGGATGCGGAAGACGGTCTCGTACAGCGCGAGGTCGACGACCTGCCCGCCTGCGGCGCGATTGAGCAGCGCGAGCAGGAGACCGCTCGCACCGTGCACGCCCGTCGTGTAGTCGGCGATGGGGGTGGCGACGTGCATCGGGGGTGTGTCGATGTACCCCGTGACGTGCGCGACACCCCCGAATGCCTGCGCGACGCGGTCATCGCCCTCCGCGTCGCGAAGCGGGCCGAACTGACCAAAGGGCGAGATGCGCAGGATGCAGAGGTCGGGACGCACCTGCTGAAGGTCGGCCGGAACGAGTCCCAAGGACTCCAGCCGTCCGGGGCCGAGATCCTCGATCACGGCGTCCGCACTCAGCACAAGGTCGCGCAGCGCCCGTCGCCCTTCGTCGGAGTCGAAATTGAGCGCGACCGAGAGCTTGCCTCGCGCTTCCGAGCGGAAGAGCAGCGACGTGCGCTGCTCGACGTCGACGGCGCTGCGTCGGAGGTCGGAGCCGTTCGCCGGCTCGGCGACGACGACGACCGCCCCGTGGTCGCCGAGCATCGCGCCGGCGACCTCGCCGGCGATGCCGCGCGTGATCTGGACGATCACGAGATGCTCCAGCGGCGCGCCCTGCATGTCACGACCGCGGACCGCCGTCGCGAGATCGGCGACCTGCTCGGTGGAGAAGGCGCTCATACCCGAACCAGCTCCTTCGTCATGGGCGTGATCACGCGCACGCCGTCCGAGCTCGCGACGACCATGTCCTCGATGTTGATCGCGCCCACCCCGTAGCCGTAATAGGGCAGTTCGAGGCTGAGCACCATTCCCGGCTCGATGACGGCCGTCTCGTGCGCGGAGACGTGCGGAGCCATCTCTACGCTGAGCCCCGTGGAGTGCCCGAGGTGCCCTCGGCGATACTGCGGGATGCCGCGCCGTGCGACATCCATCGCCTCGGTGTACATGTCGGCGAGGGGACGTCCCAGCTCCGCACCCGCGACGAGCGTGCGCTGCGCCTCCTGCAGCGCAGCATAGGTATCGGCCGTGCGGGAGTCGGGCTCCCCGACGCAGAAGCCGCGGGCGAAGTCGGCACCGTACCCTCGGTGCTCCGCTCCGCCGTCGAACTTGATGAGGTCGCCAGTCTTCGCCGGCACCTCCCGGTGGTTGGACACCGTCGAGGAGAAGTCGGCTCCGACGCTCCAGAACGCGAAGCGCAGTCCCGTCGTCTCGGGGTCGGCGAAGCACTCCGCGACGAAGCGCCGGTGCACCTCCTTCGCGGTCATCCCCGCACCCAGATACTCGGCCGTGCGAGTGAGGGCGCGCGTGGTGATGTTGGTCGCGCAGACGATCTGCTCGATCTCCCACTCCGACTTGATCGCCTGGGCGTTGCTGAAGATCTCGCCGGCGTCCACGATCTCGAAGTCGGGGAGCATCTCCACCAGGGCTTGCCAGGTGGTGTGCTGCACCCCGGCGAGGTCGACGCCGATTCGCTTCACGCCCGTCTGCTTCGCGAGCACCCCCGCGAGTCGGCCGATCGCCTTCTCGACGCTGATCTCGGTCGACAGCTCGGGGTCGAGCTCCACACCGGGCCAGTCATAGGGGTTTTCGACGTACGTCCACGTCGGATAGGTCGTCAGCGCGAGTCCGCTGTCGGCGCTGGCGTACGTCGCCGCCATGAACTCCATGTCGATCACCACGCGCGGCCGGTCCGGGTCCCTCAGGAGCATTCCGATCGAGCTGCCCGCGAGACGCGTGTGCTGGAGGAGCGCACTGGTGTACCCGGTGAGGTAGTAGAAGTTCTCCGGCCCGAGCGCGATGAGCGCGTCGATGCCCGCGCGCTCCATGCCCTCCCGCAGACGCGCGTCCGCGAATGCGCGGTGCGCCGCCGGGGCGGTGGGAGCGGGGTTTCGGTCGTGGGTCATGAAAGCTCCTCGTCGTGGGATGGGTCGTCGGTCTGCGCAAGCCAGAAGTCCTCGAGCGCACGGGTGAAGGGTTCGATGTCGAGTCCCTGCTCGCGGACCCACGCATCGTCGAAATACTGGTCCTGGTAGCGGTCACCGCTGTCGCAGATGAGGGTGAGGACATCGGCGGCCTCGTTGCGAGCCGCAGCCTCGCGCAGGAGGACGGTCGCCCCCCACAGGTTGGTGCCCGTCGAACCGCCGACCCGCTTGCCGAGCAGGCGCCACGCGAAGCGGCAGGCCGCGACTGATGCCGCATCCGGTACCCGCAGCGCGCGGTCGATCAGCTGGGGGTGGAACGACGGCGAGGCGGACGGTCTGCCGATGCCCTCGATCCGGGACGGGCGGTAGTCCCCCGCCAAGGCGTCGACACCCTCATAGGCATCGGCGTAGCAGCTGCCCTCCGGATCCACGAGGAGCACCTGCGTCTGCGCGCCGATCGCGCGCACGTGGCGCCCGTACGCCGCCGTCGTGCCGCCGGTCCCGGCGCCCATGACGAACCAGTCCGGCTCCGCCCAACTGGTTCCGCGAAGCTGGTCGAAGGTCTCACCGGCGATGCCGGACATGGAACGCCAATCGGTGACCGCAGAGGCGGACCCGAATTGGTCGAGGAACCAGCCGCCCAGCTCCGCCGCGAGAGAGCGCGCCGCCGCGGTGATGTCGACATCTCCCGAGACGAGATGGCAGATGCCCCCGAACTCGCGGATGCGCTCGAGCTTCTGCTGGCTCGTGGCCGCGGGGACGATCGCGTGGAAGGGCAGGCCCAGTAGCTGGGCGAGGTAGGCCTCCGAGAGGGCCGTTGAGCCGGAGGATGCGTCGATGAGCGGCGTGCCCGGTCCGATGTGGCCCGAGCACACGGCGTGCTCCACCAGCGAGAGTGCGAGGCGGTGCTTGAGCGACCCGGTGCCGTGCGCGCTCTCGTCCTTGACGATGAGCCGCGCCTGCGGCCACCGTGCGCTGTGCACCTGCACGAGCGGCGTCCGCCTCGCACGCTCCCGCGCGGCGGCAAGGATCGTCATCGATCCGCGCGCCCAGTCAGCGCGCGTCGATGTCCGCGTGCAAGGTTCGTCGAGCGTGACCACGAGGCTTCCCTTCATTTTTCATTTTTAATAAAGAAGTTGAGAGTAAGCTACACACGTGCCACCCCGCTCGCAAGCCCCGATGACGCCACGTGACCCTGCTCCCGGTCTGGTCGAGCAGCACGTCTTCGATGCGCTGCGGCGCGACATCGTGAATCTGACGCTGGAGCCGGGTCAGCGGTTACGCCTTGATCGCCTCGCTCGTGAATATGGTGCGAGCCTCACCCCCGTCGGCCAGGCATTGCGCCGGCTGGAGGGCGAAGGGCTGGTGATGTCCCGGCCGCGCAGGGGTAGTGCAGTGGCCCCTTTGACCCGATGGGAACT
>Ga0182739_1004428_pt1 | contig 11630 bp, 8 predicted proteins | sample eDN5th30CBELigBY_FD_128873 | JGI IMG/M metagenome (GOLD analysis project Ga0182739, IMG submission 128873) | Enriched backyard soil microbial communities from Emeryville, California, USA - eDNA 5th pass 30_C BE-Lig BY (version 2) (version 2) | ecosystem: Environmental > Terrestrial > Soil >... | reverse complement strand
GCCTGTTCGGCGGCGCCGGCGTGGGCAAGACCGTCAACATGATGGAACTGATCAACAACATCGCCAAGCAGCACAGCGGCTTGTCGGTGTTCGCCGGCGTGGGTGAGCGTACCCGTGAAGGCAACGACTTCTACCACGAAATGGAAGAGTCGAACGTTCTGGACAAGGTCGCCATGGTGTTCGGTCAGATGAACGAACCCCCGGGCAACCGTCTGCGCGTGGCGCTGACCGGCCTGACGATGGCCGAGAAGTTCCGCGACGAAGGCCGCGACATCCTGTTCTTCGTGGACAACATCTACCGCTACACGCTGGCCGGTACCGAAGTGTCCGCACTGCTGGGCCGTATGCCGTCCGCCGTGGGTTACCAGCCCACGCTGGCCGAAGAAATGGGCAAGCTGCAAGAGCGCATCACGTCGACCAAGACGGGCTCGATCACCTCGATCCAGGCCGTGTACGTCCCTGCGGACGACTTGACCGACCCTTCGCCTGCCACGACCTTCCAGCATTTGGACTCGACCGTCGTGCTGTCGCGTGACATCGCCGCCCTGGGTATCTACCCGGCCGTGGACCCGCTGGATTCGTCCAGCCGCCAGCTCGACCCGCAAGTCGTCGGCGAAGAGCACTACGCCGTGGCCCGTGGCGTGCAGCAGACGCTGCAGCGCTACAAGGAACTGCGCGACATCATCGCGATTCTGGGCATGGACGAACTGTCGCCGGAAGACAAGCAGGCCGTGGCCCGCGCGCGCAAGATCCAGCGCTTCCTGTCGCAGCCGTTCCACGTTGCTGAAGTGTTCACCGGCTCGCCCGGCAAGTACGTTCCGCTGGCTGAAACCATCCGTGGTTTCAAGATGATCGTGAACGGCGAATGCGACGCGCTGCCGGAACAGGCTTTCTACATGGTCGGTTCGATCGACGAGGCCTTCGAGAAGGCCAAGAAACTGCAATAAGGAACCGATATGGCTACCCTGCATGTGGATGTGGTCAGCGCAGAGGAAGCGATCTTCACCGGCGAGGCGAAGTTCGTGGTTCTGCCTGGCGAGTCGGGTGAGCTGGGCATTCTGCCCGGCCACACCCCGCTGATCTCGCGCATACGCCCCGGAACGGTCAAGATCGTTCGTGCCGACCAAGGCGAGGAAAACATCTTCGTCGCCGGGGGTATCCTGGAAGTTCAGCCGGGCAGCGTGACGGTCCTGGCCGACACGGCTATCCGTGCCGCCGACCTCGACGAAGCCCGCGCCCTGGAAGCGCGCCAGAAGGCCGAACTGGCCCTGGCCAACGCCAAGGACAAGGCTGACATCGCTGTCGTCGAAGCCGAGCTCGCCATGCTGGCTGCGCAAGCCATCGCGGCGCGCAAGCTGCGCCAAGGCGGCCGCTCGCACTAAGCGGCAAGATGCTCTCCGGGCGCGTCCCGGACCTGGAAAAAGCGGCCTGTGGGCCGCTTTTTTCATGCCTGGAGAAAGCGCGGCAGGCCCGCCGCGCCGCATCGCCGCGCCGACGGCGGCCCGCCGCAATGCGTTCACTACGAATAGCCGGGCGCGGCCTGCAAAAGTAGCCTGCAGTTTTGCGATGCAGACGAGGAAGGCATGCGAGACGTGCTGGATTGCGGGGTGCTGCTGGCGCCCGGCCACGAAAAGACGATGGGCGCCTGGGTCACTGGCCATCAGGCGGGGCTGACGCGCGTGCGGCTGCATCCGGTGCCGTTGCCCTCGGCGCCGCCACGTTCGGTGCCGCCACATGCAGTGCCGCCAGATACGGTGCCGCCCCATACGGTGCCACCCCATCCGGTGCCGCCGGGCATTCGTCCTGATGACGACGGCGGCGCCGACGCCGCGCCGCCGCCCGATGCGCTGGCCCGCATCGCGTTGTCGCTGCGGCGTTTCGACGGTTGCATCCTGCCTGTGGCGCCGTGCTCGCTCGCCTGGGCCCGCATGGCGCTGCAGCAAGCGCGGGACGCGCTGACGACGCCCATCCTGCTCCTCATCCACGACGTCAAGGCGCCCGCGATCCTGGACCTGCTGAGCCTGGGCGCCGCGGACTTCATCGGCCAGCCGGTCTGCCTGGAAAGCATGCGGGTGCGGCTGGCCCGCCTGGCCCGCCCAGGCGCCGCCCGGCCAGGCAGCGTGGCGGGCGGGGTCCACGAACGCCAGGTCAGCTACCTGGGCGCCCCAGCCGAGGCGGACCGGGCCATGCCTGCCTTGGCGCCGGCCCATGCGATGCGTGCCGGCCGCGCGGCGGGGGCCGTCCCGACGCCCTGGGCCGCCGCGCCGCATGCGCGGCCCCGGGTGCCCGCCGACATCGTCGAGCAGGCGTTGAACACCATGCGCCATCAATACAGAAGATCCGCCCCGGAGACATTCCGCGCGGCCAAGGCGCAGGTCGTGAACGGCTTCGAGCGCGAATACATCCGGCACGCGCTGTCGCGCCACGGGGGCAACGTCGCGCAGGCGGCGCGCGCCTGCGCCAAGCACCGGCGGGCATTCTGGGCGCTGATGCGCAAGCACGGCATCGACGCCGCGCCATATCGCCAGGCCGCGCTGGCAGTGGGGCGCGTCAGCATGGAGGACTGACACGGGGTCGCCGCGATACCGACCGCTGCGTCCGGCACCGTCACGTGCGACCGCATTAGGCCCCCGCCGCGCGCCCGCGGCACATCATGCCGCCCGGCCCCGTTGCGCCCGGTCAAGCTGGCCATGGCGGGTTCGGCCGCCTTGTCAGCCAGGGGAAGTAAACTCACGGCTTCCGATCGTCGAGGTTAGCCGTGTCTGCTCCCCGTTTGAAGAACGATGTGTTCCTGCGCGCCCTGATGCGCGAACCCGTGCCGTATACCCCTATCTGGCTCATGCGCCAGGCGGGTCGCTATCTGCCCGAGTACCGCGAAACGCGCGCGCGCGCGGGCTCCTTCATGGGCCTGGCGCAGAACCCGGACTACGCCTCGGAAGTCACGCTGCAGCCGCTGGAACGCTATGACCTGGACGCGGCCATCCTGTTTTCCGACATCCTGACGGTGCCTCACGCCATGGGCCTGGGCCTGGACTTCGCCGAAGGCGAGGGCCCGCGCTTTGCGCATCCCATTCGTACCGAAGAGGACGTGGCGCGCCTGGCCGTGCCCGACATGGACAAGCTGCGCTATGTCTTTGACGCGGTTAGCGTGATCCGCCGCGATCTGGACGGCAAGGTGCCGCTGATCGGCTTTGCCGGCAGTCCCTGGACGATCGCCTGTTACATGGTCGAAGGCAAGGGCAGCGACGACTACCGCTTGATCAAGACCCTGCTGTATTCGCGCCCCGATCTGCTGCACCGCATCCTCGAGATCAATGCCGAAGCCACCCTGCAATACCTGAACGGCCAGATCGCCGCGGGCGCCCAGGCCGTGATGCTGTTCGATAGCTGGGGCGGCGTGCTGGCTGACGGCCTGTTCCAGCAGTTCTCGCTGGCGTACACCCGCAAAGTCGTGGCGGGCCTGACGCGCGAGCATGAAGGCCGGCGCGTGCCGGTCATTGTGTTCACCAAGGGCGGCGGCCAGTGGCTCGAAGACATTGCGGCCTGTGGCAGCGACGCGGTCGGCCTGGACTGGACGGTGGACCTGGCGGCAGCCCGCCGCCGTACCGGCGACTCGGTCGCGTTCCAGGGCAATCTGGATCCGATGGCGCTCTTTGGCGGCGCAAGCGCCATCCGCGCGGAAGCGCGCCGCGTGCTGGACGCCTTCGGGCCGGTGGGCAAGGGCGGCCATGTCTTCAATTTGGGGCACGGCATTTCCCGCTTCACTCCGCCGGAAGCCGTAGCTGAATTGGTCGATGAAGTCCACCAGTACAGCCGCGCCCTCCACGCGTAAGTAAGTGAACGCTTCGGTCCCAAGGGCCGGAGCAAGTGGGCCCCGCGGCCGACTTGTGCACAATAAATTCAGGGCCAGGGAAAACCCTCTCTAAGCTGGCTTACAATCTTGAAACTTGCTTCAAGTGCTTGTTTTAAATAAGAAAATGCGGTTTATCAACAAGGGTGCAATAGTTTGTGCATTCTTGCCATATTCCATTTTCTGATGTTGCTCTGGCCTTTTCCCCAAAGTTATCCACAGGAGCCGGTGGAAGATTGGCGCTCCGACAAGCGACAATCCTGTCATCCCGGTCCTGCCGCTCCTCATTCTTTCGGCTAGTCCTTTTTCAGTAGATGCATGTCCCCATCCCCCATGTCTGACGCAGACGCGAACCCGGATACCACAGCGGTGTGCTGGGTGCGCGTGGCGTTGGACGTGCCCTTGCCCGGCCCCTTCGATTACCGCAGCGACGCGCCGATTGCCGCCGGCCTGCGGGTGATCGTTCCGTTCGGCCGGCGCAAGATGATCGGCGTGGTTGTGGACAATCCGGCCGAACCGTCATTCGACCCCAAGCAGATCCGCCCCATCGAAGCCGTGCTGGACGACCTGCCGCCCTTTGACGCGGCCTGGCTGCGCATGGCGCGGTTTGCCGCGGACTATTACCAGCGCCCCTTGGGCGAGGTGATGCTGCCCACGCTGCCGCCGCCGCTGCGCAAGCCCACGTCATACCAAGGCAAGCGATCCGGGGAAGGGCCGGTGGCGCGCATGGATGCCCGCAAGCGCAAGACGCCGCGCGCCCCGGCCACGCCCGACCAGCCGCCGCCGCTGAACGACGCCCAGCACGCCGCCGTGGAGGCCATCGCCGCGCTGGGCGGTTTCAAGCCCGTGCTGCTGCATGGCGTGACCGGCAGCGGCAAGACCGAGGTCTATCTGCGGGCCGCCGAAAAGGTCCTGACGGCCGGACGGCAGGTGTTGCTGCTGGTCCCGGAAATCAACCTGACCCCGCAGCTCGAAGCCGCGCTGCGGGCTCGCCTGGAGTCGCTGGTGGGGCCGGAGGGCCTCGCGGTGATGCATAGCGGACTGTCGGATGGCGAACGCCTGCAAGCGTGGACGCGCGCCCACCGTGGCCAGGCCCGGATGCTGCTGGGCACGCGCATGTCGATTTTCGCGCCGCTGTCCGAGCTGGGCCTGATCGTCGTCGACGAAGAACACGATGCGTCCTACAAGCAGCAGGACGGCCTGCGCTATTCGGCGCGCGACCTCGCGGTGTGGCGGGCGCATGACCTGGACATTCCGGTGGTCCTGGGCTCGGCCACGCCGTCCCTGGAAACCTGGCAGCACGCCGAGCGCGGCCGCTACCTACGCCTGACGCTCCCGGGGCGAGCGCGTTCAAGCGAATTGCCCGCGATCCGGCTGGTGGACACGCGCCGTCTGCAGCTAAAGCAAGGCCTGTCGCCCCAGCTCATCGACGCCGTTGCCCAACGGCTCGAGCGCAAGGAACAGTCGCTCATTTTCCTGAACCGCCGCGGCTATTCGCCCGTGTTGCACTGCCAGTCCTGCGCCTGGGTCAGCAACTGCCCCCGCTGCACGGCATTCACCGTGCTGCATCGCACGGATGGCCGCGGACACCGCCTGCAGTGCCATCACTGCGGCTACCAGGCCCCGGTGCCGCGTGCGTGCCCCGAGTGCGGCGACCAGGATCTGGCGCCCATGGGACGCGGCACGCAGCGCGTCGAGGAACATCTGGCCGAGCTGTTCCCCGAGGCGCGCATCCTGCGCATCGATGCGGACAGCACGCGCAAGAAGGGTAGCGCCGAAGCGCTGTTCGCGTCGGTCCATGCGGGCGAGGTCGACATCCTGGTGGGCACGCAGATGGTGGCCAAGGGCCACGACTTCGCGCGCCTGGGGCTGGTGGGCGTGCTGAACGCGGACTCCATGCTGTTCGCCCACGATTTCCGCGCGCCCGAACGCCTGTTCGCGCAGTTGATGCAGGTGGCCGGCCGCGCCGGACGCCATCAGGGCAATGGCGAAGTGCTGATCCAGACGGGCTACCCCGAGCAGCCCGTCTACCAGGCCCTCTTGCGCCACGATTACGCCGGCTTCGCGCGCCACGCGCTGCACGAACGCGAAAGCACCGGCCTGCCGCCTTTCGTCTACCAGGCGCTGCTGACCGCCGAGGCGCGCGAGCTCAAGGTCGCCCAGGCGTTCCTGGAGCAGGCCCGGTCGCTGCCCGAGGGGGAATGGGCGGCCGACTTTCCGGGCATGGACGCGATCATGCTGTATGACCCCGTGCCGTTGCGCGTGGTGCGCGTGGCCAACATCGAGCGCGCCCAGTTGCTGGCCGAAAGCAGCAGCCGGCCGGCCCTGCAGGCGTTTCTGGCGTCCTGGTCGCGCCATCTCCCGTACCTGGCCAACGAGGCCCGCGTGCGCTGGCAACTGGAAGTCGATCCGCTGGAGATCTGATCGTGTCGGAGCGCCGGTGCGCCATCGATCCGATTGTTCTATGATCGTCTTCCTCTATCGCGCCGGCGCGGCAGACCCGCTGCGGCGGCTGCGCCCGTCCCCTTTTTTCCGCGTTTTTCCGGCCTGCTCGCGGGCGGCGGCAAGGCTTTTGCCTGCCGGCCGCCATGGCATGGACGCCGCGACGCACGCATGACCACCTGACTCTCCAATGTCCGCAAGCGAACCGATTGGCCACGGCATGAATCCCGCGCAACGGGAGGCGACGCTCTACCTGGACGGCCCCTGCCTGGTGCTGGCCGGCGCGGGCAGCGGCAAGACGCGCGTCATCACGCAGAAGATCGCCTACCTGCTGCGCGAATGCGGCTACATGGGCCGCAATGTCGTGGCGCTGACCTTCACCAACAAGGCCGCGCGCGAAATGGACGAGCGCGTGAAGACGCTGGTGGACCGCAAGCTGTCCAAGGGCCTGATCATCAGCACCTTCCACTCGCTGGGTGTGAAGATGCTGCGCGAAGAAGCGCGCAACGCGGGCCTGAAGCCCACGTTTTCCATCCTGGATGCCGACGACGCCATGGCGATCATCCAGGAACTGCTGGCCACCACCGACAAGGCGCGCCTGCGCCACGTGCAGGGCATCATCTCGCTGTGGAAGAACGCGCTGCTGGAGCCGGACGACGCGGCGCGCGAGGCCATCACGCCGGGCGACGTCGAAGCCGCCAACGTCTACCGCAGCTATGCCGCGACGCTGGCCGCCTACCAGGCCGTGGATTTCGACGATCTCATCCGCATCCCCGCGCAGCTGCTGGCCAGCAACGAAGAGGTGCGCACGCGCTGGCAGAACCGCGTGCGCTATCTGCTGGTGGACGAATACCAGGACACCAACGTGTGCCAGTACCGGCTCGTGCAGCTGCTGACGGGGCCGCGTGCGATGTTCACCGCGGTGGGCGACGATGACCAGGCCATCTACGCCTGGCGCGGCGCCACCATCGAGAACCTGGCCAAGCTCACGACCGACTACCCCAACATCAAGCTCATCAAGCTCGAGCAGAATTACCGCTCGGTGCAGCGCATCCTGGCGGCCGCCAACCAGGTCATCGAAAAGAATCCCAAGCTCTTCGAGAAAAAGCTCTGGTCGGAACTGGGCGTGGGAGAGCCCATCACGGTGTCGCCCATGGACGGGGAAGAACACGAGGCCGAATCCATCGCCATGAAGGTGTCGGCCGCGCGCTTCGAGCGCCAGGCGCAGTGGAAGGATTTCGCGATCCTGTACCGCAGCAATCACCAGTCGCGCATCCTGGAGCAGGCGCTGCGCAACCTGAAGATTCCGTACACCATCTCCGGCGGACAGAGCTTTTTCGACAAGGCCGAGGTGCGCGACATCCTGGCCTACCTGCGCCTGCTGGCCAACGACGATGACGACCCCGCCTTCATCCGCGCGGCCACCACGCCCAAGCGCGGCATCGGCCAGGCAACGCTGCAGGCGCTGGGCCAGTACGCGGCCAGCCGCGAGCTCTCCTTGCTGGCGGCGGTGGCCGAGACCGGCCTGGAAAGCCAGCTCGCGCCCCGCCAGATCGAGCAGCTTCGCACCTTTGCGGAGTTCATCCGGCGCATGCAGTGGCGCGCCGGACGCGGCGCGGCCTCGGGCAAGGACGCCGCGCCCGCCGAACCCGCCGGCGCGATTCTGGACGATCTGCTCGAAGCAATCCAATACGAGCGCCATCTGTTCGAACTGTTCGACGAACGGCCGGCGCAGACGCGCTGGCAGAACGTGCTCGAATTGACCGGCTGGCTCAAGCGCAAGGCCGAGGAAGACAACATGACGCTCTTTGACCTCGTCCAGCACGTGGCCCTGGTCACCATGCTCGAGCGCGGCGAGGAAGAAGAACCCGACGCCGTGAAAATGTCGACCCTGCACGCGTCCAAGGGCCTGGAGTATCCGCACGTCTACCTGGCGGGCGTGGAAGAGGGGCTGCTGCCGCACCTGGGCAAGGACGACGAAGTCGGCGACCCGGCGCGCGCCGCCGAGAACCTCGCCACCCGCATCCAGGAAGAACGCCGCCTGATGTACGTCGGCATCACGCGCGCGCAGCGCACCCTGCACCTGAGCTGGTGCAAGCGCCGCCGGCGCGCGCGCGAAGACCTGGTGCGCGAGCCCTCGCGCTTCATCGAGGAAATGGGCCTGGGCGACGTGCGCATCCAGGAAGACGACGCCACGGCCGCCATGAGCCCCAAGGAGCGCATGGCCATGCTCAAGGCGCTGCTGAACAAGTAGGCAAGCAGGCAAACAGGCAAACAGGCAAATTGCCGCATCGGCGAGCCGGGGCGCGCCGCGCGCAGGCTTGAAGAATCGCACCGGTCGCTCCTACACTGGCCTGTCCGGATCGAAGGAGCGCATCATGTGCCGTTGGCTGGCTTACACCGGTAGTCCCCTGCAAATGGAGAGCGTGCTGTTCAAGGCCAAGCACTCGCTCATCGAACAAAGCCTGCATTCCCGGCTGGGCGCCACCACCACGAACGGGGACGGGTTCGGGCTGGGTTGGTACGCCCGTCACGTCGATGGCCGGCCCAGCGAACCGCCTTTCCGCTACCGCAGCGTGCATCCGGCATGGAACGACCGCAACCTGCGCGAGGCGGCCCGCGCCATCCATTCGCCCCTGTTCGTCGCGCACATCCGCGCCGCCACCGACACGCCCGCGCAGGAAACCAATTGCCATCCGTTCCGCCACGGGCAATGGCTGTTCGTCCACAACGGACTCATCCGCGACTATCCCCTGATGCGCCGCGACCTGATGCTGATGATCGCGCCGGCGTATTTCGGGTCGCTCGAAGGCTCCACCGATTCCGAGGTGATGTTCCTCTTGGCGCTCACGTTCGGGCTGGACGAGGACCCCATCGGCGCGATCGCGCGCATGGTCGGCGCCGTCGAAGCGTCCGGACGGCGCCATGGCGTGGCCCATCCCATCAACATGACCGTGTGCGCGCTGGACGGCGAGCGCCTCATCGCGGTGCGTTATTCCAGCGAGGGCGACTCGCGCACGCTGTTCCACAACACCTGCGTGCGTCACCTGCGCGAGCTCTATCCCGACAACGCGCAGATCGCCGCGCTGGACGACGACGCGTTCCTGCTGCTGTCCGAGCCGCTGTCCGACATGGCCGGCGTATGGGAAGAAGTGCCCGAGTCAACCGCCATCATCGCGGGTCGCGGCGATGTCAGCCACCATCGGTTCACGCCGATTCCGCCGGGCGCCTGAAACGCCTGCAATACGCTAAATAAGGGTCATCAAGCACGTATTTCGCATATAGGGGAGAATACGGATCGCATGACTTTGCGACGTCCTGGGCCGCGAAAGCACCCCAACTCAATAAGGAAGTTGCATGACTGATAGCCAAACCCCGCAGGCCACTGACGCATTCGCGGTGTTTACGCGCACGGGGAGCGCCCCGGATAGCTTTGAATTGCACGAAAACGGCGTTGTCAGCCAGCAAGGCGGCACCCGCATCTACACCGCGTTCGCGGACATCCAGGATCTTTGCCTGTACCCGTCCACGCAGGACAACACGGCGGGCCCGGCCGACAGCCTGGCTTATCGCAGCCGTACGGACAGCGCCTGGACCGTGGCGTCGGGCGTCAACGAATTCAGCAAGTTCATGGACGCGTTCCGTTCCCGCTATGTCGCCCAGCGGCTGCCGGTCCTGGAAGCGCTGACCGAACAAGGCGACCGCGTCACGTTCCGCTATATCGTCGGCGGCCAGTTTCCGGACCTGGAAACGCGCGAGTTGTCGCTGTCGTCGCAGGGACTGCACATTGACGGCGCCACCTGGCCCTACGAGTCGCTCCGTCCCATCGACCTCGATGACTGGACCGACAGCGTCAGCCTGCAGGACGAGAACGGCAAGACGGTTTTCTCATGCCAGGTCGCGCGTATCCTGAGTTCAGACCTGTTCGTCAACCTGGTCTACGACCAGTTGGGACAGACGGCGGAATACGCCTGACGCGGCTGCGGCGGCGGGTTCAATGGCCTGAGTGCAGTGCCGGATTCAGCGTTCCCCAGGCCGCGGTGCGCACCAGCGTCTCCACGGCGCCGGTCTGGGAATTGCGGCGGAACAACAGCCCATGCTGGCCCGCCAGCGACACCGCCTTCACCACCGCGCCTTCCGGCGTCAGCACCCGCGTGCCGGCGGTGACGTAGCAACCGGCTTCCACCACGCAGTCATCGCCCAGCGAAATGCCCAGGCCCGAATTGGCGCCCAGCAGGCATCGCTTGCCGATCGACACCACCCGCTTGCCGCCGCCCGACATGGTTCCCATGATGGACGCGCCGCCGCCGATATCGGTGCCGTCGTCCACCGTCACGCCCGCGCTGATGCGTCCTTCGACCATCGACGCGCCCAGCGTGCCGGCATTGAAATTGCAGAATCCTTCGTGCAGCACGGTCGTGCCCGGCGACAGGTGCGCGCCCAGCCGGACACGCGCCGTATCGGCAATGCGCACGCCGCTGGCCACGACGTAATCCGTCATCCGGGGAATCTTGTCCACGCCCCGGATTTCCAGCACCTGTCCGGTGGCGCGCAGATGCCATCGCAACGCGTCCACCTGATCCACCGCACACGGCCCGACCGAGGTCCACGCGACATTGGCCAGCACGTTGAAGAGGCCGTCGAGATTGGCGCCGTGCGGGCGGATCAGCCGGTGGCTGAGCAGATGCAGCCGCAGGTAGGCGTCATGCGCATCGACGGGCGGTTCGTCGAGCGACGCAATGGCGGTGCGCACCGCCACGATATCCACCTTGCGGCGCGTGTCCCGCACCAGCGCCGTGGCCACATGTTCCCCCAGCGCGGCGCGGGCCTCTTCCGGGGTCAGATGACGGGTTCCGGTGGCCGGCGAGTTGTCGGCCAGGGAGGGACGCGGATACCAGGTATCAAGAATGGTGCCGTCGGCGGCAAGGGTGGCAAGGCCGTATGCGATGGCGCTGGTGGGCGTGTGGGACATGGGAATTGCGGTGGGGATGTCGAGTGGGCGACATTCTAGGCGAATGTTTTGGGGTGTTGGTGGTATTGCGATAGTGGTTTTTGTGATTACGAAGGTGGTTGTTTTGGTGGTGTTTCGGGGTTGATCTGCGTCGGACCTTCGTCAGTTCTTCGTAGGTCGCCCGACGCCGCGGTCACCGGGGCCGCGGGCGCCCACGATTGCGGTCCGGAGCCTTCGCTCCGGACTTCCCCGTCGTCATCTTCGTCCAGGCCTTCGGCCTTCCCTTCAGATTCCCTCGGGCGCATCGACGGCGCTCGCGTCCCCGGCGACCGCGACGCCGTGCTGCGAGCGTCTGGGTATGGGGCGCTACAAGACCTGTGGTCAGGG
>Ga0182739_1004427_pt1 | contig 11632 bp, 9 predicted proteins | sample eDN5th30CBELigBY_FD_128873 | JGI IMG/M metagenome (GOLD analysis project Ga0182739, IMG submission 128873) | Enriched backyard soil microbial communities from Emeryville, California, USA - eDNA 5th pass 30_C BE-Lig BY (version 2) (version 2) | ecosystem: Environmental > Terrestrial > Soil >... | reverse complement strand
CGCGATTGGAGGAGGAACCAGGGCCGAGGTTTCCTCATCAGTGACCGCAGGCTTCTCGGCCACGGTGGCCGGGGGGGGCGTGCCTTCGACCTCAAGCGTGATCATCTGAGGGGGCGTCGAGGCTGGTGCCGGTGCTGAGGTTGAGGTTGAGACCTGCGTGTCGGATGCGGCCCCGGGGAGCTGAGCCGGCGGCTCGTTGGCGAGACGAACCGACTTGGGGGATTCGGCCGGAGTTTCGAGCGGGAGCGCCGGAAGACCGGTCGGTGTGGTGGCGTTCGGAGCGGTGGTCTGTGGGGGAGGCGGCGGCGCGTTCGTCGTTTCAGGACCGAGGGGAATCAAAGGCGGTGCGGTTTCAAGCGACGGGGCGAGCGAGACGTCGCCCTGGTCCCCTGCGCCGAGTGTGGTGGTGCCCGAAGCTGGGGGCTCGATCAGTCGCGTGATGTGGAAGTCGAGCGTGTAGAGCGTTTTCCCCTGGAACGGCCCGGAGAGGACCTTGATGGCGAAGTAGGCGCACTTCATAGGGGGGGCACCGTTGGCGCCGGGGAGTTCGACGGACTCGCGTTCTAATAGTTGAACGTCGGTCTTCGGAGCCAGGTGAACGATCCCCTCGTCACGGGTGTCCCCGGCGGCTTTCTCGGTGCCGATTCCCGCCCCGCCCTCGTCCTTCTCCTCGGCGAACAAGCTCGCCAGGAAGGTCCGGCAGGCCTGGCTCGTCGTGGCGCACCAGAGGTCGGACGGGATCGCCTCGTTGTCGAGCGAGTAGAGGACCGCCCGGTCGCCGACTTTGGGCACATACCCTGGCTGGGGGATCAGGACTGTGGTCTTGCCACCGTACGCCGGCGCGGTCGTGATCAGGGCCAGGGATGCGAGAGCGAGGACAAAACGCCCCATCATTCGGATCATGTTAACCTCAACGTCATGAGTTGGTGCGATGTTTATTTCATGACTGTGAATGCCGGTGAATCCAATCGCCTGGATTTTGTCAGGTTGCGTGGCGGATTGACGGGCCCGGTTCGGGAGCAGGAGCAGGAGCAGGAACAAGGGCGGGAGTGGTCAGCGGCCTGCGGGGCCCAAACCGGCCCTTGCGGTTGGGTTGACCTGAGGGGCGAGCCGGTCTGACTGTTCGAGGGGTGGGACGTTCTGTCCTGGTTGAGGAGAGCCTGGGCGCTTCGAGGGAATCCCGGGTGAGGCGGTCGTGGGCCGGCCGCTGGGGTGGGGCTCCGAGGTCGTGATGGAGCGCTCGTTTCGGGGCCTCGGGTTGGCGAAGCGGATTCGGCTCGAGAGAGGCACGCGGGGTTGGCGTTCGGGCCGCGGTCGGTGCCGCGCTGCCGGTCGAGGGAGGGGCCTCGGCGGGACGCTCATTCCCCGCTTGAGTCGCGTGGCGGTCTGCCACTTTGGCCTTGTTCGGTGTGAAGAACAGCAGGGCCGGCTGGTGTGTGGCGAGCCGGTGCTCCCCCGCCGCGGCGGTTTCGGACCCGGTTGTTGGCTTGGAGGGGACCGGGGGCGAGGCCGGCCCCGTGGCGGTCGTCCGCGTCGTGGGCTCGGGCGTCCCGGATCGGGGCTTCTTGCCGGGGACAAAGAAGAGGTAGCCCAGAGGCGTGGTCCTGGCCTCGGCCTTCAAGGTTGAGGCACTGGCCGGCGTGGGCCCCTTGGCGGCCGGCGTGGAACGGCGTTCGCTGCCCGGGAAGAAGAGATAAGGCGCGGGCGCGTGGCTTGCCTTGGAACCGACCACGACATCCGTGGCCGACGAGGCCGGCCGAAGGGGCCGGGCGTCGTTCGGGGCGTCGGGCGGGCTCGGTTCGGCGGCGAGCCCGGAGCCAAGGGGCCCGCCGCAGAGCCAGATTCCGATCCCTCCCGCGCCGATCAGGGCGAGCCGGTACGCTCTGGCGAACCAGGGCTGGCGGGACTCCATCGTTCCCATCGGGAAACGTCTCCTGACGTCGTGTGTCCTGGACCTGGCCCGCGCGGGGCTGGATTGGGAGGCACCAACTCAGCACACTCTTGTCGCTATGATCGGAACAACCGGCCCTGGGAGTTGAGGGGGAGTCGGCCGAGTTGGTCGCGATCACGCCCTGGACCGTCTCCTCGGCCGGATCGGGGCCGATCTTGATGGATTCTCTCGATTTCTCGCGCAAGTGGCCCGAGATTTGATTGCTTGAGAGGATGGGTTCGACCAACCCCGGCCCCGCAATGATGCTCTCAAGCGCGCTCAAGCCAGTGCCTGGCTGAGTGGGCATACCCCATACGGGTGATGCAATTTATTGACCTTTGAAAAAAATGAGCGTGTTATCTGACAAGGTCATGATAGATTAAGGTTTCACGCGACCGGTTTTCTCGGCCGGACGAGTTGAGGTCGGTCCTACACCAACCGGCCCTGAACGTCGACTCCGAGGGCATTGGGAGGCGGTTGCGCGTGATCGCACTCTAGGAAACGGCCCCGCAAATCTCGAGGCGAGTCGAACGCGGAGGTGTCTCCGCCGTCTCACCTTGGTTGGGCCACGGTTTGGGAGGCACCTCAGATGGCAGCCACTGAGACCAGAACGGACGTCATGACGCCCAGTCCCCGAGCACTGGCCGCGAAAGCTCGAAGCAAGAAGGAGAGCGAGCAACGGCTCAAGAGAGCCCAACGGGCCTCGATCCTGTTGAAGCATGTCAGCGATGCGACTCGGCTCCAGATTGTCCTGTTGCTCGCGGCTGGTGAGCGGCACGTCGGCGATTTGAGCGAGGCATTGAACCAGACTCAACCCGCGGTCAGCCATCATCTTGCATTGATGCGGCATGGTGGAATCGTCGTGCCCCGCCGTCAAGGCAAGAACAACTTCTACAGCCTGACCGACACGGGGGAAGAACTGGCCAAGGTCGTCAAGGCCATGCTCTCCTGACGTTCCTCATTATCAACGTCTTCGGTGATGTTCCAGCGATTCGAGGCCCCGAGCCGAACTGAGCCAGGCCAGCTCGGTCGCACGGGGGTCGAGCACGATGCTCAACTCGAACCGCTCGCTCATCATGATCCTCGTTCGAGATTCGGGGCGAATTGGGCAATGGTTTGGCGTGCTTGATGCCGGATCAAACGGGAATGAGCCCTCCTCGTTTCCCCCCTTCTTCGTTCCATTCTACTTCTCCCCCCGCGGCGTCAACTCATCGCCCGTCGATTCACTTCTCTTCTCTTCACTTCACGTCTCCCACCCAACTTGACCCACCGATTGACGTCGCCATGGCAGGGGTTAGTTCTCGTTGGGAAGAGTTGTACTGATTGAATGATCAGTGTGCGTGATTCCCAGTAGATTCCCTTGCTGGGGACACAGGCGGAAATGGTCATCTCGTTGAATGGATGCTGTCATCGAACCTAAGCGGCCCGATGACTCGATGGAACAAATTAAAGTGCGCGATTGCTTGATCAATTGGTACGGAGAGAGGGGGCCGACCCTTTGGCGTCCTTGAGAGCGGAGGGACGCCTTGCGGCTGGGGCCTTGCACGTCCGTGTTCGCTTCTGGCACGGCAGGAGGAATTGAACTCCGCTGGGGTGGGGCAATGAGCGAAGATTTGGAGCATGTTTGCGTGAAAGTCCGGCAGGTTGATTGGATCCGTGAGGACTGCTCTCCATTCCGGCGGAGGGCGTCCCGTGGGCGTCCCGTGGGGGAGGGGGCGGATTTTCCGGCCGGTTTCACTGGGGGCTGTTAGATCGGGCCTGGGCGATTCGTATTCCTGGAGGCAGGGGTGGCGGGGACGCTGGACGCTGGCGGCGGTCGGCGGCCTCGTCATCCCCGTTGAAGGTGTTCTCGTCGTGGTTCACCGCCCACGGTGGGAGCGCTGGGCTCGGGCCCGGGAGTCCCTTTCCCGGGCCCGAGAATTAAGGTTCGCACGCTCCGAGCTGCGATGAGGGTCAGGAAGAGGCCCAGGCCCAGCCCCGAGACGGCCAGGCCGATTCGGAACGACCACGGATCATAGACAAATACAAGCGAATGTTTGCCGGCGGCGACGGCCGCTCCGCGCATCGTTCGATTGGCCCGCAGAATTGGGGTGGGCTGGCCGTCGATCGTCAGACGCCAGCCCGGGTAGTGGGTGGCGGCCAGGATCACGAGGCCGGGACTGTTCAGTTGGGCGTTGAGCTCGACGCGGAGCGGCTCGTCGCGGGTGACGGTCACCGACTCGGTGGCGTCCGGGTTCGTTCGGCTCAGGGCTCCTTGCAACGCCTTCCGGTCGTCAATTTCGATCCAGGCCATGGTCTGGGGGTCCGCGACCCGGCGGCCCGGCTCTGACCAGAAGACATCCTTGGCGTAGGCGATCTCGTCGACGAGCTGTTGGCGAGCGTCCGGGTCGGTCGCCGGTGGGACGATCCGGGCGTGGTGGACGATCCAGGCGCGGGGGTAGGCGGTCTTGTTGCGGAGGAGCTGCCAGTCTTGCCGCTTGGCCCAGCCGGCGCGTCCGCCGGGGAGCTTCGCCAGGGTGGCCGGGTTGGGGGCGATGAGCTCGGTGTTCGGGACGAACGAGGCGTAGCCCCGGGCCTCGGTGTCCCAACCGCTCTGTTTGACCGGCACGATGAAGTACCGCGTTCCCCAGAGATCGAAGCTGCGCCGAGGGGCGACGAGGATGGGGCGGCCCGGTGGCACGCCGAGGGCCTTGGCGGCCTCACCCTGGACGGGGACCAGCCGAGGGTGGAAGTTGAGGAGGTGGTCGTCCAGTTCCAGGGAGCCGGCGTTGACGGTTCGCTCCAGGCCGAGCGGAAGACCATACAGACCCTGCAGCGTCCCGCGCTCCCAGGCGGTGAGCTCGCTGATCCGGTCGGGCGAGGACTCGGCCAGGAAGTGCTCGGGATGCCAGAGGGCCAGGCGATGGATTCGAAACGGGCCGGTCGCCGGGTCGGTGCGTTCAGCCTCGGCGATGCGTGCGGCGACCTCGGGAAGGGCGTCGAAGATCGCGCGGGGGGCGGTCCAGACCAGCCGGGCATTGGCGGCTGCCAGGTCGGCCGTCACAAGCAGCAGTGCCAGGGTTCCCGCCAGGCGCGGCCGACGCGGTCCCCACCAGGCCAGGGCCAGCACGACGGCCAGGACCACCGTGCCGTGGGCCAGGCTCCTTTGCGTTTCGGCCCAGGCGCCGCGGGGGTTGGCGGGCCCGCTCAACGCATCGCCGGGAATCCGCCCGGTCAGTGCGGCGACCGCCTGTTGACTGAAGAGCAGGGCCAGTACCAGGGCCCCGACGCTCAACGCCAGGGCGATGGCGCAGCGGCGGAGCAGCCGGCGATCTCGCCGGGTCATGGCTTCATCCCAGCCGACGCCGGCGAGGACGGCCCACGCCGCGGCCGTGAAGGTGAGCAGCTTGCTGGGATAGCGAAAGAAGCCGAACCCGGGAAACACCGCCACCAGCAGGCTGTAGATGCTGCCGTACCCATCGTCGACGAAGCCGTCGATCCGGGGCATGCTGTACAACGGGTCGTGGGGACCGAGCAGCGACCCGGCGCCGGGAATCGTCCGGAGCCACCAGAGCGGGCCGGCGAATCGTCCGAAACCGGCCCCGAGGCTCACCACCACGATCGTCATGAGCCAGGCTCGCCACGGCGGCTCGTTGTTGCGAAGCTTGGCGATTCCCCCCAATCCGAGCACCAACGCCAGGCCGCCGACATAGAGCGAATGTTGCCACAGTTGTCGGTCGTTGTGCGGCGGAATCGCCTGGATCCAACCTCGATTCTCGGGCAGGGGTTGGCCGAAGACCGTGGGCCACAGGCACTCGACCAGTCGCCAGGGCTCGGTGCTGAACTTGGTGAACGTCAACGCGGCCCCCTCGCCCGCCCGATTGCTCGACGCGGTGAACTCCACGGTCGGGAGAATCTGCACCGCTGAGAGCAGCAGGGCCAGACCGGCGGCTCCCATGAGCGGGATCAAACGCCGCGACCCCCGGTCCTCCACCGAAGTCGACGCCGGGCGCTCGACGCCAGCGCCGGCCGGCCGGGGCCAGAACCGCCAGCCCAACGCCGCGGCCCAGGCGAGCGCGGCGGGAACCCAGATCGGGCCGAGCCAGCCGCCGATGTGCCGTCGGTTCCAGGCCCCGGCGACGGTCGCCACGATCCAGAACAAGGCGAGGGCTGAGACCAGGATCCACCCTTGGCCCCGAGCGAGGCCGGGCCTCGAGCGTTCTCGCCAGGCCAGCAAGACCATGTAGCCCAGGGCGCTGAGCACCGTCAGGTAGGCCGCCTGGGGGTCGCCGCCGAGGACTTGAAGCGTCAGCACGGCGGCCAACTCGAACGGGGCTCGCGCCTGCCCCAGCCGCATGATCCCATCGACGGCGCGGAGGCCAAACGGGAGCCAGGCCGCGCCGACGAGGAAGATGGGATTGCTGTAGAGAATGAAGATCGGGGCTCCGAAGCCATAGGTCAGTCCGGCCAGACTGGCGCCGGTGGGGCTGATCTCCAGGGAACGCGCCAGCCGGTACATCCCCAGGCACGCGAGCGCCGTGTGGGCGATGATATAGAGGCGGGAGGCCCAGGAGGCGGAGAACACCGCGTAGAGGAGCTTGCCGGGATAAAAAACGGCGGCCATCGGACTGCCCAGCAGCGGTTGGCCCCCGTTTAGCCACGGGTCCCACAGTGGCCAGCGCCCTGCGCCCCACTCCTGAGCCACCCGCTGATCGAGCGGAGCGTAATAATGCGCGACGTCGCGGAAGGCAAACTGCTCCCCCTGGAACAGGACCGCACGATTGAGGATCAAGAGCAGGACCAGGCCACACCCGAGGCCGAGCCACGAGAAGAGGAGACGTCGCATGCCGTTGACTCGCCACGGGCTTCAAGCGGGATGGGGCGTCGGTCCGGGCCGGCGCAAGGGAAGGCTCCACACCAGCGGCGGGCCGGCCCGGCCTGGCGGTGTGGAGCCTGCGTTCGATCCGAATCGTCGGGAACGCGTTCTTCGCTCCGCAAGCTCTAAGGTGGCGACCCCGCGCCCCGTGAGATGAACCAAAGGCCGAAGCTACCACTGGGCTCGGGGTTTCTCAAGGGGCGTTGGACCCGACGCCCTCGCCTCCTTTGGCCGTGGCCGGGCTCTGGTCGGGGACGGGGCTGATCGAGTTTCTGGTCAACTTGACCGAAGCCTCATCCATCCCCATATCGACACTCCCGCCTGGCCGCCGCGGGCCGTACAGGACGTGGATCGCGGGGTCGGAGGGGCCTGGTCACGGCGGTTCTGAACCGAGCTCAGTCGGTGGGAGCGCGGTTAGGATCTCGGAAACGGGAGGTTCGTGCCGGGAATTGGCGGGCTTTGGACGGACGCGCTGGCCGGGTTCGGAGCCGGTCCTGTCTCTGATGTAGGTCGGGGAATCACCGGCACGGCCTGCGCCAGGCGATTCGGGGCAAGGTCGAGGGGGATCGGGCGGGGCGCGAGGCGCCGGCCGGTGGCGCGGGCGCCGCCTGGCTGCGCATGGGTGCCGGGGGCCTGCTGCGCCGGCTTGGTGGCGAAGGCCGTGGCCAGGCTGCCGGCCGTCAACCGGGCCCGTCTGGGGACAAGGGGCGTTGCGTTCTCGCCCGGAATCCCGCGCGGCTGCGTGGCCGCCGTCGCGACGTGGTGTGGGAACCTGGTGAATTCCCGGTTGACGGTCCGGGTCGGGGTGGGGTGCGCCGGGTGATGGAGTTCGGAATCGGCTGGAACGGCGATCTGGATCTCACCGCGCGCGGGGATGGCGTGCGGCGACGCCACAGGACTGAGAGCCAGGCGGTTTTCTAGCGTCTCCCCACCACTGGGGATGAACCGGAGCGATCGGCGCATCATCGATCCTATCCGCGGTCGTGAGTCAGATGGATTGGCTTCGGATTGTATCGGTTGTGACGAGTCGGCGGGTTTAGCTCAAGATTGGCAGGCGAGATGATGGCTCAAACAAGCTCCGAAATACGTCCGGGCCGACTGGAGGGCGAACGACCGGGATCGGGCAAGGCCGGGGTCATCGGTGGGTGTCGGACGAGTCTGACTCCGCCAGAATGGCCTTGAGCCGTTTCAGGGCTCGGAGATGGCGGTTGCTGGCGGCCGAGGGCTTGAGGTTCAGGACCCGGGCGGTTTCCTCGTTGCTCAGCATCTCAAAGTGGCGCAGGACGAGAACCTCCCGGTCGATCGGGTCCATGGTATTGAGCGCGTCCTGAACGCGAAGCCGCGTCTCGCTCCGGATGGCCGCATGGCTGGCGGAAGTGAGATGGCCGAGCAACATCTCGGCCAGCGAGGCGGACGACGCCTCGGGGAACCCAGCCCGGTGAATGGAGATCTCCATCCCGGCATCGCGCATCTTGGCTCCGAGGTGTCGGCGATGCTGGTCGATCAGCTTCTGGCCGGTGAGCGTCCGGAGCCAGAGGAAGAAAGGGAGGGAGGGGTCGGCCACGTACTCCGGGTAGCGGCGGGTCAACTCGAGGTAGGCCTCCTGGACCACGTCGGCCGGATCAAGCCGTCCCTGGAGCCGCCGATCGAGCCGGAGCCGGACCATCCGTTCGAGTCGTCCCCGGTTTTGCTCGAACAGCTCGGCCAAGGCGCGGTGGTCCCCGGCGGTGGCACGCGCCATGAGCTGTTCGGTTTCACTCGAGTTTTCCATCAAGGCTCCTGCTCGACTCTCTCACCCCGTCCCGTCCTCCCGATACTGGTGGGTTCTCAGTACGCAACGCCGGAGGCGCCCCCAGGCAGTCGCCCCGTCCGGTCTCGATCGTCTGGCCGTGGCAGCGGCCGGCGCGTGGAACGCTCAAGATCAGGCTCATCGGGAACCCGTTCAGTCTATCGGCCATTTTCGGCACAACTCAAGATTACGACAATCCGATGACGCGTCCCAGCGGATTCCGCGGAAAGGGCCCATCCCATGCCCTCATCCTTACAAGATTGTGAGGCCGTTGGATCTGAGGAATTTCAAAAAAAACAAAAGGTCTCGGTGTTCCCGAGGGACGGTTTCGCGGAACTATTCCATAGGGAATCGTGCTCTGTGGCCAGATCCTTTGGATGTAATCACGTCACGGTGGCTTGATGATGAGCCGTCGAAGGGACGAACCCGCTGGCATACATTCATCCCGTGTGAATGGTGGTTTCGTGCACCAGTGGGTGGGCTCGCGCAACCTGAATCCTTCAGACGATTGAACCGAGCGAAGGCCTTGCGGCGGCGCTCCGCGTGCGGACGCCGGGTGGAGAGTCTGCGCGTCGTTTTTTGAAGTGAGCCTGGTGAAGGGCACCGAATTATTCGTGTGCGGTCATACCAAACGTGGTGCCCGGGCATCCTTTCCGGCGAAGCGGCCCCGTCCGAGGGGATTTGGGTGGCTGGTCCGCGTTGAGGTTGGTGGGTTCTTGAAGATCGGCGATCGTTTCGCCTTGGCTCTGATTGATCCATGATATAAGGAGTCAGGTATGAAGGGTCGGGTGCGTTCTGGTTTCACGCTGATCGAGTTGCTGGTCGTGATTGCCATCATCGCGGTGCTGATCGCACTCCTCTTGCCGGCCGTGCAGGCGGCACGAGAGGCGGCGCGGCGGTCGCAATGCGTCAACAACCTGAAGCAACTGGGCATTGCGCTGCACAACTACCATGACACGGTGGGCAGCCTGCCGATGGGGGCGTTCGACATGACCCGGGGCTGTCAGCAGTGGTCGCCCCTGACGATGCTTCTGCCCTTTCTCGAGCAGAATGCCATTTATAACGCGATGAACTATGCGAACATCGGCGGGGCCTGCTCCGGGAGCGTCTACAACACCACGGGGTTCCGGTCGTCCATCAACGTGTTTAACTGCCCCTCGGATGTCGATCGGTTGACGAACGTCGAAGGGCACTTCAACTATTGTGCCAACTGGGGATCGAAGCCGTTCCGCTATTCGGGGACTCCTAACGGCCCGTTCTTCACCACCAACTTTACGAATCTGGGCGGGGTGGCGGGCGGGATCCCGAAGCCGGTGGCGCTCTCGGCGATTCTGGACGGGACGAGCAATACGGCGGGTTTCAGCGAGCGGGTCAAGGGGATTGGCAATGGCGGGACCCTGAAGCTCGCGATGCCGGTCGATCCCACCACCCCCTCGGCCACTCCCTATAACCTGGCGGGTCCGAATGATACGTCCGCCGATCCGACCGCTCAGACGTACTATAACAGTTGCAAGTCGCTCACGACATTCACCGTCTCCGACACGGGTATTCCGGGCGGGATGTGGCATCAGGTGCTGATGGGAGACACCTGCTACACCCACGTGATGCCGCCCAACGGCACGACCTGCGTCTACCCGGCGGGGACGGATAAGAACCATCCCCAGGGGGCGTTGACCGCGACCAGCCGGCACTCGGGGGTCGTCAATGTCCTGTTCCTCGACGGGACCGTCCGGGCGGTCAAGAACTCGATCGCCATCGGCACGTGGTGGGCCGTTGGGACGATGGCCGGCAGCGAAGTCGTGTCCGCAGACGCGCTCTGATCGGGTTGCGGCCGGTGCGCGCCAACCATCGAACAGGGAGGGCGGCTCGCACCGCAGTGGGGCGTCCCAGGTTCTGTTTCCGACGCGGAGCGGTCGCCGTTCCGAAAGGGGATTTCGCTCGAGGGTTTCCGAGATGAGACAAGTTCAGCGGTCAGGTGGACGCGGGGCGACGTGGGTGGTCGGGATCATTGCGATGGTCCTGGTTGGTTGCGGCGAGGCCCCGCCATCGGTCTCCTCCTCGACCAGGGAGGTGACGGTCAAGGGGGTCGTCAAGTACAAGGGGGGGCCTGTGAAGAACGGGACCATCCAGTTCGATCCCGCGAACATCCAGCGCAAGGATGCCAAGGCGACCACGGCGTCGATTGGGGCCGACGGGTCGTACACGGTTAAGACGCTGGAGGGGGAGAACACGGTCAGCTTCGTCTTACCCGAACTTTCCAAGAAGGACTTCAGCCTCGCCTCGGAGTCTTTCGTCTACGACGCTCCGTCGGGTGAGTCGACTTATAACATCGACCTGGGCCGATAGGGCCAGGTCGTGCCTGGTTTGCGGTCGGGGCGTTTCGGCGCTTGCGGGCTACCTGGCCTTGGCCAGGGGGTTGGTTGGCAAGGAGGAGTCCGGGATCAACCCCTTGGCTTCACGTTGGAGCTGGATACAGATCAGCCAGTCGTGCCAGCCGGTTCGTAGGTCCTGGTTCGACTCGCGCGCCTTGAGGAGGTTGGACGCTTCGTCGATGGCGGCTCGGGCGAGGTGGTTGTTCTGGAGCTGAGCGTGCGACATGGCGCGCACGAGGCTCGCCGGGATTTCACGGTTCCACGACTGGGTGGGTTGTGCCAGGCACCATTCGGCCTCGGCGAGGGCATGTTCGAACTGGCCGGACCGGTAGCTGGCCAGGGTCTTGGCCAGGCGGCAGAAGGGGAGGATCCCGAGGCGCTGCGCCTCGGCGGTCGCGACGGCACGTTCGGCGAGTTGGCGAGCTTTCCGCAGGTCGGGCTCGGGCAAGGGAGCGAGGAGGCAGGCTTTCGCGGTTCGCTCGGCGATGGCGGTGTCGGTGGTGCCCCCGAAGTGTTCGAGCATGCGGGCGCAGTGGCGCTGGTATCCGGGCAGATCGCCGAGTTGGAGAAAGAGCGTGGTGCTGAAGTACCAGGTCTCATGATCCGAGGGGTCGATCTCGAGCAGTCGAGCGCAGGCCTGTGCGGTCTTTTCCCACAAGGCCTGCCGCGCGAGCTCGCTGATGAGG
>Ga0182739_1004425_pt1 | contig 11635 bp, 7 predicted proteins | sample eDN5th30CBELigBY_FD_128873 | JGI IMG/M metagenome (GOLD analysis project Ga0182739, IMG submission 128873) | Enriched backyard soil microbial communities from Emeryville, California, USA - eDNA 5th pass 30_C BE-Lig BY (version 2) (version 2) | ecosystem: Environmental > Terrestrial > Soil >... | reverse complement strand
TTTTAGGAAAATATAGTCCTTCCATAGATATATATTTTTAAAGTACGGAGAGGGACTATAGAAGTTTATCCCCAGTCTCAAACCTAATTTTAAGTAGATGACAAATAAAGTTAAGAGTGTATTTTTAAATAAAAAATAAATAAATACACAAAACACTAATTTAAAAATCAAATTAAATAAAAATTTTAATCTAAATTACCAATTGGAAGGTGATTGAAGTTCAATATGGTTATGTAAAATAAATACTAAATTTCTAGAACATACGCATAAAAATTTAAAAATTAGAGAGAGATATGGATAAAAATTTTTTTTTCATGAATAATTTCTTATTTGAAATACCGTATCTATTTGGGATTTGGATAATTTTTGATGTGTAAAAATTGATATATTTTTGACTATATTGTTCATATCAAATTCTTAAATAAGATAAAAAATTATGAATAAATTTTTTTTGTCAATATCAATTATTAAATATCAAATCATCATCTAAAAGCTTATCTCCAACTAAAAATAAAGAAAATTATTTACTTTCAATAGTTTTTAGAATTTTATTAGAGACAAGACTGATCATGTGATTGAATATTTAAATTGTTAACTTTATTGAATCGGTTCAATTCTTTGTTTTATGAGTTTAAACTTCCAATTCATCACAGTTTTTTTTGTTTTTGTTTTTTTTCTGTTTTGAATTTTTCTTTATAGAGATTAATATGATTCTATTTTAGGACAAAAAATTTCTTACTAGTATCTACCGTAACATTTCTACAAAAGATTACCAATTATAATTTTTCGTAAATGGATAAAGATGATTTAATTATGAAAAAAGAACTTCCAAATGATTAAATCAAACAAGAAAATCAGAATTCTCCGAAAATTTTAAAAATTATTTTTGTCTTCTTTAAGAATTCGAATTAAATTTTCAACTAATTATTTTTATTCTTCAAGAATTGTGTTAAAAGGAAAGTTCAAAGACAAACAAAGTAACATTAAAAACAAATTATTCTTTATTTATCTGATTAGAAGTTTATTTTCTTCGTATTTAACTCATAAAGCAGTCATTTTAAACTAGTTTTATCAGTAATTGAAGAATATGGAGTGTCTTCAGAAAATTGATGCTTTTATTAGTTCAAATTCTAAATTGGAATCAAATTTTTGCAAAGATTAATCTTTAATCTCTACCCATAAAATTCTCTCTCTTTTCTCAATCATTACCCTCAATGACAGCGTCTCGCAAATTTGAAAGAAAAGAACAACAGTCTTTAACTCATCAGGACGATTTAATTAAATATGAACAAGCTTATCATTTGAATCACCTTGAGTTGCTTGACACAACTGAACTGGTAAAAATTGTTGCTGTGGTCTTAGAAGAGATTCTTAAGAGAACTGATAAGATAATAAACAGTTTTCCATCAAAATTCAATACAAAATATCCCATTCGAGTTCACATTTCAAGTTTTTTAATCAAAATGATCGAAACTTTCCAATGTTCTCAAGAATGTCTAATTTTATCAATGATTTATATTGATCGTCTAACCAAGAATGAAACAAGATTGATAATTCAGTCCAAAAATATTCATAGGTTAGAACTTTCTTATTTTAGTTAATATTTTAGATTAATGTTAGTTGCAATGATATTGGCAACTAAATATTTAGATGATAAAAGACAAAAAACATATGTTTTTGCAAAAATTGGAGAAATTTCTACAAAAGAATTGAATCTTTTAGAGGCTGAGTTTCTTGAAAACATTGATTATAATTTATATGTTCATCCATTTCTTTTCTACCGATACAGGAAACAATTATTAGCTGAAGGAAGGCCGTTGTTGATGGAATCTCAAAATAATAAAAAAATGATTCAAATTTGAAAATTAATAAACCAATATTTCTTATTCTAAATAAAAAAGGACATTCGCAAAATTGAAGAGGAGAACACATTTCTTCAAAAGAAATACAATAAAGAGTATTATTTTCCTTTAAAATCCCTCCTATTTCATTTTAATTTAAAAATACATAAAATTCTCTATCTTTTATTGTCTATAAATTTCTATATTAATCCTATTTAACTCACAAATCCCTTATTTAATATCTATTTCAATTGAAAACTCATTTAAGTTCTTATTTTAAATAACAAATCTTCATAAGTAATTGGAAATTATTTGATTTTATAGTTTCAATCTTTAAAAATAATAATATTCCAAAAAAAAAATTCCATAAATTCTCTTAAATCCTTGCAAAAAAAAATATCTCTACCTACGAAAATAGATAATCTGAACAAGTTCAAAAGTTATTTATTTATGAAAAGTTTATTAATTGATATAACTTAGCTGAGAATTGAGGAAATACTATAAATATTTATTCATTCGACTAATTTAACAACAGATGTAGCATATATTTAACTAGCTTTATTATTTAGCTCCTTCAGCTTGAAGAATTTTTAATCTTCTCAAGATTTGAACCAAATAATCAACATAGGTGTCTCTCTCTTTAGCATTTTGGCATTCAAAGTATAATGTTTGAACAGCGCCTTTAGCATCAGGATAGGTATTAAAGAAGAAACATAAGTCTTGAGCAGGACCTAATTAATGGTAATTCTCTAAAATATATTATAATTACTCTTTGTGAACAATTTTTTGGGATGGGCAAAAGGTGAATTAGAGAAATATCCTTTCCAAATTCCATCAATTTCGTCAAGTCTAATTGAAGTTTCCCATTTCTTTTTTCCTCTTAAAACCATTCCAAAGCCATCATCAGAAAGTAATAAATGCATGGGCCAATTAGTTCCATGAGGAGTCCAGAACTTTAAAATTTTACCTCTGAAGATATAAGACCAAGCGTCTTTAAGTTGAGGATCGTTTTTAACAATGTTTAAGGTCTTGTCTCTTTTTTCCATTGGAGTATTAGTTGGATTTAACGATTCGGGTTTCTTGTCTTCATCAATTTTCTTTTCTTCTTCAATTTGATTTGTTTCAGTTTGGGTTGGTTCGAGTTCTTGAGTTTCTTCAGATTTGGTTCCTTCTATTTCTTCAGGTTTGGTTCTTTCTATTTCTTCTATTTCGTTTTCTTCAACTTGGGGTTCCTCTTGAACTGATTCTTTATCATTTTCTTTTTGAATTTCTGCAGCTTTATTTAGATTTTCAAGAACAACAGCAATTTCACGAACAACATCAGCTTTATTCTCGCTTTCAAAGTATTTTTGCATTTCTTCTACATTTGTCTTCATATCAGAGTTAACCATTTCAGGTCTCATTTGATCAGAGTGTAAAGCGATCAAAGATAATGCTTGATAAACCTTATTTTAAGGTTAGAATAAAATATGAAAAATAAATACTTGAACAGCAATTTTTTCATCTTCAGGATATTTCTCCATAACAGAATTGAGGATCTCAACTCCGTTATTATTGACAATGACTTCAACATTAGATTCAACTTCTAAAAGTTTAACACTCAAGCTCTAAAAATAAGATTTCGGCTTTAAAAAATGGTTTACTGTTCCAGTTTCAACAAGTGATTGATTATCAATATTAGATTGGATTTCTTTAAGAATAGTAACAGCTCCTGCTTCTCCAATAAAAGTGGCAACATCTTCATTTTGAGATAATTGTAATAAACTTTTTAAAAGAGCATGAATAGTATTTGGTTCTAATTTTTCTTCTTCTGTAACTTTGAATGAGGCCTGCACAAATCCTGACTCATAGATTTTGAAAGCATTGTCATTGTTAGTGGCCAATTTTTCAACAATTTGGAAGATCTTATTTCAAATGAGAAAAGAAAAATTTTATTTTTACAGTTTCTAAAACTTGAGGAGATTTCTTTTGAGCAGATAAAAGATTGTTAAGGACGCTCAAAGTATCATGCTCTAAAGCTGAAGTTTTCATTTCTTCTGTTGCAAGCATTTCACTCAACAAATAAAGTGCTTTTTGTACAAGCTCAGTGTCAAAATCTTGGCTTGTCAAGATTTTGCTGACAATATCAAATCCTCCTTTTTGAGCAACAAGTTGGGTGGTATTTGAATCTTTGCAAAGATGTTTCAAGTTATTTAAAGCGGTTATTAAAATTCCTCTATCAGTTTGATAAGAAGAAGTGAATCTAAAAGTTTTCAATAAATAAAAAATTATTTACTTGGAAATTGATTCGACAATTCCTTCTTCAAGCACTTTTGTAGTACTTTGAACATTACTAGAAGCTCCTAAGTTTCCAAGTGTAGTCATAGCAAGTAAGCCAATTTGGAAGGAAGGTTTTTTATCAAGAAGTTGCGTTAATACTTGAACAAAACTATTGTCAATAAATTTGGAAGCATTTTCGTTTGATGACACCAGATTGTTGACTGCCTTTAGACATTCAACCACAGTGAGATCCTCAGAAGTTTCAGAAAAGTTTCTAAATAAGTTAGTAAGCCAATTAGCAATTCCAAGTTCTCCAAGTTTTTGTGCACTTTCAGGAGAGTTTTTGGTAATTGTATTCAGAAGTCTTCCAATAGTTTCCATGAGAGTTGGATGATCTCCAAATTTAGTAATTAAATATTCTAGATGACAAATTGCTTCAGAATTAATGAAAAGCTTTGCATTTTCAGAGTGACCAGTAACAAGACTTGTATAAGCAAGACAACTATTAAGCCCGAGTTCAATATCGTCTTTATATTTTTGTGTTGAAGAATTTAGCTTATCGAAAACTCCAAGTTGAGCAAATTTAGTTCTTTTTTCCTGTGATGTAGCATTAGAGGCAATAAATATAGCATAATTTCTGGTGAATCTAAGATCACTTCCAAATTTATCAGTTTGAGAAATAACCTTTTCAAGAGTTCCTGATGATTCAATAATTTTTGCAGCTTCTTCGTTGAGAGCAGCCAAAGTAGATAAAAGCTTTGTAACATTTGCAATTATCTGGGGATCTTGTCTCTTGCAAGCTGGCTCAATGATTTCACAGACATTTGAAGTAAGCACATCGATTTTCACTTCTCTTAAAGGATTAGGACCAATCTTAGCCAATTCAACAAGCTTTTCGAGATTTTCAGTAGCATCAACAACACAAAGAACTTCTTTGGAGGCGTCTTCACTAGCTGAGTTAAGAACTTCAACGCCATCATTTTTGATATAGCTGGCCAATGAATGAACAACTAAAGCGTTTCCAGAAAGTTTCACAGCTTGTTCATTTTTCTTAGAGATTCTACTGAAGATTTCAACAATGTTTTCTTTTAATGCTCTACTGACATTTGGTTTTTCAAGAAGTTCACTCAAAGGTGCAAGAAGATCATGCTGTTCAATCTTTGCCACTTTTTCTTCAGAGCTTGCAACTTCTCTTAAAATTTCAGTCGCTTGCATTAACTTGACATGTTCTTTTTCAGTGATTTCCCCTCTGATTTCCTTTGGAGCCAAGTCTTCAATCAAATCAACAAGAACTCCAAAGTCTGTCTTTGCTCTTTCAACTCTATCATCAGCAGCTTCTTTGGCAGCTTCTTCAGCTTTTAATAATTCTTCCTCTGCTTTCAATGCATCTTCTTTGGTCAAGCCTGTTGTTGCTAACGATTTCACATCTTCTGCGATCTTATTGATTATTGGAATATTCGGATATAAACTTATAAGAGTTTCAGCAACTTCAGGAACGGGAGCTAAAGCTTCTTGATTTTCAAGAACTTTTTCCTTTCCAAGAGAAAGCAAAGTATGTCTGCAGATATTAAGGGTTCGATAACTAGCAGTAACATCATCAGGAATATTACTCATCAAAGTTAAGAGATCTGAATATAAACTGGATTCATCATCCAACAAGTTGATTTCCTTGCTAAACTTAGAATGGCTAGCGAGTTCGTCAATAACAGCAAGTGTGTCTTCAATACATTTATTGAATGTATTTTGTTGAGATATAATATGAGTAAGTTGGGAAAGCTTTTCAGCGTCAATTTCTTCTGGAGCATAAGTGGTTTCAACTAATTTATTCAAAACAGCTATGGCATTATCTTTTGCTTGAGCTTTTGTAGCAGCTCTGCCGAGAAGAGCATCAGGAAGCATTCTTCTCAATGTTATCATTGCTTGAGAAATAACTTTATAAGCACGATTAAGACCTTGAGTATCTTTCTTTTCAATTAGCAATTCCTTTGGTACTTGTTTGAATTTTTCAATAACATTGACTACAGCTTCAGGGCATTTTTTTTCTTTTAAGAGAAAATGATCAAATTCATTTTGACTAAGTCTTTGAAGTGCACCAAGTCCGGCTTCTAATAAAATTGGGTTACCATTATCTTCAATAATTCTTTCAAAATGAATATCAGAAATATCTCTAATGATTTTATCTAAAAAAGATTCAGTTGTAATAACTTCAAATGATTCTTTATCAAGAGTAAGATTAGCAATCAGTTGAAGAGCAAGTCTAGCTCCTTCTTTATTTTGTGAACTAGCAAGATGATTTTGATAAAGTTCAGCAGCAATGATGACACCATTTTGTTTACCAATTTCAGCAGCAGCATTTTCGTTATTATTTGCAATTTCATTAAGAAGACTCAAAGCATTATTAAGAGTTTCATGATTTAAAGACTCTGCTCCCTTTTTCTTAAATTGTTGCAAAACTTGAAGAAGCTTAACAATGGGAGTGGCATTGTTGAGTGTAAAATGATGAGCAAATGAACCTCCGTCTTCAATTCTTGAAATTTCTTCTCCAGTTTGCCCGTTAATAATAACATTAGGTTCAATTTCTTGGCCACCAATAGCTCTTACAGTATTTAAAATTTGGGAAATTTTTGAGATATTTTCATCTGCTAAAAGACAAACAAGAGTTTTTGAAGTATCAGATTCTCTGATTTTTTGCTTCACATCAGTTTCTCTTTGTGAAAGTCTCTCTAACACTTTGATATGATTCAACAAAAGTTCTGAATCAGTTCTAGCAGAATCGATAGAAATTTGAAGAGCATCAGCAACTCTTTTACTTGAATCTCCTTCAACTTCAATATCTCTAGGAGCTGTTAAAAGACTACCATAGTAATTAAGAGCACCATTTAATGAATCAACAGATTCTGGGTCTTGCATGTTAAGAGCTTGGGCTAGTTCTATAACTTGTTCAGCAACTTGAGGGATCATACTGTTAGCACCTAAATTAATCAAGATTTTTCCAACAAAGTTTTCAATCTGAGGATTGTTTGCAAAAGAACTGCAAGCCCCCATGATTTTCTCAATTGAGTCATTCTCACCTAAAGAAGCAGCTAAATCTTCAATTTTACTTGCCTTTTCAACAATTTTCAATGCATTCAAACTAATATTAATATTTTGGTTGTCTTCAAGGATGTTAACAAGTTGTTTGGGAATGTTTGAGCTAACTGCAGCTCTTTTTTCTTTTGGAACATCCAAAATTTTATCAAGCAATTCAATGGAGCATGATACAAGATTTTCAGACGTAGATTTCGAAACTTCAGTAGAAACATTTCCTTCAGCTTCTATCTGCTCTTGTTTTGCGCTAGCTTGCGAAAGAGAACGATCTCTACCAACATCTGATTTGTTTTTAATATATTGATTCACTACAGAAATCGCCAGATCTTGACCTCCTTCTTCTATAATTTGGCCAAGGGTTGCTGAGTTATCAGACATTGTTACTAAACATCTTAAGTTTTGATTGGCTTGCACTAAAGCAGAAGCATCATCTTCTCCAAGCTTGAGGGCATTCTTTGTCTCCTTGATCAAAGCACGGACAAAAGATTTTTGCCCCATTTTTGAGACTAACTCTGGGAATTTATTAGAAATAGCAAGGAGGAGTTCAGTAGTAGCGTTAATAATAGATTCTTCACTCTTATAGAGTTCTAAAAAGCTTGTTAAGACTGAAACAAGTTCAGGCTTAGCGCATTTTTGAAGCACTGTTGACTGAGTATTTGTATTTTTCAACAAAGAAGACTAAATATGTAATTACAAAAACAAAACAAAAAAAATTACCAAAAGATTTAAACTATGAGAAACAGGTTGAACAAAATCTGAACGAGTTTGTAGGAGAACTGATAAACTATCAAGAATTCCATCATTAACCAAGTCTTTATCAAAAGTTGATTCCTGATTTTGATTAGCAAATGATCTAATCCTTAAAACTGAAGAAAGTATGGCATTAAGAGTTCTTTGATGAATTTCGAGAGCTCCTTGAGCAGAAAGTATTTCAATGTTTGAACCAATTTCTCTCTTTAATTGAACTAATAAAACCTTAAGTGCATTCTTTTTGAGAAGAACTTCAATATTTTTATCAACTAAAGCCAGATTAGCAACATGTTCAAGTGCTTCGGCGAAAAGGAGTCTATCTTGTTCATCAGGTTCTCCAGATAAAGCTTCCATAAGTTCTTCAATTTCTTGTTCAGCATAATCTGCAGCAAGAGTTTCTAAGATTGGTGCGGCTAATTTAGCAAGATCTTCTGGATTATGATTAGCTGATAAGAAAGATAATATTGCTGGTGCAGCATTTTGATTTACGAGAAGTTTAACAGCTTCAGTATCCTTCATCAAAATGCTGAGAAGTTCAAGGTTAAGTTTTCCAACTTCAAGTGTAGTATTCATACTTTCAAGATTAGAAACAGCTAATCTTGTTCCTCCTTGAGTCAAAATATGTTGAATAAATCCTTTATCAGAGTTAATTGCTGAAATCAACAGCTTTAATCCAGCAACTTGAATCCCTTCTTCTTCAAACTTTTTGATAGTTGAAATAACACCTCCGATAAACTTTTCGGCACTTGCTTCCTTATCACCTTTTCCTGCTGGTCCAGCTTTAGCTTGTGATTGATCTAAAGTAAATTTATCCTTTGCTTCAATAATTTTGGCATTAAGAAGAGCAGATCCAGCCTTCATAGTTTGAAGTGCATTTTTTTCATCAGTATCTTTTCCTAATCCTACCATCATATCCTCAATAGATGCTTGTTTAACGTTAGGCTTAGATAAAAGGGATCTAAGGTCCTCACGTGGACCATGGTGAGCTAAATGTTCGAAGAACATAGTGCAAGCTTTAATGATCTCTGATTTTCCTGGGAAAGCAGGATGAGAAGCAGCAATTTTAGCATTGCGAGCTATTTTCTCAGGAATACCACCTTGGATGAGGAGTTCAGCAACTTTTGGAAGGAGAGCAATGGTACTGAAAATTTTTAATTGCTTTTGTAAAGCCTTAACAGCATTAGGATTTGGACCTTTAGCAAATGTTTGAGAAGCATCTTCAAGTGAGATTTTCATTTCATGAACATCTTCGACGTTGGTGATTTCCTCCAAAGCATTTACTGCTGCATTTCTCAATTCGATTTCTTGCTTCTCTGTTAATTTCTCTTGTAATTGTTTATTTTTTTCATCTTTAACAACTTTTTCTGGGCTTTGATCTTCATCTTTTTTAGGAGTATCTGCACTTTGTGCAGCTTCAGCTTCACTTACTCCTGTTGTAACAACATCGACTAGTACTTCAAAAATTTTACTTTTATCAAGCTTGCTTGAAGAATTTCCAAGTTGGCAGATTGATTCAAACACTTTAACAGTATGGAGATTAATTCTTCTCCATTGAGGATTATTTTTATTAACTTGAGATAAATGATCAATAACTCCATCTTCAATTAAATCAACTGCAGTATGAGCATCAACAACAAGCTTCGAAAGAGCTTTAATACCATTTTCTTGAATATCTTTTTTTGTTTTAAATTCTTTCAATGTATCAAGGATTTTTTGTGCTCCTTTTTGTTCAGTGATTTCTTTTCTAGCACTACTAAATCTTCCAAGAGCACCTAATGCTTCAATCATCGAGTTTCCAACAATTTCATTCTTTCCAAGAGTTTCAAATCTTCCGATCAAAGTTCTAACAGTTCCTTTAGAAACAATTTCTTCAGCAGTTCTTTCATCAACTGCGAATTTTTGTAAAGTATCACAACATGCTTGGACAATATCAGGATTCTCAGTTTCGCAAGCTTTTCTGATAGAATCAATACCGTTATGTTGGAATATTTCACCCAAGTACTTAGTATCAGAAGCAGCAATTCTTCCTAAGGCAGTAACACAGCTTCTAACTAAGCTAACACTTTCAGGTTGCCCCTGAGCCAATTGTTTCTCCATCACTGAAATCAAATCCAAAATACCTCCTTTATTCACGACATATCTAAGTAAATCTTCGACTAACAATAAACTGCTCAATAATGGAACTTGAGATGTATTTCCAGCCTTCACAGCGTTCAAAGCATTTTCAATATCTTCAATTGTTGCAAGTTTTTCAAGTGCATAAGCAGCAACCTATTAGTAGTTGTTTAGTAAGAATTGAAAATGCTTATTTTACTGAATTCACAGCTTTGTCTTCAGGATAATTTTCCAAAACTTTAACAATAATCTTTAATCCAAAAGATTCAGTTTTAAGAAGATCATAGCCTTCATTAGTACTAAGAATTGAGGAAATAATTTTAAGGCCTGCTATGACAGTATTTTTATCTTTGATTCTTTGCTCAATAAGGTCAATTATGCTTTTTACAAATCCTGGTTTTATGAGTTCTTGTTTTGCTTTTGGATGATCTAAATAATAAATATAAATTAATTTGAAAGGAAATAAAAATACTTGTAAATTTAATCAGAGTTTCCATAGCTTCACGACTGATATCTTCATCAACAGTAGGATCCTTGATTATATTAACGCAGTCATCCATTAAGCCTGCTTCAATCAAATGTTGAACATTAGAACGAGATGCAGCTAAATATCCAATCAAGGGCATTGTGAGCTAAAATATATTTAATCAATTAAATTAGGGTAAAATACTCTCATAGCTTCAGAATTTTTATTAATTGCGTTAATAAGTTCGTGAATAGCTTGAGGAGCTCCGACCTGAACAATTTTAAAGCAATATTCTTCTTGGAATTGCTTGCTTGAGCTAATAATCCTTGCAAGGCATTGAATCACAGACTTTTTCATTTAATCACATCAATTTTAAACGTAATTTACATAAACGAGAGATTCATTTTTCTTGTGATCTTTGAGAGCTTGAATAAGATTATTATGTCCCTTCTCTAAAAAGAAACCTTAGACAAAAGAAATTATTCACAAAGTACCTTCCATGATGAAATATGCATTAACTCTATGTTTGGGATTAATAGTTCTCAAAAGTTCGGAGAGATTGTTTACAGAAAATCCCAAAAGTCTTGCGAATTTTGGGTTCTGACGAATTGATTCGAGTGTTGAAGAACAGGTTGGATCAGGAGGAACCGTCTTCACTAAAACATAATTAGAATTTATGCTAAAATTTTGGAGAGATATAGAACAAATAAGGTAATAAAGACAAAGAGAAATATCAGAAAAGAGAAGATCGAGAAATATGTACTCATTTTCCTTCTTGATGCTAAAGACTTCATGACAAAGTGATTTGTATGCGAACTCGGATATGCTTAAATTGAAATAAATAAATTTAATATATTCTAAGAAAAGACTAAGCTTAAAAATAAAGTAACATAATAGGGCTTGTCATATTCTGTAAAAAATGTTCACGTTTTAATATTTAATAAAAGTTTATGATTTGTTTAATTACTCATATAGGAAAATGCTTACTTACCACCAAAAGATTTTTTTTTTTTATCAGATAATTTGGCCTTAAAAATTATTTTAAAATTAAAAAAAAAAAATTTTAATACAATTTAAAAATTTTTTTTTTAAAAAAAATTTAAAGTAAAAATTTTAA
>Ga0182739_1004423_pt1 | contig 11645 bp, 11 predicted proteins | sample eDN5th30CBELigBY_FD_128873 | JGI IMG/M metagenome (GOLD analysis project Ga0182739, IMG submission 128873) | Enriched backyard soil microbial communities from Emeryville, California, USA - eDNA 5th pass 30_C BE-Lig BY (version 2) (version 2) | ecosystem: Environmental > Terrestrial > Soil >... | reverse complement strand
CGACGGCTCCCTGAGCGAGGCCGAAGGCCGAGTCGAAGGGCCTCAGAACAACCGATCCGGACGCTCGTCGAGTCCCCGCATCGCGTCGTAGTCGAGTACGACGCACGCGATGCCGCGGTCCTCGGCGAGCGTCCGTGCTTGGGGAGTGATCTCCTGCGCGGCGAAGACGCCGCGGACGGGCGCGAGCAGGGGATCCCGGTTCAGCAGCTCGAGGTAGCGGGTGAGCTGCTCGACGCCGTCGATGCCGCCTCGGCGCTTGACCTCGACCGCGACGTGCCGGCCGTCGGCGTCGTTGACGAGCAGGTCGACGGGTCCGATCGCCGTCGGATACTCGCGCCGGACGAGCCGCGTGCCATCGCCGAGGAGCTCGACCTGCTCGGCGAGCAGGCGCTGCAGGTCGGCCTCGACCCCGTCCTTCTGCAGCCCGGGATCGACGCCGAGCGCATGCGAGGAGTCGTGCAGCACCTCGTGGATCGAGATGACGAGCAGGTCCGCGGTCTTCGCCTGGTTCACGCGCCACACGGCCGTCACCCCGGCCTCGAGCTGGTCGTCGTCGGGGTCCATCTCGACGACCGTGCACGGCGGGCTCATCCAGTTCAGCGGCTTGTAGCTGAGGGAGTCCGAGTGGACGAGCACGCTGCCGTCGGCCTTGATGAGCAGCAGCCGGGTCGCGAGCGGCAGGTGCGCGGAGAGTCGACCCGCGTAGTCGACCGAGCAGCGGGCGATGACGAGTCTCATCGGATCGCCGGATCGTCGAAGACATCGGTGGCCGCTCGCGCTCGCGGGACCGTCGGGCGGGCGGCCGGGCTCGCCGCGATCGCGATCGCGATGAAGGCGAAGATGATCGTGAGCGCGGGGAGGATGCCGGTCGAGTCCGCGATGAAACCCACGAGCGGCGGACCGGCGAAGAACGCGACGTAGCCGATGAGCGACACGGCGGCGACACGGCTCGACGCGGTCGCCGGGTCATCTCCCGCGGCCGACAGCCCGAGCGGGAAGCCGAGGCAGGAGCCGAGCGCCCAGACGATCGTGCCGACGATGACGGCCCACGTCTCGGGGATGAAGATGAGCAGCGAAAGCCCGGCCGCCGCGAGCAGCGCGGAGACGATGAGCACCGAGACGCGACCGAACCGGTCGATGACGGGGGCTGCGACGAGTCGCCCGACGGTCATCGCGGCCGTGAAGACCCCGAGCATGAGGGCCGCGCCCGCTTCGCTGAAGCCGCGCTCGTCGTGCAGGCCGAGCGTGAGCCAGTCGTTCGCGGCGCCCTCGATGTAGGCGAAGGCGAACACGACGAGTCCGAGCAGGATCGTCTTCGGCTGGGTCCAGACCGCCCGGCGTTCTGCCATCGTCGGCTTCGGACCCTCATCCGCGACGACCGCGGGGATCCAGCGCGGGAGGGTGAACGCGATGACCAGGATCACCACGGCGATGATGCCGAGGTGGACGACGATCGACGCCTCGAGCTGCGCGGCGAGGGCACCGAGGATGGCGCCGACGACCGTCCCGAGGCTGAACCCGGCGTGCAGCGTCGTCATGACCGTGCGCTTCGTCTCGCGCTCGATCGCGGCGCCCTCGACGTTCGTCGCGACATCGGTCACGGCGACCGCCGCCCCGAACAGCGCCGCCACGGCGGCCGTCGCGGCGTAGCTCTCGAGTATCTCGCCCGTGACGCCGATCCCGCCGAGCGTCACGGCGGTCGTCGGCATGCCGAGCTGGATGATCCGCCGGGCGCCGATGGTGTGCAGCAGCGTCCCGGAGAACGCGAGGCCGAGCACCGATCCGCCGGAGAAGAACGCCAGCATGAGACCGATCTGCCCCGGGTCGACGTCGAGGTGGTCGCGCAGGGCGGGCATCCGGGAGAGCAGCGTCGCGATGGCGATGCCGGCGACGCCGAAGACGGTGAAGGTCGCGTTCCGCCACGCGGTGATCGAGGGCCGTGCGAGCGGTGCGGAGGTCACCGATCAACGGTACTCGCGGCGGCGGTCAACTCGTCGCGGACCTGCGAGCGGCGCGCTTGGGCAGGCGCTGCGGCGCGTCGCGGTCCTGGGGGAAGTCCTCGTAGCTGAGCCCGGCGATGAGCGTGCCGGGGTCGACGCCGAGCGTCTCGGCGAGACGGACGAGCGTCGCGAGATTCGGCAGGGCCTTGCCCGTCTCGTAGCGACCGAGGTTCGTCGGGTCGACCCGCGCGTGGTAGGCGAGATCGAGTCGAGAGGCACCCGCGGTCGCCCGCGCCTCCTCGATCCGTCGGCCGATCGCTTTCGCCGCGGCTGACTCGATCCCTCTCACCCGGTACAGCGAACCCGAGCCATGGTCTCCGGTCGAGAGCATTCACGCCATGGTGCTTTGACCATGTCGGTAGAACCGAATACCGTTCGACCATGCCCGGCCTTCGCGATCTGCTTGCCGAGTACACCGCCCTCGCCCCGGACATGCGCACGAAAGGGCTCTATTTCGAGCGGCTGATCCAGAACTTCCTTCGTGAGGACCCGCAATACGCGGCGCATCTCTCAGACGTGTGGCTCTGGAGCGAATGGCCGGATCGCGATGGTCGGCCGGACACCGGGATCGACCTCGTCGCCAAGCTCCGCTACGCGGATGGTCTCGTCGCGATTCAGTGCAAGTTCTATGACGCGGCCCACACGGTGCAGAAGGCTGACATCGACTCGTTCTTCACCGCGAGCGGCAAGGCGGGCTTCGCGGAGCGGCTGATCGTCACCACGACAGACAAGTGGGGATCGAACGCGACCGAGGCGCTCAAGGGACAGCAGATCCCGACCGCTCGGATCAGCCTCGCTGACCTCGAGGCGAGTGAGATCGACTGGTCGACGTACTCGCTGCTCAAGGGCGAGCAGCCGGAGCTGCTCGCGCGGAAGAAGCCTCGCGACCATCAGAAGGCGGCGCTCTCGGATGTGATCGATGGCCTGCAGGGGCAGGACCGTGGTCAGCTGATCATGGCGTGCGGGACCGGCAAGACGTTCACGAGTCTCAAGATCGCGGAGCGGATCGTGCCCCGGGGCGGCTCGGTACTCTTCCTCGTCCCATCGATCGCGCTTCTGAGCCAGTCGTTGCGCGAATGGAGCGCCCAGGCCGACGACCCGATCCGCGCCTTCGCGATCTGCTCCGACACGAAGGTCGGCAAGGACGCCGAGGACTTCACGCTCACCGACCTGAGCTTCCCTGCAACGACCGACGCGACGAAGCTCGTCGCGCAATCGGCGAGTGCCGCGAACCCGGATGGCTTGACTGTCTACTTCTCGACGTATCAGTCGATCGACGTCATCGCGCGAGCCCAGGCGGCGGGCCTTCCCGAGTTCGACCTCGTCATCTGCGATGAGGCGCATCGCACGACGGGTGTGACCCTGAGCGACGACGCGGCGGAATCGCATTTCGTCCGCGTCCATGACTCGGGATACATCCGGGCGGCTAAGCGCCTGTACATGACGGCGACGCCGAAGATCTACGGTGAGGCGGTCAAGTCGAAGGCGAAGGACATCGCCGCCGAGCTCGCGAGCATGGACGACGAGTCGAAGTTCGGCCCGGTGCTCCATCGACTCGGCTTCGGCGATGCGGTCGAGCAGGAACTGCTCTCGGACTACCGCGTGCTCGTGCTCGCGGTCAACGAGTCCGCGGTGAGCATCGAGTTCCAGCAGCAATTCGCGAGCAATCACGAGCTCGGCCTCAGCGATGCCGCGCGGATCGCGGGCATCTACCAGGCGTTCGCGAAGCGGGCGGTCGAGGGTCTCGACGAGTGGAAGCCGGCCCAGCGCGACCCGATGCGTCGGGCGGTGACGTTCTCCCGCTCGATCAAGGATTCCGAGACGGTGCAGCGGATGCTCGACGGCAACGCCGCACTCGCGCCGAGCTTCTTCGATGGCGTCGACAACCCCCTCATCATGCGCGCCGAGCACGTTGACGGCGGCATGAACGTCATGACCCGGACGCAGAAGCTCGACTGGCTGAAGGCCGAGCCGGATGGCAACGAAGTGCGGATCCTCACCAACGCGCGCTGCCTCAGCGAGGGCGTCGATGTACCGAGTCTCGATGCGGTCGTGTTCCTCAACTCGCGGGACAGCCTCGTCGAGGTCGTCCAGTCGGTCGGCCGCGTCATGCGCAGGGCGCCGGGCAAGGACTATGGCTACATCATCCTGCCGATCGCGATCGAGGCCGGTGTCGATCCGGCGCGGGCGCTCGATGACAACAAGAAGTACAAGGTCGTCTGGGACGTGCTCCGGGCGCTCCGGGCGCACGACGAGCGCTTCGAGGCGAAGATCGAGTCGCTCGATCTCAATCGCACGAAGCACGACGACCAGATTCAGGTCATCGCAGTCGACGGGCCGAGCACGGGCGATGGCGACGAGCAGTCCACGGGGCTGCAGTCCACCCAGCAGGAGCTCGGCGGCATCAACTGGGGCGATCGGGTCCGCGAGGCGGTCTACGCCAAGCTCGTCACGAAGGTCGGCGAGCGCGAGTACTGGGAGAACTGGGCGACGAGCGTCGCCGAAGTCGCGGCAGCACAGACGCTCCGCATCAAGGGGCTCCTCGAGCATTCCGCCGAGGTCCGCGCCGAGTTCGATCGCTTCGTCAAAGGGCTGCAGGACAACCTCAACCCGAGCGTCACGGCCGAGCAGGCGCTCGAGATGCTCGCGCAGCACCTCATCACCCAGCCGGTGCTCGAGGCGCTGTTTGAGGGCGCCGGTTTCGCCTCGCACAACCCGGTCGCGCTCGCGATGAATCGGATGCTCGAGGTGCTCGAGGGACAGAACCTCGACAGCGAGACGAAGAGCCTCGAGCGCTTCTACGACTCGGTCCGCCAGCGCGTGACCCAGATCAAGGACGCCCGCGGCAAGCAGGAGTTCCTCAAGCTGCTCTATCAGCGCTTCTTCGCCGTCGCGATGAAGAAGGCGTCTGAACGACTCGGCATCGTCTACACGCCGACCGAGATCGTCGACTTCATTCTGCGCAGCGTCGACTGGATCCTTCGGGAGCAGTTCGGCACGTCGATCTCGGCCGAGGGGGTGCATGTACTCGATCCGTTCACGGGCACCGGCACCTTCATCGCGGAGCTCATCCACTCGGACCTCGTCTCGAATGCAGACCTGCCGAGGAAGTTCAGGTACGAGCTCCATGCGAACGAGATCAACCTCCTCGCCTACTACGTCGCCGCGGTCAACATCGAGGAGGCGTACCAGTCCCGTATGGGCGGCGAGCCGGTGGCGTTCCCCGGAATCGTGCTCACCGACACGTTCCAGATGACCGAGGCAGGCGATTCGAATGAGCTCGCCGGGCTCGAGGTATTTCCGGAGAACAACGCCGCGGTCGAGCGCCAACGGGCGGCACCGATCTCGGTGATCGTCGGCAACCCGCCGTACTCGGTCGGCCAGTCCTCGGGCAATGACGACAACCAGAACCTCGCCTACCGGAGTCTCGATGGCAGGATCCGGGACACCTATGCTGCGGTATCCGCTGCGAAGCTCAAGCGGAATCTTTACGATTCGTATGTCCGCGCAATCCGCTGGGCGTCAGATCGAATTGGCGAGCGCGGTGTCGTCGGCTTCGTGACAAATGGTGGCTTCCTTGACGCCAACTCCGCTGACGGGATGCGTCGCGTACTTGCAGAGGAGTTCGGTGATCTGTATGTCCTCAACCTCCGGGGCAATCAGCGGACCGCCGGCGAGCAGTCCCGCAAAGAGGGGGGCAAGGTTTTCGGCGCCGGCTCACGCGCGACGATCGTTATCGTGCTCCTGGTCAAAGCCCCGGGTACTAAGGGCGGCGGACTGCACTACCGGGACATCGGCGACTACCTGACGCGAGAACAGAAGCTCGCTGTCCTGCGCTCATTCCGCTCCGTCGGAGCTGTCCCGTGGCTCGATCACGGAAGGTCAATCGGAAGCGAGTGGCTCGATCAGGGTGACGAGCGGTTTCTGGCGTTCGCACCGATGGGCGCAACTCGGAGTACAGACGGGGGGATCTTCGCCAAGCACTCGAACGGACTAGTCACGAACAGAGACGTGTGGACGTCGAACTTCTCCCACGAAGCCGTCGTCACCAACATGCAGCACACGATCGAGTACTACAACGAGTCGGTAGGCATGCCTAGTGGCTCGGGCGTGCCCGTCCCCGTCGACGAGGCGAGGCATATCAGCTGGACTCGCGGCCTTCGCGCCCAACGCGCTCGGGGCCGCCTATCCGAGTACGCAGCATCGGCGATCGTCAGGGAGGCCTACCGGCCGTTCACTCGGCACTGGCTGTATCTCGACAAGATGTGGAATGAAGGCGTCGGGGCGAATGACACGTTCTTCCCTGAGGATCGCCCGAATCGCCTGATCTTTGTAATGCCGTCAGACCCGAGCGGACCGCTTGCCGCCCTCATAGTCGACTCGGTCGCCGACCTGCATCTCATCGGCTCTGGCAGTGTCTTCCCTCGCTACATCTATGAGAAGCGCGAGTCGGCTACGAATGAGCTCGACGTGTTCGGCGAGGACCAGCCTGGTCACACCCGCGTCGACAATGTGAGCGACGCGATCCTCTCGGAGTACCGAAAGCAATATGGCGCCGAGGTGACGAAGGACGACATCTTCTTCTACGTCTACGGGATCCTGCATTCGCCCGAGTATCGGGAGCGGTTCGCGGCGGATCTCAAGAAGATGTTGCCGCGCATCCCGAAGGTGTCCGACTTCTGGGGTTTCGCGAAGGCCGGGCGCGAGCTCTCCGAGCTGCACCTTGGCTACGAGTCGGTCGAGCCGTGGCCGCTTGAGGCCGTGCTCGATGGGGGCTCGACACATCCGGCTGCGCCGGACTACTCGACCCGCATTCCGGAGGAGGCGCTCCGCGTCACCAAGATGCGCTACGTCTCGAAGGCCGACAAGTCCGCGGTCATCGTCAACGCGCGATTGACGCTCCGTGGCATCCCGGCCGAGGCGCACGAGTACCTGCTCGGATCGCGTTCTGCGCTTGATTGGATCCTCGAGCGATACCAGATCAAGACCGATAAGGCATCCGGCATCGTGAACGACCCGAATGCGTGGGGCGAGGAGCACGGTGATCCGCGCTACATCGTCGATCTCGTGGGTCGGATCGCGCGCGTCTCGGTTGAAACCGTCGCGATTGTGAAGGCGCTGCCTGCGCTCGACATCCGTCCGGCTGGCTGATCGTTCTCCACAGCGTCGGCAGCAGTCGATCACTCCACAACTCGATCGTCGGCTCCTCGCGCCGGGGCACTGGCTGCGTACCGTGCGGGAATGTCGTACGAACACGATCCGCCAGCTCCCTCGCATGATGTATTCGTTTGTAATACACTCTCAGGTGATGAACGGGTCCTTTTCGATCTCGATCAGCTTGACTTCGACTGGCCGTTCGAGATCGACACGCAGCTCGCCCATCTCTATAAGCACGCTGGCCTTGGCGTGCCCGATATTTGGGATGTGTGGGGAAGTCGACCGCTCTTCTATGAGGCGACGCCACCCGCGCATTGGTTGATGGTGGCTGAAGTGGAGGGTCGAGTCCTCATGGTTCCGCTGGCACCGGCGAGGTCGTCAGCGGCGAACCGCTGCCGACCACTCGGCTGCTATCTCGCCTCGACTTGGCTGGCCGACCAATACCGAAGGGACCGAGGATGACGGAGATGACGCCCGAGGAGCTGTATGAGTTCTACGCGAAGCCGGAGCACCAGATCCCGCGAGGCCCGGCCGTGCGCTTGAAACGAAACCTGACCGAGCAGGTGCCGGTTCGGTTCCCGCTTGATCTCATCGAGCGGGTGCGCGAACAGGCGCAGCTCGACGACCGATCGGTCTCGAGTTGGATCCGCCGCGCGGTCGAGCATGAGCTCGGGCGTACGGCGGGCTGAGTCCACAGCCGACCCTCATAGGCTGGAGGCCATGACCGACGCCCCCGTCTCCGGGATCGACCTTGCCGAGCTCGACGCCGCCACTCGCCCGCAGGATGACCTCTTCCGGCACGTCAACGGGAAGTGGATCGAGCGCACGGAACTGCCGGCCGACAAGGCGCGCTACGGGTCCTTCCACATCCTGCACGAGGAGGCGGAGGAGGCGATCCGGACGATCATCGAGGAGACGCGGAACGCCGAGCCGGGCACCGATGCCCGGAAGGCCGGTGATCTCTTCGCGTCGTTCATGGATGAGGCGACGATCGAGGCGAAGGGCGCCGAGCCGCTCGTGCCGCTCCTGAAGGAGATCGCAGCGGTCGACTCGGTCGATGCGCTGCTGACGACGATCGGCCGACTCGAGCGAGCCGGCGGCCCGGGCTTCGTCCACCTCTACGTCGACAACGACCCCGGCGACCCCGAGCGCTACCTGCTGAACGTCATCCAGGGCGGCCTCGGCCTCCCCGACGAGTCGTACTATCGCGAGGCGAAGTTCGCTGAGGTGCGCGGGAAGTACCTCGAGTTCGTCGAGCAGCTGCTCGCACTCGCCGAGATCGACGACGCGGCTGTCCGCGCCGACCGGATCGTCGCCCTCGAGCACGAGATCGCGGCGGTCCATTGGGACAAGGTCGCCTCGCGGGACGCGCAGAAGACGTACAACCTGCTCGCCTGGGATGCCGTCGCGGAGCTCGCCGCCACCGCGCCCCTCGCCCTCTGGCGCGACGCGATGGGCCTGCAGGCCGTCCACACGGCGGAGCTCGTCGTCCACCAGCCGAGCGCGCTCGCGGGCATCGCCGCGCTCGTCGCCGAGGACCGGCTCGACGCGTGGCGGGACTGGCTCGCGTTCCACACGATCCGCTCGTACGCGAGCTCGCTCTCGGACGCGTTCGTCCAGGCGAACTTCGGCTTCTACGGCCGCGCGCTCACCGGCACGCCGGAGATCCGCGCCCGCTGGAAGCGCGGCGTGAGCCTCGTCGAGGGCGTCCTCGGCGAGGCCGTCGGCCGGGTCTACGTCGAGCGGCACTTCCCCCCGGCCGCGAAGGCCGCGATGGACGAGCTCGTCGCCGACCTCATCGAGGCGTACGGTCGCTCGATCTCATCGCTCGAGTGGATGGGCGAGGAGACGCGGCAGCGCGCGCTGGACAAGCTCGCCAAGTTCACGCCGAAGATCGGCTATCCCGTGAAGTGGCGCGACTACTCGTCGCTCGTCATCGTGCCCGACGACCTCGTCGCGAACGAGCGCGCGGCGGCCGAGTTCGAGTTCCAGCGCGAGCTCGCGAAGCTCGGCCGGCCGATCGACCGCGACGAGTGGTTCATGACGCCGCAGACGGTCAACGCCTACTACAACCCCGGCTTCAACGAGATCGTCTTCCCGGCCGCGATCCTGCAGCCCCCCTTCTTCTCGGCAGAACGCGATGCCGCCGCCAACTACGGGGCGATCGGCGCCGTCATCGGTCACGAGATCGGCCACGGCTTCGACGACCAGGGTTCGCGCTTCGACGGCGACGGCCGACTGACGGACTGGTGGACGGAGGCGGACCGCACGGCGTTCGAGGTGCGGACCGCATCGCTCATCGAGCAGTACGACGCGCTCGTGCCGGAGCAGCTCGACGGCGACGCCGAGCACCACGTGAACGGCGCCCTCACGATCGGCGAGAACATCGGCGACCTCGGGGGCTTGAGCATCGCCTGGCAGGCGTACCTCGTGCACCTCGAGCGGCAGGGCCTCACGGAAGGGCCCGTCATCGACGGGCTGACCGCGGTCCAGCGCTTCTTCCTCTCCTGGGCGCAGGCCTGGCAGCAGAAGGGTCGCGACGAGGAGGTCATCCGTCTCCTCGCGATCGACCCGCACTCACCGAGCGAGTTCCGCTGCAATCAGATCGTGCGCAACATCCCGGCGTTCTACGACGCGTTCGGCCTCACGGAGCGCGACCGGCTCTGGCTCGCCGAGCAGGAGCGCGTCACCATCTGGTGACGTCGGCGGGTCGCGTACCCGCGAACGCGGCGTATCGGGATCTGTCGAGCCCCAGTATTCCCATGGCGGCATGTAGCTGAGGGGGTTACTGTGGTCGCATGAGTCTGAAGGGCAAGCTGGTCCTCATCGGGCTCGGCGTCGGCGTCGGCTACATCCTTGGCGCGAAGGCCGGGCGTGAGCGGTACGAGCAGATCGCGAGTGCGGCGTCCACCGTCTGGAATGCGCCGATCGTCAAGGGCGTGCGCGCGACCGCGACGGGCTTCGTCGATGCCCGTCTCGACGATCTCGCGGGCCTCCTCAAGATCGGCGCCGCGTCGGCCATCGATCGGGCGACCGGAGCGAAGCGGCGGTCAGGGACCTCCTCGTCCGCGCGCAAGCCGAGCGGCACGTCGACCAGGCGCTCCACGAGCGCCGCGAAGTCCGGGTCGAAGTCGGGCTCGAAGGCTCCCCCGGAGACGAAGTGAGCTCCGACGACGAGGCGCCGAAGCGTTCGCTCTTCCAACTGATCGGCGAGCTGCCGGGACTCCTCAGCGACCTCGTCCGGGCCGAGATCGATGCGATCAAGGCCGATCTCAAGGACAAGGCGATCCGCGCCGGCGTCGGCGCCGGTCTGATGCTCGGCGCGGCGTTCATCGCGCTGTGCGCGGTCGCCGTCGGCATCTTCGCCGCGATCGCCGGCATCGCGACGGTCCTGCCTATGTGGGCGAGCGCGCTGATCATCCTCGGGGCGCTCCTGATCATCGCACTGATCCTGTTCCTCGCGGGGATCGGGGCCTTCAAGTCGATGAAGGGCTCGGACCGGATGGCGCGCATCGGCGAGGATGTCCACTCGCTCGGCAGTGCCGCGCGCCGGGCGGCGCGGGAGCGGACGGAGCGCTCCGATGGCTGAGGCGCAGCCGACCCCGGAGCAGCGCGTCGCGGAGGCGCGCGCCCGGCTCGCCGCGACCCTTGATGCGATCGAGGACAAGGTCAACGTGCCCAAGCGGGCGCGGGCGGCGACCGAGCGGGTCAAGGCGTCCTACCGGAGCAATCCCGCGCCGTGGATCGCGGGGGCGATCGGCGTCGTCGCGATCGTCGCGGGCGGGATCGCCTGGGCGGTCATCCGCCGCCGCTGACCTCAGGCGAGGCCGACGGCGAGGAGAATCACGCCGATGAGCGGCGCGAGCCCCTGGATGAGCGCGCCGCGCAGGAGCTTCCCGCGCGACGACGCGATGAGGACGACCGCCGCGCCGATCATGCACAGGGCGGCGAACATCGCGACGGCTGCCCACGGGTACTCGCCGCCCGCGAGCGAGATCGCACCGCCCGTGATCGCGCCCGCGGCGAGGAAGAGGTTGTAGAACCCCTGGTTGAAGGCCCAGGGCCGCGCGATCTCGGCGTCCTCCGCAGAGGTGATGCCGAACTGGCGCCACGTCGAGCGAGTGCGCCACAGCACCGACTCGAGGGCGAAGATCAGGATGTGGATGAGGCCCGCGAGGATGACGAACGCGAGGCCGATCGTGGTCAGGATCGAGGACATTGGTCCCCTCCGATCGTCGAGGTTCTCTAGCCGAACAGGATCGCCGCTTCGTCCCAGCGGGACTGCGGCACGGCGTTCAGTCGTCCGATGCCGTCGGCGATGGGCACGTGCGTGATGTCGGTCCCGCGCAGCGAGACCATTCGCCCGAAGCGGCCGTGGACGGTCGCGTCGATCGCCGCGAGGCCGAACCGGGTCGCGAGCACCCGGTCGAACGCGCTCGGGGTGCCGCCGCGCTGGATGTGGCCGAGGATCGTGCAGCGCGACTCGAT
>Ga0182739_1004421_pt1 | contig 11648 bp, 10 predicted proteins | sample eDN5th30CBELigBY_FD_128873 | JGI IMG/M metagenome (GOLD analysis project Ga0182739, IMG submission 128873) | Enriched backyard soil microbial communities from Emeryville, California, USA - eDNA 5th pass 30_C BE-Lig BY (version 2) (version 2) | ecosystem: Environmental > Terrestrial > Soil >... | reverse complement strand
TGGTGGATGACGGCAGCCGGGACGAGACGGCCGAATTGGCCAGACGATTGGGGCTGACAGTCATTGTTCACAAAAAAAATCGTGGATATGGCGGGAATCAGAAGACCTGTTATCAGCAGGCGCTGGACTGCGGAGCCGACTTTATCGTCATGATTCACCCCGATTACCAATATGACAGCCGAGTGATTGGGGCGGCTGTGGAGTTCTTACGGCTGGGGATTTGTGATGTGATCCTGGGCTCCCGGATTCGTACGCGTTGTGAAGCACTGTCCGGGGGCATGCCGGGCTGGAAATATGTTGCCAATCGCTGCCTGACAATGATCGAAAATATCGTGCTTGGGCAAAACCTGGGCGACTTTCATAGCGGGTTTCGGGCCTATCGACGGGAAGTTCTGGAATCGATCCCGTGGCAGCACAATACAGATGACTTCGCCTTTGATAGTCAGTTTCTGGCACAAGCGGTTTATTTTCGGTTCAAACTTGGGGACGTCCCGGTTCCGGTCCGATACTTTGATGAGGCCTCCAGTATTAACTTTCGTCGCAGTGTCAAATATGGGCTGACAACATTATGGATTCTGGCACAGTTCTGGTTACAGAAGTGGAGGCTCTGCCGGTTTGCGATCTTTACACCAAATCAAGATTTTGAGAAATGATTTCAGAATTTACTGATTGTCTCGGTGTCACCGGACGGTTATAGTAACTCGGCGGCTCTCTTTCCAAACAAAAATTCTATAGAAGAGTCTTTGTTTAAGCGCATTAACGCCGTATTGGGCCGGGGCGAGTTCGCGACAAGATTTACAAAAACACTCTTGCGGCCACGATTTAATAATGAAGCGGATTGCAGTCAGATTTTCCTGGATTTTCGCGATGGCGTCTTTCGCCATGATGCTTGCGATCCAGACACTGCATTCCCCGTTGCAGCACCTGCAGGAAAGTTTGTCCACAGTTCGTGCTGATTCCGGTCCTCCAGCTTTGATTTGTGGAAGGCCGGAAGCGGATTGCAGCCATTCGCATCAGCATGGACATCATTCTCATGCTGGGTGGGTTTCCCACACGCACACGCATTCTCATGCGGACGGCTGCTTGGCTTCGTGCGATGACTTTTCTGGAGAGGAGTGTTCGTCACATTCAGGCAGGCACTCTCATGCCGGGCATGATCATGCTGATCATTCCCATACTGCCTGTCTGCTCTGTCAGTTTCTCACGCAACCTGCGCAACCGGTGTGCTTACCGGTGCTGTTGACAGGGGAAGAGATGGTCTCGGCGCCGCCGGTGGATCTCCTTCCCGAGAGGGTTCTTGTTCCATTGACCGGTCCCTATGTCCGTGGACCGCCTGCCCTGATCTGATTTCTGACTGCGGAAACGCCATTGTCAATCACTCCGAACGCATGAAGCCGTGCTTCCAATTGAGCCACTCACTTGAAGTGGGCGGATTTTGGCAAGTGGGCGAGTGGTGATTCGGCGTCGGTGCAATCGGGACTGCATTCCGTCGTGAATTGCGTTTCATCAAGTGAAACGCATGGCACAGACACAGCTGGGCGTTCTCTGCTCCTGAGTCTGTGACAAATTCACGGCTTATCTGGTCCATGCCGTTTCGCATTGAACCGGCTTTTTCCGCAACCGTTCTATTTTGACGATCGCAGTTTGACGACGCATGGACTTTCATCCATTGAAAGCCCGTGTGGCCGCCCGCATTCTAGGAGTGGTCGTCAGACCGTAGTAATAGTCAGACCGTAGTAATAGTCAGACCGTAGTAATAGTCAGATCGCGATAATAGTCAGGCCGTGATAATAGTCAGGCCGTGATAATAGTCACACTGTGATAATAGTCAGGCAGCGATCAGTAGATCGCGATCAGGATCACTCTCTCTTGTCTTCTCAGAAATGATCAATTGCCCCTCTCTTAATTTAGAGATCTGTCCAGAAAGGTCAATTTGTGCTGCGATCGGCCTATTTGCGTTCTGAGCTTCGTCAGCCTGCATCGACGAATCTCTGGGATTCGCCTGCTTCGGCTTCCTTGTCAGAACACAAATCGTCAGAACACAATTGCTCGATCTCGCCTGACAAAGCACCTTTTTCGGACAGCCTCTCAGTGATGGGGCTGACAATATTGGAATCAGAACTATGCGCCGTACACACCAAGCTGGTTTTACATTAATAGAATTATTGGTCGTCATTGCGATTATCGCAGTTTTAATCGCATTGTTATTGCCTGCGGTGCAGCAGGCACGAGAGGCGGCCCGTCGCAGCCAATGCAAAAATAACCTTAAACAGATTGGCCTGGCATTGCATAATTACCATGACACGATGAATTGTATGCCTCCGGGCTGGATCGGAGTGAGTGCGGGAAAACCGGATTTCGAAGGGGGCAATGGGTTTTCCTGGGGAACATTTATTCTGCCCTATCTGGACCAGGCTCCGTTGTATTCACAGCTGAATTTCGGCCTGAATATGAACGATCCGCAAAATGTGGACATGCTTCGCCATCCTCTTGCGGTCTATCAGTGCCCTAGCGATCCCAAACCGGATTCTTTTCAAACCGAAGATGCCGTGACTCTGGCAACCGCCAACTACGCCGGTGTGTTTGGGCTGGTCGAACCGGACAATTGTGAAATCCCGTATGGAACTGCTGGCAGTCCGTTGACCTCTTCCGGGCAATGTGTCAGTGATGGGTCCTTTTTCCACAACAGCGTGGTGCGTCTGCGCGACTTCACGGATGGCACCAGCAATACCCTGCTGGTCGGTGAACGGACCACGTGGAAGAATCCCCTCGATGCTGCTGAAATCGTTTACGGGACATGGGCCGGCGCGGTTCCCGGCGAAGAAGATTCCATGGCGCGTGTGATTGGTCATGCCGGACACTTGCCCAACAAAGGACATGATGCGGAAGACTTTGGCAGCTCGCATACAGGAGGAGCCCACTTCGTCATGGCGGATGGACATGTCGCCTTTTTGAGCCAGAACATGGATGGCGGGACGTTTCAGGCTTTGGCGACTCGTTCCGGAGGAGAAATTGTGGGCGAATTTTAGTATTGTCTTTGTCTCGGCCCGCCCCGACTTGAAATGATGGCCGAAATGATCATGTCACGAAGACAGCCAGCCCCCATGCTGCCTGCTCAGGCAGCATGGGGCTGCTGAATGTCGCTGAATATTCCTGGTCTGCGACATTCCTTGTTTGAGCAAAAGTGGAATCGACGAAGGGCGGCACACCGGGGCGTGTCACGTTTCCTGTGTCACGTTTCCATGGTCAAGCAGTCTCAGACTGCGAAAAAGATGCGAGAGCACAGACTCTCTTGAGGTTTAAAAATATCTCATGCCTGCGTGGTTGAACGGCCTGATCGTGATTCTCCTGCTCCTGCTGGGAGTCCGGATCAGTGCATTTTTCAGTGGATCGGAAACGGGCTTTTATCGGCTGAGTCTGCCCCGCCTGAGCATCGACAGCCGGGCCGGAGACCGCAAAGCAGCCCGTCTGCTCTGGTTTTCTGGCCGTCCTGGTTATTTTGTTGCCACCTGCCTGATTGGCAATAATGTCGCCAATTACATCTGCTCCGCAGCAGCGGGAAATTGGATCCTGCTGATGTTTGGCCGGACCAGCGAAGGGCTGGAAGTAGCTGCCACGTTGTTGCTGGCCCCTTTCATCTTTCAGTTTGGAGAACTGCTTCCTAAAAGCGTGTACTACTTGATTCCCTATTCTTCGTTAAAGAGAGAAAGCTGGTGGTTTCAGATCGCGTATGTGCTGTTCCTGCCCATCAGTTGGCCCCTTATGCTGCTGATTCAACTGCTGGAACGACTGCAGGGGAAATCGGATCAGACCCCGGAAATCCAGATGGGTCGAAATCGCATTCTACAACTGGTCATGCACGGTCAGCGGGAAGGAGTTCTCACGGATCTGCAAAGCCAACTGGCAAACGGACTCCTGCAACTGTCTCCCCAGACAATTTCCTCTTCCATGATTCCAGCAGCCCGGGTGCTGGGTGTCTCGGACCGTTCCAGTCGCAACGAGATGCTGGAATTCGCCAGGAAATATGGCGTCTCCGCGGTTGCGGTGTACCGTGGGACCGAGACCACCAGTTGGTATGGCTATGCATATGTGGCGGAACTGCTGTTGACCGAGCGGGGCTGGCCGTTGATTCATCCGATGCCGGTGTTCCTGCTGGAGACCAGCAAAGTGGAAGCGGTGCATCGTTTGCAGATTGCGGATGCCAATTATGGGGTCGTCCAGAAAAACGGAGAGACAGTGGGAATTGTGTCCCGGAACGGATTGGTCGAACAGATGTTTCGTCCCAGCCTGGGAGCAGTTTCCCGCCCCAGCGGCCTGACGACCCTATCCTGATGGGTGCTCGAACATGGTCTGCACGGTGATTTCCGGGTTTGGACGCATTCACCGGGTCTGATCTGGATTCTGCCTCGTTCGTGGCTCTCAGCGTTTCATCAAAAAAGGCACTTTTCCCGCGGACACAGGCAAAAGCAACTTGCTCTTGCAACAAGTTTCTTGCCCCTCGATCAATGAATGATGCAGTACGAATTGGTAAGCTGTCCGGTCGCCCATGTGTGACTTCAGCATTTCTGGACGGACAATCAGATCGACAGGAGTCAATTCGTCATGAATCCGGAACTTATTCAGGCCCTTGAAGAAGATTGTGCCGAAGCGCTGGCCAAAGTGATGGACCATTATCAGGTGATAGGGGTGACTCCCCAGGTTCTGCATCTGATGTCCAAAGCTGCCGTTACGGTCCTGGAAGCAGTCGAAGCCACGGTGAGTCAGAATCCCAGTCGACGTTGAATTGAAGTCTGACAAGGCTGTCGCCTTTTCAATTTTTGGGGGGCGAGGTTCCTGCCGAACGACAAGTGAGGAAAAGTGTGGTCTTGTTCGTCGCTCGACAGGAGCTTCGCCCACTCGGGACTTGCCCGATTTGTCAAAGACGAAAACTCCGAAAGATGTGCGATTGAGACTGAGAGACTGAGAGCGAAGAAGGGCGAAGCCATGTCGGCATGGGTACTGCTGATCGACAATTATGACAGTTTTGTCTTCAACCTGGCCCGTTACGTTCAGGAACTGGGAGTCCGAACAGACGTTCGACGAAATGATGCGCTCACCATCGAAGAGATTCGCGTGATGCAGCCCTCTGCGATCGTGCTTTCTCCGGGGCCCTGCACCCCGGCGGAAGCGGGAATTTGCATGGAAGTCATTCGTGAGCTGGGAGCGGATATTCCGATACTGGGAGTCTGCCTGGGGCATCAGGCGATTGCTGCTGCACTGGGAGGGGATGTCGTTCGGGCAGAAACTCCCGTACATGGGCGCACATCCGAAATCCAGCACACCGGCCGCGGACTCTTTGAACAGTGTGCGAATCCTCTCCAGGTGACCAGATACCATTCGTTGATCGTCAAAGCGACAACGTTACCGCAAAGCTTGACCGTGACCGCCCGGACCCCCGATGGGACAATTATGGGGCTGGCGCATCGCACTTGGCCGTTGTGTGGAGTACAGTTTCATCCGGAATCTGTGTTGACGCAGCAAGGACATTTGCTGCTTAGAAATTTTCTCGTTTTGGCGGGAGTGACTGTGGCTGGCCCGCTTCCAGCCGGTGACCGAACATTCCCGGAAGACAACAACGAGTTGATCGATGATTTCTATCGCCGTGAAATCGATCAAGATGGAATTCGGCCGATTGTGCATTAGAGCAGCTTGCTCCCAACTCTCCCCCAGATTGAAGGAGTTTCATCATGTCGGAACCCGTCCGAGATTCATCCCTGTCCCGCCGTGCGTGGATGCAGACCTCTGCAGTTGGCCTGGGCATCCTTGCGGCCGGCACCAGTGCTCGAGGAGACGATGCTGGTAAAGCAGACGAACCGGTGGCAAAGAATCACCGGATTCAGCAGTCGCTGGTGCACTGGTGTTATGCCCCAGCCTGGTCGAATGTGGAAGACATGTGCCAAGTCGCGGTTCGTCTGGGAATTCCCAGTATCGAATTGATCGATCCCAAACACTGGCCCACCTTGAAGAAGCATGGCCTCACGTGCGCGATTGCTGGGAGTCATGGCTTTAAAACAGGCTTTAATAATCGCGGAGAGTGGGACCGGTGCCTGGAGATTCTCAAGAAACGGATTTCAGAATGCGCGGAAGCGGGAGTGAAAAGTGTCATCACTTTTACCGGCATGGCGAATGGGATTTCCCGGGAAGAGGGAGCAGACAATTGTGTGGCTGGCTTAAAGCAGATTGTGGGAGACGCGGAGAAACACGATGTCACCCTGTGTCTGGAAATGCTCAATACCCGTGACAACACGCACCCGATGAAAGGGCATCCGGGATATCAGGGGGATCATTGCGATTACTGCATCGACATCCTCAAGCGAGTGGGCTCATCACACCTGAAGCTGTTGTTCGATATCTACCATGTCCAGATCATGGATGGGGATGTCATTCGCCGCATTCATCAGCACAAAGAATATCTGGGCCACATTCATACTGCCGGAAATCCGGGACGTGGCGAATTGGATTCCCATCAGGAAATTCATTATCCGGGAGTGATGCAGGCGCTCTTGGACGTGGGCTATACCGGGTATGTGGGACAGGAATTCATTCCCACCCGAGACCCCTGGGAAGGCCTGGTCCAGGCGGTGCAGTTGTGCGATATCTGATAATGAGAGGGCAGGAGACGGAGGACAGGGGGCAGAACGTTTTTCTGCCGGCGTTCGCGGTGTCTCTTGTAAGAACTCGGAAGTCGTTGGAGAACTGTGGAGAACTGTTCTTCAGACGGTGTCTGGTGTCTGGTGTCTGGTGTCTGGTGTCTGGTGTCTGGTGTCTGGTGTCTGGTGTCTGGCCAGGGCAACTTGCTCCGATGGAAAAACTCAACAGAAAAAGGGGGCATCGATTCCGTTCGACGTCCCCTTTTTCTTCATCACGCTCTGGCTCCGTGAGAGGAGACCGGTGAGAATCACCCGCCCTCAGCTTCGCTTCCATGCCGAATCATGTGGCACGGAGCCGTTGCGTTGTTTTGATGTTGGGCTTGAGAGCCACAGATCATCTTTAGAGCATTTTGGTAAATCTTGTCGTGAACTTGCCTCGTGGTATTGAGTCTTTCATTAGGTGAAACATTTTCGACGCGGGCACATGAGAGACCAAACTGGTCTAATCCATTACTTCTGGACGACGGACAGGACCGGTCCGGAGGTCGGGGCCGCGCCAGTGGAACCGCGAGTCGCCCGCCAGCCGGAAACAACTTTGATAGTTGGAGTGTTTTCGCTGGAAGTCACCGGGGCTTCGCGAACCGGAGTGGGCTCGACGCTCTTCTGGTGTGTCGGGTAACGGATGGGCATTTCATCGCTGGTGGCGGACTGCTGGCGGATGGTTCCCTTATCATTTTCCGCGGTGACATTGCCCTTGGCAGCGGCTGTGGGGACCGGATCATAGGCAGAAGCTGTCGTGCTCGCATCGCCGGCATACACCATGCGGGTTCGTGTTCCAACCGCCACTTTCTGCGTGGTTGTCACGGGAACCATCGCGGTCACTGTCTGGTCTTCATACACCATGCGCTGAACCGGAACCTTTTGTGTCGTGGTGACCGGCACCAGCTTATTCACATTGTAAGTGACCTGCCGCGTAGTCGGGACCTGCACCGTTCGTGTGACAGCCACCTGATGGGCAACGATGTTCGGCACAAATTCACGCCGCGCCACCATATTGGGAGTGAACGTGTTTCGCATGGCATATCCCAGGCGATTCATTTCTCCCAGCAGTCCCGGTCGTGAATCGTAGGTGCAGGGAGAAAACTTGGGAACCTGCTGCCATTGTGTCTGCCAGTAGCTTTGGTTGCTGGTGACGTTCTGTAATTCCGTGACCTGCTGTGCGACTGTGGTCGGAACGTCCACGGTGCGGGCTTCGCTGACAGTCTGGTACGTGGTCACGGGGCGATCTTCCATGACGGTGACGACCTTCGCCACCTTCTGAACCTTCTGGACGGGCTGATATTCCACCCGGGCGACGTCCTGATACACTGTTTCCGTAACCGGCTTCATGCAGGGGCAATCACTGACAGCCGCGGTCTGCATCATTACGGGAGCTGCCACCATCTGGGCTGGCATCACCATTGGAGCCTGGCATGTATTGCAAGAGTTGAGCCATGGAAAAAGCTGGGCTTCGGCAGATCCAGCCAGCCCACAAGTCGTGGCCAGCAGAGCGATCCCGGTCCAGGTATGGGTGCGAATTCCGAACATCTGTAATTTCCTGATTGAATTGGGAGGAGGTTGAGAGGCGATCTGATTGAGGAGGAGCCGCCGTTGAGAGAGGAGTTTGGATCAGCGACGAGCGTTCGAGACGGGGTTTTTAAAATAATCCAGAAATAGGGTCAAGATGAAGGGGGCGAAACGCCGAGGGGTTTTGCAGTTCTTACAAGGATTGGTTCTTCCCGGAATTTCGTGGGTGATGTTGTTTGAGTCTGGCGGGAGCGGGTTGGATTTTGGATGCTGTGGGGATGAACACCCTTTCTGAGCATTACGGGTTGTTGCTGGGGTTGGATCGGTCCTGGCGGGTAGTGGACGTTGATCTGTCTCTGGAGGACATGCGGGTGGAGATTCAGCTCGAGCATGTCCCTGGCACTCCGGTTTGTTGCCCGGAGTGTGCTGGGCAGCGGCAGCGCTGACACTCGACATCGATGCCGCTGATGACGCCACGCATGGTCAGCAGCAGCTCACGCTCTTTCATGGTTATTACGGGCAGCATCAGGACCTTCCCGTTGCGATCACCTGTGCGGAGAACGATTTCGTGCTGCTGGTGGGACTGCAGCATGGAACCTGTACCGCCTCTCTGGGAGCGGATGATGATCTGCGGTTTCTCGCCAGACGGTTGCGAGCGGTCTGGCCGGATGTGTCGATTCATATTCGGGGTGATAGAGCGTTTTTGTAAATCTTGTAGTCATCTTGCCTCGTGGCATTCAGTCTTTCATCAAGTGAAACCTTTTCGACGCGGGCACATGATCGACCAAACTGGTCTAATCGAGATACGTCTTCAGCAGGCGAAGTGCGGCCAGTACGGAGTCCAGGGAGGCGGTTTCCAATGCGGTATGATACCCCGTGGTTGGAATCTGCAATGTTGTTCCATTAATGGCGCCGGCTGTCGCGGAAGCCAGACGGCCCAACTCCGTTCGCCCCAGAGACAATGGTTTGATTCGATCCAGATTCAGAGCTTCCACATAGGCATCTTTATGGGTATAGCTGATTCCCAGTGCATGACAGCGGTCCTCCATTTCGCCAGTAATTCCAAAAGCGAAATGCCCATTGGCATCTTTGCGACGCAACACCAGCTGCTGAGCGGTCGCGGCTTCCCGGTTGGGAAATGGACTGGTATCCAGCACCAGCAAGCGTTGCGTGGTCAGTTTCTGGCGTTTGAACCAGTCCAGTGCATACCGCCAACTGCGTCCCGCCTCTTCTTCTGCCGTGAAGAGCGCGGTTCCTTGAAATCCGCAACGAAACAGATACACCAGCAGCGCCACCGAAAGGACATTGTCCAGCTGGGCAGAAAGAAATCCGTCATGGATTTTCAAGCGATCGACAAACGAAATGGGAGTGCCGGGAGAAAGGTAATCCAATCCATTGAGTTCAAAAATCAGATTTTGACGTTGTGGACACACATAAGTTTTGGTGATGGTGGCCTGCCCGAGATAGGTGCCGGTATAAGGCAGGTTCGCCTGGACCCGTTGGCCCGAAAAGCGGCCCTGGATGTTGAACATCATCTGCTCGGAAACCGAATCCCCGGTGAGTTCTCCCTGATTGCCAGCGATAAAGGCAGCATACTGAAACTCGTTGGGACCGGTGCACATCAGTCCGTGCCGGTCAATGTGTGCGGAAAGAATCAGACTGTGAGGGGCATTGCCGCTGGCGACCATGACTCCCTGAAAGTGCTGAATCTGCACCCCGACTTCTTCCAGTTCGCGCCGCAACGTACGAAAGAACGCATCTTCGCAGCCGACGACACAAGGCTCGCGGACCAGGGGATTGAGCACATCCAGAAAGTCGGACAGCTCTGTCAGTGACGTGATGTCGCTGGCAGAATGGGCAGTCTCCAGATTGTAGTCACCAATAAATTCGCTCATAAAATAAAATGGGATCGTGTCCCATGGTAAAGTGAATCGCTCGGCTTTAATCTAAAGGCCGACAAAACCTGCCTGCCGCCACGAAAAAAGTCGTGCCTTGTCAACAAAAGTCGTACTTTGCCAACTCGAAAAATCAGGGGGGCGATCTCGATGCAAAGTCCGACAACACAGAACGTTTCAGAATGACGCATCTTGAAGCGCAGCCCTGGCAAGGCGGTTATGTTGAAATTCTGGTGTTTTCCTGCAGGCAAGACCAGCCTAGCAGCCTGTTGAAAAACATGAACTCTCGGCCAGACAGAAATGTCCGGCCCACTTTTCCTAAGGATCCAGAAGCTCCCGGTGGCACAGACATTTCTGTCTGTACGTTTTTCAATAGGGCTGCTAGTGCTTTGTCAATTTAAAAAATTCGGGTAGGCCTTAACGCAAAGTCCGACAACGGAGGACGTTTCGCGATTACGTACCCGAAATCCAAGCCCTGACAGGGCACGAGACCAGTTTGGGCGATCCCGTGCCCGCGTCGAAAGCGTTGCATCAATCAAAAATACTTTTCCCGCGGGCACACTCCAATGCAAGTTGCTCTCGCCTTTCGAATTCCGGAGAACTGAACATGCTTCCAATCGTGCAGATTTCCCTCGACCTCACCAATATCGATGAGGCACTGCAAACCGCCGAAATGGCGCTGCGGGCTGGAGTGGATTGGTTGGAAGCAGGAACCCCCTTGATTCTGGCCGAGGGCCTGCATGGCGTGCGGGCGTTGCGGGCCGCCTTTCCAGAAACTCCCATTGTGGCCGATCTGAAAACCATGGATGGAGGCTATCTGGAAGCGGAAATGATGGCCAAGGCCGGCGCCACTCATGTCGTCGTGATGGCCCGTGCACACGCAGAAACAGTGCATTGCGTGGTCAAAGCGGGCCGCGATCACGGGGTGAAGGTGATGGGAGATAATCTGGCTGCTCCGGACATGGTGGCTGCGGCGCGCTGGCTGGAAGATCTGGGATGCGATTATATCATCCATCATATTGGCTATGACGAACGCCGGGGAATTGTTGCGAAAGGGGGGCGGCAACCCAGTCCGCTGGACCAGTTGCGGGAGGTCGTGCAGGCTGTCTCCGTTCCAGTCCAGGCTGTCGGAGGACTGACTTTGGAACAGGCAGTCAATACGCCTGCTTATGGGGCTCCACTGGTGGTCCTGGGAGCACCGCTCACGGTCGACGCGGATGCATTTCGGACAGCAGATGGAGACCTGGAAACCTCTCTGCGGTTGATCTGCGATCGGGTGCACGAATTTGGCGATGTCCCCATCACCAACAACCGTCCGGAAATTCCACATGTTGCAAAATAATGGGGGACGCCAGAACTTGGCCTGGAGGGAGAATTTCTTAGAGTCTGCCCCGAAAGGTGCTTTGTCGGTCGAGATCGAGCGATTTGTGTTCTGACGATTTGCGTTCTGACAAGGAAGCCGAAGCAGGGGAATCCCAAAGATTCGTCGATGCAGGCTGACGAAGTTCAGAACGCAAAAGAGCCGATCGCAGCACAAATTGACCTTTCGGGACAGACT
>Ga0182739_1004420_pt1 | contig 11649 bp, 9 predicted proteins | sample eDN5th30CBELigBY_FD_128873 | JGI IMG/M metagenome (GOLD analysis project Ga0182739, IMG submission 128873) | Enriched backyard soil microbial communities from Emeryville, California, USA - eDNA 5th pass 30_C BE-Lig BY (version 2) (version 2) | ecosystem: Environmental > Terrestrial > Soil >... | reverse complement strand
CTCTCCACCAACTGGTATTCAAGTAATATGGCGAGAGTTTAAAAAAGATAAATTAGCAATGTTCTCATTAATAGGAAGTATCCTGCTAATGATCGCGATTATGATTATGGCATTCTTCACTATTGATCAAACGGAAGTAATGAAAATCCAATTATTGGAGCGTTTCACTGAACCAGGTGTCCGAGGATATATCCTTGGGGCCGATGAAGCCGGACGTGATATGTTCGGCCAGCTAATCATTGGCGCGAAAAACTCTATACTGATTGCCATTGCGATCACAATTATCGCAAACGTAGTCGGTATCGGTCTTGGTATTATTATGGGATATTACGGTGGTTTCATCGATAATTTCTTCATGCGTATTATTGATTTCTTTATCACTCTACCAACTACAATGATTATCATCGTAGTCGTAACAATCATTCCATCATACGGAATAGTAGATTTAATCTTAATTATTGCAGCATTTCAGTGGATGTCGACGGCCAGACTTGTGCGTTCCAAAGCGCTATCTGAAGCACGACGCGATTACATTAGTGCCTCTAAAACAATGGGTACAAGTGATTTCGCGATCATGTTTAAAGGTTTATTGCCAAACTTAAGCTCACTGCTTATTGTGGAAGTGACATTAAGCTTTGCAGGGAATGTTGGGATCGAAACAGGTCTTTCATTCTTAGGTTTCGGTTTACCACCGTCAACACCAAGTTTAGGAACTTTAGTAAGTTATGCTATGAACCCGATAATTTTATCGAGTAAATGGTGGGTATGGTTGCCTGCATCAATATTAATCTTAGTAATGATGCTTGGTATAAATTACGTTGGTCAAGCGTTACGACGCTCTGCTGACGCAAAACAACGTTTAGGATAATAAGGGAGGAAAAACAGATGAAGAAAAAGAAAGGTTTAATGCTGTCATCAGTATTTGCTACGGCATTAGTATTAGCAGCTTGTGGAGGAGATGACGAAACGTCTACTGAAAAACCAGCTGAAAAAGATGGTAATCAAACAGAAGAAAATACAAATGACGGTGGTTCTACTACTGCGGAATCTCCAACATTACCATCTGAAGTTACAAATGATGGAGATGCAATCGAAGGCGGTACTTTACAATTCGCTTTAGTAACAGATTCTCCTTTCCAAGGTGTATTCTCATATGAATTATATGAAGATGGTTATGATGCAGATATTTTAGACTTCATGACAAACTCTATTTTTGATACAGACGGTGACTTCCTTGTAACGGATGAAGGGATTGCGAAGTTAGATGTTGATGCAGATAACAACAAAGTAACAATCACTATCCAACCTGACGAAGTAAAATGGTCTGATGGTCAACCAATGACTGCTGACGATATCATTTATGCTTACGAAATTATCGGTCACCCTGATTATACAGGTATCCGTTATGATGATGACTTCAAAAACATTATCGGTGCTGCTGAATATAAAGCAGGTACAGCGGATTCAATCTCTGGTATTAAAAAGATTGATGACAAAACAATTGAAATTTCAATGACTAAAGTTTCTCCAGCTATCTATTCTTTAGGTGACGGTTTATGGGGTTATGCAGTACCTAAGCACGTATTGAAGGATATTCCTGTTAAGGACTTAATCTCTTCTGATGCAGTACGTAAATCTCCTGTAACTTTAGGACCATTTAAATTAGATAAATTAGTTGACGGTGAATCTGTTCAGTTCGTAGCGAACGAGAACTACTGGAAAGGTAAACCAAAACTAGATAAAGTAGTATTACAAGTAGTTCCTTCATCTTCTATCGGTGAAGCATTACGTACAGGTAAATATGACATGGCGTCTTCATACCCTACAAACCAATATGATGGCGTAAAAGATCTTGAAAACTTAACAGTATTAGCTCGTCCTGAGTTAGCATACTCTTACCTTGGCTTCAAGCTTGGTAAATGGGATGCAACTGCAAGTGTAAACGTTACAGATGAAAATGCAAAAATGAATGATGCTGACTTACGTAAAGCTGTTGCTTACGCAATGGATATCGAGCAAGTAACAGAGCGTTTCTACCAAGGCTTACGTTCACGTGCAACTTCATTAATTCCGCCAGCATTCGCTTCATTCCATGACAACTCTTTAGAAGGATTCAACTATGATCCTGAAAAAGCGAAAGCATTATTAGATGAAGCTGGATACAAAGACGTTGATGGCGATGGTATCCGTGAAGATAAAAACGGTGAAAAATTCGAAATCCGTATGGCAGGTATGTCAGGTTCTGACACTGATGAAGCGATCGTTGAATACTTCCGTCAAAACTGGAAAGATGTTGGTTTAGATGTACAGTTAACAACTGGCCGTTTAATCGAGTTCAACAGCTTCTATGATAAAGTACAAGCTGATGATCCTGAAATCGATATGTTCATGGCTGCATGGGGTACTGGTACAAACCCATCTCCACTTGGCTTATACGGTGAAGGTGCTTCATTCAACTACAGCCGTTTCGTAACACCTGAATTACAAAAATTATTAGCTGATATCGACTCTAAAGAAGCGGTTGACGCAGATTACCGTGCGGATGCATTCCGTAAGTGGGAAGAGTACATGTTCGAACAAGCAACAACAATTCCAACATACTTCCGTACAGAAATCATTCCAGTTAACAAACGTGTGAAAAACTACAATGTTGACTATGGTAATCCAACTGAATTACATGAAATTGAATTAACTGCTGATGCACCAATTAAATAATCAGTAACAACAAAAAGCCGCTTAGAAAATTTCTAAGCGGCTTTTCGTTGTTTACTTTTTCAGCTGCATAACAACTGCTTCGTCTGGTGTAACATAAAGTGTTTTTTGTTCAAAATAAATCACAAATCCTGGTTTTGCGCCATTCGGTTTTTTCACATGGCGAATTTCCGTATAGTCTACCGGAACCGAAGAAGAGTCACGTGCTTTTGAAAAATAAGCGCTTAACACAGCGGCTTCTGTCAAAGTTTGCTCATCAGGGTTTTCCGAATGGATGACAACATGTGATCCCGGAATATCTTTCGTATGTAGCCATACTTCGTTACGTTTTCCAATTTTGAATGTCAAATAGTCATTTTGTTTATTGTTTTTACCGACCGAAATTGAAATACCGGAAGATGATATGAATTTTTCCGGTTCCGGTTTTGCCGGTTTCTTTTTTCGTTTTGCCTGGCGGATTCGAAGTAAACCTTGTTCTGCCAGCTCTTCACGGATTTCCTCGATATCTTTAGTGGACGCTTGCTGCACTTGCTGTGTAAGCATTTCCAAATAGTTGATGTCTTCCGTTGCTTTTTGCTTCTGTTCTTCAATCATAACTAACGCTGTTTTTGCTTTATTGTACTTTGTGTAATAGCTTTGCGCATTTTCGATTGGTGTTTTTCTTGGGCTAATCGGTATCCTTACTGTTTCGGCATTTTCGCTGTAATAGTTTTCAACGTCTACGTATTCAGCGCCTTTTTCGAAATTATAAAGATTCGCCATTAAAAGCTCACCGTAAAGTTGGAACTGCTCCAGATTTTGAGCGCGTTCATAATCTTTTTGAAGCTTTTTTTGTTTCAGCTTTAATTTATTCAGTTCATTTTGCAGCCAGCGTTCAAGATCACCCGCTTGCTGTTTCACTCGATCACGTTTTGCACGGGCAAAAAATACACGGTCAAGCAGCTCGCCAAGAGTCTTATAATTCGTAACTGCTCCTGACAAATGTGTTAATGCTGTTGGCGAGAAATAGATTTTCCCTTCCTGCTCAACATAGGTCGGATTTGCGCTCGTTGCGATTTCGTTCATCAGCTGTCTGCAAGCTGTTACAGCATCATTTGTTGTGATACGGTGCAGCAACTCATTTGCATGCAATGGGGAGAAACCGGCAAACTGATCGACAATATCTTTAGTAGTAGGTTGTTTTGAAAATACTTCTTTCAACTCTACATCGGATAAACTTGTCAGTGCAATTTTCTGTTGTTGTGGCGGCGCAATATATTGCTGCCCCGGCAAAACGGTCCGGTAGCTGTTCATCGATGGCGGCAGATGTTTGATACTATCAATAATGATATCATTTTGAGCATCGATTAATAGCAGGTTACTATGACGCCCCATAATTTCGATGACGAGTTTTCGCTTTACCGCGTCGCCGATTTCATTTTTACTGTCGATTTCAAAAGTGATCACCCGTTCAAAGCCGTCCTGTATAACAGATGAAATAAAACCCCCTTCGATATGTTTACGCAACAGCATACAAAACATTGGCGGGTCAGCCGGATTTTCAATCGATTGATCTGTTATATGAACACGGGAATAAGAAGGGTGTATCGAAAATAATAGTTTACTGTTCTGGCCTGCTGCACGAATTTGCAATACAACTTCAAGTGCATTCGGCTGATAAATTTTGGTGATACGTCCGGATGTAAGGCTTTGTAGCTCCTTGCTCATCGAACGTGTAAATAGTCCGTCAAATGCCATCTTTATGCCTCTTTCATTAAATAAGTCTTTTAGATTGTTTAATCATATCATTTTTTCGTACAAACCTGTAGTTATCGCAAATGATTATCTATTAATGAAATATTTTTTATATGAAAGATAACTACTCTCGAAAAAGGGGGCCAATTCTTTCCTACTTACATAAAATAAAAAGTATTTTATTACCTCCTATCTATGATAAAATATATATTTGGATAATAGACGTTAACGCAAAATCGATCACACATATGCTATAATTGAAACAATTAAGTAAAGAAGGATGTGACGAACCTTGGTACGTAGTATGACCGGATTCGGCAGGGGGGTCACAACAACGAAACACTTTCAACTCACTGTTGAAATTCGTGCTGTGAATCATCGTTTTTTAGAAATTAATACTAAGTTTCCAAAAGAATGGATGGAATCTGAAGTAATAGCAAAAAAAATGTTGTCGGATGCAGTTTCTCGTGGGAAAATAGATGTTATCATTTTTCTGAAGGAGCTTCATGACACTGAACAGACGATTCAAATCAATTGGTCACTGCTCAATGCTTTTCTCCAGGCAAAAAAGGAATTGTCCCAAACAGTTCCGATGGAGGAAAAGTGGACAATGCAGGAAATTGTAAGTTTGGACCAAGTGTTGCAAGTTGAAAAAATTGAGTTTATGCAGGATGAAATTATCGATGCTGTTAAAAATGCTTTGGCAGAAGCAATCGAGAACCTTATTGCAATGCGTACTCGTGAAGGGCAAGGATTGCAGCAAGTGATGCTGCAGTACAAAGCGGACCTGGAAGCCCAGATAGCTGAAATTCGGCGATATGCTCCGCTCGCAGTTGAAAAATACCGAGAACGTTTAATGAATCGTTTAGAAGAAGTGATAAGCGGTCAATTATTGGACGATCGACTACTTACAGAAGTTGCGATTTTTGCAGAGCGTATTGATATTACAGAAGAGCTCGACCGTTTAGAGAGTCATTTTAATCAGTTATCCGAAACTTTAACTGAAAACATTGCGATTGGACGTAAACTTGATTTCATTATGCAGGAAATGAACCGTGAAATTAATACAATCGGTTCAAAAAATCAGTCTACACAATGCTCAGCTGCAGTAGTGCAGGCGAAGACGATTTTAGAAAAAATGCGTGAACAAGTTCAAAATATTGAATGATATAAAGGAGTTACTTATGAAAAAACAACGTGGATTATTAATTGTTTTATCTGGTCCATCAGGTGTGGGTAAAGGGACAGTACGAAAAGAGCTCTTTTCACAACCGGATACGAATTACGAATATTCGATTTCAATGACAACACGTAATCCTCGCGAAGGGGAAGAAGATGGTGTAGACTATTTCTTTAGAACACGTGAGGAATTCGAAGCGTTAATCGAGCAGGGAGGTTTACTGGAACATGCAGAATTTGTCGGCAATTATTACGGTACACCACTTGCATATGTACAGGAAACGCTAGAAGCAGGACGCGATGTGTTTTTGGAAATTGAAGTCCAAGGAGCAGCACAAATTCGTGAAAAAGCACCAGATGCGTTGTTTATCTTTTTAGCACCACCAAGCATTTCCGAACTGGAACAACGTTTGGTTGGTCGTGGTACGGAAACAGAAGACGTAATCGCCCGTCGTATCGCTACTGCTCGTGAAGAAGTTGAAATGATGAGTTTGTATGATTACGTTGTAGAAAACGACCAAGTTCAAAATGCATGTGATAAAATAAATGCTATCATAATAGCAGAACACTGCCGTCGTGAACGTGTTGAAAAACGCTATTTGTCAATGTTGAGAGGAGAATGAAACCATGTTATACCCATCAGTAGATAATTTGAAAAAACAAATCGATTCTAAGTATTCTTTAGTGAGCTTAGCATCAAAACGCGCGCGCCAAATGCAAGAAGAGGGCGGCGAGCACTTAAACTCATACATTTCTTACAAGCCAGTAGGAAAAGCATTGGAAGAAGTAGCTGCCGGAAAGCTTCGCAAAGTTCAACAAGACGCTTCAACTGTTTACGAAGACGAAATCTAGTTGGTAATGTAAAAAGAATACTCCCTGAGTAGAAGCTCCCTAAGAATTTTTCTTTGGGAGCTTATCCTTTGAAAGGACGGTAAAATAATGAAAAAAAACAATATACTATTGTGTGTTTCGGGCGGGATTGCCGTATATAAAGCGGTTGCGTTAGTGAGCAAACTGTCTCAGGCAGGCTTTAATGTAAAAGTAATCATGACAGCTTCTGCACAGAAGTTCGTTACTCCTTTAAGCTTCCAGGTGATGTCTAAAAACGACGTATTTTTTGATACTTTCGATGAAAAAGATTCCAATGTTATTGCGCATATTGATTTGGCGGATTGGGCGGATTTAGTGATCGTCGCTCCTGCCACTGCCAATATGATTGCGAAAATGGCACATGGTATGGCGGATGATATGGTGACAACGACTTTACTAGCAACAACTGCACCTGTATGGGTGGCACCGGCGATGAATGTACATATGTATGAGCATCCGGCCGTTTTACGGAATATTGCACAACTTCATGAAGACGGCATCCGCTTTATCGAACCGTCTGAAGGATTTTTGGCATGCGGCTATGTAGGAAAAGGACGTCTGGAAGAGCCGGAAAAAATTACGGCAATTGTAGAAAAGTATTTTCGTGAACTAACTGGAAGCGATGGACAATGAGATTTGCACAAGTAATCGTTGATGTTTCCGCATATCCAGTTGACCGTCCTTTCGATTATTTAATACCTGAAGATTGGGAAGAGCTGATTGACATTGGCAGTCGCGTCAAAGTCCCATTCGGACCTCGTAATGTGCTTGGGTTTGTCGTCGGCATTACAGCTGAATCGGACGTACCGGCAGAAAAAATAAAGCAGATTTCGGAAATACTTGATTTGGAATCTATTTTAACTGAAGAAATGCTGAGCTTGGCAAAATGGCTGAAGCGTCAAACAATCTGCTACGAAATAGATGCACTACAAGTAATGCTGCCGGGTGCATTGCGGGCGAAGTATGAAAAGTATGCAGTTTTGCAAGGTGAAGTATCGCAATTACCGCAAATGCTGCAGTCCTATTTCGAGAAAACGGAAAAAGTGAATCTAGCCCAATTTGAAAAGGCCAATTTATTGAGACCGGTAAAACGCGCCGTAAAAGACGGTCTGCTCATTATAGAAAATGTAGTGAAACAAAAGGGCCAAGTAAAACAAGTGCGTAAAGTGCAAATTTATTCACGCGAACAAATAGAAGATATAATCGAACAAATGGGGAAACGGGCACCGAAGCAGCGGGCAATATTGGAATGGATGAAGGAACATGCAGGAACCGTCGTTTTACCGGAACAAATATACGAAGCCGTTCAAGTGACAAGCAGTGTACTAAACAGTGTCATTGAAAAAGGGGCAGCAGCGTATATACAAGAAGAAGTTTACCGTGATCCGTTTACGAAGGAAGTTGTAAGAACGGACTTTTTACAATTAACAGATGAGCAAGATGTGGCACTGAAAAAAATTACGGAAGCGATAGATGATAAGCGACAAGAAACATTTCTTCTCCACGGCATTACAGGCAGCGGGAAAACAGAAGTGTATTTACAGGCGATTCAGCGTACAATCGCAGACGGCAAAGAAGCAATTGTGCTCGTGCCTGAAATCTCATTGACACCACAGATGACCGAGCGTTTCAAATCGCGTTTCGGCAATGAAGTAGCCGTTATGCATAGCGGCTTATCAGTCGGTGAAAAATATGATGAGTGGCGTAAAGTACAGCAAGGGAAAGTTAAAGTAGTTGTAGGCGCACGATCAGCAATTTTTGCACCGTTTAAAAATCTCGGTCTGCTTATATTGGATGAAGAACATGAGTCAACATACAAACAGGAAGATTCACCGCGCTACCATGCCCGGGATGTCGCAATCTGGCGTGGAAATTATTATAACTGCCCTGTTATTTTAGGGAGTGCGACACCTGCATTAGAATCGTTTGCGCGTGCAAAAAAAGGTGTATACACATTGCTCACGTTGTCACAACGGGCCAAAAATCAGGCATTGCCGTCTGTTCAGATTATCGATATGCGTGAACAGCTTCAGGCTGGAAACCGCTCGATGTTTTCGGAACCGCTTATGGAAGCGTTACGTGACCGTCTCGAAAAAAAAGAGCAGACCGTCCTGTTTTTAAATCGCCGCGGCTATTCATCGTTTGTATTATGCCGGGATTGCGGGACAACGGTGCAATGTCCGAACTGTGATATTTCGTTGACATATCACCGCTATCAGGAAAAGCTGAAATGCCATTATTGCGGTCATGATGAATACATTCCGGAAACATGTCCTGAATGCCAAAGTGAAAACATCCGTTATTTCGGTACCGGTACGCAAAAGGTAGAAGAAGAAATTTACAAGCTGTTTCCTGAGGCGCGTGTCATGCGGATGGATGTCGACACGACCAAACAAAAAGGGGCACATGAAAAAATGCTCGATGCGTTCGGTCGGGGCGAAGCAGATATTCTGCTCGGTACACAAATGATTGCTAAAGGACTTGATTTTCCGAATATTACACTAGTCGGCGTGTTAAGTGCCGATACATCGCTTCATTTACCGGATTACCGGGCTGCGGAAAAAACATTCCAGCTTATGACGCAAGTGAGCGGACGGGCAGGACGTCATAATAAGCTTGGTGAAGTATACATCCAAACGTATACTCCTGAGCATTATGCAATCCAGCTGTCTAAAGATCAACATTATACACCGTTTTATGAACGTGAAATGCATGCAAGACATCTTGCCGGATATCCGCCCTATTATTATATTGCGCTAGTTCAAGTAACACATGAAGACGTCATGTTTGCTGCAGAATATGCAGGGCGGGTCGCGGAGTATTTGCGTTCCAATTTATCATTCAATGTATCTGTTATTGGACCGACAACAGCCAGTATCGCCCGCCTCCAAAATAGATATCGTTATCAATGTTTGATAAAATATAAAGTAGAGCCAAATTTGATTCCCGTTCTTTTACAGCTTATAAAACTGTATCGATCGGAATGGATAAAAAAAGGCATTGTGCTAACAGTTGATTTAGATCCGACAATGATCTAATGCATATAGAAAGAGGTATTAAAATGGCAATTAAAGAAGTAGTGAAAAACCCAGCAAAAGTATTATCACAAAAAACGAGAGAAGTTGAAGTAATCGATGAAAATATCATTCAACTTTTAGATGATTTATATGACACGATGGTAGAAAATGACGGTGTAGGAATCGCTGCACCGCAGATTAATGTTGATTTACGTGTAGCAATCGTAGAATTAGGCGAAGATATTTTAGAAATGATCAACCCGATCGTTATTGAAACACGTGGTGAAGAAGAAGATGTGGAAGGCTGTTTAAGTTTTCCGGACCTGTTCGGAATGGTCAAGCGTCCAACTTACGTAAAAATTGAAGCATCCGACCGTGAAGGCCGTGTTTATGAACTTGAAGCTGAAGACTTTGAAGCACGTTGTATTTTGCATGAAATCGATCATTTAGAAGGTGTTTTATTTGATTCTAAAATGACGCGTGTATTAACAGAGGAAGAAATAGAAGAGCTATACGCGGACGCTGAGGAGGAGTAATCGATGACTAAAATCGTATTTATGGGAACACCTGCCTTTTCAGCACCGATTTTGCGCATGCTTCATGAAGAAGGCTATGACATCGCAGCGGTTGTAACTCAGCCGGACCGTCCAGTTGGTCGTAAAAAAGTATTAACGCCACCACCTGTGAAAGAAGAAGCATTACAACTAGGTTTACCGGTTATTCAGCCTGAAAAGCTGCGCGGTTCACAGGAGCTGGAAGAAATTTTAGCGTTAAATGCAGACCTTGTTGTAACAGCGGCATTTGGACAAATTTTGCCGAAAGAACTGCTTGATGCTCCACGATTAGGCTGTATTAATGTCCATGCATCATTATTGCCCGCATACCGAGGCGGTGCACCGATTCATCAGGCAATTATTGATGGCCAGGCAACAACAGGTGTAACAATTATGTATATGGCGGAAAAACTGGATGCTGGTGATATTATTTCACAAAAGGAAATTGCTATTGAGGATACGGACAATACAGGCACAATGTTTGAGAAATTAAGTGCGGTTGGCCGTGAATTATTAAAGGAAACAATGCCATCGATTATTAATGGGACAAATGCCCGCATTCCACAAGATGAATCACTCGTAACATTCGCGCGCAATATTAGCCGTGAACAGGAGTTGATTGATTGGAATAATGAAGCACGTGCATTGTATAATCAAGTGCGTGGATTGCACCCTTGGCCTGTCGCCTATACGACATTTGAAGGGGCTAACTTTAAAGTCTGGGCGGCAAAAGTTGGAGAAACTTCAACAAAAGCTGCACCAGGAGAAGTCGTGAAAATCGAAAAAGATCACTTTGAAGTAGCGACAGGAGATGGTGGTACATTAGCGCTGTATGATGTACAACCAGCAGGTAAAAAGCGCATGACAGCAGAAGAGTTTTTACGTGGTACGGGCTCGAAATTACAGATTGGGGACCGTTTTGAATGAGTAAAAAGAAACAAGTGATTTGGGACGGTAATGTTCGGGATGCCGCTTTAACGATTTTATTGACAGTCGACAAAAGCCAGGCATACAGCAATTTATTATTACACCAAACAATTGAGAAATATAAAATCGATGCGAAAGACCGTGGCCTTTTAACAGAGCTCACATATGGAACATTGCAGCATAAACTGACACTGGATTATTATTTGGAGCCATTTATCCGCGGGAAGGTGGATATTTGGGTGCGCTGGCTGTTGCGTATGTCACTCTATCAAATGCAGTATTTAACGCGTATTCCTGCGCATGCTGCAGTAAATGAAGCAGTGGAAATTGCAAAGCGCCGCGGCCATAAAGGGATTGCCTCAATGGTAAACGGGATTTTACGTTCGATTTTACGTGAAGGTGTTCGTTCGACCGATTTAATAGAAGATGCAAATGAGCGTCTGGCAGTCGAAACGAGTCATCCGCAGTGGTTGGTTGACCGCTGGGTGGAAAGCTACGGCTATGAGAAAACACGTGAAATGCTTCTTGAGAATAATATTGCACCACTGCAGACAGTTCGTGTCAATACGACAAAAGCGACTGTCGAGCAAGTTTTGACGACGCTTGAACGTGAAGGTGTAAAAGCGCGCCGCAGTGAATTTATACCCGAATGTCTG
>Ga0182739_1004418_pt1 | contig 11651 bp, 9 predicted proteins | sample eDN5th30CBELigBY_FD_128873 | JGI IMG/M metagenome (GOLD analysis project Ga0182739, IMG submission 128873) | Enriched backyard soil microbial communities from Emeryville, California, USA - eDNA 5th pass 30_C BE-Lig BY (version 2) (version 2) | ecosystem: Environmental > Terrestrial > Soil >... | reverse complement strand
TTCGGCTTTCTCGGTACAACCGGAGAGGACGGCTGGCCCCGCCTGACTCCGCTTAATTTTGTTTATACCGGCGAATGCCTTTATTTTCACGGCAGTAAAATCGGTGAGAAAATGACACAGCTGAAGGCCCATCCGAAAGTAACTTTCGCCGTGGCGAAGGAATACGCGATCATTCCTTCTTATTTTACCGACCCGAAATTGGCCTGTCCGGCGACCGCCTTTTTCAAATCGGTTTTGATCAAGGGCTATGCCGAGCCGGTCACCGAGCTGGAAGAAAAAGCTGCCGCGCTGGCTGCTTTCATGCAGAAGCTTCAGCCTGAGGGCGGCTATGCTCCGATTGATCCCGCCGATGCCGAGTACGCGGGACAGCTGAAAGCAACTGCGGTTGTCCGCATCACCCCTCACGAAATTTCGGCCAAATACAAGTTTGGTCAAAATATGAAAAGCTCCGCGTTCGAACGGATTACTTCCGGCTTGCAGGAGCGCCAGGGCGAGCTCGACGAAGAAACAATCGCGCTGATGAAGGCCTACTGTCCGCATCATCGGGAGTAAATGCCAAATAAGGCGCTTCATCCGGCTGCTGTGACAAGCAGCGGTGAACCGCCTTTTATTATAGAAGAGAAGCAGCAGCCCTTACAGTGTGCTGTACGTATACGGGATATGCTCCATCCGATCTTCGTTCAAGGTGATCGGCAGCTCTACCTGGACAATCGTGCCGATTCCTTCCGCGCTCTCGATATGAATATGGCCATGGTGGTGTTTAATAATTTGAAATGTCACCATCAAGCCGAGGCCGATCCCTTTCTCCTTGGTCGTATAAAACGGCTCGCCGAGCTTCGGAATCCGGTCCTTGGCAACGCCGCAGCCCGAATCCTTGAACCTGACCGCAACCTGTTCTCCCCTTAAGCTGACCTGAATCTGCAGCCGTCCTCCGTCTTCCATCGATTCGATCGAATTTTTAACGATATTAATAAACGCCTGCTTCAGCTGGTTTTCGGCGCATGTAATGAACGGGATATCGCCTTCTATATCCACCTCGATTTCCACATTGCTCATATTCGCCTGCGCATGAAGCAGCTTGACTACGCTATCGAGAATCAGTCTAAGATCCTTCTGACCGAAGCTGATGCACTGCGGCTTCGCGATAAACAACAGCTCGCTGACGATAAAATTGATCCGGTCCAGCTCCGACAGCATAATGTCCAGGTTTTCCCTTTTGGTATGCGGACTCGAATTCAGCAGCTGAATGAATCCTCTCAAGGTCGTCAGAGGGTTGCGGATTTCATGGGCCACGCCTGCCGCCAATTCCCCGATCACGGACAGCTTGTCCGTTTTGCGGATAATCTCTTCGGTGCTCTTCCTCTCGGAAATATCGCGAAACGTGACGACACCGCCGCGGATTTTATGATCCTCCACAATCGGCGCCAGCACGTATTCCACCGGAAACATCAGGCCGTCCGATGTGAGGAACAGATCCTCCTGTACATAGATGAAGCTGTGATCGTCGAAGACGTCGAAAATAGAGGCGTCCGCCGCTTCGTCCGGCTCCGCCTGGCGGATGAGATCCTTATGTCTTTGTCCGATCAGCTCATCGACGGTTAATCCGAGCATACGCGCCGCAGCCGGATTGCAGAACGTAATCTTCCCTTCCAGATTGAGTCCGTAAATTCCCTCCCCGGCGGAATTGAGAATCAGCTCCAATATCCGGTGATTTTCCCTCAGCTCCTCGGTACGGTCCGCGATGATCAGCTCCAGCTGCTCCATCCGGATCGCATTGGATAATGCCGCTGCCGTCACATCGATGATCGACTGCGCCAGCTGCATGTCTACCTCCGAGTAGGTACGAACCTCTCCCAGACTGACTACGGCAATGGTCCCCAGCACCTCGGCTGACGCAACCAGCGGCAGCATGAAGACGCCTTTAATTCCGAAACGGCGGCAAGCCTCGTGGTTCGGTCTAGGGTCCGCATCAATGTCCGGAATCAGAACATATTGCTTCGTGCGGATTACTTCCTGGAACAACAGATCCTCGTTATAATTCAGTTTGATACTGCTGTGCGTCTTGCGCCAATTCTCCTCGGTCCAGTCGGAGCTCATACTAAGCCGCGCCGGTCTGAAGGTGCTTCCGATCGAATCGCATAAATGGACGCCGATGTTCGTATTATCGAGAACCTGACCTACATAGCGGAAGCACGTATCCAAAATTTTCTCGGTCGTGGAGCACAGCGACAGCTCGCGGGTTACATCCAGCAGCAGCTGCTTTTCCCTCAGCAGAGACTGGATTGCTTTGAACTGATGCATATTGTGAATGGCTACGCCCGCCATATTCGCATAAGCCTCGACGGTTTGGATCGCCGAGGACGACAAATTCATCGAAGTGCCGTAATTAAACAGGAAGACAAGACCGAACAGCTCTTCGCCGTAAGAGATCGGCAGCCCGAGCAGCGAATGAATTTTGAACAGCTCGATAGGTCGGGGATCCGGTCGGCGGTCAAGCGCCGTATCCGGAATGTAGATGCTTTTTCTCGTTTCGATAATATCCTTCGCCAAAGAATCCACCTTCGGATCGACGATCAGCTGATCCAGCGTGATCCCGTTAATGCGCTCCGGCTTGCCGACATATCCTCTGAAGGTACCGTCCGGCTGGGGAAGATAGATGCCGACAGAATCGCATAAGACGATTTCTTCGGAAATAGCGGTCGCCACCGCGTCAAGAACAGCCGTAAGATCCAATTTCGAATTAATAGCCTGGCTGATCTTGGCTAGGCGGGCATACCTGGTTTGATCTGCTTGAGCATGCATGCGCGAAACACCCTTTTCCGTAAAAAGTGTATGACAGCCACCGTTACCGGTCGAAGCCGCTGAAAAAATTATCGCTAAGCGTACGAATCCATCTTGCGGGCGCTGCTGACCGAATCGCTTCGGCCCGATCCCGCTTGGCATTCAGGCATGAAGGCAGACGCCTGCGCTTCTCCTGATCGGTTCCGTACGCTCCGCCGGCTTTTCTTTTCAGCGGCCTCTCTCCGGTCCGGGCAATGCTCCCGGCCGTCAAGCCGGTTATTTATTGAAGGAAGACAGGAATTTGACCCGGTCTCCCATCGGCGGCGTATTGTTGTCGACAATGGCGATTTCCAATACGGCCGGACCGTCGATACATAGATCATTCAGCATCCCCTGCGAAATATCTTCCAGCGTTTCCACTCTCCAGCTGGGCACTCCCATCGAATAAGCCATATCCGAAATCGAAACGGGCTGCTGGCGGAACCGGGGATGGCTTCGCTTATACTGCAGCTCATGTCCATGGTATACCATGCCGAGACGCGAGTTGTTGATCACAATGAACAGGATGGGCAGCTGATATTCCTTGGCTGTCAGCACCTCCATACCGTGCATGAAAAAGCAGCCGTCACCGGTGATGCATACGACCGGACGGGACGCATCTGCGAGCTTCATGCCGATAGCCGATCCGATGGCCGTGCCCATCGCCCCAAAATGAACGTTAATATCAAAGGAGTCCGCTTCGCGCACCTTCATATAGTGAATGACATAGGACATAAATTCCCCGATATCTACGGTATAGCGGCTTGAGGCTGCCAAGTACTTTTGCAGAGACAACAAAACATTCTGCGTGTTATACCCGCTCGACGGCAAAGGCACAGCAGGCAGCGCTGCGCCCGGATAGCCCGTACGCTGCAGCCCCAGCCGCTCCAGCTCCCGAATCAGCGCATGAAGGGTCGGCCCGGCATCGCCGGCCAAAACCATATTCGCAGGATAGGCGCGGTGAAATACCGCTTCATCGATATCCAGCTGGATCATAAACCTTCCGCCGGCCAGCTCCGGCTTCCAGTTGCTTGTAGCCGTCTCCCCCAGGCTCGATCCGATGACGAACAGCATCGTCCGGCCGGCATCCTCTATAACGCGGGAAGCCCGCTCCTGTCCGGCAAAACCGAACACCCCGTAATGCAGCGGATGCGAATCCGGAATCAAGCCTTTGGCCTGCGGCGTCGTCACGATAGGCCAATCGAGCAATTCGGCCAATGCCACCACTTCATCCGCGGCCCGGCGGGCTCCTTGGCCGACGAATAGAATCCCTTTCGCTCCGCCGGCCAGCTTCTCGGCAGCAAGGGCGATTTGCGAGGAGGCGGGTACCGGCCGCTGCAGCTTGGGAAATGGAGGCAGCTCCAACGAAGGCAGCTGCTGAAGCTGGATGTCGATAGGCATCTGCACATGAACGGGACCGGGTACTCCCGATAGTGCAATCCCCACCGCTTTAGCTACCTCCGGAAGCAAATCCTCCGCCCGGTCCACAGATACGCTGTACTTCGTCACCGCTTGAAAGAGCGGAACCGAATCAAGCTCTTGAGACGCGTTCATACCGAACGTTCTAACCGGCACCGCGCCGGTCAGAAAAAGCACGGGCAAATGCTCGCGCATCGCGTTCGCCGCTCCGGTAATCAGGTTGGTGCTCCCGGGTCCGCTGCAGCCGATGCACACGCTCAGACTATCGGCATACTTGGCGTAGGCACCGGCCATATAAGCCGCAGCGCCCTCATGCTTCGCAATAATCGGCGTCACTTGCGGCGTATCGTACAATTCGTCGAAAAAGGCATTGACCGAGCCCGCCGGAATACCGAATATATACCGGACGCCGCCTGCTGCCAAATAATCAATTACCGCTTTCACAGCCTTCATACAATCCATTTCCCCCTCGCGCATCATTTTTTGAATGGATCTAACACTCTCCTACGTGATACCTTTTATGGTAAATTTTTACTTATGTAAAATTAAATATTCTACGAGTCGACACAAAATCCTTTTTTATAACCAAATAATTTATCGTTTTTACACAAATTTTATAATTTCCTGCCAGAAATATGAAAAAAAGAGCGCTTTTCAGCGCTCTTTCCTTTATCATTCAATTGTGGCTCAAATCCGCACCAAATGAATCCTATCTCAAATCCTGCGGAGCTACTTTATCCATATCATGGAATACTTGGTTCTCACCGGCCATAGCCCAGATGAACGTGTAATTGTTCGTACCTACGCCGGAGTGAATCGACCAGCTCGGAGAAATGATCGCTTCCTCGTTGCGGACAACCAGGTGGCGCGTTTCGCTAGGCTCGCCCATGAAATGGAACACCAGGCCGTCTTCCGGCATATCAAAGTAGAAATACACTTCGGAACGGCGGTTGTGCGTATGGCAAGGCATTGTATTCCACATGTTGCCCGGCTTCAGCAGGGTCATACCCATGACCAGCTGACAGCTTTGTACGCCGTTCAGGTGGATGAATCTGTGGATGACGCGCTCGTTGGAGGAATTGATCGAGCCCAGGTGCTCGGTTTCCGCTTCAGCCAGCGTCACTTTAACGGTCGGGTAGTTCATATGCGCCGGTGTAGAGTTAAAGTAGAAGCGTGCGGGATTTTTGGCGTCTGCGCTGTTAAACACAACGTCTTTGTTGCCAAGACCGATATATAGACATTCTTTCGTATCCAATTCATATTCCGTGCCTTCTACGGTAACGGAGCCTTTAGGACCTACATTGATAATGCCGATTTCGCGGCGCTCCAGGAAAAAGTCGGCACCCATCTCATGCTTGTCCGCTTCAAGCTTAATCGGCTCGGAAGCAGGAATAACACCGCCTGTAATAAAACGGTCCACGTGACTGTAGACCATGTTCAATTGGCCGGTAACAAATAAATTCTGAATCAAAAATTCATTTCTTAAACGGTCCGTATCATACGATTTCGTTTCTGTAGGATTAGTAGCGTATCTGATTTCCATGCTAATATGGCCTCCTCAAAAATAGTCTGGGGATCTCTAACAGGTTTGCGGGATGAAAAGACGTCTATCCATGTCCATGGATGGATGCTCGACCGCATTTCACATGCCTATACGGTAAAATAAAACGTTTCAATTCATTCCATAACCAAATATCGTCCCCTGCACACGTCTTCTATCGTAACACAAATTAGAGCATCCCGCTACAATCGGCGCGGATCTTTGCCCGATTGAAAATTGTTCTCACTTTTTCCAATTCGGCAGTGACTCACTCGCACGGAAATGATATAATATAGCCTAATGTTAGGCTAGATCAATGGAAGGATGGACTAGAATGAACCCTCTTGCACAACAGCTAAACGATACGATTGCCAAAGAAAATCAGCATGTTTATGACATGTTGTCCGCTCTCGGAAAGCAAATCTACTTTCCAAAGGTAGGTATTCTCAGTCAATCGGCGGAAGCGAAGCAAAAAGCGAAGAAATTCAATGCAACGATCGGAACTGCGCTGGAAAACGGCAAGCCGATGCACCTTAAAGTGATTCAAGACACACTCTCGGCTTATGATCCGAAAGACCTTTATGAGTATGCGCCTCCCGCCGGCAAGCCTGAGCTGCGGACAGCATGGCGCACGAAGATGCTTGAAGAGAATCCTTCGCTTCAAGGCAAAAGTCTGGGCCTTCCTATTGCAACCAACGCACTGACTCATGGTCTCAGTATCGTAGCGGATCTGTTTGCGGATGCCGGCGACGCTGTTATCATTCCTGATAAAAACTGGGAAAATTACGAGCTCACGTTCGGCATCCGCCGCGGCGCTGAAATCGTAAACTATCCTTTGTATAATAGTGACCGCAAATTCAATGCGGCCGGCCTGCGGGATACGCTGCTGGCGCAGAAAAGCAAAGGAAAAGCCATTGTCGTCCTTAACTTCCCGAACAACCCGACAGGCTATACGCCGGGCCTTGAAGAAGGCAAGCAAATCGTCGCCGCCATCAAGGAAGCGGCCGAAGCCGGCATTAATGTCGTTGCGGTAACGGACGATGCTTACTTCGGTTTATTCTTCGAGAATTCGCTGCACGAGTCGCTGGCCGGCCAATTAACCGACCTGCATCCGCGCGTGCTGTCCATCAAAATCGACGGTGCGACCAAAGAAGAATTCGTTTGGGGCTTCCGCGTCGGCTTCATTACTTATGCCGGACAAAGCGAAGCGGCCTTATCGGCGCTGGAGCAAAAAACGCTCGGCATCATCCGCGCGACGATCTCGAGCGGACCGCATCCTTCTCAAACCTTCGTGCTTCACGCGCTGAACGCTCCGGAGTTCCATGCGCAGAAGCAGGAGAAGTTCGAGATCATGAAGGGCCGCGCCAACAAGGTCAAAGACCTGCTCGACCAAGGCAATTTCGATGCGGCTTGGGAATATTATCCGTTCAACTCCGGTTATTTCATGTGCCTGAAGCTGAAAACCGTCGATGCGGAAACGCTGCGCGTCCATCTGTTGAACCAATATGGAATCGGCACGATTGCTTTGGGCGAAACCGACCTGCGCGTCGCCTTCTCGTGCATCGAGGAATCGAATTTGGAAGAGCTGTTCAACACCATCTTCCAAGGCGTGCAGGATCTCGAGAAGGTTGCTGCCCAGTAAGCAGCACCTAGAGAAGCAGTTAAGCCAAGCTTTTTTCATAAATCATATTCGGAGTGAAGCACACCCCGTAGCGGATTCAATCGGCTGCGGGGTGTTTTCTTTTTCCGTTAAGGAGACGATGCCCATGAATACGATGCAAGCAGACGGCCGACGGAGAATCGGGATGGAAGACTTCCTTAGCCCCCTCCCTCGAGGCGGAGACCTTCTGCACCCTGCTGTTCTTCTATTTCTGAAGCAGGTCTGGGGACCTGCCTTTCATTATGATTACAGCGGATTAACAGTGGAACCGGTATCCGGCGCTTGGCCGGAGGAGCCGAGTCCCCGCGGCCGTCAGACAGAGTCTGCTAAAGATGCCGGGCAGCGGCGGACGCTCGATAACGGCTGCGTCGAGCTCGTTTATATCCGCGGCCAGCTCAAGCTGCGGATCGAGCTGATCGAGCTGACGGCAGCGAACAAAGACGCTTGGCGCGGCGCCTCCGAGGACGATTACGCCGCTTATTTGACCCGCCACAATGAGCTGGTGCTCTCCGGCTGGCTGGTGCTGCGCTTCACCGCACAGCAGCTGGAGAAGCGCCCGCAGCAGTGCCAGGCGCATATCAAGCAGGCTATCGGCCATTGGTGGGCGATGACGAAGGAGCCGGTGCAGACGGAGGACACGGATATTTGGACGTTCCGCAAGCGGCTGCTGATCCGAATGGCTCAGGAACGCAGCGGCGTGCTGAAGCCGCGCGACGTGGCGGAGGCGTTTCAAATGACCAGCCGGGCAGCGGGCAATTGGCTCAAGCGGTTTCAAGCCGAGGGAGTCTTTACCGGCGTGGCGTCCAAGCAGAACCGGCTGACGCGGTATAAGCTGAACAGCGTTATCGCTGCCCATCCGAACGAAGGATAAAGCATGCCGGAAGAACGGCAGTTCCCTGGAGAGCAAGCGAGCTCATACCTTCTTCAACCTAAAAAAAGCGGCCCCTTTAGCGGGGCCCCTGAAAACTTGCGGAGAGTACGGAAGCGTTCTGTAGAAGCGAAAGCGTTCGCCTTTGTCCCTGGATTTCAACCGCTACAAGCAGGAGATAATCAAAGAAATACAGGGACAACAGCGATCGGAGGAATGGTTCCGTATTCGTAGCGATGCCTTTTTCAGTGGCCTCACTTTAACGGGGCCACCCTTCGACTCAAATCAGCAAATTAAACAAATGCGGATTTTTGTTAATTTCTACATATTTAATCCCTTTGGCCGTCATCCGCTCGATCAGCGGGCCATAATCCTCTTTATTCTTCAACTCGATGCCGACCAGCGCAGGACCGTTCTCCTTGCTCGTCTTCTTCGTATACTCGAAGCGGACGATATCGTCGTTCGGCCCCAGCACCTCGTCGAGAAACTCGCGCAGAGCTCCGGCGCGCTGCGGAAACTCGACCGTGAAGTAATGCTTCAGCCCTTCATAGATCAGCGACCGCTCCTTGATCTCCTGCATCCGGTCAATATCGTTATTGCCTCCGCTGATGACGCAGACGACATTTTTCCCGGCGATCTGCTCGCGGTAAAAATCAAGCGCCGTAATCGTCAGGGCGCCTGCCGGCTCGGCTACGATGGCGTTCTCGTTGTACAACTCCAGTATCGTCGTACATACTTTGCCCTCCGGCACGACGACGATATCGTCAACGACGCTGCGGCATATCTCGTAGGTCAGCTCCCCGACGCGCTTGACTGCCGTGCCGTCGACGAACTTGTCAATCTCCGTCAGAGTGACGATCTCACCCTGATCGATAGCTTGTCTCATCGAAGGCGCGCCGGTCGATTCCACCCCGATGAACCGGGTCGCCGGGCTGATGCTTTTGATATAGGTACCGACGCCGGCCGCCAGTCCGCCTCCGCCGATCCCTGCAAAAACAAAATCGACCGGGTCGCGCATGTCGTTCATCAGCTCAAGGCCCACCGTGCCCTGCCCGGCAATGACCTTCAAATGGTCAAACGGATGAATGAACTGCAGCCCTTCCCGCTCGCTGTAGCGCAGCGCTTCGTTCAAGGAATCATCAAAGGTATCTCCGACCAGAATGACCTCCACGAAGGTCCCTCCGAACAGCTTTACCTGGGAAATTTTTTGCCGCGGAGTCGTCGTCGGCATAAATATTTTGCCGGGAACGCCAAGCGCTTTGCAGGAATAAGCCATGCCTTGAGCATGGTTGCCCGCGCTGGCGCATACGACGCCTTTGTGCAGGCGCTCTTCCGGCAGGCTTCGCATCAAATTATACGCGCCGCGGATTTTAAACGAACGGACGACCTGCAGGTCCTCACGTTTCAGGAATACGTTGCAGTTGTATTTCTCGGACAATATGAAATTTTTCTGCAGGGGAGTATGATGCACCACGTCCTTGAGCACGTGGCTTGCTACTATAATATCTTCCAGCTTTACCGATGAATGAGTCATTAGGCTTCCTCCGGTTGTTCCGTAATTTAAATTATTATACACCTTTGGAAACGGGAGTCCAGTTAATTTTCTGAAAAATTCGCGAATTTTGCGGCAATCGGTTGAATCTTCTTCAAGGTGGAGGAGGCCAGACTGGCCCGGCTGACGATTTCGCGGAACGAGAGGGACAAAAACGCCGGGTCCCCGGAGCCCTTAACGACGCCTACGGAGGAGGTTACCTGTACTCCGGATATAACGAACGGATCGCTCAGCGCCTGAACCAGCTTCTTGATTTCATCCTCTTCCCGCAGCGAAACAATGACAAATTCATCTCCCGCATACCTGCATATAAATTCGTCCGGCATCGTTAATGAACGGATCCGCTCCGAAAAGCCTTTGATGACATCGTCTCCGATCGGATGACCGTACTGCTTGTTAATTTTCCCAAAATTGTTCAGGTCGATAAATAACAAATAAAAATTTTGCCTGTTGCTCATCAGCTCTTCTACAATCGTCTGAATATATCCGGGCCGAAACAAGCCGGACAGAGGATCCAGCAGCTCGCTTAGCCGGACGCGGACCGTATCCCTCGTCACCAGCCCCACCACCTGGTCGTTCTCCGTAATCAGCAGCCGTTCGATGCCCTTCTCTTCCATCACCTGCAGGGCGTCCCAGCCAAAGCTGTCCGCCGCCACGGTTATCGGGTCGGGCGTCATCGCATCGGCAACGATCCGGTTAGGGTGGGCCTTTCTTGCATCCCGCGACGTAATGATGCCCATAATTTCCTTATGCTCCGTAACGGCCAGAGAGCCGATTCTCAGCTCGTCCATCAGCTCGGCGGCATGCAGTACACTTTTGTCGGAAGAGACCGTTATAACCGGAGACGACATCATCTCCTTCACCTTCACAGCAATTCCACCTCCCGTTTCACGGACACTTCGATTTTCAGCTCGGACCGAATAACCATGGTATCGTTAATCAACCGCTCCGCTTCCTCCAACACGATGCTGATCAAAACCTCCTTATCCAGCATCTGGAGAAGAGAGTTGCGGATAAGGACCGCCTCTACCTTCGGATGCTCAATTTTAATAATGGTAAATTGCTCGGGAGAAAGAGCCTCCGCCATGCGTCTGACCGCCTCGGGACCGATCGGCGCCTTGCGTCCGATAACAAGCAGATCCTGCATCGGCGGCACCTCGAACTCCGACATTTTAAGCGAAAGCGTCGCTTTTCTGGAAAATACATTCTTGGAATTCATATAAAAACTACTCCTTTACTTCCATTTCGTTACCAATCCGTGTGGCGCTTATTGATATGCATCAAATCTTCAAACCGGGATTCCTTCCATTTGTTGTTTAAAGGAATTTCCCATTGACCATAGTCCAGATTCATTTGGAATTCATGAAGCGTTTTGTCCCACCGGATGACTCGGGCTTCGGTCAGTGCGACCAGCTCCTCTTTAATTTTCGTCGCGGCAATCCCGCACAGCTCGAAATCCTGAAGCTTCGGAATAATAGCCGACGGCTTATCCAATTCAAAGGAAAGCAGACAGATGAAATGAATGATGGTCCGCTGCCTTTTGGTAAAAGCTCTGCGAAATATCTCAAACTGCAGGTCGATCTTGGCTGGCCGATTAGACATAAGCTCACTCCATTCAAAGGAATCGGTCCTTGAAAAATAGTCAATTAACAACTTCCCATTTTGGGAATGAAATTCATAAAAATACGCCCTCGAAATTCGATCTGTTCCAAATCGGCTTGAGGCGGTGTATGTAATATACGGTCCGGCAGGCTCAAAAATTGCAGAACATAATATTCGTCGAATTGAATGC
>Ga0182739_1004417_pt1 | contig 11653 bp, 13 predicted proteins | sample eDN5th30CBELigBY_FD_128873 | JGI IMG/M metagenome (GOLD analysis project Ga0182739, IMG submission 128873) | Enriched backyard soil microbial communities from Emeryville, California, USA - eDNA 5th pass 30_C BE-Lig BY (version 2) (version 2) | ecosystem: Environmental > Terrestrial > Soil >... | reverse complement strand
TGCTAACGACGTAAATCATGAACAATGCAATCTCTTCTTGGAAAATGCTGAAAAAAATAGAGTAAAAGAAAAAATTAATCTTTGCAACATTGGGACAGCAGATTTCATCAAAAAGGCAATTGGAACATTTAAAGTAAATCATATATATGTGAGCAATATTTTCACTGGCATCGATTTTTTAGACACAATTGCTCAAGCCTTTTTACAAAAATCTTTAATTAATTACTCTGATAACGAATTACCTATTATATATGTTTACGGAGTTTGGAATAAACCTTGCATTGAAGATAAAAATGAGATTATTAAAAAGATTTCAGACAAACTCAGGAAAGGGTTGAAAAATGATCTTGAAGCTAAACTTACCTGTGTTGATCTTCCATCATCATTCGGAAATGTATATTGTGTAGAGTTCAAAATTCCCTTGGAAATAGCTAAAAGAGAAGATGATCCAATTTCTAAATTTGAGTTTTATGGAAAAAAAATTAAGTCTTGAAGATTAAACTACAAGAAAGAAAAAATAAAGAGTTTCTTTAAATTATACACTAATTAAAATTTGCGATCTAAGTATCATTATTAAAACTCCATTGTATAAATTGAATATTAATTCTTCCGCACTTATCCTCGTTATATGACTACTTTTGAACAGGGTAAAAAATAGAAGAGTAATAATCTATAAAAAGTAATTTAGCCTAATATAAATTATTAATCTAAACCAAAACTAATCTTATTTAATGCATAAAACAGTACTAGTTCCAGTTGCAGATGGTGCTGAAGAGATTGAAACAGTAAGTATTGTTGATACACTCAGAAGAGCTGAACTCAATGTAACTCTGGCCTCTATTTACCAAAAAGGACCTGAATCTCCAATCATCAAAGGCTCTCGAAATATTAATATTGTTTGTGACAACTATTTAGAGAGTATATTGGGTCAGGATTTCGATTTAATAGCTCTTCCAGGAGGATTAAAAAACGCAGAAGCACTTTCACAATGTCAATCGTTAATACAAAAACTTGAAGAACAAAAAAAAGCAGGAAAATGGTTTGCTGCAATTTGTGCATCACCGGCGTTAGTGTTTGAACCACATGGACTATTGAAAGGAGAAGTGGGTACATGTTTTCCTTCACTTGCTGAAAAGTTGAGTAATAAAAGTAAAATTGAACAAAGAGTCGTTGTTTCAAATAATTGTATCACAAGCAGAGGACCTGGAACTGCTATTGAGTTTGCTCTTGTTCTGATTGAAAAGTTAATATCAGCAGAAAAATCTGCTCAAATTGCCAAATCTATGCTTGCATATATTCCAAAATAAATATATATGTGACTAATCCGCTAAACCTAAAAAATAAAATACATAGAGTATTTACTTATAAGTTGTAATTTTATAAATAATATTTGAGTTCTGGAACCAAAACTGATTACTTTAAGATTAATTTACTCGAAAACTCATAAAATAAGATATATTCTAAAAAAGACACAACAATATGAGTTATTCTTTGACTTTATGTCTGGAATAACAAACAACAAATTGTAATTACTGAATAAGAAAAAATTACACATTCAAATTGGATTTAAAAAATATAAATTCTAAATACTAAAAAATATCTAACCTTTTACTGTTTTGCTTTGTGAGATTTTTGCTATTGCACTTTGTTCAACCTTAGTTAATCTTGTTGCTATCAAACTTATTGTTTCCCAAATACTTTTTACAAGGTCTTTAAAATATTAAAAAATTCAATAGTATTATTTCTTTACCTTCTTGCATATTTTGAATCATTTGTTTCTGTTTCTCATTTATTCCAACTTCTTCGTTTCCATTTTGTCTTTTTTGTTGGCTATTATCCATTGCATCATCCAAAACCTTTGATATTATTTTTAGTTTTGATATACTTTTTTTTTACTTCAACTTCAAGATGAGAAATTGCGCTTGAATGCGAATATCTATTCATCAATTTTCCATCAGACATTGATCTTCCAGTTCTATTAATTTGAGTTCCATTTTCAAGTATCATTTCCTGAATGTCTTCTTTGATAATTTCAATTCCATCATCAATATATTTTCTCAAATCAGAACTAATTTTAAATTTAGAAAAACAAAAAAAACCATGAATATTACTTATCAAGTTGAATCTTCTCTGAGAATGTTTGATAATGTCCCAAAAGAGTGTCTCTAAGACCTAAAAGTTCTTTTTCAAAATCTCTTTGAACCTTTCAATAATTACAAACAATTATTTTATAACTTACTCCTAGAATTTGATTATGAACATCATCTTTAACTTCAACAATAATAGTTTTAAGATCTTTTTCTTGCTGAGGTTTTTTAGAAGAAGGAGAACTTTGGCCTTTCTTTTCTCCATCCTTTTTGTCTTTTGGAGTTGTTTCATCTGTTTTCACGTCCATAAAGGTTAAATTAGTTGCTAAATGATTTGTAGGAGTGCATGCTATCTTTAAATTGGTCATTTGATCTTGTGTATTCTCAATAAGTGTATTAATTGTTCTCCAAATTAAACTTATTTCTTCGTCGTAATTTCTAACATTTGCATTTTCTTCCATTTTAAATGTACTGCGAGGATCTTGAGATAATTCATCCTCTTTTATTCCTTGAATAGATTGATTTAATTCTGAGGATTTATGTGCATATTCGTCTTCATGATCATGATTAATTAGTAATGAATAAGGCTTCTGAGGAGTTATATGAGCATCCTATTTAGAATCAAAGTAAATTTATGCTTTAAGATACTTTTATTATTGTCTCAGAATTAACATAGCCACTATTATTCTCATTTATAAGCTTGTATTCATCTTTTAGGCCATCTACAGCAGATAATTTTCTTTTATGAGTATTATTTGATGTTTCATTTTTTTGCAAAGTATAAATTGAACTAGCTTTTGCGCGACTAAATCTACCTATTTCTTTATTAAATATTGAATCTTTATACTTTTTTACTTTTAGGAGGAGAAATGTTTGAAGTTGATTGGGTTCCTCTTTCCTCGGAATGTAAATCTTCATCTTTATGAGAATACTTTTCATCTGATAAATGTGCAGGATTTGATACTCCCAATAACTTTTGATTAACTTCTTTGATAATATTCATCGCTGTTAATTTTATTTTATTCTCTATAATAATCATATTATTTGCCATTTTCTCATCAGAGTCTTCGACTCTTCTTTTCAACTCATATAACTCATCTTCAAAATTCCTTTCTCCATCTCTTTCCATAACACTAACATCATGGAGTAAAACAGAGCCTTTATCAGCTCCTTCATCAAACTCATTTCTATTATCAACACTTCTTCTGAAGGTATTCTCTGATTTCCCTCTTAAACTTTCTTCTAAATAAAACATCTTTTCCATAAGAGTTTTATTCTCTTCTTTCATTTCTTGTATAAGCCCCAAAGTCTTTGATTCGGGATTTGCTATATTTTTCTCAATAGATAGTTGAAATTGCTCCACATTTTGAGGAATAAGTTTAGTTTTATTCATTGGAAATTCAGGAGAACTTGCTTCACTTTGGGATGTTGATTGGCTAATCTCCTTTTGTTCTTTAAGGAGCAATTTCTCTTCAAGTTTCTTCATTTTTTCTTCCATTAATTCCATGTCTTTATTTCCTTTTCGAGCATAAAGCCAATGTAACAATTTATTTTTACTTAATTCTTCAAAATGAAAATAAAGCTCAGATTTCAAGCTGCTTATTTGTTCTTGAATCTTTTGTGTGAGAATATTTTGTGAAAAATCATGAGACTGAAGAGTCAATCTTCTTGGAGTATTATCTATAACGTCAGCCTTTCTCAAAAGAAGAAGAATACCTTTGCTTTTAATTTCCATAGATGATGACAACCTTTCAATCTGAGGTTTTATTTGATTTACAACTCCCAAGAACATTTCTTCAATCTTAAAATTGTTCTTTGCACTCACTTCAAAATACTTTAATTTATACTTCTCTGATATTTGAAGTATTTTTTCTGGGTCAATAACTTTTTCGACACTATCTTGTTTATTCCCAACTAATATAACAGGAGTAGAGACTTTTAAGCCTTTTAGACCTTCCGCCATCCAATTTTCTATTCCTTCGAACGATGCTTTATCTGTTAAAGAAAAAACTAGGATAACTCCTTTTGCTTTCTCATAATATTCTTTTAATACCGATTGATTCTTGCCTGGAGTATCCAAAATTTCAACTTGAAGTTTGCTGGTTATACGTTCGATAGTCTTTTGTTCTTTAATGACATCTAAATTTGCTTTAGAAATGTTTTAGATAGTATTTTACCTTGGGTTGCACTGTAGGAATCAGAGAAGCTATCGAAACAGAATCTATTGACAATTGAAGTTTTGCCAACAAGAGGATCACCAATAATAAGAAGAGAAGTCATTTGTGATAATATTAAAGCGGTGTATTTTACTTGATATCGTAAAAGTTTTGTTGATTAGTGGATAAGTTTTCACAAAATTAACTAAATCTTATTTCGACTAATTACCGCTAGATAGTCTATTTTTATTAGTTAAAAGGAACTCGTCTAAAACAAACAATTTAGTTTATTCAAACAATAGTTTATAGTGAATACATTTACTATAAGAAACTAAAGACACTTATCTTTTTTTTCTTTTTTATAATTTGATCTCTCATTTTCAAACTAAGTACTATCATCAAACTAAAATTGAGACAACCCCTTATCACCATAAGCAGAAGTAAATTTACAAAACTAATCCTCAAAAAAAACTTTTGCGTGTAAATTGTTTTATAAACCGCTTTAACAAAATTGAAAATATAAAATAAAGTTTATTAACAAAAACCAAAAAGGTGGTTTCAAAAATCAAAAGTTGCAAACTTTTAAGAATTTTTTCGGGGGGAAGAAGACAGTTTTTTACATATATAAACAAAGAGTTGAAATACAGTATTTTATGCTTCCTGGTTAAGGTTTAAAAAATAATTTAACAATAGATAAAGTTCATATATTGTAATAAAACCTACTATCATCGTTATTTCATATTCAATCTTTTTATTTTTAGGTTTTTGAGTAATTTGCTCCTGTGAAGCTTTTCTCCACGAGCTATATGGATCTATTTTTCTTGGATGTAAAACTCTATAAAAATCGCTTGGAACATTCATAATGAAATCGACTAATTTCCAACTATAATCAGCAGCTGTCGTTTTCTTAAAAGTCTCAACATTAATTTCCTCTTTTGGATCACTTTTATATGTTAAAGTCTTTGAACAAGTTGCGATCGCCACAATTAATTGATGAGGACTTGTAAATGTTTGAAAAGCATCATCAGCAAGATTTAGCTGGAACCTATTTCCTAATTCTTTTATCATCTATTCATTTGTTTAAAATTTCAATCAAGTAATTATTTACCTTCTTTTGAAAGGTTTCAAAATTAGGCATTGCAGGCCAGCTTTGTGTTAAATTTCCTGAAACTTGTTGATAAACACTAGGAAAATATCTTCTTAGTAAAGAATTTAGTGCTAGTTTAGTCAGTTCAAGATTATACAAATATCTTGTTTTATAGAAAGAAACTCCTTCGATAAAGTTTGCCCAAACTAAAATCATCCTATTAACAGGTTTTTTGGGTGAAAAACTTACTGATAAAAAGAAAAAGGAATCTGAAAGACATCACTGAAGAAGCACAATAGGCTAATAGAGTAAAACCGATAAACCAAAGGGTTCTCAATGGATCATGCCACATTATTATATTCTTCAGTTTTTCAAAGAATCCTGTAACCTTTAAAAGCACTGAAGCAAACACCATAACTGATTGTTTCGCTACTTTAAGTTGATACAAGATTGGATCATCATCAACAAGCTTATATTTCCACTTTTCAGTTTGCATTTCTTTTTTATCAAGAAGCTCTTCTAAAGTTTGAACCATCGGATGATGATAGTCGCTATTCAAATGTTCATCTGAAAAGAAATAGGTATTCAAAAAGCTCCCAACTTTCTGTTGGACCCATGGATGGTTATATATACATAGCAACGTTAAAACCAAAAAGAAAAGAGATATTAGACTTGGCGTGTCATAAGTCAACACAAAATGGGTCATTAACTATTGTTAAAATTATTTAAGAGAATTGAAAATTTACTTACTAAAATACATATATAAGAGAAAAAGGGATATTTAGAATGGAAAACATCTTCAATATCCGTAATGAAAGCACCACAAGCAGTCCATATTCTTTTTACTCTACTTATACCAAGTTTTAGCTGTTGTTTTGAGAAAGTGTCAGGATCTACTCGAACTCCTTCGATATAATCTGTGTTTGAAGGATGGAATAATGTTTTAACACTGCTGAGATTTTTAATTTTAATGTAAAGTTCAGGAGAGTTTGATTCCTTTTGATTTTGACTTGAAGTTTCTTCACGGAGCTTCTTAGCTACTTCTGTGTATGTTAAAGGTAAATTAAGTGTGAGAATGTCTTCAGTGCTTGAAGTGATTATATCAGCTATCAAAACTTCTCCTGTGCAAATCACTTCTTCAGTTTTAGATTCCATAAGCCAACCAGTGTTGAATCGACAGTAAATCTCAAACTTGATTGGGAAAAATGTGTCATAAATTGGACTTTTAAAATATAAAAGGAAAATAGAATTAGTTTTACATGAAGAAGCTTTGTTTCCACTGAATTTTATCAAAGTCAGCAAGAGTTGTGCTAGTTTTAAGAGTAAAAGGAGAATGGTGTATTTTTGTGTAAAAGAAACAATTTCCAGGAAATTTATCCAAATTACATGCCTGAGAAACTAAAAAAAAAACATTAATTCACAGATTTAGAAGAAATAAATTACCGACAACTTGAAGTTTACCAACAGGAGAATAGGTTTCATCAACATTTTCAAGCCCAGTCGGCTATTATCATAAGAAATACAAATAATTGAAAAAGCTGTTACATCTTCTCTTGCAATTGAAAGTTGATCATACCATTCTTGGAGTGTTTGGGCTCCTTCTTCCATACCAGCTGAAAGTTGATCTTTAATAGAAGTTGTTAAATAGAACTTTTCATTATCATATGGATGGTAAAGCTCCTAAAGAATAATCAATTTTAAGGTTATATATTTAGTATACAATGTAATTTCCTTCGGGACTTTCTTTGATATTTAGTTCGCATTTATAGCAAACTACTAAATGATTTGGATGATTTGCCTAAAAGGTTTTGCTTTAAAGAAAATAATTTGCTTACCATTATATTGTTATATAATGAAATTATTGATCTATTAACTCTTGCAAAATATTGATTCCATCTTTGACTTGAGGAAAGCTTCATATATCTTTTTAATTAGTTGAGAGATAAATGTAGTTTATACATAAGACCAGAAAACTCAGGCAGGTCTTTGGTTAGCTTTCGAGGTTTTTTATTCTTTTCGTTGGACCCTGTATTAGTAGAGTTGTTATTCTCTTCTTTAATTTCTTCCATTGAAACTGAGTTCCTATGCTTGCTTGCATTAAATGGCTCACTGGTTGTTTTATATTTCTGTTCAACAGATCTACTCAAATTTTAAATCGCTTCTAATTAAATAAAATAAACAAGGTTCTATTAAAGAGACACGTGAAATGTTAATAAAAAGAATTAACAACGAAAAAAGTAAAAAATTGCCGCGTTTATAAAAGCTATTTTACCCGATCGAAAGATTATTGCTCAAATCAAGGAAGTTTTCTTCATTGCTTATTTTTCTTGAAAACTTACTAGGGACTGAATTCCTTGTTTTTTTTAAGCTTGATATCTGGGCTTTAGGTTGTTCATCAGTTCCTTTTCTTTGACTTACTATGAAAACCGTTAAAAAAGTCTTTAGGCAAAATAGAACAAAAAACTGAATTTTATTTGAAAGATTTAAAAAGTACCTGGGGTCAATTTTTCTGTAGAAACATCGCTGAATATACTCTCTCTATTTGAATCTCTATCCTCCACTAGTTCATATGAAAATTTTTTCATTTGTTCTTGTTCAAAATCTAGAATGCTCATTTTAAGCATATCTTCGTGAGATATATCTTCCTCTTGATCACTATCTTCTCTTGTTCTTTGTTCTACTTTTTCTGATTTGGTTGAAGTTCTTTCTTTTCTTAAATTTTCAGTCAGTCCTTTTTAATTTTAAGGCAATCAGGAAAATTTTTTGTTACCTTGTTCCAAGAAAAAAGCGTAGAAAAGACTTAATAGGGAAATTTTATAATCAGAAACTATTCTCAATGTTTCAAAGAACTTTGCTAATATCTTATTAAACCCAATGATACGAGTTTCCACTTTTTTTATCAAAGCTATTTTTGATGGAAAATCTGGCCATTTCACATTTATAAAACGTAATTTCAACTAACAATTTATTCAATAAAATTCCTCTTATTTCTTTTACTGCTTTATAAAATGCCTGAAATTGAGTGTAGCTCTTATAAACCTGAAATGCTGGAATATTTGATATTTTAATCTCAACAATGTATTCCTAATCATTTATTTAATGCCTAATTCTCTTTTACTGTTGATGAAATAACTCTTGAGCGAGTTCCAGTTATTTTTGCATAGAAAACTGACAAATCAGTTGAGACGAAGCTTGGGAAAATTAATTCTTGGATTGAAGTAAGGACCATTGATCCTTTTCTTGTGTTTTCAGAGCTTTTTCGTTGGTCGCTTTGTTTTTGTGAAGGTGATAGTTGACCTTCTTGATAGGGGAGTGATCGAGTTTTGTGCCCATCAGAAAGCATCGAAAAAAAATTAAAAGAGTGATTAGATCTCCCTAAATTTTATTCCAAAATAAAATTGAAAAATCTCTTTCTTTGTTAGTTGTCTTACCATATAAATTATGAACTAGTACTTATGTGTTAAATTTCTGTATAATAATATAATGAAATAAATTTTAATTCGAATGAACATAAGATCCTCGTCAGATCCAATTTAGGTGAAGCAAAAAAAATGTTAAACGATGGAAAGTTGTTTGAAGATAAATATGTTTTTGTGATCGAGCTATTTTTGCAAGGAATATAATATAGAATTACAAATATGTGTTATTTAAACCATTGGGTACACTCGTTAGATAAAATTAAGCTCTTTTAATATTTTTACTTCGAATAAATACAGTTAACCAAATTATTAAAGTATATGATATAAACAAGAAGTTATTCACTTTCCAAACCGTGTTTTCGAGGTTTTCTTTTCCCTTTTATTTCGGAAATCTTCGTTTGTTTTTCTGGTTCAGGCATATCAAGCCTTGCTTTACGTGTTCTTACTCTATCAGATATACTAGATTTATATGTGTTTTCTTTAGTTAATTCTGGCTTGTTTCTTTCATCTTCTTGTTTATTTTTCTTTGTTGTGTTTATTATTTCTTCTTCTGATTGAGAAGGAAGCAATTCTTTAGAAAAGTTCTTTAAAGAGGATTTGTTTTTTCTTCTTCTTGTATTTTTGGGCTTATGTTCTGGCGAAGCGACACTTTCTTCAGAGTTTTCTTCTTTGTTTTTTGGTGTTGAAAATCCATTTTCGATTTCTTGATTCAAAGAGTCCAAAGTAAAATCTAATTCTTTAGTAATCCTGATATCTTAAAAAGAAAAATTACTCTCAAAATTCTGAGAAAACTTTTTTAATCTTTGAACAACAAAAGGGTAAATTCTAAAAACAACTTCATCTGAAGTTTTATAATCCCATTCAAAAATTTCTCTAATAATATCTGTATCTTTTATTCGCGCTTCTTTATAAAGTTTATAAATAATATCATCCGACGTTTCTTTCACTTTAATTAACAGCATTGCCTTGACTTCTCTATTTTTCATATATACTGATTCAAGGAGCTATTAGATTATTTTTACATTTAGAATAATATACTACCTTTACAAAACAAAACTTATCTTTGATGTCTGTTTTCATGATGGCACAAATAGTATTTGCCCTGTAAAGTACACTCTCATTGTTTATTTGTTCATTTTCCAGAGATTCATTGTTTGGAGAAGTAACATTTGCTTTTCTTGTTGAACGTGTTTTCAACATAGTGTTTTTATTGGAATAATTGTATAAATTAACATATGTCTCCAGGATTTCTTAATACATCTTCTTAAAAGTTTTAAATGTTGCGCACTAGAAATTAATTTTTTATTTAGATTTTGTCTTTCATGGAAAGATGGGTGAATATCAATGAGCTTCAAATTATTTCAAAACTTTTTCCCAAGTCTCAAGTAAATTATAATTGATTTTTATCTGATTCTGAAGACTTTATTGTGAAAGAGATTACTAAGTAATTAATGTCTTCTAAAGAAATCAATCAAGTTTTGACTGAATAATACACTTATCAATTTTAATAATAATTATCGATGAGTGAATTAAGAAGTCCATTTAACTAAACTAATCAAACCTATTTCAGAAAAATCATATAATCATCAACTCTTAACTAGAAAACCTTCAAATAAGAAATTAGTTTCAATCTTATCTCAAGTTTTACTCTTATAATCATTTCAAATCTTTATAATTTTAGGTGCTATTTCTTTATATTTGAGCGCGATTTATTTCTCTATGTTTTCTTTATAATTTCTGAAAATAAAAGAGAATTTCTTCAAAAACAAGCGCAAGATATCTAAAATGTGACTTTTATAAACTCCATTATTCTTTTCTCGAGTTTCAATATTTATTTCAAAAAGTTGTATGCAATGCTAATTATTTGAAACAAAACAAATAGTTCCTTTTGATATATCATTTCTTTCAATAGATTATTCCTTTCGAGGTATTTTGTAGTCAACTTAGGAATATATTTTAATTCCCATAACTTTCCAGATTTTAGTCCTTAAAGTAAAAATCTTTTGCCATTCCAATATTTTTGTAATTTTGAGAGTTGGAGAATTAAAGAGGGTGATAAACCGTTTTTGAAATAATGGAATCAAGAGAATTAACCAAAAAAAAAAAGAAATATGTCTAATATATAGAAGGTATTTACTTTTCACAATAAAATTTAATTATTTATATAGTCCTCTAGTTAACCAAAACAACTAACATTTCTTTTTACTGACCTATATGCAAAATAATATGATGAGTTATTAAGTAGTACATTACTAAATGAAATGAAAAAAAGCGCCTAACATTGTAACTCATATTTTTAAGGTTTAATTTTGAAGTATCCAATCTAAATTAAGCTTGCATATTGCGCTTTAATTCCACTCTAAGCAACACAACAAAAAAGACTTCTTAAAATTCCGAGATTATTTTCGTAAACTTTTTTAAAAAAAATTTCTTCCCCCATCTGCAACAAACTAATCTCTTTCAGATGACTAATTCCTTTGGACAATTAGATTTCCTTGAACTTGATATCGGACAATCATCCCCAAGAAATGATCTACCATTTTTTCATAAATCATCTCCAAAGACTTGGACTGCTCTTGATAATCATTCTGAATCTCAAATTAAACTTCGCGAAAAAATGATGAAACCTTTACAAGTCAATCAAAAGTTAAAAGGGGCTTTAAAAACTATCAGAGCTTCTTTAGAAAAGTCTAAAGGACCTGCATTTTCAGATGATCAACAAGATTATAACAAACTTATGAGCCAAGTAGGTGAGATTAATAAGATATCGAAACATCATGATGATTACTTAAAAGAAATCGGACAATTAAAGAGGAAAGATAAATCTGAAAAAGAAAATCTTCTTGAGAAAAATCTGAGTGAAGATGTTTATAGAATTGTAAAACTTGCAAAAGAAGGAAGTCT
>Ga0182739_1004414_pt1 | contig 11663 bp, 11 predicted proteins | sample eDN5th30CBELigBY_FD_128873 | JGI IMG/M metagenome (GOLD analysis project Ga0182739, IMG submission 128873) | Enriched backyard soil microbial communities from Emeryville, California, USA - eDNA 5th pass 30_C BE-Lig BY (version 2) (version 2) | ecosystem: Environmental > Terrestrial > Soil >... | reverse complement strand
GCGCCGGAGATCATCGTCAACAACGAGAAGCGGATGCTCCAGGAGGCCGTCGACGCGCTGTTCGACAACGGCCGCCGCGGGCGCCCCGTGACCGGCACGGGCAACCGCGCGCTCAAGTCGCTCTCCGACATGCTCAAGGGCAAGCAGGGCCGGTTCCGCCAGAACCTGCTCGGCAAGCGCGTCGACTACTCGGGTCGCTCGGTCATCATCTCGGGCCCGCAGCTCAAGCTGCACCAGTGCGGTCTGCCGAAGCAGATGGCGCTCGAGCTGTTCAAGCCGTTCGTCATCAAGCGGCTCATCGACCTCGGCTACGCGCAGAACATCAAGTCCGCGAAGCGCAAGGTCGAGCGCAGCGACCCGCAGGTGTGGGACGTGCTCGAGGAGATCATCCGTGAGCGCCCCGTGCTGCTGAACCGCGCGCCCACGCTGCACCGCCTCGGCATCCAGGCGTTCGAACCGCAGCTCGTCGAGGGCAAGGCGATCCAGCTCCACCCGCTCGTGTGCACGGCGTTCAACGCCGACTTCGACGGCGACCAGATGGCGGTGCACCTGCCGCTGTCGGTCGAGGCGCAGGCGGAGGCGCGCATCCTGATGCTCGCGAGCAACAACATCCGCAAGCCGTCCGACGGCCGACCGGTGGCGCTGCCGAGCCAGGACATGATCATCGGCCTCCACCACCTCACGACGGTCAAGGAGGGCGCGACCGGCGAGGGCCGGGCGTTCACCTCGGTCGCCGAGGCGATTCTCGCGAAGGACCAGGGCACGCTCGATCTGAACGCGGTCGTCAAGCTGCGCCTGGACGGCGAGCTGCGCGACACGACGCTCGGCCGCGCGATCTTCAACGAGACGCTGCCGGCGGACTACCCGTACTTCGAGGGTGTCGCCGACAAGTCCTCGATCGGCCGGATCGTCAACGACCTGGCGGAGCGCTACCCGCAGGTCGAGGTCGCCGCGACGCTCGATCGGATCAAGGACGCCGGCTTCCAGTGGGCGACGCGCTCGGGCGTGACGGTCGCGCTCTCGGACATCGTCACCCCGCCGAACAAGGCGCAGATCATCGCGGGCTACGAGAAGCAGGCCGCGAAGGTCCAGGACCAGTTCGACAAGGGTCTGACGACCGATGCCGAGCGGCGCCAGGAGCTCATCGAGATCTGGAACAAGGCGACCGCCGAGGTCGCCGACGCGATGCAGGCGAACTTCGCGATCGACAACAACATCAATCGCATGGTGTCGTCGGGTGCGCGAGGCAACTGGATGCAGGTGCGTCAGATCGCCGGTATGCGTGGCCTCGTGTCGAACCCGAAGGGCGAGATCATCCCGCGCCCGATCGTGCACTCCTACAAGGAGGGCCTGACGGTCGCGGAGTACTTCATCTCGACCCACGGCGCCCGAAAGGGCCTCGCGGACACCGCGCTGCGCACGGCGGACTCCGGGTACCTGACCCGTCGTCTCGTCGACGTCTCGCAGGATGTCATCATTCGCGAGCCGGACTGCGGCACGACGAAGGGCCTCGAGGTCACGATCGCGCGCCCGGGCGTCGAGGGCGGGCTCATCCGCGATGAGAACGTCGAGAACTCCGTGTACTCGCGCATCCTCGCGGAGGCCGTGACCGACGCGAATGGCAAGGTCGTCGCGGAGGCCGGCAGCGATGTCGGCGACGTGCTCATCGACGCGCTCATCGAGCTCGGCATCGAGTCCGTCAAGGTCCGGTCGGTCCTGACCTGCGAGTCCGCGGTCGGCGTCTGCGCGCAGTGCTACGGCCGTTCGCTCGCGACGGGTCACCTCGTCAACATCGGCGAGGCGGTCGGCATCATCGCGGCGCAGTCCATCGGCGAGCCGGGCACCCAGCTCACCATGCGCACCTTCCACACGGGTGGTGTCGCGTCGGCGGACGACATCACGCAGGGTCTTCCCCGCGTGACGGAGCTCTTCGAGGCGCGCACGCCGAAGTCGGTCTCACCCATCGCCGAGGCGGCTGGCACGATCAAGATCGATGACACGGACGCGCGCGGCCGCAAGATCGTGCTCACGCCGGACAACGGCGACGAGCCGGTCGTCTACACGGTCCTGCGCCGTGCGACGCTCCTCGTCGAGGACGGCCAGCACGTCGAGCTCGGCGAGCAGTTCCACGTCGGCAACCTCGACCCGAAGGAGGTCCTCCGGGTCCGTGGCGTCCGCGCGGTGCAGCAGCATCTCGTCGACGGCGTCCAGGGTGTCTACCGCTCGCAGGGCGTGCCGATCCACGACAAGCACATCGAGGTCATCGTGCGGCAGATGCTGCGCAAGGTCACGGTCGTCGACCACGGCGACACGGGCCTGCTCCCCGGTGAGCTCGTCGACCGCCAGCGCTACACGGAGCTGAACCGCTCGGCGATCACGGAGGGTCGCAAGCCGGCGTCCGCCCGCCAGGAGGTCATGGGCATCACGAAGGCGTCGCTCGCGACGGAGTCGTGGCTCTCGGCCGCGTCCTTCCAGGAGACGACGCGCGTCCTCACGCAGGCCGCGATGGAGGGTCGTTCGGACCCGCTGGTCGGCCTCAAGGAGAACGTCATCATCGGCAAGCTCATCCCCGCCGGCACGGGCCTCCCGCTCTACCGGCAGGTGGAGGTGCGGGCGACCGACGAGGCGCGCGCCGAGCGGTACCCGAACCGGCTCTTCGCCGACGACGGCGCCTTCGGCGAGTCCGACTACTCCTACGTGGAGTTCGACGACTTCGCCGCGGATGACTTCGGCTCCGGCAGCACCTACAACTGACCCGCGCGGATCGAGTGGATCCGACGATGCCCCGGTCCGTGAGGACCGGGGCATCGTCGTCTCATATATTCGTGGGGCGGACTGGAGGAGGCACGCGCAGATGACGGATACCGGTGCCGGGCGGCGCGACGGCGGCTTCTCGCTCGTCGAGGTGCTCATCGTCGTGCTCATCGTCATCGTCCTCGCCGCGATCGGCTTCGCTGTGACGCTCTCGGCCCAGCAGGGCGTCGCGGATGCGCGGGCGAAGGCGAACGTCACCGCCGCGGTCGACGCGATCGGCCGGTTCGCCTTCGCGAACGACGGCGCGCTGCCGACGACCGAGCAGTTCCTCGACGGGACGGTCGAGTTCGTCAATGTGGCCTCGAGCGAGCCGGGGCACGTGCGCTACTCGCTCGATGAGGACTCGGCGCGCTTCTGCGTCGCCGCCGCGGGCGATGGCGGCGTGATGTTCGTCGCCGACAATCGGCTCGCGCCGACGCCCGGATCCTGCGTCGACGGCATCGCGACGGCGGCGACCGCGACGCCGGCGCCGTCCCCGACCGGCGATCTGATCGACGACCTCTGAGCGGCGCCGCGCGCGCATGACGATCGCATTCGGGCTCGCACCTGCGCTGGTGCTCGTCGCCTACGTCGGCCTCGCGGTCGCGAGCGTGGTCCTCGTCGTGATCGATCTGCGGTCGCGGCGGCTGCCGGACATGATCGTGCTCCCGACGTTTGCACTGCTGCTCGTGCTGTTCACGGCGGCGGCGCTGCTGACGAGGGACGGTGGCCCGGTCCTCCGCGCGGTGATCGGGGCGGCGGGCCTGTGCGCCTGCTACCTCGTGGTCGCGCTGCTCTCGCGCGGCGGCATGGGCTTCGGCGACGTCAAGCTGGCGGCGCTCCTCGGGCTCGCGACCGCGTGGGCGGGCTGGCCGGCCTTCGTCGTCGGTGCGGCGAGCGGCTTCCTCCTCGGCGGCGTCTACGGCCTCGTCCTCCTCGCACTTCGCCGCGCCCGGCGTGACAGTGCCGTGCCGTTCGGGCCGTGGATGCTCGCGGGCGCGTGGATCGGCATCCTCGCGGGAGGCCCGGTCTGGTCCTGGTATGCGGCGCTCGCGGGCCTGCAGGTCGCCGCCTGAGCCCGAGAGTCGTCCCTGAACCGGGGCCGCGAATGCTGACCTGGGAGGAGAGGCAGGCCTAGACTGTGGGCGCGATCCCGCCCCTGGAGGTGCACATGGCCGACGACGCCAAGCCCGAGACGCCCGACACGCCCGATGCGCCGCCGGCGCCCGCCGACGAGGTCATCGTCGACGAGGTCGTCGAGGTGACCGAGGTCGAGGTCGTGGAGGACGCCGCGGCGACGCCGCCCCCGCCCCCTGCACCCATGGCGCCGCCCGTCGTGGCGGAGCCCGTCGTCGCCGACGACGCCCCCGTCGAACCGCTCTACACGGCGGCGACGCCGCCGCAGCAGGTCGTCTACGTGCAGGCGCCGGTCCCGCCCCGCGCGGCCGGCAACCGCGGCATCGGCTCGATCTTCGCCGTCGTCGCCGCGGTGGTCTACGGAGTGCTGCTCGCGGGGGCCGCCTGGGTCATCCCGTACGCGACCACCGGCGCGACCGGCATCGCGTTCCTCGCGACCTGGGACTTCTACATCCCGATCATCGTCTTCGCGATCGCGCTCATCGTGCTCGTCGTCATCGTCAATCGCGCGGGCTGGGGCGCCTACGTCCTCGGTTCGTTGTTCGTCGGCGCAGCCGTGTACTTCGGCACGATCGGCATCGACATCCTCGTGAACTGGCTCGTCTGGCAGGTGCAGGACAGCTTCGCGGTGTTCCTCGCGAGCGCCTTCCACATCGTCGCCGCGATCCTCGCCCGCGAGGTCGCGGTGTGGTTCGGGTGGATCATCGCTCGCCGTGGCAAGAAGGTCGCCGCGCGCAACGCGGTCGCCCGTGCCGAGTTCGACGCGAAGCTCGCGGAGTTCCGCGCCGGAGCCTACTGACCGTCCATCTTGTCCCGGGCGCCAGAGCCCGGTAAGCTATCCCACTGGTGTGCTGATGGTGCCCCCGTTCCCGGACGGACGGTGCTGACAGCGACCAGGGACCGGCGCCCCATGGCCCGTCACCCCCACGGCATATCCGCCAGCACGACACGCCCCTCGGGCGCGTCGGCGGATCGCGGGCGAAGCCCGGCTGTCACCGTGCAGCACTAGGAACACGAAGCATTCCGCAGAAAGAAGCACACTGTGCCCACCATTCAGCAGTTGGTCCGCAAGGGCCGCTCGCCGAAGGTCTCCAAGACCAAGGCGCCCGCGCTGCAGTCGAACCCGCAGCAGCGGGGCACCTGCACCCGCGTGTACACGACCACCCCCAAGAAGCCGAACTCGGCGCTTCGCAAGGTCGCCCGCGTCAAGCTCTCCAACGGGACCGAGGTCACGGCCTACATCCCCGGCGAGGGCCACAACCTCCAGGAGCACTCGATGGTGCTCGTACGCGGCGGTCGTGTGAAGGACCTCCCCGGCGTTCGCTACAAGATCGTGCGCGGCGCGCTCGACACCCAGGCCGTCAAGAACCGCAAGCAGGCTCGCAGCCGCTACGGCGCCAAGCTCGACAAGAAGAAGTGATCGAAGATGCCTCGTAAGGGACCGGCGCCCAAGCGCCCCGTCATCGCGGACCCGGTGTACAGCTCGCCGGTCGTCTCGCAGCTCGTCAACAAGATCCTCCTCGACGGCAAGAAGGACCTCGCTCAGCGCATCGTCTACGGCGCGCTCGCGACGGTCGAGGCCAAGACCGCCGGCGACCCCGTCGCCGTGCTGAAGAAGGCGCTCGACAACATCCGTCCGACGCTCGAGGTCAAGTCGCGCCGCGTCGGCGGCTCGACCTACCAGGTGCCCGTCGAGGTCAAGCCGCACCGTGCGAACACGCTCGCGCTGCGCTGGCTCGTCTCCTACGCGAAGGGTCGTCGTGAGAAGACGATGACCGAGCGTCTGACGAACGAGATCCTCGACGCCTCCAACGGCCTCGGTGCCGCGGTCAAGCGCCGCGAGGACACGCACAAGATGGCCGAGAGCAACCGCGCGTTCGCTCACTACCGCTGGTAAATCAACGCTCGCGAGTCGAGTAGGCCCCCGGCCGCATCGAGACCCGCACCACGAAAAGGAACTCACTTGGCACAGGAAGTGCTCACCGACCTCAAGAAGGTCCGCAACATCGGCATCATGGCGCACATCGACGCCGGCAAGACGACAACGACCGAGCGGATCCTCTTCTACACGGGCGTCAATCACAAGATCGGCGAGACCCACGACGGCGCTGCGACCACCGACTGGATGGCGCAGGAGCAGGAGCGCGGCATCACGATCACGTCGGCGGCGGTGACGTGCTTCTGGGGCAACACCCAGATCAACATCATCGACACCCCCGGCCACGTCGACTTCACGGTCGAGGTGGAGCGGTCCCTGCGCGTCCTCGACGGCGCCGTCGCGGTGTTCGACGGCAAGGAGGGCGTGGAGCCGCAGTCCGAGACGGTGTGGCGCCAGGCGGACAAGTACGACGTCCCGCGCATCTGCTTCGTCAACAAGATGGACAAGCTCGGCGCGGACTTCTACTTCACCGTCGACACGATCATCAAGCGCCTCGGTGCGAAGCCGCTCGTGATCCAGCTGCCCATCGGCTCCGAGAGCTCGTTCGTCGGGGTCGTCGACCTCGTCGAGATGCGCGCGCTCGTGTGGCCGGGCGACGCCAAGGGCGACGTGACGATGGGTGCCAAGTACGAGGTCGAGGCGATCCCCGCGGAGCTCGCGGACAAGGCCGCCGAGTACCGGGCTCAGCTGCTGGAGACGGTCGCGGAAACCGATGAGGCGCTCCTCGAGAAGTACCTCGAGGATCCCGAGTCGCTCACCGTCGCCGAGATCAAGGCGGCGATCCGCAAGCTCACCGTGGCGAGCGAGGTCTACCCCGTGCTGTGCGGCTCCGCGTTCAAGAACCGCGGTGTCCAGCCCATGCTCGACGCGGTCGTCGACTACCTCCCGACGCCGCTCGACGTGCCGTCGATCGAGGCGCACGACCCGCGCGACGAGGAGGTCGTCATCGAGCGGCACGCCGACGCGAAGGAGCCGTTCTCGGCGCTCGCCTTCAAGGTCGTGTCGCACCCGTTCTTCGGTCGCCTCACCTACATCCGGGTCTACTCGGGTGCGCTCGAGTCCGGCGCGCAGGTCGTCAACTCGACGAAGGGCAAGAAGGAGCGCGTCGGGAAGATCTTCCAGATGCACGCCAACAAGGAGAACCCGGTCGACTCCGTGACCGCCGGTCACATCTACGCGGTCATCGGTCTCAAGGACACCACGACCGGTGACACGCTGTCGGACCCGGACGCGCAGGTCGTCCTGGAGTCGATGACGTTCCCCGAGCCCGTCATCGAGGTCGCCATCGAGCCCAAGACGAAGGCGGACCAGGAGAAGCTCGGCGTCGCGATCCAGAAGCTCGCGGAGGAGGACCCCACCTTCCGCACCGAGCAGAACCCGGAGACCGGCCAGACGGTCATCAAGGGCATGGGCGAGCTGCACCTCGACATCCTGGTCGACCGCATGAAGCGGGAGTTCAACGTCGAGGCCAACGTCGGCAAGCCGCAGGTCGCGTACCGCGAGACCATCCGCAAGACGGTCGCCAAGTACGACTACACGCACAAGAAGCAGACCGGTGGGTCGGGCCAGTTCGCGAAGGTCCAGATCTCGATCGAGCCGCTGGAGGTGCAGGGCGAGACGGTCTACGAGTTCGTCAACGCCGTCACCGGTGGTCGCGTCCCGCGCGAGTACATCCCGTCGGTCGACCAGGGCATCCAGTCGGCCATGCAGGTGGGCGTGCTCGCCGGCTACCCGACCGTCGGCATCAAGGCGAGCCTGCTCGACGGGCAGGCGCACGACGTCGACTCCTCCGAGATGGCGTTCAAGATCGCTGGCTCGATGGCGTACAAGGAGGCGGCTCGTCAGGCGAACCCCGTCCTGCTCGAGCCCGTGATGGCCGTCGAGGTCCGCACGCCCGAGGAGTACATGGGCGACGTGATCGGCGACCTCAACTCCCGCCGCGGTCAGATCCAGTCGATGGAGGACGCCACCGGCGTCAAGGTCGTCCGGGCGCTCGTGCCGCTGTCGGAGATGTTCGGCTACGTCGGCGACCTGCGGTCGAAGACCTCGGGCCGTGCTGTGTACTCGATGCAGTTCGACTCCTACGCCGAGGTCCCGAAGAACGTCGCGGAAGAGATCGTCCAGAAGTCGAAGGGCGAGTGACCGGACACCGGCACTCGGCAAAGTCCAGTAACATAATCCAGTCCAAAAACGCTCGGACAAATCAGAGCCCGAGCACGACGTCCTGAGGAGGACACCAAGTGGCCAAGGCCAAGTTCGAGCGGACCAAGCCGCACGTCAACATCGGAACGATCGGTCACGTCGACCACGGCAAGACCACGCTCAGTGCAGCGATCTCCAAGGTCCTCGCCGACAAGTTCCCGTCCGCGACCAACGTTCAGCGCGACTTCGCGTCGATCGACTCGGCTCCCGAGGAGCGCCAGCGCGGCATCACGATCAACATCTCCCACATCGAGTACGAGACGCCGAAGCGCCACTACGCGCACGTCGACGCCCCGGGTCACGCCGACTACATCAAGAACATGATCACCGGCGCGGCGCAGATGGACGGCGCGATCCTCGTGGTCGCGGCGACCGACGGCCCGATGGCGCAGACCCGCGAGCACGTGCTGCTCGCGAAGCAGGTCGGCGTCCCCTACCTCCTCGTCGCGCTCAACAAGTCGGACGCGGTCGAGGACGAGGAGATCCTGGAGCTCGTCGAGCTCGAGGTCCGCGAGCTGCTCGCCAGCCAGGACTTCGACGAGAACGCGCCGGTCGTGCGCGTCTCCGCGCTCAAGGCGCTTGAGGGCGACGAGAAGTGGACGCAGTCCATCCTCGACCTCATGGAGGCCGTGGACAACTCGGTGCCGGACCCCGAGCGTGACCGCGACAAGCCGTTCCTCATGCCGATCGAGGACGTCTTCACGATCACCGGTCGTGGCACCGTCGTCACCGGCCGCGCCGAGCGCGGCACCCTCGCCATCAACTCCGAGGTCGAGATCGTGGGTCTGCGCCCGACGCAGAAGACGACCGTCACCGGTATCGAGATGTTCCACAAGCAGCTCGACGAGGCGTGGGCCGGCGAGAACTGTGGTCTGCTCCTGCGCGGCACCAAGCGCGAGGACGTCGAGCGCGGTCAGGTCGTCGTCAAGCCGGGTTCGGTCACGCCGCACACCGTCTTCGAGGGCACGGCGTACATCCTCTCCAAGGAGGAGGGCGGCCGTCACAACCCGTTCTACGGGAACTACCGCCCGCAGTTCTACTTCCGCACCACGGACGTGACCGGCGTCATCACGCTGCCGGACGGCAAGGAGCTCGTCCTCCCGGGTGACACCACCGACATGACGGTCGAGCTGATCCAGCCGATCGCGATGGAGGAGGGCCTCGGCTTCGCGATCCGCGAGGGCGGCCGCACCGTCGGCGCCGGCAAGGTGACGAAGATCATCAAGTAGCACCCGCTTTGACGCGAGGGCCCGGTCCGCTGGACCGGGTCCTTTGCGTTGCCATGGGGCGCCCCAACGGGCCCGCACGCGCCGCGACACGCCCGGGTTGCACGCAATGCCGGGATGTGGCAGACTTCTGTGGTTCCAAATTTCGTTCAACGCGTTCGCGCGGGGGACGGACACTCTCAGGCAGTGCATAACTCGTGAGTGGGGCCCCGGTCATCCGGTGGCAGCCCCAGACCGCAGTTAGGCCGCAGGGAGCGGACGCCGGATCCGCATCGCACGACCGCGGAGCCAGGGGTCATGCCGTGCGTCATGCGCGCGCAGCGCCTCACATCTGCTTGACATCAAAACAGTGCGCTTGAAGTGTGCCGTCCGGGGCGACCCGGGCGGAGCAGCTATCAGTACGAAAGAGAAAGGCGAGAGCCATGGCGGGACAGAAGATCCGCATCCGGCTGAAGTCGTATGACCACGAGGTCATCGATTCCTCCGCCCGCAAGATCGTCGACACGGTGACCCGTGCCGGCGCGAGCGTGGTGGGCCCGGTGCCGCTCCCGACGGAGAAGAACGTGGTCGCGGTCATCCGCTCGCCCCACAAGTACAAGGACAGCCGCGAGCACTTCGAGAAGCGCACGCACAAGCGGCTGATCGACATCATCGACCCGACGCCCAAGGCCGTCGACTCGCTCATGCGACTCGACCTGCCGGCCGACGTCAACATCGAGATCAAGCTCTGACGGCCAAGAGGATTCAGAACGCCATGACTGCCACCAAGACGCAGAAGGGACTGCTGGGCACCAAGCTCGGCATGACCCAGGTCTGGGACGCCGCCGGCAAGCTCGTCCCGGTCACCGTCATCAAGGTCGACGCCAACGTCGTCACCCAGATCCGCACGCCCGAGGTCGACGGCTATAGCGCCGTCCAGCTCGCCGCGGGCGCCATCGACCCCCGCAAGGTCACCAAGCCCCTCACCGGCCACTTCGAGAAGGCCGGCGTCACGCCCCGCCGTCACCTCACCGAGGTCCGCACCTCGGACGCCGGTGAGTACACGCTCGGCCAGGAGCTCGACGTCACGACGTTCGAGGACGGCCAGATCGTCGACGTCGTCGGCACGAGCAAGGGCAAGGGCACCGCGGGTGTCATGAAGCGCCACAACTTCAAGGGCGTGTCCGCCTCGCACGGCTCGCACCGTAACCACCGCAAGCCCGGCTCGATCGGCGCCTCCTCGACGCCCTCGCGCGTCTTCAAGGGCCAGCGCATGGCCGGCCGCATGGGCAACGACCGCGTCACCGTGCTCGGCCTGCAGGTCGTCCGCGTCGACGCCGAGCGCGGCGTGCTGCTGGTCAAGGGCGCCGTCCCCGGCGCCAAGGGCCGCCTGGTGTTCGTCCGCAACTCCGTGAAGGGGGCCTGAGCATGACCGCCATCGACGTCGTCGACGCCAAGGGCAAGAAGGTCGCGTCCGTCGACCTTCCCGCCGAGGTGTTCGACGTCCAGACGAACGTGCCGCTCATCCACCAGGTCGTCACCGCGCAGCTCGCGGCGGCGCGCCAGGGCACGCACAAGACCAAGAACCGCGGCGAGGTCTCCGGGACCGGCGCCAAGCCGTTCAAGCAGAAGGGCACCGGCCGCTCCCGTCAGGGCTCCGTCCGCGCCCCCGAGCACCGCGGCGGCGGCACGGTCCACGGACCCCAGCCGCGCGACTACTCGCAGCGCACCCCCAAGAAGATGATCTCGGCGGCGCTCAAGGGCTCGCTCTCCGACCGCGCCCGCGCCGGGCGGCTCCACGTCGTGGACTCCTTCGGCATCGACGGCACCCCGTCGTCGAAGGCCGCGGCCGGCGTGCTCGCCGCGCTCACCTCCGGCAAGAAGAACCTCGTCGTCCTCACGCGCGATGACGAGATCAGCTACAAGTCGGTGCGCAACCTCCCGGGGCTCCACGTCCTGACTTGGGACCAGCTCAACGCCTACGACGTGCTCGTCGCTGACGAGATCGTCTTCACCCGCTCCGCCTATGACGCGTTCGTCGCGGCACAGGCTGGCACCACTCAGGAGGTGACCGCGTGAGCACGCTCACCTACAAGGACCCGCGCGACATCATCATCGCCCCGGTCGTCTCGGAGAAGAGCTACGCGCTCATCGACGAGGGGAAGTACTCGTTCATCGTCGCCAACGACGCGAACAAGACGGAGATCAAGCTCGCGATCGAGAAGATCTTCAACGTCAAGGTCGCGGCGGTCAACACGCTGAATCGTCAGGGCAAGACCCGCCGCACCCGCGTCGGCGTCGGCAAGCGCAAGGACACCAAGCGCGCCATCGTCACGCTCAAGTCCGGCTCGATCGACATCTTCACGGCTGTCGGCTGAGGACGGGGG
>Ga0182739_1004413_pt1 | contig 11664 bp, 3 predicted proteins | sample eDN5th30CBELigBY_FD_128873 | JGI IMG/M metagenome (GOLD analysis project Ga0182739, IMG submission 128873) | Enriched backyard soil microbial communities from Emeryville, California, USA - eDNA 5th pass 30_C BE-Lig BY (version 2) (version 2) | ecosystem: Environmental > Terrestrial > Soil >... | reverse complement strand
CGAAGCGCTCCGCGCCGACCTTCGTCAGCGCCGCCGTCAGCGTCGTCTTGCCGTGGTCGACGTGTCCGATCGTACCGACGTTCACGTGCGGCTTGGTCCGCTCGAATTTACCCTTGGCCATGGCAGTGCTCTTCTACCGAGTGTGAGAGTGAAGAAATGGTGCTCACGAATGGAATCGAACCATCGACCTCCTCCTTACCAAGGAGGTGCTCTACCGACTGAGCTACGTGAGCACACTGAAAAAGGTGTGCAGCTTTGCTTCTAGGGAAACGTGTCCGGACGGGCGGTGGATGTCAATGGAGCGGGAGACGGGAATCGAACCCGCACCATCAGCTTGGAAGGCTGAGGTTCTACCATTGAACTACTCCCGCACGGGACCTAAACACACTTCCAGTTGCATTCTCGTCTTGCTGTCCGGGCCCGCTGCCGAAGCAGCCGGACCGTCCTCTCCAGCACCCCGCGCTTGCACAGCAGCCGGACGCTGGTGGAGGGAGGTGGATGACTCCGGGCATCCTGCCCTCCACCCTCCGGGCCGTATCGCTACGCGATACGTTCAGGGCCGCTCCTGCGTCCCTGTCGAACCACGACGGCGGTCCTCAATCCACCTCCGCCGCGCTTCGAACTTGCATTCTCTCCAGAACCCGGCGCCGTGCAGCGGCCGGAAGCTGGTGGAGGGAGGTGGATTCGAACCACCGAAGGCGTTAGCCAGCAGATTTACAGTCTGCCCCCGTTGGCCGCTTGGGTATCCCTCCGGATATCGCTTCGGGACTTTCGTGCCCGAACCTGTGCCACGAAGCAGCTCGTGTCACGGAGCCGCTTATTGTCCTTTCGCTGCCGAGGCACTGTCAAGGTCCGCAAGCGGAAAAGTTACGCCTCGCCACGTGCGGACACTCCGGCTGCCGGTGCCAAGCGCGCCGCCCCCGCGGCGCCTGCGCGCTCCGGATCGCTCCGGGGCGGCAACCGACCGTCGCCGGGCGGCGCATCCTACCGGCAATGACTGCCGAAGGTCTCGTTATTTTTCCATGTCCGTGCTTCTCGCCCCGCCTTGGCCGCAGTCGCTGCGCAGCGCCGCTCTTCGCTCTCGGCCGGAAGCGGAGGCCGGCCGCGACAACTGGCGTGATGCGGCCGGAAGAGGCATGCTCGCCGGCTGCTGGGCGCGTGTTCATGCCCAGGGGGAAGATCGAGGCGGAAGCGCCCTCGACGAGGTCAGCCGCCGCACGTCCGCAGTTTCGAGCATGCCACCGCCGTTTTCGCCCCGCCGATCCGCCACGCCCGCCGCCAGCCTTCCCGACGCCGCCCGGTGTGCGTCGACGCAGCGCACCCGCGCCGCACCCGATGACGGAAACCGCACCCCGGCAAGGCATACGGCATGAGCAGCAACGCGGTCTACCAGTTCGACAGCTATCGCGTCGACCCGGCCAAGCGCGAGCTCTGGTACGAAGGCCGGCTGGTTCCGTTGCAGCCGAAGGCGTTCGATTGCCTGGTCTACCTGCTGGAGCATCGCGACCGGGTGGTCGGGCACGACGAGATCATCGCGACGGTCTGGGGCAAGGTCGAGATCGGCGACAGCGTGCTCGGCCAGATCATCAGCCGCATCCGCGGCGTCCTCGGCGACAACGCCAACCGGCAGATCACGATCCGCACGATCACGCGTGTCGGCTACAGCTGGGTCATGCCGGTCCGGGTCCTCGCGGCCGATCCGGCGGAGGCCGAGGCCCCGCCCGAGCCCGCCGGCCAGCCAGGCGCGGCCACCGATACCGGTTTCCTCGCCCAGGCGCCTGCCGGTGCCCTGCCGGCCGCCGCGGCCCCTGCGTCCAAGCGCCGGAAGGCACTGCCGTGGCGCCTCGGGCTGGCTGCGGTCGCGCTCGCCGCACTGATCGGCTTGTGGGGCGTGATGCCGACCTTCACGGCCCCCGCGGTCGACGCCAAGGCCGACACCGCGATCGTGCTGCCGGTACGGGCGCCACAGGCGCCGGGCAACGCCTGGATCCGTCTCGGCGTCATGGACCTGATCGGCGAGCGCCTGCGCGCGGCCGGCCAGACCGTGGTGCCGAGCGACAACGTGGTCGCCCTGGCCCGCAGACTGCCGGCGGAACCGACCGCGGCCGACATCGAGGCGCTCGCCGACGCCACGGCCGCCAGCCTCGTGCTGCGCGCCTCCGCCGAGCCGAACGGCGACGGCTGGCGGGTCGAGCTGAGAACCGCGCACGGCCGCGAGCACGCGCTGGCGGCCCATGGGGACGGCGCCGACGTCATCGAAGCGGCGCGCGCCGCCACCGATCGCATGGCGATCCTGCTCGACCTCGCCGTCGCCGCCCCCGACCCGGGTACCGCCCACGGCGACGCGCTGGACTACCTGCTGCAGCAGGTGAAGGCGGCGACCCTCGTGGACCGCCTCGACGAGGCGCGCCACCTGCTGGAGAAATCCGGGCCGCACAACGAGCCGCGCATCCTCTACCAGCGCGGCGACATCGAGCTGCGGGCCGGCAACTACGCGCTGGCGCAGCAGATCCTGCTGGATCTGCTGGACCGGGTTCCCGCCGAGCGAGACCCGATACTGCGCGCGCAGGTCCTGCACGGCCTGGCCTATACGCACATCCGCCAGGTGCAGAACCCGCAGGCGCTTCCCTATGTCGAGGAGGCCATCGCCCTGCTGGAGACGCGCGAGCCGTTCCGCAACGCGCACGACACGCTCGGCTTCGCGATCTCCGCACGGGCGTTCCTGCGCCGCGTGATCGACAGCGACTACGCGGGCGCCGAGGCCGACTACGGCCGCGCGCGCGTGCTGTTCGAGAGCAGCGGCGACCAGCTCGCGCTGGCGCGCCTGGACGCCAATCTGTCGATGCTGCTCGGCGACGCGCATCGCATCGCCGAGGCGCAGTCGCTGGGGCGCGCGGCACTCGAACGGCTGGCCCTGTTCGGTGACGTGCAATCGGAGCTGCGCCTGCGCATCACACTGGCCGAGCTTCACAGCGACCAGCTGGAGACCGCCGCCGCGCTCGAGGATGCGCGCCAGTTCGAGCGGCCCGGCGCCCAGGTGGACAATCCCGCGCTGATCGAACTGGCCCGCCTGAACGAAGCCTACATGCTCGCCGATGCCGGACGGCTCGCCGAGGCACGCGAACGGCTGCGGCACCTGCTGGAACCGGCGTCGCCGCCCGGCCCCGACGATGTCCGCAAGGGCCTGTGGCCCCAGTACGTCGCCGCGTGGCTGGCGCAGGAGACTGGCGATGCCGCGGGCGCCGTCGCGGCTGCCGGCGAGGCGCTGGCGCGGCATGCCGGCAAGCCCACCGGGGCACCGTGGAACATCGCCCGCACCTGGGCGACCCTGTCCCGCGCCCAGCGCGCGCGCGCCCAGGCGGACGCCGCCGCGGCGACGCTGGCGGCTGCACGCCAATGGGCGGAGCCCTACCTGGAGGCACCGCTGGTCGTCCACTGGATCACGCTGATGCGTGCCGAGGACGCCGCCGCACGGGGCGATGCGGACGCGGCCAGGCAGCTGTACGAAGCCGCCTGGTCGCAGGCCGTGCGCCGGGCCGTGCCGCGGGAAATGCTCAACGTGGCCCAGTCGTACTGCGATTTCCTGTTCGCGACCGGGCAGGTCCAGGACGCCACGCGGATCGCGGGCCACATGGCGCGCTGGGGCCAGAACAACTACGACGCCGCCCTGCTGCAGGTCCGCCTGCACCACGCGCTCGGGCAGACCAGCGCCTGGCGGCGCACCCTCGATCGCACCCGGCAGCTGGCTGGCGAGCGCGACCTGCCGCCCGCCCTGCTCGTCCCGCCGACCCCGCCCTGACCGCGACGGCGGCACGACCGCAATCCGCTGCCGGCTCGATGCACCGGGGCATGGCCGCCGGCGGGTCCGCTCCGCGGGACGCACTCCCCGAGGCGAGCCGCGCGCACGCGCCCTCCGGGAGCGGCGGCGGCCGATCGCGCCACCGCATCCATGCCACGGCTGCCCGTCCGGACGCTGCGGCGCAGCAATGCCGCCGCCCCCGGACGCGGCCAAAAACCCCGGTGGATGAACACGTTGGAATGTCCAATGGCAGGGTTTTGGAAGGCTTCGCAGGGGCTTTCGCAAGGCCGGCGCCGCGCGTTGCCGCGAGACTCGCAGGCGGACCCCGAGTCGATGGCAGGCGCCATCCGATTCGGCCGCTCTTCGTCGATGTCCGTTAAGGAGACCCCGATGTCCGTTGTCCCACGTCGCGGCCGGCTCAACCCGCGCCCGCTACTGATGTCGCTGGCGATAGGCTTCGCCGGCAGCGTATCCGTGCCGATCACGGCCGGTACGCCGTCAGCCGTTCCCGCTCCATCCGCCACGCAGGCGGCCCCGTTCCATATCGACCAGGCCCTGGCCGGCCGCCTCAGTGGCGGCGGCAAGTCCGACATGTTCGTCTACCTGGGACGCCGCGCCGACCTCTCAGCCGCGTTCGGCATGGACTGGAACGCACGCGGCCACTACGTCCAGCAGGCGCTGCAGGCGGTGGCCGAGGAATCGCAGCGCGAGCTGCGCGCCCTGCTCGACCAGCAGGGCGTCCAGTACCAGGCGTTCTGGATCGACAACGTCATCCACGTTCGCGACGCCGATCTCGCCGTGCTCGACACGCTGGCCAGCCGCGCGGCCTCCGCCGGCATCGATCGGATCATCGGCGAGCCGGACGTGCGCCTGATCGAGCCGGAAAAGACCGAGCCGGTGCTGCTGCCGGAGCTGGCCGCCGCGATCAGCAACATCGAGCACGTCAACGCGCCCGACGTCTGGAATCTCGGCTTCACCGGGCGCGGCATCACCGTCGCCAACATCGACACCGGCGCGCGCTACAGCCACGACGCCCTGGTGCACCGGTACCGTGGCACGATCGGTCCCGGCCAGTACGATCACAACTACAACTGGTGGAGCCCGTACGACCACTCGGCCGCCCCCACCGACCCGCACAACCACGGCTCGCACACGATCGGCACGATGGTCGGCGACGGCGGCTCGGACCGCCTGATCGGCATGGCGCCGGGCGCGAAATGGATGGCCTGCCAGGGCTTCAATCCGTCCTCGACCGCGTCGGCCCTGTTCGAATGCGGCCAGTTCATGCTCGCGCCATGGAACCTGGCCCAGCAGAACCCCGATCCGAACCGCCGTCCGCACGTCGTCAACAACTCCTGGACCGACTGCAACCGCCAGGTCGACACCTGGTACGAGGGCGTCGTCGACGCGTGGATCGCCGCCGGCATCGTGCCGGTGTTCTCCAACGGCAACGCCAGCAACTGCAACTATTCGCGCCCGCCCGGCCTGAACACCGTCGGCAACCCGGCACGCTACGGCAAGGTGCTTTCGGTCGGCTCCACCGGCACCGACAACGGTCTGTACGCGGCCCACTCGAACTGGGGACCGACCGACTACCCCACCGCCGGCCTGCCGAACTATCCGGATCACCAGGGCTTCCCGAGCATCAAGCCGAACATCGTCGCGCCCGGCGTATCGGTTCTTTCGGCCGGCAAGGACTCCGACGATCACTACTACCTCAGCAACGGCACCTCGATGTCGGCTCCGCACGTGGCCGGCCTGGTGGCGCTGATGTGGGAAGCGGCACCTTGCCTGGTCGGCGACTACGCCGGCACCGGCACGATCATCATGAAGACCGCGCGGCCGGTGCCGTACGCCTCCGGCGGAACGCCCGCGCCGGGGCCGGGCAACGTGCCGAACTACGCCACCGGCTGGGGCGAGATCGATGCGCTGGCCGCCGTCGACGCGGCGATGGAGGAATGCGGCGGCTTCACGATTGCCGGCGCACCGGCCGAGCTGCACGTCTGCGCGGCCAACCCGGCCAGCTACGCTCTCGAACTGCGCAGCCACGGCGGCTTCCACGATCCGGTCACGCTGTCGATCGCCTCGGGCCTGCCCGCCGGCGTCACCGCGAGCTTCTCGCAGAACCCGTTGGTGCCGGCCGACCCGGCCTCGACCTCCACGCTCGGCCTCGGCAACACCGCCGGCCAGCCCAGCGCCAGCCACAGGCTGACGGTCAAGGCGCAATCCTCCGGACCGGCCTTCGCCGCCCTCGAACGCAGCGTGGACCTGGATCTGCACATCGACGCCGCCGCGCTCGCCGCGCCGACGCTGAGCGCGCCGGCCAATGGCGAGACGAACGTCGTCGTGCGACCGAACTTCGAATGGAACGGCGTCGCCGGCGAGACCTATCACGTGCAGGTCGCCACCGACGCCGCGTTCGCCGCGCCGTCGATCGACCAGACCGTCGCCGCGACCAGCTTCCGGCCGACCAGCCTGCTCGCCACCGGCAAGACCTACTACTGGCGCGTGCGCGGCGAGAACACCTGCGGCGGCGGCAACTGGTCGGCGACCGGAACCTTCAGCACCCGCTTCGACCCGGTCGCCAGCATCACGCCCGGCTCGCTCGCGTTCACCCTGGCGGCCGACGCCGCCGACAGCCGCGGCCTCAACATCGCCAACACCGGCTCGGCCGAGCTGGTCTGGACCGCAGCCGAGGCCGGCGTCAGCGCGACGGCGCCGAGCGCGGATGCCGCCTGGCAGCCGATCGGCCCGCTCGGCGGCGACGTCGAGGCGATCGCGATCTCGCCGATCAATCCCGACCTGATCCTGCTCGGCACCGCGCCCGCCGTCGGCGCCGGCAACCTGTACCGCTCCATCGACGGCGGCGCGAGCTGGACCCAGGTCATCAGCGGCGCGAACATCTACAGCATCGTGTACGCCGGCGACGGCACGGCCTATGCCGGAACGATGGCCGGTGTACGCAAGAGCACCGACGACGGCGTCACGTGGTCCACGCCGAACCTCAACATCGGCGCCAACCGCCAGACCTTCGGCGTCGCGGTCGCGCCGAGCAACTCGTCGATCGTCTGGGCGGCGGTCGCGGCCGCGAACGGCGTGCAGACCAAGAACCTGCTGCGCAGCACGGACGCCGGCGTGACCTGGCAGAACGTGACGCCGACCCTCGGCGCCACCTTGAACGGCCGCGCGATCGCGGTGCATCCGACCAATCCGAACACGGTCGTCGCGCTGTTCGACGGCGGCTTCGGCGGCGGCCAGGTCTGGGTCAGCACGAACGGCGGCGCGAGCTGGACGAACCGCTCCGCCGGCCTGCCCGGCAATCCGCCGCGCTCGGTGCATTTCGACGGTACGCGGCTGCTGGTCGGCGGCGGCCAGGCCTACAACAACCAGTATTTCGGCCTGTACCAATCGCTCGATCTCGGCGTCACCTGGGCCGCGCTGCACACGTCGACGCCGACGCCGCACGTGGAAGCCATTGCCGTCGATCCGCAGGATTCCGACACGATCTACCTCGCCACCAGCAACGGCGGCATCCATCGCAGCCGTGACGGCGGCGTCACCTGGCAGACCGGACTCGGCGGCACCTCGCGCGTCGGCATGATGGACCTCGCCCTGGTGCCGGGCAGCCCGGGCGAGATCCTCGCCGGCGCGATGTCGCAAGGCCTGTTCCGCAGCCTCGACGGCGGCGACAGCTTCGCCGCGTACGGCACCGGCATCGCCGAGGCGCGCCTGTATTCGGTGACGACCAACCCGCTCAACCCGCAGGAGATCGCCGTCGCGTTCCAGGCCGCCAATGCCGGCGGCATCTACTCGACCGCCGACGGCGGCGCACACTGGATCGTCGAGTCGGCGCCGCCGACGCGCTACGTCACGGTGCGCTTCGCGCCGGACGGCACCCTGTACGGGATCTCGACCGGCCCGACCACGATCGCCAGGGAAGCGGTGTACCGCCGCGAAACCGACGGCACCTGGACGCACCTCGGCCCGAACCAGGGCGCGAACTTCCTGGTCGACCTGGAGGCCATCGCGTTCGGCTGGAACGACCCGAACCTGATCGTCGTCGGCGGCAAGGACAACGGCGTCGCCGGCTCCGAGGCCACGATCTGGCGCTCGACCGACCGCGGCCAGACCTGGACCAAGGTGCACGAGGCCACGGCCGGCTACAAGGTCACGGCGATCGAGATCATCCAGGACGGCACCGACCTGAACATGGTCGCCACTGCCGGCTCGGCCTCGCTCGGCGGTGTCCTGCGCTCGACCGACGGCGGCGCCAGCTGGCAACCCTCATCGGCCGGCATCGAGCCGGTCGGCTACTGGGCCACTGCGCGCATGTGCACGCATCCGGCCACGCCGCAGCGCGTATTCGCGGTCAAGGGCAATCCGAGCGCGCTGTACCGGAGCGACGACGGCGGCGCCAACTGGCAGGCCACCGGCGCCACCTTCCCGGTCCTGGTGGTCTCGCTCGCTTGCGATCCCGTCGACGAGAACGTGATCTACGCCGGGCAGTCCTCCACCCTCGCCGGCACGATCCGCGTGCTGCGTTCGGGCGACGCCGGCGCCAGCTTCGAGCGCTTCGACAGCGGCATCCCCGTCGCCGGGCCGGTTCCGCAGGGCTTCGCCTTCAAGGGGACCTCGAGCCTGCTGGCCGCCACCAACGGCGGCGGCACCTTCGAGACCAGCCTCGGCGGCGAAGCACGCGCCTGCATGAGCCCGCACGACGTTCCGTGGCTGACGCTCGGCTCGACCGGCGGCACCGTCGCGCCGGGCACCGGCTCCGTGGTGACCGTGGGTGCCGACGCGAACAACCTGGCGCTCGGTCAGTACCGCGCCCAGCTGTGCTTCAGCACCAACGATCCGAACGCGGAGCTGATCCGCGTTCCGGTGCAGCTGACCGTGGCCGACTCCAGCGCCGGCACGCTCGCCGGCAACGTCTCCGCGCTCGGTTACTGCGGCCGCCAGACGACGGCCGCGGCGAATGCGCAGGTCACCATCACCGGCCAGCACAACAGCTTCACGATGACGACCGACTCCGCCGGCCGCTTCAGCAGGGAGATCAGCCTCGACGAGAGTCCGCTGTCCGTTCTCGTGCGCAAGGCGGGACATGTCGACGTCTCGCTGGACGACATCGTGCTGGCGTCCACGCAGACCACCACGGTGGACCTGCAGGTCAAGCTCGACGCCCCCTGCCTGGAGACCGCGCCCTCCGCGTTCGACGTCGCCCTCGAAGCCGGTGGCAACACCACGCAGACCTTCACGCTGCACAACACGGACGGCGCCGGAACGCTGGACTGGAACGCCCGCGGCGCGACGCCGACCGCTTCGCCGGCACCCGAGGTGCTCGCTCCCGCCGGCGGTTCCGGGGCCGGCGGCTTCGAGCTGGCCGGCCATTTCGGTCAGCCGCTGCCCGGCCTCGCCACGATCGGCACGGCCGGCCAGCTCGACTGCAACAACGCGCCCGGGCTGATCCGGCACGACGACGGCAGCGTCGAGAGCGGCTACGGCGCCGATCCCAGCCTCGTGCAGCGCATCACGATGGTCGACTACTTCGTGCCGCGCACGTACCCGACCATGCTCGACGCCGCCTGCATCGTGTTCGTCAGCATCGGGCCGAGCTCGCTCGACTTCGACCTGGTCGTCTACGACGACGACGGTCCGGGCGGCTCGCCGGGTACCGAGCTCGGCTCGCTCGCGCTCAGCGCGACCGATCTGCCGATCCCGCCGCTGCCGCCGGCACTGCCGTGGAAGAGCTTCGACCTGTCGAGCCTGAACCTGCGCATCTTCTCGGGCGGCGTCTACATCGGCGTGCGCTGGTTCGCCACCGATCCGCCGGTGACGCTCGGCGCCGATACTTCGGCTGGCCAGCCGGCCAACGTCGGCCACGGCTACAAGAAGTTCGACCAGAGCGCGTGGGAATCGCTGGTCGCCGCGTGGCCGGCGTATCGCTCGCTGTTCATCCGCGCGGCCACGCACGACGTGTCCGGTTGCGAAGCCGCGAGCAGCGTGTCGTGGCTGACGCTGACGCCGTCCAGCGGCAGCGTCGCGCCCGGCGCCAGCGCCGACGTCGCGGTGCGCATCGACAGCAGCGGACTCGCCACCGGCGAGCACCATGCCAGCCTCTGCCTCGACAGCAACGATCCGGAACAGCCGCGCGTGATCGTGCCGGTCCGGCTGACCGTCGAAGCCGGCGCAAACGATCCCGCCACGCTGAGCGCACTCGGCGGCTCGGGCCAGAGCGCGGCGCTGAACACGGCCTTCCCGGTGCCGCTGTCGGTGCAGGTGCTCAACAGCCAGGGCCAGCCGCTGGCCGGCGCGAACGTCGACTTCACCGCGCCCGCCACCGGCGCGTCGGCCGCGCTGTCGCAAGCACGCGTCACCACCGACGCCAATGGCTACGCCGCCGTGCAAGCCGTCGCCAATGCAAGCGCCGGCACCTACGCGGTGACGGCGAGCGTCAGCGGCGTGACACCGGCGCAGTTCGTGCTGACCAACCTCGCGGCCAGCACCGACCTCGCGATCGAGGTGCGCAGCCTGCGCGGCTACGCGCAGCGCGGCGATCTGCTCGACTACCTGGTGACCGTGCGCAACCTCGGACGCGATGCGGTCACGAACGGGGCCGTCAGCGGCCAGCTGTCGCCGCAGCTCGATGCCACGTTCGCGAGCTGGCAGTGCCTGGCGGCCGATAGCAGCCACTGCACCGGCAGCGGCACCGGCGACCTGCAGGACGCGAGCCTGGCAGTGCCGGCCGGCAGCAGCCTGAGCTACCTGGTCAGCGCCCCGGTGCGCTGGAACGCCGACGGCCTCGCCGCGCTCGCCGGCCGGACGACGCACGCCGCCGACGCGAACCCCGCCAACGACCAGCACACGGCCGGCGCGCCGATCGTCATCTACCGCGACGGCTTCGAGCACTTCGGCCGGACGGCCGGCCTGCAGCCGGGACAGGAGCGGCTGGACATGCAGGCCGTGATCGCGTTCACGCCAGACGCGCCGGCACGGGAACTGGTCGATACCGTGCTCGTCGCGATGCCGGAGGGGACTTCGGACGCGCTCGAGGCCGCCGCCTTCCGCATCGAACGCCTCAACGGCGCCGGGACGACCTGGCTGCGCATCGTCGCCCGCGACGAGAACGGCCAGGCTTTCGCCACCGACTGGACGCGAGCGAACCCGGCGGGCGAAGCGGTACTCGCCCTGGTCGAGCTCGAACCCGGATCAGCCGAAGACGAGGCGCGCCGGCAGTACGTGCTGAACCTGGGCATCGGCTCGGACGTGCTCACCGTGCCGCTGGCGGATCCGGCCGGCAGCTACGTGCTGTGGTCATTCACCCCCGTGCGCCGCGTTGCCGAAGCGAACTAGACCGGCAAGGCCGCGTGACTTGCGCCCCCCATCCTTGTGATGGGGGGTTTTTTTTTGGTTCTTCGCCCCTTCGCGGGAATCCATCAACTGCCGCTTCCGTCGCAACCGCTGCTGCTCTCGCTCTCGCTCTCGCTCTCGCTGTCGCTCTCGCTGTCGCTGTCGCTGTCGCTGTCGCTGTTGCTGTCGCTGTCGCTGTCGCTGTCGCTGTCGCTGTCGCTGTCGCTGTTGCTGTTGCTGTTGCTGTTGCTGTTGCTGTTGCTGTTGCTGTTGCTGTTGCTGTTGCTGTTGCTGTTGCTGTTGCTGTTGCCGTTGCCGTGCTCTCGCTCTTGCTGTTGGCGCCTAAAGCGAGCCGAGCATCGCAGGTCGGCCAGGCCGGAGAGCTGCCCCGTTTCTGAGCGAAGCGAGTTGGGGCAGCGTGCCTGGCCGGCCGAGAAGCGCAGGGGACCGGCGCGGCGCAGCCGTGCCGGCTCGCGCCGGCGACCACGGTTTTGGTTACTTTTGCCAAGACAAAGAAT
>Ga0182739_1004410_pt1 | contig 11673 bp, 9 predicted proteins | sample eDN5th30CBELigBY_FD_128873 | JGI IMG/M metagenome (GOLD analysis project Ga0182739, IMG submission 128873) | Enriched backyard soil microbial communities from Emeryville, California, USA - eDNA 5th pass 30_C BE-Lig BY (version 2) (version 2) | ecosystem: Environmental > Terrestrial > Soil >... | reverse complement strand
TTGAGGGTGTCCGAGCACGGCGGCGTTGTTGATGAGCATGTGCAGCGGCCGGCCCGTCTCGAGAAAGGTCTCCGTGAACCGGTCGATGGAGCCGGGCTCGATGAGGTCGAGCGGCAACACCTCCACACGCGGAATGCCAGCCAGAGCCTGCGCGGCGCGTTCGGGATCCCGCGCCGGCACCACGATGCTGGCGCCGGCCCCGGCGAGCACCCGCGTCACAACGAGCCCAAGTCCCGAGGAGCCACCTGTGACGATCCCAAGCATGCCGGTCAGGTCCCGGCCGCCGAGTGCTTCCAGCGCGGTCGTCGCAGGACCGAAGCCGGAGCGCAGCGGTCGTTGGGGCGTCGTCATCATCGGCTTCTTTTCGTTTCGGTGAAGTCGGGAATTTTTGCCTTCCGGGCATTCGCCCGGCGTACGATTCCGCGGCATACGGGATCGGGTGGGACGGGCCAACCCGGTCCCACCCGATCCTCTGCTGCTTGTCTCTGACGGCCCTTCGGAACCGTCAGGTCATCGTGACGTCGGTCAACAGCTCGGCATCGACAGCGGCGAGCTCCGCGTCGATGCGGTATCCGGTGACAGGACACAGGAACTCGCGGAAGACGAAGCGGTCCGCCGACTCGTGATCCAGCACGTCGTACTCCGGGCCGAGCTCCCGTGCCTTCCGCTCCCGGATCACCGCTTCGAGGCGGTAGTTCCCCGAGGCCGGACCCAAGTCCCGGCCATTGCACCACCAGCGGCCCTCCACCACGTGCAGCAGCTCGCCGATCCTCCGGGCGTTCGCCGGCGGTTCCACGAGCTCGCCCGGCTCCTGGCCGTCAAGGCGCTCACGACGCACCTCAAGGCGCCGGGTCGCGGTGGCCTCGGCATCCACTTCATCACCAACGATCACGACTCCGAACACGCGCTCGGCGTCAGCGGCGCTGGTGAAGCGCCCATGTACGTCTGCCAGTACGGCGTCGGGCTCGCGGAGCAGGGGATCGCCGTATCCGGATGCGGCCGGCGAGGTCCATTCGATGACGTCGTCGTTCTGGATTCCGAACATTCCAAGCGTCGGCAACAGCTCCTCATTTCCAGTCACCTCGTCGAAACGGCTCACGGCCTCACCCGAGGCGAACCGCTGGGCCGCATCCGTCGAGTGCTTGACCCGGCAGCGCGCGAGGGACCCGGGATTGCCTCCGAAGAGACCCTGAGCCTTCGCGAAGCTCTCATTGACGTACCACGCGACCTGCCCGCCCGCGATCCCCCGCACCAGCAGGCACTCACGGAAACCGGCTCCCGCGCGAAAACGCCCGCCGCCGTCGAGCGCGGCCGGGAGCAACTCCCGCGCCAGCACGACGAACGGGCTGTGCACCTCCGACTCCTCGACGTTGGGAATCGCGCTGTCGGGGACCCACCATTGGCCGCCGGCATCCACCCCGTCTTCGTTCGTCCGCCCTCCCAGGGACCCCATCAGGCCGTCCGTGTTCTGGTAGATAAACACCTCCCCGTTCTCACGGACACCGCCGCCGATCAAAGAGGCGAGGTTGGGGCAGGGCGTCCCCAGGCTCAGGTCGCGAATCTCCTGGTCGCCGCTCGCGAGCATTTTGCACACCGCGGTCGCCGCGACGTTCAGAACGATCATGACCGTTCCGGCACCCGAAGCGCTGACGGACGCGGGGAAGTCAGCGCTGCTGAGCAGACCAGGAACAGGGCGGACGTCGATCCGCCGGTATGCTCCGCCGTAGGCGCCGGCGAGATCGGGCAGCATCTGTTGCGTGATCGTCGACTGCACGATTCCGCTGAATCCCGCGTAGGTCATGTTGATCGAGCCGGCCTGGGGGTCCGTGCCCTCGTTGTCGACGATGATGCGATCGCCGGTCTTGCTCACGTTGACCTGGTACGTGTACAGCCGCGTGTCGCCCGGAAGCGCACCCTCCACGACGATCCGGTGCGACCAACGACCGTCAGGGATCTTGCCCAGCCGTTCGACGAACACGCGCTCGCCGGCGTCGATGAGCCGGTTCATCACTGTTTTCACCACGTCGGGACCGTAGCGATCGACCAGGTGGACGATCTTGGCTCGAGTTGATTCGATCGCCCCAACCGATGCCCGCAAGTCCATGCGGGTCATGGCGGGAACACGGGACTGCCGTACGATGGCATGTTCGAGGTCGTCCCGAATTGCGCCCTCTTCGACGACGCGGATCGGCGGCCAGCTGACCGGGTCGCTGAAGGTATCGGTTGCCGTTACGATTTGGCTCCCCGGCAGCGAACCGCCCACGTCCGCAAAGTGCTGGGCGTTCGAGATCCAGCAGAAGAGCTTTCCGCCGACCAGCACGGGTGCCACCAAACTGATGTCCGACTGGTGCGACGCTCCGATGTAGGGGTCGTTGGTCAGCCAGATGTCACCGTCGCGCAACCCCTGGCGGGCGCGGTGCTCGAGGATGTACTTGATCGTGAGCGAATTCTGGTTCGAGAAGTACTGCACCCCCGACCCGAGATAGACGAGGTCTCCCGTCTCGGTCAGAAGCGAGGACTGGAAGTCCCGCGCCACCATTACGACCGGTGAGGTTGACAAACGCGAGATCACATCTCCGTGTTCGATGTTCGCGTTCATCAGCGCATAGCGAACCACCTCGTACGTGACGGGGTCGACGTCGGCGTCGCGGCATGAGTGCAATGCCAGGTCCGCAGGGATCACCGGGGGATCAGATGGCACGTACCCGCGGGCGGTGCCATCCCAGTCGACCGCCTGGAAAGCGGTTTCGGCATCCAGCGGCGGTACGGAAGCATCGATGATCGTCATCAGTTCTTCTCCTCGAGTGTCGTCGTGAGAACGCAGTTGCCGGAGGTGTCCGAGGTGAGCCGCTGGCCCGGTCCCACCGCGATCGTCGTGTGCGGGAGTTGGACAACAGCCGGCCCGGTCACGGTCACGCCGAGAGCGGGGGGACCGTCATAGACCGGTGTGTCGATCCAGCGCTCTTCTCCCGGCCAGTAGATCGGCCGCTCGCGGGCCGCCTCGGCCACGCCGTCCTCCTCGGCGTATTTGGGGGTCGCGGCCAGACGGGCCGTGGCGGTCACCCGGACCGCGAAGATCTCGCGGGCGTTGAACGCCGACAGTGCTGCGGCGCTGTACAGGCGCGCGTATTCGGAAGAGAACGCGTCGTTCAGCTTCTGGGTGAAGCTCTCGTCGACCGGACCGGACGGGATCGGCAGCAGCAGTTCCTGAAGGTACTGCTCCGCGTACCTCGCCTGGGCACTGCGCTCCAGCACGACGTCGTTGCGTTCGAACCCCGCTGCCTCCATCTCGGCGATTGCGCGCGATTCGAGCCGGTCCACGATTCGCGCCAGTTCGGCGCTGTCGAACGGCGTGCGCAGGGAGCACTCCTCCTCGAAGACCTCCATGGCGTCGCTGATCGCAATTCCGTACGCGGACAGGGTGGACGCGCCGTTGCCCTTCGGAATCACAACCTCGTCGATTCCCAACTCGGCCGCGATCGCGAAAGCATGCAAAGGTCCGGCGCCGCCGTACGCGTACATGACGAAGTCACGCGGGTCCAGCCCCTGCTCGATGGTCCGCTGGCGGATCAGGACGGCCGCGCTGTGGCTGTTCACCCGAAGAATGCCCGACGCCGTCTCGTGAGTCGTGAGACCGGACTGCTCAGCGATGACGCCCACGGCGGCCTCGGCGCGTCCGCGATCGAGCTGCATGCTGGAAGCGAGGAAGCGGTCGGGGTCGATGAGGCCGAGCACCACGTCGGCATCGGTGACGGTGGCTTGCTCGCCCAGGCCATAACAGGCCGGCCCCGGGTTGGACCCTGCGGATTCCGGGCCAACGCGCAGCCCTCCGCTGTGCCGGTCGATCGACGCGATGGATCCGCCGCCACACGCGATCGAACGCACATCGAGCTGCGGGATCTTGAACGTGTACTGGTCAATGACCTTCTCACTGGTCAGGATCGGCCGGCCCGCGATCACCAGCCCGACCTCGAAGGAGGTCCCGCCCATGTCCGTGGCGATGACGTTGGAGTGGCCGCTGGCGGCGGCGATGGATGCCGTCGCCGCGAGCCCGCCGGCCGGACCGGATCCAATGGTCTGCACGGGCCTTTGCCGCGCGGCCGCGACGGGGAGCACACCGCCATTCGACTGCATGATGAACACCGGGGCCTTCAGTCCGCGCTGCTGCAGCGCCTTCTCGAGGTCCGCGAGGTAGCGGCTGGATGCGGGGCCGACGTACGAGTTGATAACGGTAGCTACGGTGCGCTCGTACTCGCCGAGGCGGGGGGCGGTCTCCGCCGAGAGGCTGACGAACAGATCGGGGTCCACTTCGCGAGCGATCTCCCGAAGACGCTGCTCATGGCCGGGGTTCCGGAAAGACCACAGCAGCGAAACCGACAGCGCTTCCACCCCGGCGCTGACCAGTTCGCGAATGCCGTCGCGGGCATCATCTTCGTCCAGGGCAACAAGAACCGCTCCATCGGGCAGGACCCGTTCGGAGGCCTCCATCACGTCGGCCCGGGGCACCATCGGAGCGGGCTTGGCGGTGCCTCGCACATTGTGCACCTGATCAGCGGCAACGCCGGCCGTGCGTCCGCGGCCCCGCATGATCGTCAGCGCGTCACCGTGTCCCTTTGTGGTGATGAGCCCGACGCGGCTTCCCTTGCGCTCCACCATGAGGTTGGTGCCGATGGTGGTTCCATGGCTGAACTGGGTTGTCTGTTCGAGCAGGCTTTCGAGCGTCTCGCCAGCCTCAGCAGCGAGCCGGGTCAGCCCGTCGATGACGCCTTCGATCGGACTCGTCGCATGGGTTGAGAGGGCTTTGCCATGGAAAACGCGGCCCCGGTTATCGACCGCCACGCAGTCGCTGAAAGTACCGCCGATATCTACGCCGACCGTGAAGCTCATCGCGCGCACCGTACCTGTGTGAGATTGGCCATGTCGCTCCCGTGATAGGGGTACACCGAGCCCGCTGCCCCTTAAGGCTCCCCACTCGCGCGGTCTTCCTATAGGAAGCAGGGAACCAATGGGGCAAAGTGCATTTGCCGGACGCCGTTGTACCAGCTAATTTAATAATGACTGTAAAACTATATATATTAGATAGTTCGGTCAAGAGTCAGCGGCGATTTATGGAAACGCGCGGCAGGGAGCTGCCGCGGTTCCCGGCCGGCAAACTCCTGGCCGGTCATGGCCGTCACCTCGAAGCTGATGTGGCCGATACTCGGGTCGCGCCATACAAGGCGCATGGCCCATCCGACGCCGCCTGCGTCCTCCGCGCCGCGGCGGCACGGGGCACCACGTGAAGCGCGCTGGGCACCCCTCCATTGACAAGCCATCAGGCCCTAAATACATTGTTATTTTTGTAAGGATAACGAGGTTTATGTTTTGGCTGGCGCGTAGGAGCCGGGGCATGCCCCCACCACAAGAGCACACGCGCTCTATCGGAGGACAAAGACATGGTTGACGCCACCCGCCGAACGACCCCGCCGTCTCAGGACTCGAGCGTTGGACCGCTGCTCGAGCCGTTGGAGAGTGGCAACATCTCCCTGCCGAACCGCTTCGCGATGGCGCCGATGACAAGGGAGTTCTCCCCCGGGGGCATTCCCGGGGAAGATGTGCCGGAGTATTACCGGCGCCGCGCAGCAGGTGGCGTCGGCCTGATCATCAGCGAAGGAGCCTGGATTCCCCACCCTGCAGCCGGCTGGAGCGATGCCGTACCGGAACTCGCCGACGGCGCGCCGGCGGAGGCTTGGCGCAGGGTCGTCGAGGCGGTCCACGGCGAGGGGGCCAAGATCTACTGCCAGCTCTGGCACCAAGGGGTCGCGCGCGGCGCCACTCACCTCACGCGCAACCCCGGCGTCGCCTCGGTGAGCCCGTCCGGGGTGGCGCTCGATGGTTCAGCTTTCGGCGGGATGCTCGACACGGCGGAAATCTCCGCACTGGTGGAGGCGTACGTCAAGGGTGCGCGGATCGCACAGGAGATCGGCTTCGATGGAATCGAGTTGCATGGCGCCCACGGCTACCTGTTAGACCAGTTCATGTGGGAACACACCAACCGTCGCGACGATGAGTTCGGCGATCCGCTCAGCTTCCCGACGCGAGTTGTGCAGGCGATCCGGGACGCCGTCGGCCCCGCCTTCCCCATCGTCTTCCGATTCTCGCAGTGGAAGTCCGGCCTCTATGACGCCAAACTGTTTCCGACACCAGCAGCGCTCGAACGGGCACTCGATGCCCTGAGTGACGCCGGCGTCGACATGTTCCACCCCTCGACACGGCGTTTCTGGGAAGCCGCGTTCCCGGCGGACGATCCTAACCTGTCCCTGGCCGGATGGACGCGCAAGATCACCGGGAAGCCGACGATCATCGTCGGATCGGTGGGCCTGGACAAGGTCTTCGTGGACGCCGAGAAGGCCGGGAAGAGCGCCGGCAGGCTCTCGGCCGAGGTCACGAACCTCGACCGGCTCCTCGAGCTCTTCGAACAGGGCCAGTTCGACGTCGCCGCGGTCGGCCGCGCCCTGCTCTCCGAACCGGACTGGGTGAAAAAACACGCCGAGGGCCGCCTGTCCGACATCACCCCGTACGAGTTCCGCTTCCGGGAAACTCTCCTCTAGCTGGCTGTAGGGGACGCGCCAAGAGTCCCGCACCTAAACCAGCGGTGGCCCCCGCATGTGGGGCCATCGCTGGTTTAGGTGCGGGCTGGGTTCTGGCTCAGGCACGAGTGCGCACACGTCGCGAAGCCCATGTGCCGCGTGTCCTTGCGGTCAATGCCCAGCACGAACGCGCCCGCGCACGAAGGCGTGCGCGGGCGCGTCCAGGACTCTCAGCGGATCGCCGCCAGCGCCTTTGCCGCCCGCTGAGGGTCGGCATAGAGCCGCAGCCTGCTGATCCGGGTTCCATCGATCGTGAAGACGCCCACGTAGTCCTGCTCGTAGAGCGCTCCGGTCTCACCGATGATGCTCCGGCCCGAGAACTCGAGCACCACCCGGTTATCCCTCGGCTCAGTGGTCACGGTATGGATCGTGAACTGCAAGTCGCGGCGGTTGGCCATCATATTGCGGTAATCCGCAGCGATCGCCTCAGCCCCCACGAACTTCGCCGGGCTCACGGGGGAATGGTACGGCAACTCATTCACTGCGTCCGGGGTGAACAGCGCCTGGAAGGCGTCGAGATCGCCCGACTCCAACGTGCGGTGGAACCCGAGGGCAACCTCGACCTGCTCGCCGGCCCGGGCCGGTGCGCCGATCACCATGTGACCGGCAGGTCGTAGACGCCGAACACGAAACCGTCCCGCTGGAATCCGATGTCGCTTTCGGAGCCGGCCAGGCGCAGCGTGGGAATCCTGCGCAGGATCGTCTCGAACACGATCTCCAGTTCCGCTCGCGCGAGGTTCTGGCCAAGGCAAGAGTGGATGCCGCCGCCGAGCGCCAGGTGCTGGCTGTTGTCTCGATCAATGTCGAAGACCTCAGGGTTCTCCCATGCGCGCGGATCACGGTGCGAAGGCGACATCACGGGGATGATGCCCGCGCCTGCCGGGACCTTCACGCCACCGAGGTCGAGCTCCCTGGTGGTGATGCGGGCCACCGAACCGTCGTTGATGGCCTGGAGGCGGAGCATCTCGGTGATCGCGTCAGGAATCCGGTCCGTGTTTTCGCGCAGGAACTCCGCGAGCGCCGGGTCCCTGAACAGCTGCAGAAAGCCAAGCGAGATGGTGTGCGCGGTGGTCTCGTGCCCACCCACGACCAGGACATAGGTGTGCGCGACCGCCTGCTCGCGGTTGATCTCACCCGCCTGCAACTTGTCGGTGAGCACCTGGAGCACACCCCCGCCCGGGTTCTTGATCGACTCGTCGACGAGCTGCTCACAGACTGCAAAGAGCGCCTTCGTCGCGGCCGCGAAGTCCTCGGCCGACGAACTCGCGCGAGTAATCACCGTCGCGAACTGCTCGAAATCGCTGTGATACGAGTAGTCGATGCCGAGGGTCCGGCAGATGACCGTCGAGGGTATAACCAGGCTGAACTCCTTATGGAAGTTGACCGGTTTCTCGAACGTCAGCAACCGATCGATCGCCTCGTCGACGATCTTCTGGAGGTCTTCCCGCTGCTCATTGATCTTCTTCATCGTGAACCAGGGCGCCAGCATCTTGCGGAACTTGCCGTGCAGCGGCGGGTCCATGTGGTTCATGATCAGGTCGTTGCGGCGGAAGCTCATGCCGCGGCGGACCTGCGGGAACTCTTCCTGACTCGGGTCCCGTGACACCGTCGGATCCTCGAAGACCTCGCGGGCCTCCTTCTGCCGGAGCACAACCCACGCCGTCTTGCCGTTCTGCAGCGTGACCTGCTTCGCGGGGGTTTCCTCCCGCCATTGCACATAGGCCGGCGGCGGCGCCAGTGGGTCATCACGCAGCTGCGGGAACGCAGGAGGGGCTTTGGTTGACTGCTCAGTTGCGATCGTCATTGATTCACCTTCACCGTTGAAAGAGGACGAGTGGGGCGACGTGGCGCGCCCATTATATTAAAATCATTACAACTCAACGCATTGTGATGATTGTAACCAAAGAGGCAGAGGATGCAACAGGAGAACGGGGTGGCGCAATCCGTGACCAATGCTTGGCGATGGAGGTGCAGGTACTGCATACTCCAGTGCATGATTCGACACTGCTCACTCTGGAAATTCACCGACGCCGCACCAGTGGGCCTTATCAACGAAGTCACGGACGCGTTCTACGCGGCCGCGGAGGAGATCCCCTCCGTTCGCGCGTGCCAGGTTGGCGGGAACGTCGGATACCTCCCAACGAACTACGACTTCGCGATCGCGATCGACTTCGACGACGTCGAAGGCTATCGCGAGTACGTCGCCCACGAGCGCCACATGCAGCTTTTCAGGGACTACCTCGAGCCCTACCTGGAGTCCCGCGCGGCGGTTCAGTTCGAACTCCGCGCCTGATCGAGGCAATCGCGGCGGGCCGGCTCCGGCCATGCCGCAGAACTTTTTGCCCCGGCCTTCGCCACCCCTTTGTCGCAGCCCGTCGCGCACACGCGGGAACCGTTCTCCGCTCCCCAGCGAGGCCATGCTGATCCCTGCCCTACGCCAGCGCCCAGCGACCAGCGCGTCCTCCGACCATTCCGCTTGGGGAGCGGTTAGCTATTGATCCTATAAAAGATAAATAGTATTACTAGGACGAGTGGTACCTCTTGCCACTCATCGGGCGCGCCAGACGCGCCCGGGAGATCACCAGTAACCCGACGAAAGGGACTGGAATGACCGCTGACACTTGGAACGGCACGTATCGCGCACTCATCACAGGAGGAAGTCCTGGCGGGATAGGCAGCGCGGTGGCGGCGAGGCTCGTTGACAGCGCACTGGCCCAAGGCCTCGAACCGCGCATCACGATCACCGCCACCAAGCCGGCCGACGCGCTCGAGGCATTCGCCGACTCGCAGCGTGAGCGCGGGGCGAAGGTCCTGGTGCTCACGGGCGACCTGCAGACCGCAACCTTTCCCGTCGAGGTCGCCGAAAAGGCGATCGAATTCGCCGGCGGCCTCGACATCCTCGTCTCGAACGCCGGCAACACGCTCCTGGGCCGCCTCGTCGATCAGACGACCCTCGAGGAGTGGGATTCGGTGATGAACGTCCACGCCCGGGCGGCGTGGCTGTTGGCATCGACCGCGTATCCGGCGTTGCGCGCCTCCCGCGGCTCGTTCATCGCGACCACCTCGACGAGCGGAATCAGCCCGCACCCGGGCCTGGGCGCATACTCGCCGGCCAAAGCCGCACTCATCCGTCTCGTCGAGACGCTTGCCCTCGAATGGGGACCGGTGGGGATCCGCGCGAACGCCGTCGCTCCCGGCCCAATCGTCACCCCCATCAGCCTGAAGTCGCGCCCGGGGGTCAGCGGGGATGAGGTGCGCGAGATGCTCGCCACCCGCGCCGGGGTCATGCCGCTCCGCGCGCTCGGCGAGCCCGAAGACATCGCCGAGGCCGTGGCGTTTCTCGCCAGCCCGGCTGCCAAGTTCATTACGGGCCAGAATCTCGCCGTTGACGGCGGACTGTCCCTGACCGCCAATCTTCGTGTGCCGATGCGCCACCAGCTCACCGTGGAGTGAGGCGCACGTCGTGCAAGACCAGACCCGAGAACACTCGCAGGAAAGATGAGGATGCTCATGACCGAGACCGCTGTACACACCGACATCACTGAAATTGAGGCGATTCGCCAGCTCAAGGCCCGCTACTTCCGGACCCTGGACACCAAGGACTGGGACGGCTTCAAGGCCGTCTTCACCGAGGACGCCGCCATCGGACCGATCGACAGCGGCATGACCCCCGAACTTCTGGCGCTGCGTTCGTCCGCCGACCGCCAGCCGGTCACGGCGTCCGGCCTCGATGCGTTCGTCCAGCGGGTTGCCACGAACATCGGCCCGCTCATCTCCACCCACCACGGCCACCAGCCGGAAATCGAGCTCACCGGCGACGGCGAGGCGACCGGCATCTGGGCGATGGAAGACGTGCTCGTCTGGCCCTCCGACGGCTACCGCCTGCGCGGCACCGGACACTACTGGGAGACCTACCGCAAGGTCGACGGCCAGTGGAAGATCGCGTCGATCAAGCTGACGCGGCTCTACGTGTTCGTGGAGCGGATCGATCCGCTGAGCTGACGTCACCCAGCCATTTAGCGACGAAGACAACGACCAGGAGGAAACAAGTGGAGGGCTGTGCCCGGTATCGCACCGGGCACAGCCCTCCACTTGCGCGTCCAGTAACCCGCGGGGCACGGCCAGGTGGCGGCTCCGGCTTTCGGGCCGCCGGTGGAGCGGCTGCCCGCCAGGGGAAGAAGTTGCGGGAGGACAAGGACGTGCGGCGGGCCCGCCAAATCGCCACAGCGCTCCCATGGCGCGTGCACTCGACGCACTCGTCACGCGTGACAGCGCACTGCCCCGTTCCGGGGCACTGCGCTGTCACGGATTTCGAAGGGGCAGGTGGCGATGAGTCCCCGCCACCTGCCCCGTCGGTTTACCTCAGGCCCGTGTACTCGTTGAGGAAGCTCAGGTACTTGTCCCAGTCGAGGATGTCGCGCCCCTTGCGGTAGATGGCCAGCTGCTCATCCAGGCCGACGCCACTCGCGGAGGTAACCCCGAGCTCATCGGTCGTGAACGTGGCCCAGTCCTTCACCATCCCGTCAACCCGCCCAATGGCGGCCGCCGCATCGGCGACCCCTGCCGGGGCGTTCGTCTTCAGGTCAGGCTGCGCGTCGTGCCAGGCACGCAGCTTCTCGTCCAACGTGTCCGTCGCGACGATCTCGCCGCCGGCGGCCTCGACCGCGGTGACATATTCCTGGTACACGTCCAGGGTGTTCTGCGTGAACTTGACGAGCGCCTCGTTCCTGGCCTTCGCCATCAGCTCCTTGACCGGCTCGGGGAAGGAGTCCCAGGTGTCCTTGGCGATGACATACATCGCTCCGGAGCTGGGTGCGTTCTCCGTGAAGGCGGAGTACTTGGCCACCTCCAGCAGCCCCCCGCCCAGCACGGTCGTGGTCGCGTTCACCGCGCAGTCAATGACGCCGCGCTGCAGCGCCTCGTACTGCTCGTTGGGGGCCAGGAACACGCCGGTCATCCCCAGCGCCTCGTTCTCCCCCTGAGCGACGTCGTTGGCCACCCGCACCTGCCGCCCCTTGAGGTCCTCGGGGCTGTCAAAGGGCTC
>Ga0182739_1004409_pt1 | contig 11676 bp, 10 predicted proteins | sample eDN5th30CBELigBY_FD_128873 | JGI IMG/M metagenome (GOLD analysis project Ga0182739, IMG submission 128873) | Enriched backyard soil microbial communities from Emeryville, California, USA - eDNA 5th pass 30_C BE-Lig BY (version 2) (version 2) | ecosystem: Environmental > Terrestrial > Soil >... | reverse complement strand
CTGGTGCTGGTGCTGGCACTGGTCCTGCCGGCCCGCGGCACGGCCGTGCTGCGCAGCAAGAAGCCGCGCGAGCAGCTCGTGCGCGGCGGCTCGATGTTCCTGGCCACGCTCATGTTCTTTACGACGCTGAGCTACATCCCGCAGGCCGAGGCCACGTCCATCAACTTCCTGGCGCCGCTGCTGGTGCTGTCGCTGGCGCCCTGGATCCTGAACGAACCCGCGCGCCTGTCGCGCTTCGTCGCCGCGGGCATTGCCTTCGTCGGCGTGCTCATCGTCATCCGTCCCGGCGGCGGGCTGCATCCCATCGGAACGATCTTCGGGCTGTTGACGGCCTGTTGCTTTACCGCGCAATTCATCGCCACGCGCCGCGTGGCGGGCGACGACCCGTTCACGTCCCTGATCTGGAGCGGCGCGGTGGGCACTGTGTGCCTGACGGTCACCCTGCCCTTCATCCTGCCGCCCGCCCTGCCCGTGCTGCAGGGCCTGTCCACGCTGGACTGGATCGTGCTGATCTCGACCGGCGTCACCGGCGGCCTGGGCCACCTGTTCCAGATCGCCGCCTACCGCCGCGCGCCGGCCTCCACGCTGGCCCCGTTCATCTACCTGCAGATCATCAGCGCGGCGTCGGTCGGCTGGCTGGTGTGGGGCCACTTCCCCGACCCGCTGACCTGGCTGGGCATCGCGATCATCTGCGCCAGCGGCATGGGCATCGGCCTGGTCGAATGGCGACGCAGCCGCGCCCAGGGCGCCGTCCCGGCCGGTTCCGCCTCCGGCAAGACGGCCGCTCGCTGAACGGCGGCCGGCCCGCCGCCGCGGGCCGACCGCCTCCCGTACAATGCGCTTCGCCTTTTGCCCTATGCGGCATCGGCCCCTGGCGTATCCCCAACAAGAGGCCCTCATGATCATCAAGCCCCGCGTGCGCGGTTTCATCTGCGTCACCACCCATCCCGTCGGCTGCGAGGCCAACGTCAAGAACCAGATCGACTACGTGAAGGCGCAGGGAGCGGTGCCCGGGGGGCCCAAGCGCGTGCTGGTGCTGGGCGCATCGACCGGTTATGGGCTGGCCGCGCGCATCACCGCGGCATTCGGCTGTGGCGCGCAGACACTGGGCGTCTTCTACGAACGCCCGGGCGAAGCCAGCAAGGCCGGCACGCCGGGCTGGTACAACAGCGCCGCCTTCCACAAGTTCGCCGAGGCCGAAGGCCTGACCGCGCAAAGCATCAATGGCGATGCGTTCTCCGACGAGATCAAGCAAAAGACCATCGCCGCCATCAAGGCGGGCATGGGTCAGGTCGACCAGGTCATCTACAGCCTGGCCGCCCCGCGTCGCACGCATCCGAAGACCGGGCAGGTCCACAACTCCACCCTCAAGCCCATCGGCAAGTCCGTGACCCTGCGCGGCCTGGACACCGACAAGGAGCTCATCAAGGACGGCGTGCTGGAACCGGCCTCGCAAGCCGAGATCGACGCCACCGTCGCCGTGATGGGCGGCGAGGACTGGCAGATGTGGATCGATGCGCTGCAGGCGGCCGGCGTGCTGGCTGAAGGCGCCACCACCACCGCCTTTACGTATCTGGGCGAAAAGATCACGCACGACATCTACTGGAACGGCTCGATCGGCGCCGCCAAGAAAGACCTGGACCAGAAGGTGCTGGACATCCGCGCAAAACTGGCGGCCCATGGCGGCGATGCGCGTGTGTCGGTGCTCAAGGCCGTCGTGACGCAGGCCAGCTCGGCCATTCCGATGATGCCGCTGTACCTGTCGCTGCTCTTCAAGGTCATGAAGGAAGACGGCACCCATGAAGGCTGCATCGAGCAGGTGTATGGCCTCTACCGCGACAGCCTCTGCGGCCCCTCGCCCATCATGGATGAGGAAGGACGCCTGCGCGCCGACCGCAAGGAACTGGCCCCGCACGTGCAGGCGCAAATACAGGCCCTATGGAACCAGGTCGACACCGGCAGCCTTTATACGCTGACCGATTTTGCGGGCTACAAGCGCGAATTCCTGCGCCTCTTCGGCTTTGAAATCGACGGCGTGGATTATGAGGCCGACGTCGATCCCGTCGTGGAAATGCGCGGACTGATCTGACCAGCCGCGGGGCCCGCGGGCCTCGCGTGCCTGGCTGCCCCGGCCAGCCGGGGCGCCGCCTCGGTCAGATGTATTCCAACGTGACCACGTACCGTTTGGACGCGGCGCGCGCTGCCTGAGGGCCTTCCGCAGGCACCTGCACCACACTCGTCTTGACGCGTAGCGCCGGATCGAACGTGCCTTGGCCGCGGACCGGGGCGCAGGCGACCGTGGGACGCGCGGCAGGATTGGCGTGCGTCACGCGGGGCATGCAACTACTGGGTTCTACGACTGCACCGACGAAGCGGATGACTCCGCCGTCCGCGCTGGCGACCGCCGGGGCCAGCAAAGCAACAAACAAGGATGCATGGATTGACGAACGTATAGACATGGCAACTCCTTGGCGTGGGTAAGAACAAGAACGGCACTGCATTCTTCATTCCTATTACGGCGCTTTTGCGCAAAAGCTAAGGCCGCACCAAGTAATCCATCCGACCTGCCGCATCTGCGCGGGTATTCAATGCCAACTTCGTCGTTGAAAAAGAGCCTACTCCGGTTGTTTTTACGCAGCAATTCGATTTTTTAATAATTTTTCGATTGACGCTGCACAGGCGCAACATTGCAGGTCGAACTGCAAACGCAGATTGCAGATATGATTTGTTGAGGGCGCGGGCCTGCCGCACTGACGCGCGACAAGGCCTTCGCAAGACAAAAAGCGGCGCGAGCGCGGCGCAAGAATGGCGTCAGGCGCCCTGCACCATGCGGCCCGCGGCCAGCACGAGTTGCCGTCCGCAGCGCGCGGCCAGTTGAGCATCGTGGGTCACCAGCACCAGCGTGGTGCCGTGTTCGCGGTGCAGGTCGAACATCAGGTCGATGACCGTCACGCCCGTGGCGGCGTCCAGGCTGCCGGTGGGCTCGTCCGCGAACAACAGATCGGGCTGCACCACGAAGGCCCGGGCCAGCGACACGCGCTGCTGCTCGCCGCCCGACAGGGTGCGCGGATAGTGGTGCAGGCGCGCACCCAGCCCGACCCGCTCAAGCATGGCCTGCGCGGCCTCGCGCGCCGCCTGGCCGGCCAGCTCCAGCGGCAGCATCACGTTTTCCAGCGCCGTCAGGTTGGGCAGGAGCTGGAACGACTGGAACACGAAACCGACATGATTGGCTCGCAGGCGCGCACGGCCGTCCTCGTCGAGCGCGAACAGGTCCTGCCCCGCCAGGTGTACGCTGCCCATGCTGGGAACATCCAGGCCGGCCAGGAGTCCCAGCAAGGTGGACTTGCCCGAGCCGGAGCTGCCCGTGATGGCCACGGCGCTGCCCGCGGCGACCGTAAAATCAATGCCTTCCAGGATAGAGAGCGTCCCGCCGGCATCGGCCACCCGCTTGCCCAGCCCTTTCACCACGATCGAGTTATTGCTATCCATGCGCCTATTTTCCCGTCTGCTTCTTGTGACTGCCTTCGCGACCGCCTCGGCGACGCCCGCCCTCGCTCAGACCGCCGCGGCAGCCCAGGGTTCCGCCCCGCGCACCGTGCTGGTGGTGGGCGACAGCCTGTCCGCCGAATACGGCATCAAGCGCGGCACCGGCTGGGTGCCCTTGCTGTCGGCGAGGATCTCCGAACAATACCCGAAGTTCCAGGTCGTCAACGCCAGCATCAGCGGCGACACGACCAGCGGCGGCGTCGCGCGCCTGCCTGCCCTGCTGCGCCAGCATGCGCCGGCCGTGGTGGTGCTGGAGCTGGGCGCCAACGACGCCCTGCGCGGCCTGCCCCTGAACATGACCGAGCAGAATCTGCGCACCATGGCCCAGGCGGCCCGCAAGGCGGATGCCGACGTGCTGATCGTCGGCATGCAGATCCCGCCCAATTACGGCCGGGATTACGCGCAGCGCTTCGCGGCCGTGTTTTCCAAGGTCGCCAAAGACGAAAAAGCCCGGCTCGTGCCCTTCCTGATGGAAGGTATTGCAACGAACCGGGCGATGTTCCAGGCTGACGGCATCCATCCGAACGAGGATGCCCAACCTCAACTGCTGGACAACGTGTGGCCGGCGCTGCGGCCCATGTTGAACTGAACCTGCGCCGGGGCGGTCAGCCCGCGGCCTGGGCCTGATCGCCGCGGATGACCTCGGCGGCGGACGGCAGCACATTGACCTTGTACTGCTCGCGCAGCATGCGGATCATGGCCTCGGTCTCGGCCTGGCCCCAGGCGCCCGACAATTGCTGCGCCAGGCGCTCCTTGCCGGCGGCGTCGGCGTTGCCGGCCTCCACCTTTTCCAGGCGCACCAGCGTGTAATCGACGCCGGACTGCACGCCCGCGTAGGCCGGCAGCGTGGACGACGGCAGGCGCATCACGGCATCCAGCACCGGGCGCGACAATTCCTTCGGATCCTGGCGCGACACGGTGATGGCGGGGCCGAAGCCTTCGGGCGTGGCAGCCGGGTTGGCCTTGTCGGCCGCCAGGGCCGCTTCGCCGGCCTTGCGGGCGGCTTCGGCCGAGCGCTCATCGAGCAGCTTGCCACGGATGACCTCGCTGACCTTGTCCAGCGGCGGCACGTGCGCGGGCTCGACCGCGGCCACACGCACGGCCAGCATCGTGTCGGGCGCCAGTTCGATCACGCCGGAGTTCTGCTTTTCACGCAGGACGTCAGGCGAGAACAGCACCTGGCGCACGCGCGGGTTGTCGAGCAGCGCGGCGTCCGGGCTGTCGGCAGCCGAACCGGGGCCTGCCTTGTCGGCGGGCAGCAGGCCTTCACGCGTGACGCCGGAAGCGGTGCGCAGTTTCAGGCCGACGGCATCGGCGGCCGGCTGCAGGCTGTCGCGCTGGTCGTAGACCTGCTTGTTCAACTGGCTGGCCATTTCGGAGAAGCGCTCCGCGGCGATCTGCTTGCGGACTTCGGCGGTGATCTGGTCCTTGACCTCGGCCAGCGGCTTGATGGCGGCCGGGCTGATCTCGGTGACCTTGAGGATGTGCAGGCCGAACGGGCTTTCGACCACGCCGGACACCTGATTCAGGCCCAAGCCGAAGATGGCCTTGTCCAGCGCGCCAGCCTGCGCGCCCGGGGCGATCCAGCCCAGGTCGCCGCCCTTGGCGGCCGAGCCCGAGTCCTGCGAATTCGTGGCCGCCAGTTCAGCGAACTTGGCCGGATCGGCGGCGGCCTGCTTGGCGATGTCTTCCGCCTTGGCGCGCGCGGCCTTGCGGGCCTCTTCCGAAGCGCCGGACGGCAGTTCGATGAAGATGTGGCTGGCGCGGCGGCGTTCCGGCTGGCCAAAGCGGCTCTTGTTCTGTTCGTAGTAGGCAGCCAGGTCCTCGTCCTTGACCTGCACGCCCTGCGTGGCGGCGGCTTCGTCCAGCACGATGTACTGGACCTGCACCTGCTCGGGCACCTGCAATTGCTGCTTGTTGGCGTCGTACCAGGCCTGGATGTCGGCCGGCGTCACGCTGACCTGCGAGCGGTAGTCCGCCGCCGAGAAGCTGCGCAACTGGACCGTGCGGGTCTGCGTCAGCGCCGCCTCCAGGGCGGACACGACTTCGGCGGGCGCACGGGCCGACTGGCCAACGGGTTCGAGCACGCGCGCGATCGCCAGATCACGGCGCAGGCCGGCTTCGAACGAGGTCGGCGACATGCCCTGGGCAGCCAGCACCTGGCGGTAGCGCTCGGGCGAGAAGCGGCCGTTGTCCTGGACTTCGGGGATGGCGGCGATGGTGTTGCGCAGCGTCTCGTCCGACACCGAGAAACGGTTGTCGGCGGCCACATTGGCCAACAGGCGCTGGTTGATCAGCTGGTTCAGCAGGCTTTCGCGCAGCGCCGGCGTGTCGATCACGGCCGGGTCGAACTGCGCGCCCAGGCGCTGGCGGAACTGCTCGAGCTGGTTGCGGTGCGCCTGGTCGAACTCGGCGCGGGAAATCGGCTGGCCCGCGACGGTGGCCAACTCGGGCTCCTGGCGCATGAAGCTGTCATAGCCTTGAATCCCGACCAGGAAGAAGGACGGCACAATCAGAATCAGCAGGATGAACTGCATCCAGCGCCGATGGCTGCGAATAAATTCGAACATGGAATCCCTGTTGCCGCGCTCCGAGGGTAGACGCCCGGGGGCCGCACAAAAACGCATAAAAAAAGGCGAAGTCGATTCGCCCTATTCCCATACCGGCTATACCGGAATCAGCGGGCGGATTTTAGCATTTCTCATTCATTACGGAGGCAAACGGCCCCAAACAGCCGCTTTGTTGAGATGCGCGGCCCGGCGCGGCCCGTTTCGCCCGGGTTCCAGGGCCCCGCCGGGCGCGGGGCGCAGGTGACACCCGCGAAGACAAGGTATCCTTGCAAGCTGTTCCAGAAGAATCCAACCGCAGCACCCAAATGACCGCAAATCTTCCCTCCTGGCCCTATTCCCGTTACATCGCGCACCGCGGCGGCGGCCGTCTGGCGCCGGAGAACACGCTGGCCGCCATGCGCGTCGGCGCAGAACATGGCTACACGATGTTCGAATACGACGTGAAGCTGAGCCGCGACAACGTGCTGGTCCTGATGCACGACGACGACGTCGACCGCACCTCCAACGGCAAGGGGCCCGCCGCGGCCAAGACCTACGCCGAACTTGCCCAGCTTGACTTCGGCAGTTGGCATTCGGCCGCCTACGCCGGCGAGCCGCTGCCCACCTTGGCCGCCGTCGCGCGGTATACGGTGGCCAACGGCATCGCCAGCAACGTCGAGATCAAGCCCTGCCCTGGCCGCGAGGCCGAGACCGGACGCGCCGTCGCCCTGGCCGCCCGCGAGCTGTGGCAAGGCGCGGACACCGCGCCCCTGCTGTCTTCGTTTGCCGAGGACGCCCTGGCGGCGGCCCGCGACGCCGCGCCCGAGCTGCCGCGCGCCCTGCTGGTGGAAAAGGTGCCGGCCGACTGGCGCGAACGCCTCGCCAAATATGACTGCGTGGCCCTGAACATCAACCAGAAGGACGCCACCCGCGAACTGATCGACGCCGTGCATGCCGCCGGCTACCGGATCGCGGCCTGGACCGTCAATGACCCCGAACGCGCGCGCCTGCTGCTCGACTGGGGCATCGACGGCATTTTCACCGACGAGCTGGCCGCCATCCGGCCGGCCGCCTGAGGCAGACCGCCCGTGTTCAGCTACCGCCACGCCTTCCACGCCGGCAACCACGCCGACGTGCTCAAGCACGCCATCCTGGTCCACACCCTGGACTACTTCAACAAGAAAGACGCCCCCTACTGGGTCATCGACACGCATGCGGGCGCCGGCCTGTACAGCCTGGACAGCGACTGGGCGGCCAAGACCTCGGAATTCGCCGACGGCATCGGCCGGCTGTGGGAAGCGCAGGACCTGCCGCCCATCCTGGCCGATTACGTCGCCCGCATCCGCAGCTACAACACCAACGGCCGGCTGCGGCGCTATCCCGGATCGCCCTGGCTGGCGCTGGACGCGCTGCGCCCGTCCGACCGCCTGCGGCTGTTCGAGATGCACCCCACCGAGATCGACACGCTGGTCGGCAACCTGGAACACCAGGGCCGCGCCGCGCAGCGCCAGACCACGATCTACGGCGACGACGGCTTCGAGGGCGTCAAGGCGCTGCTGCCGCCGCCCACCCGCCGCGGCCTGGTGCTGATCGACCCCTCGTACGAGGACAAGCACGACTATCGCCGCACCCTGCTCACCGTGAAAGAGTGCATCAAGCGCTTTGCCACGGGCACCTACGCCATCTGGTATCCGCTGGTGCAACGCCGCGAGGCCAGCGAAATGGCGCGCCATTTCGAGAACCTGAAGGTCAAGAGCTGGCTGCACGCGACGCTGACGGTCAAGAAGGCCACCATCGACGGCTACGGCCTGCACGGCAGCGGCATGTTCCTCATCAATCCGCCCTGGACGCTGCACGACGCGCTCAAGCAGGCCATGCCCTATCTGGCGCGCGAACTGGGGCAGGACGAGCGGGCGGGCTTCACGCTGCAATACCGCGAGAATCCGTTCCCGGTCGCCAAGAAGCACTCGGACGACTGAGGCGGCGCCGCGCCCCCGGGGCGCGGCAAGCCTGCAAACGGCAGGGGCCGCGCCTGGTAGGCGCGGCCCCTGCCGCATTGCGCCGCCTTCAGACTGTTTCGACGTCGGCCTGGCGCAGCGCGTCCTGCGCCTGGGCCAGCTTCGATGCCGCGTCGCGCAACGCGGTGCGCAGGCCTTCCTCGATCACGGGATGGTAGAACGGCATTTCCAGCATGCGCGCCACCGTGAGGTCCTGCTGGACGGCCCACGCCAGCAGATGGCCGATGTGTTCGGCGCTCGGACCGATCATTTCGGCGCCAAGGAAGCGGCCGGTCTCGATATCCGCGTACACATGCAGCATGCCGCGGTTCTTCAGCATGACGCGCGAGCGTCCCTGGTCGCTGAAGTCAACGGCCCCCGTGACGAAGGTGCCGGGCACGAGTTTCGCGTGCCCCGCCCCCACCAGCGCGATCTGCGGATCCGAGAACACCACGCCCAGCGGCGCGCGGCGCAGGCCCTGGCGCACCTCGGGAAAGCGCGCCGCGTTTTCGCCCGCGATCCGGCCTTCGTCGGCCGCCTCGTGCAGCAGCGGCGCGTCGGCATTGGCGTCGCCCGCAATGAAAATGGGCGCGTCGCCGGCCTGCATGGTCAGGCGGTCGAACACCGGCACGCCCTGGGCGTTCAGCGTGAGCGACGTGTTTTCCAGTCCCAGGCCGTCCACGTTCGGACGGCGGCCCGTGGCGACCAGCGCGTAGTCGAAACGTTCCGTGCGCTCGGTGTTGTCCAGCGCCACATAGCGCACCTGCACTTCGTCGCCGACGCGGGAGGTTTCCAGCACGCGGGCGTCCGTGTCCAGGTAGAACTCGCGCTGGAAGATCTTGCGCGCGGTCTGGCGCACCTGCGGGTCGCTGATGCCGCCCAGGCTGCCGCTCATGCCGAAGACGCGCACTTCCACGCCCAGGCGCGCCAGGGCCTGGCCCAGTTCCAGCCCGATCACGCCCGGCCCGAAGACCGCGACGCGGTTCGGCAGATCGTCCCACTCGAACACGTCATCATTGACGACGAGGCGGTCGCCCAGCTCGCGCAACGGCGGCGGAACGGACGGGCGCGAGCCCGTGGCGATCACCACGCGCGACGCATGGATTTCGGTGTGGTCGTCCACGCGCAGCACGGTGTCCGACACGAACTTCGCGTAGCCGCGCAGCTTGTCCTGCGCGGGAATGCTTTCCACGCCGTCGACCACGAACCCCACAAAGCGGTCGCGTTCGCGCTTGACGCGGTCCATCACCAGGGCGCCGTCAACCGTGACTTCGCCGCCGATATGCACGCCGAATGCCTCCGTGTGCGCGGCGGCATGCGCGGCCTCGGCGGCCGCGATCAGCAGCTTCGAGGGCATGCAGCCCACACGGGCGCAGGTAGTGCCATAGGGCCCGCCTTCGATGAGCAGCGCGCGCTTGCCCGCCGCTTTGGCCGCGCGGTAGGCGGCCAGGCCTGCGGTGCCGGCGCCGATGACAGCAATATCGGTATGCAGAGTTTTCATGGTTGGAGATCCCCCGGTGTAGCGTGATGTTCAGGATGGCTGGTGGCGCCGGTGCCGCGCGACGACCAACGTCGCGCGGCACCGGGCTGGCCGGACGGGGATCGCGTCCCCTGCCCGGTCATGCGTCCGCCGATCAGGCGAAGTGCGCCTTCAGGTCTTCCAGGCCGCCGATGAGGGCGCCGTTGATGAACACCTGGGGAGCCGTGCCCTTGCCAGACACTGCGCCGATCACGCGGCCGCGGACCTTGTTTTCCAGCGGGATCTCGATCGGGGCGTAGCCCTTGCTGTCCAGCAGCGCCTTGGCCTCGACGCAGAACGGGCAGCCCGGCTTGGAGAACACCACGACCTGGTCGGGCTTCTTGGCCGACGGCGCGACATGGGCCAGCATGGTGTCGGCGTCCGACACTTCGAACGGGTCGCCTTCCTTTTCGGGCTCGATGAACATCTTCTGGACCACGCCGTCCTTGACCAGCATCGAATAGCGCCAGCTACGCTTGCCAAAGCCCAGGTCGCTCTTGTCGACCAGCATGCCCATGCCTTCGGTGAAGGCGCCGTTGCCGTCCGGCAGCAGCGTGATGTTGGCCGATTCCTGGTCCTTGGCCCATTCGTTCATGACGAAGGTGTCGTTGACCGAGACGCACACGATGCTGTCCACGCCAGCGGCAAAGAACGCCGGGGCCAGTTCGTTGTAGCGCGGCAGGTGGGTCGACGAGCAGGTCGGCGTGAAGGCGCCGGGAAGCGAGAAGACCACGACCGTCTTGTTCTTGAACAGGTCGTCGGTCGTGACCTTCTTCCACGTGTTGTCCTCGCGGACGGGGAACGTTACGTTGGGAACACGTTGGCCTTCGCGGTTTTGCAGCATTCGAATTTCTCCTTGGTGGCTTGGGGTGGCGGATTGACGACCCGCCATGAACAGAATCATAAATCCCAGCTATCAATTAAACCAATTTAATTAATTCAATTGATCGATAGTTTCAGGCAATCGTAGATTCACAGCCTTAAAGATCGAAACTATCACAGCCTCGCCCCAGGGGGATGCTGCGTCAGACCCGCGCCGGCTCGTAGCCCGCCTCCCGGATGGCGGCTTCGACCTTGTCAGCCTGGTCCGTGCCCGTCACCGTCACCCGGTGTGTGGGCAGGTCGACGGCCACGACGGCGCCCGGAACGGCCTGGTTGACGGCCCCGGTGATGGTCTTCACGCAGTGGCCGCAGGTCATGTCGGGGACTTGGAACGCGATGCTCATGTTTTTCTCCAGAGGATTGAGGGTGGACTGGCTCAGCCACCGCACCGGCAGCTTAGACCTTCCTATCGTGGGAAGGTCAAGTCTAGAATGACGCTTGACCTTCCCACGATGGGAAGGATGAAACTGGGTGTTCCCATCCAGACAGAGACTGCCATGAGCGTTGCCCCTCCCTCCTCTTTTTCCGAACTGGAACTCGCCATCGAAGGGATGACCTGCGCATCCTGCGTCAAGCGCGTGGAAAAGGCCTTGACCAATGTCCCGGGCGTCGCGCGGGCGCAAGTCAACCTCGCGACCGAACGCGCCCTGGTGTCCTTCGACCCGGCCGCCGCCCAGCCGCAGGCGCTGGTCGCCGCGGTGGGCAAGATGGGCTACGAGGCGCACCCCATCGCGGCCCAGGACGACCATGCCGAGCGGCAGTCGCAGGCGCGCGACGCCGAGGCGCAGCGGCTCCAGCACGCTTTCATCGCCGCGCTGCTGCTGACGCTACCGGTGTTCGCGCTGGAAATGGGATCGCACCTGATCCCGGCCATGCACCACTGGGTGCTGGACACCATCGGCAGGCAGAACAGCTGGCTGCTGCAATTCGCGCTGACCACCGCCGTGCTAGCGTGGCCGGGCCGGCAGTTCTTCACCAAGGGCTTTGAGGCGCTGTGGCGCCGCGCGCCGGAAATGAATTCGCTGGTGGCGCTGGGCGCCGGCGCGGCCTGGGGTTACTCGGTGGTGGCGACGTTCGCGCCGGGCTGGCTGCCGGACGCCGCGCGCAACGTCTATTTCGAGGCCGCCGCGGTCATCGTGACGCTGATCCTGCTGGGCCGCATGCTGGAAGCGCGGGCCAAGGG